>Ga0187892_10004967_pt1 | contig 21567 bp, 19 predicted proteins | sample MA1701073metaG_FD_139345 | JGI IMG/M metagenome (GOLD analysis project Ga0187892, IMG submission 139345) | Bio-ooze microbial communities from a basaltic lava cave in the Kipuka Kanohina Cave System on the Island of Hawaii, USA - MA170107-3 metaG ... | reverse complement strand
CTAGCCTAGAGTTTCCAGAAGTTGTAGGCGATCTCCCACACGCTGTACGCGTTGAACCGGACCTTATCACCCGGCTTGATGTTGTTCGCCAGCAAGCTCTGCCGCCCCGACTGGATGAGCCGATAGGTGTAGAGACCGGCCCACTCGCGGATCGTGATCGTCGTGTCGCTGATCTCGACAACCTGTCCTTCGCGAATCACTTGGTTCGTGTCGCCCCCTCCATCTCCGAAGCCTCCTGCCGCCGGCGATGGCATGATGGCCGTCAGCCCTGTGATGAGGACGGCCGTGACGGCGAGAACGACAGCAATATTCCACGCGGATCGCATCTCTTCTCTCCTTCCGATTCGGCAGGCGGTCGCCCGGCTCCCCACTCGAAGACTTCCGGGCATCGTTCCTGGCCTTCAGCCGAAGTATAGCGGTCAGAGAATCGATTGTCCACGTGATCTGTGCCCCCATGGTCTCTCACGACCACCCCACGGAGAATGGAGCGCGCGACCATGACGACCGAACAGGCATGATCGACTCCGAGATCGCAGCTAGTGACAGACGGTCGAGCATTTCCGCGCGTATCGTCTATGTGGTACGATAACGGCTGCATCGCGAGGGGCTCCCTAGCGACCCCGCAGCAAGTTGAAGAAGGATGAAGATGCACTTTGGGGTCGGACTTCCTCATTTCCGCCAGTTGGCATCTACGGAGGCGATCACGACGGTCGCCCAGCAGGCTGAGGTGCTGGGGTTCGATTCCGTCTGGGTCAGCGATCACATCGTCGTCCCCCGTAGCGCGATCCCTCGTTTCGGCGAGGTGTTCTTCGAGCCGTTCACCACGCTCGCGTATGTCGCGGGGAAGACGCAGCGCATCCGTCTCGGGACGAGCGTGATCATCCTGCCGTATCGCAACCCGCTCTTCATGGCCAAGGCGCTGGCCACTCTCGACGTCTTGTCGGGTGGCCGCCTGATCGTCGGCGGTGGGGTCGGCTGGCTCGCCGAGGAGTTCGAGGCCCTCGGGATTCCTTTCAAAGAGCGGGGAGCCCGGAGCGACGAGGCCCTGAGGGTGATGCGGGCGCTCTGGACAGAAGCGGAGCCGAAGTTCGAAGGGCGGTTCTTCCGGTTCGCCGGCATCAAGGCCGAGCCGAAACCCCTCCAGAAGCCGCATCCCCCGATCTGGATCGGCGGGGCGAGCCCCGCGACGTTCCGGCGCGCCGTCGAGTTTGCTGATGCCTGGCACCCATCGCACCGGCCGATCGAGGAGATCGCCGCCGGCGCGAAGACGTTGAAGGAACTGGCCGTAGCGAGAGGCCGGGACCCGAGGAACCTGGCGATCATCGCCAGGGCGCCGTTGCGGGTGGTCACCGACGGCGGCGTGCCGGAGCCTCGCCCGCTCTTGGTGGGGAGCCCGGAGCAGATCCTGGAGGGCATCCGCGCGTACCAGACGGCGGGGGTCACGGGCTTCATGTTCGACACGTACTATGGCAACGCGGCCGTGAACGATCAGGACCTTGGTGGCGTCCTTGCCACCCTTGAAGCGTTTGCCCGAACGGTCCGACCGCGAGTCGTGCGATGACGAGAGGGATGGCGATGTCGGACGAGCGTGGCACCTGCTTACCGGGTGGGCGACCATGAGATGGACGATCAGGATAGCTTCGGGAGCTGCAGCGTTTCTGTGCGTCGCCGCGGTTGTAGCGTCGGACGCATCGGTGCAGGGAAAGGGGGACCCGGGGGCCGGCAAGGCAGTGTATATGGCTCGATGCGCCATATGTCACGGTGCCGAGGGCGCTGGTGACGGCCCGGTGGCCGGGGCACTCCCTGACAAGCCGAGCAACTGGGCGGCGGGCGGCGGGAAGCTGAAAAGTCTCGGGGATCAACAGCTCTTCGAGGTGATCGCCAAAGGCGGCAAGGTGTTCGGTCTCTCCGTGTTGATGCCGGCCCACCCCGATCTTTCCGAGGCAGACGTCTGGAACGTCGTGGCCCACGTCAGGGGCCTGATGGAAGGGGCGAAGGTGGCCGGCACGACGTCTGCGCCGAGACCTGCGGTGATCAAGCCGGAGGACCTCAAGTGGGGAACGGCGCTCGACTGGGCGACCTGGCTGACCGTCGGGCTCTCAACCTTGATCCTGATCTGCATTGTGATCTCCAGGATCGCCTTCCGGGGGCGCCAGACCGAAGGGCACGCCCTCTGGCTCCATCTGCTGGCCCTCGGCATCTTCCCCCTGTCGCTCATGGTGGTGGGCAACTTTGCCGTGCTCGAGCACGCCACCGAGACACGTTTCTGCGGCGCCTGCCATCTGGCAATGAAACCCTACGTGGACGACCTCTACATGTCTGGTGGCAAGTCCCTCGCCGCCCTCCACTATCAGCACCGGTTCGTTCAGGGGAGCGAGTGCTACACGTGCCATGCGAACTACGGGATCCACGGCACCTTCGAAGCGAAGCTGACGGGGCTGAAAGATGTGTACAGGTACGCGACGCGCACCTACCACTTTCCCCTCAAGATGCGAGAGCCGTTCGAGAACAGGCTCTGCCTCAAATGCCACGACGAGGCCAAGCGGTATCTGGCGCACCCGATTCACGTGACCCTTTCTGAACCCTTGCGGATGGACCAGATCAAGTGCAGCGGATGTCACGCGCCGAGCCATGACATCCCGAGACCCAAGCAGGCCGCGAAATCAATGGAGGCGGGTTGATGCTGCGCCGGAAATGGAGGTTGCTACTGGGGCTGGGGACGGGTGACTGGAGGTCACGGTTGATCGCTGTGTCCCAGGTCGCGATCGGATTCGTCGCGGCCCTCACGATCCTGGCCATGATGACCCGGAACCCGCTTCTGCTCCTTGGCTTCACGGCGGCGCAAGGACTCATCTTGCTTGGCGTTATTCTCTTCGTCATCGTCGCGATCTTTGCTCAGCGGACCATGGTCCTGGAGGAGTTCGGTCCGGGCGAGGTGATTTTCAGCGAGGGGGACCAGGGACGGCATGTGTACGTGATCAAGTCCGGGACCGTCGAGGTCCTTGCGAAGCGCCCTGACGGCTCCCAGGAGGCAATCAGACGTCTTGGCTCAGGTGATCACTTCGGGGAAATGGCTCTGCTCCGGAAGGCCCCGAGGAGCGCGACGATCCGGACCGTCACGCCCGTCCAGGTCTTCAAGATGAGCCCCAGCAACTTCACGGCCCTCTATACCAGCATGCCGGGATTCAGGGACCATTTCCAGAAGGTCATGCAGTCCCGCCTTCGGGAGTTCGAGCATCGCAAGTAGTGCCAAGCTGTTGGGACCCCACGTGCCCTCTCAGAGGCGTTCCCTGTGACTTCTCGAATGCGCGAAATGCAGCATTGACAAGTCCCCCTCCTCCGTAGAATGATATGTTCCTCCCTGTAGAGTAAGACCCCCTAACGACGATCCGATGACGAGGAGCGCCGTGGTTTCCCTGAATGGATTCTGATCGGTAGATTAGAGCCGACTGGAACTTTAGGGGTGAAAGCGGAGGCGGCCGATGAATCCAGTTTTTTCCAGGACCGAGAAGATCAAGGACGGTGAGACCATCGTCGAGGAAGGCACCTGGGCCTTCTATGCCTACATACTGAAGTCCGGCAAGGCTAAGGTGTTGAAGAATATTGATGACAGGCCCGTGCTGATACGCACGCTCAGCACTGGAGACGTCTTCGGGGAAATGGCCTTCCTTGGGGGAGTGAAGCGAACGGCCTCGGTGGTCGCGGACGGCGATGTGGAAGTGGAGATTATCTCTAAGGATGCCTTCATGGACGCCCTGGATCAACTCCCCGAGGATGTGCGATCAAAGCTAAACACATTATTGAGTGATCTGACAGGGATGACCGAGGTCAACGGCCGTTTGATGGCCCTCCTCGATGAGCTGCAGAAGATGCGGGCGAGGCCGATCGATCTGAGGTCCTTTGAAACAGAGGTCGAGAAGATGCCCGAGCTGCTGCACCGTATGGTCACTGTGCTGGTCCAACGGCTCAATGCATCCGTTGAAAGCTGCACCAAAGTCGCCGCTCAGGTCGCGGAAGCGGTCAAGGCGATCGAGTTTCTATCGTTGCCATCAGCAAAAGCAGGAGATCAATAATCAATGGCTGAGCTGAGCGGGGAAGAGCAACGAAGAAACAAACCTCCCAGACGCAAGCGGGCAGAAGAAGCCCTTCAGGCCGCGAACGCGGAGCTTCGGGAGACGAAACGCTACCTCGCCAGTCTCATAGAAGACTCTCCCGACGGGATCATCGCGACCAACCGGGAGGGGGATGTCGTGCTCTTCAACCGCGGGGCCGAGGCGCTGCTGGGTTTCCGGCAGGAGGAGATCATCGGCCAGCGCGTGGCCCAACTCTATGAGAGTGTGGAGAAGGCGAAAGAAGTGATGCGTCAAATGCGGAAACAGGGCGGCACGGTGTCAGCCTTCGAGACAGTTCTGCAGGCGAAGGACGGCACCCGCATTCCGGTCCTGATCTCGGCATCGATCCTGTACGACGAGGAGGGACAAGAGGTCGGAACGGTGGGGTTCAACAAAGACCTTCGGGAGCGCAAACGGGTGGAAGAAGCGCTCCAAAAGGCACACGATGAATTGGGATTGCGGGTCGAAGAACGCACCGCCGAACTGGACAAGGCCCGAGAGCGGTTACAGTACCTGCTGACGGTCACGCCTGGGATCATATACACCAATAAGGGCTCGGGCGATTTTGCGTGTACGTTCGTCAGCAACAATTTGGAACCGATTATGGGGTATGCCCCGTGGGAGATGCTTGAAGATCCAAAGCTCTGGGTCAAGCGTCTCCATCCAGAGGACGCCAAGCGGGTGTTCGGCGAAATTCCTCCTCTGTTGGAACGGGGGGGAGGGACCGTCGAATACCGCTTCCGGCACCGGGCGGGGCACCATATCTGGATCCAGGATACCTTTAGGGTCATGCGCGATGCAGCGGGGAACCCGGTGGAGATCGTCGGTTCCTGGGCGGACATCACCGACCGCAAGCGGGCGGAGGAAGAACTGCAGGTGGCCAAGGAGGCGGCCGAAGTGGCCAATCAGGCCAAAAGTCAGTTCCTCGCCAACATGAGCCATGAACTGCGCACGCCGCTCAACGCCATCATCGGCTATGGGGAGATGCTGCTGGAGGAGGCCGAAGACCTGGGGCAGGCAGGCTTCATCCCGGACCTCCAGAAGATTCATGCGGCAGCCAAGCACCTGCTGGCGCTCATCAACGACATCCTCGACCTCTCGAAGATCGAAGCCGGCAAGATGCATCTCTACTACGAGACCTTCGACGTCGCACCGGTGATCCGAGACGTGGTGGCCACCATCACGCCACTGGTCAAGAAGAATGCCAATGCCCTGGAAGTCCGCTGCGCCGACGACCTCGGCCCCATGCGGGCCGACCTGACCAAGGTCCGGCAGACGCTCTTCAACTTGCTGAGCAATGCCTGCAAGTTCACTGAACGGGGCACCATCACGCTGCAGGTCACCCGCGAGACGGGAGCCGGTGGGGGCTGGGTCACCTTCCGCGTGAGCGACACCGGCATCGGGATGACCCCCGAGCAGATGGGAAGGCTCTTCCAGGAGTTCTCGCAGGCCGATGCCTCGACGACGCGCAAGTACGGAGGCACGGGCCTGGGGCTTGCCATCAGCCGGAAATTCTGCCAGTTGATGGGGGGCGACATCACGGTCGAGAGCGCCCTGGGCCAGGGGTCTACCTTCATTATTCGCCTGCCTGCCGAGGGTCTCGCCCCCAAGGCCGTGCCGGCGCCTCGTGCGGAGGTCGTGGCCTCTAGTGTCACCCTGCCGGAGGGGGCGCCCACCGTCCTCCTCATCGACGATGACCCGGCAATGCGGGACCTGACGCAGCGCTTCCTCGGAAAGGAAGGATTCCACGTGGTGACCGCCGCACGCGGGGAGGAGGGATTGCGGCTCGCCAAGGCTCGACAACCTGCCGTGATCGCCCTGGACGTCCTGATGCCTGGCATGGATGGCTGGGCCGTGCTGACAGCGCTGAAGGCCGATCCCGATCTGGCCGACATCCCGGTGATCATGCTGACCATCGTGGATGACAAGGACATGGGCTACGCGCTGGGTGCGGCGGACTACTTGACCAAACCGATTGACTGGGAACGCCTTCCTGATACCTTGCGAAAATATCAGCGGGCCCGGCCACAATCTCCGGTATTGGTGGTTGAGGACGATGCCGGTCTGCGTGAGATGATGCGCCGAACGCTGGAAAGTGGGGGGTGGGTGGTGATCGAAGCCGCCAATGGGCGGGTGGCGCTGGAGCGTCTGATCGAGCAGCAACCGGAGCTCATCCTGCTCGATCTGTTGATGCCCGAGATGGACGGGTTCCAGTTTTTGGAAGAGGTGCGCAAACACGAAGAATGGCGATCTATCCCCATTGTTGTGGTGACCGCCAAGGACCTCACCGAAGAGGATTACCGACGGCTGAGCGCCTCCGTGGCACGGGTCCTCCAGAAGGGAGTGCACAGCCGCGAGGAGATGATGCGCGAGGTTCGCGACCTGGTAGCCGCTCGGGTTCAGGGCATCCGCCGACAGGGATAGATCGGGATGGCAAAGATCCTGCTGGTCGAAGATAACGCGATGAACCGGGACATGCTGGCGCGGCGTCTGGCGAGGCGGGGCCATGAGGTCGTCATCGCTGTCGATGGCGGGCAGGGCGTGACGTTGGCCCAGACGGAAGCCCCAGACCTCATCCTGATGGATATGAATTTGCCGGTGCTGGATGGCTCGGAAGCGACCCGGCAACTCAGAGCGGCGCCTGCCACCCGGTCCATCCCTGTGATCGCGCTCACGGCCGACGCGATGGCGGGCGACCGGGAGAAGGCGCTTAAGGCGGGATGCGATGACTACGACACCAAGCCGATCGAGCTCGAGCGGCTGCTGGGAAAGATCGAGGCCCTCTTGAAGAAGAGGGCTGCCCCATGACCGCGTCACCGGGCACGTTGCTCGTCGTTGACGACGACGCGATGAACCGTGACATGCTGTCCCGTCGTCTGGCGCGGCACGGCTACACGGTCGCGGTCGCGGAAGACGGAGAGCAGGCATTGAAGATGATTGAGGGGCACAAGTTCGACCTGGTGCTCCTCGACGTCATGATGCCCGGCGTCAGCGGCCTTCAGGCTCTCGAGATCCTGCGCCGGCGCTACTCGATGGCCGACCTGCCCGTCATTATGGCCACGGCGAAAGATGAGAGCAGCGACATCGTCGAAGCGTTAAAGCTTGGAGCGAACGACTATGTGACGAAACCCCTCGACTTTCCCGTGGTTCTCGCCCGGGTCGAGACCCAGTTGGCCCTCAAGCGGGCGATGGAGGAAATCCGGCGACTTGCTGACCAGCTTGAGCTGCGCAACCGGTTTATTCGCGAGACGTTTGGCCGCTACCTGTCGGATGAAGTGGTCACCAGTCTGCTGGACTCCCCTACGGGACTGCAGTTGGGAGGGGAAAAGCGCAAAGTCACAATGGTGATGGCCGATCTCCGGGGCTTCACATCGCTGTCGGAACGATTAGCACCGGAACGGGTCGTGACCCTCCTCAATCGCTATCTCGCAACCATGGTCAAGATCATCAAGCAGTACCAGGGCACCATCGATGAGTTCATTGGCGACGCAATCTTCGTTCTCTTCGGGGCTCCCATCTGGCAGGAGGACGATGCGCAACGGGCGGTGGCCTGCGCCGTGGCGATGCAGGTGGCCATGGCCTCGATCAATGAGCAGAATAAACAGGAAGGCCTGCCCGAAGTGGAAATGGGCATCGGGGTGCACACGGGCCAGGTCGTGGTGGGAAATATCGGCTCGCCCGAACGCATGAAGTACGGGGTGGTAGGAAGTCATGTCAACGCTACGTCCCGCATCCAATCCTACACCGTAGGCGGCCAGGTCCTCGTCTCCGAAGCCACACGGCAAGCGGTCGGGCCTATCCTCAAGACTGAGAAGGATATGGAGATCAAAGCAAAGGGATTCGAACAGCCCGTCCGCCTCTCCGAGGTCCGAGGCATTGATGGGGACTACAACCTCTTTCTCCCTGCCACGGAAGATCCGCTTGTTGCACTGCCTCAGGAGGTGGCCCTACGCTATACCGTGGTCGAAGGGGACCATCTGAGCGGCGTCATATTCAAGGGGAGTCTCGTCAGGCTTTCAGCCAAGAGGGCCGAGGCACGCCTGGCGCGTTCGGTCCCCCTCTTGACCAACCTCAATATCCACCTCATCGGCGACACCGGTGAAGAGATCCCCGGAATTGTGTATGGCAAGGTGGTGGGAAGACTCCCGGAAGGCACCGCAGTCTTTGCGGTGCGGTTCACGTCGATGTCGCCGGAGATCGAGACGTTTTTCCATCGTCTTTTGACTCAGTCCTCTCCCGAGAGTACCGCCTAGACTGTTCCGCACGTTGAGCCCCAATCACGCCCTGTGGCATCGTTGCCCTGAGGTCTGGGGCGAGGTGAGCATGGCTGTCAGTGTGAACCGGCCGAAGTCCATCGTGATCTTGGGCGGTGGTTTCGGCGGCGTCTATACCGCCATGCAGCTTGAGAGGCTGTTAAAGCGGGAGAGGGATACCGAAATCACGTTGATCAACCGGGAGAACTACCTCGTCTTCCAGCCTATGCTGTCGGAGGTGATCTCGGGTAGCATTGGGATCCTGGACACCATCGTGCCGATCCGACGGCTCTGCCCTAGGGTGAACCTCTTCACACGGGAGGTGGAGGCCATTGACCTTAACAACCAAGTGATCACCACCAGCCCTGGCTTCTGGCCTCAGCCTCGAAGGCTCGAGTACGATTACCTGGTCCTGGCCATCGGGACGGTCATGAACTTCGCCGGAATGCCCGGCCTTCAGGAGCATGCGCTGCCTTTCAAGACGCTGGGCGATGCCCTGTTCATTCGGAACCATATTCTCCATATTCTGGAGGAGGCTAACATCGAGGAGGAGAGGGATCATCGGCAGAGGTTGCTTACGTTCGTCATCGCAGGCGGTGGCTTCTCCGGTGTGGAGGCGGTCGCCGAGATCAATGATTTCGTGCGTGAGGCCGCCAAGAGCTACCGTCGGATCAATCCCGGCGAACTGCGCGCCGTGCTCCTCCACAGCGACCCCCGCATCCTGCCGGAATTGAGCGAGGACCTTGGCCATCTCGCCCAGCGGATCCTGGAGCGCCGTAAGGTGGAAGTTCGCTTGAACACCCGCCTTGCGGGCGCGACGGGTGATTACGCGCTCCTCCAAGGGGGCGAACAGATCCCAACGAAAACCCTGATCAGCACCGTGCCGTCGGCCCCCCATTCCCTGCTGACGGCCCTTCCCTGCCGTAAGGAGAGGGGTCGGATCGTCACGAACGAGTTCCTGGAGCTGCCCGAATTCCCTGGGGTATGGGCCGTGGGCGATTGCGCGTGGATCATTGACCAGACGAGCGGCCAGCCCTGCCCGCCGACTGCCCAGCATGCCATCCGCCAGGCGAGGTGCGCCGCAGCGAACATCGCCGCGGCGATGCGTGGGACGCCCAAGCGTCCCTTTGCCTTCTCCGGCCTTGGCCAAATGGGAGCACTCGGCCGCCGCTCGGCCGTGGCCGACATTCTGGGGGTGAAGGTCTCCGGTTACCTCGCCTGGCTCTTACGGCGGTTCATCTACCTCATGAAACTGCCTGGGTTGGATCGGAAACTTAGGGTGGCGACAGATTGGTGCCTGGACATGATTCTGCCGAGGGATATCGTCCAGCTCAAGATCGCGCGTTCGGCCAGTGTCTCTCAGGAACACTTTGGACCGGGAGAAACCATCTTCAGGCAGGGCGATTTGGGAGACAGGGTCTACATCATCGTTAAAGGGGAGGTGGAGGTCGTGCGGGAAGAACCGGGAAAAGGAGAGAACGTTTTGGCGAAACAGGGGCCGGGCGAATGCTTCGGCGAGATAGCCCTTATCAGCAACGCTCCCAGGACGGCCACCGTGCGGACCGTAACAAGCGTAGATGCCGTGACCATCGAGCGAGGAGCCTTCACCGCCCTGCTGGCTCACTTCGCTCCTCTACGGAAGATCTTTGAGCAGGCCATGCAGGAACGCCTCGAGAGGACACGCGAGCGTTTGGGCACCACTGAGTAGGAGATTCTGGACATTCCTACCCCACGTCCGGTTCGCTCCAGTGTTCCGCTTCATGAGCCGTTGACCGCCGTCAAGCTTGCTACTTTTTGATTGACTCGGACTGTGCGTTCTATATGATGGGTGGCCGTGCCAACTTGGCTTTGGCCGATAGGGGCGTCTTTGGGTAACGGGACGGCGATGATGCCTTCCTTCTCTGATAAGGGCAGCGGGGTCTGGCGATTGGGCGTGTACGCCGGACAGCTCGCTCCGGCGATCTGGTCAGGGGTCGCGCTCCTTCTCCTCCTCTATGCCATCCCGGCCCTCGCGCAGGAGACCACCAAGGCGGCCCCGGCCTATCGCGCCTTTCCGCTGGTCGGCAGCCGCCTCGCGGTCTGGGCCATCGCCCAGATCCACCTCAACTTCGCCGCGTTCATCCTCGGGGTCCCGATCTTCGCCGTCATCGTCGAGGTGATGGGAATGCGAACGAGGGACCCTCGCTATGACTGGCTGGCGCGCGAGTTCGTCAAGCTGGTCTTCGCCGCCTTCTCGACGACCGCCCTTCTGGGGGCTCTCCTCCTGTTCCTTTTCATCGGCTACTACCCGAAGTTCTGGGCCTACATGACAGGCATCTTCTACCAGACCATGTGGGTCTACGCGATCCTCTTCTTCCTGGAGACCTTTACGGTCTACCTCTGGTACTACGGGTGGGACTGGCTGTCCGGCAAACGAAAGTGGATCCACCTCAGCCTCGGCATTCTCGCCAACATCTTCGGGACGGCGATTATGGTGATCTCGAACTCCTGGGTCACGTTCATGACGAGCCCGCGCGGCGTCGATGAGGCAGGGAACCTGACGAGCCTCTGGCAGGCCATCAACAATTACACCTGGATGCCGATCAACATCCATCGCCTCCTCGGCAATATCGTCTTCGGCGGAACGATCGCCGCAGCGTACGCAGCGTTTCGCTTCCTCTCCGCCAAGACCCACGAGGAGCGGGCGCTCTACGACTGGATGGGGTATATCGGGAACTTCGTCGCCATCTCGTCGCTCCTCGTACTGCCGTTCGCCGGCTACTACCTGGGGCGCGAGATCTACGCGTTCAATCAGACGATGGGGATCACGATGATGGGGGGCTTCATGTCCTGGCTGTGGGTGCTGCAGGCGATCCTGATCGGCGTCCTCTTCATCGGCTCCAACTACTATCTCTGGTTGGGGATGGAGCGGATACCCGGAGCCGAACGTTACCGGAAGTACATCCCGTACCTCATCATGGTTCTGGCCGCAGGCTTCATGGTGTGGGCGACCCCCAGGAGCATGGTGATCACGCTGCAAGAGGCGCGGGCGATGGGGGGCGCGCATCACCCGGTCCTCGGGTTCCTGGGCGTCATGTCGGCCAAGAATACCGCGGTCAATCTGATGATCCTTACGACGTTTCTCTCCTTCCTCCTCTACCGCCGCGCCAATCGGATCTCCGCCAAACCGTGGGCGAGGGCCGGGATGGCAGTGCAGTGGGCGGTCTTCGCGATCGCGGCCGCCATCGTGACCTTCTATGGGGTCTATGGGTACTTCGTCGAGTCGATCGTGCGGATCGGCTTCTCGGTCTATCAGGTGTTGGCGGTCCTGGGCGCTATCACCCTGGTGATGGCCATCGACATCCCGATGTTCAAGGGTGCCCGCTCCACCGGGACGATCAGGTGGGGGCAGATCCCTCAGCGCTCCCAGTATGTCTTGATCCTCCTGGCTGTGACCTTCACCTGGCTCATGGGGCTCATGGGGTTCGCCCGGTCGGGGATCCGCCAGCACTGGCATGTCTACGGGCTGATCCGTGACACCTCCGTTGATGCGGTGACCCCGGCCCTCGGCTATGCCGCCAACGTCATCACGACAGTCACCGCCATCTTCTTTGCGCTGGTCCTCTTCATCTTCTGGCTGGGCACCCTTGGAGAGAAGGGCAAGGGCGCTCATGGGTTGAGCCCCATCGTCGCCGGCGGGTCAGAGGACCGGTAGCATGCGGATCCCGGTCGTGCTCAAGGTCTCGCTCTTCGCCTTGGCGGTGATGGGGGTCTACACCTATTACGCTAACTCGATTCCGCAGGTCCAGTCCAAGCCGCCTGAGGAGCTCTCACTGGAGGGAGGGAGCGTCACGCCGGAGCAGCTCGTCAAGGCGGGCGAGGGGCTCTTCAAGGGAAAGGGGAGCTGCGAGATCTGCCATCGGATCGGGCAGAAGGGGACGAGGGCGCCCGACCTGGCAGGCGTCGGGGCCCGGGCGGCGAAGCGAGCGCCGGGTAAGAGTGCTAGAGCTTACTTGATCGAGTCGCTGATCGAGCCCGCCGCCTATCTCGTCGGAGGGTACCCTCCGATCATGCCGAAGGTCGATAAGCCCCCGATCGCCCTCAATCGATCGGAGGTCTGGGCGTTGACGGCCTTCCTCGAATCGTTGGGCGGGACCGTGACGGTGAAGCTCGACGACATCCCGAAAACCGTGGGCGGGGCCGGCGGCGGCCAGGCTCAGGTAGCGGAACTCAAGCTGCCTGGCGATCCCAAGGCCGGACAGGTCATCTTCATGGGGAAGGGTGCCTGCATCGCGTGCCATAAGGCGGGTTCGATCGGCGCCTCGCCCGTCGGGCCGGACCTGAGCCAGATCGGCAAGATCCAGACGCCTGAATATATCATGGCCAAGATCCTAGACCCCGCCGGCATGGGGACCGTGGCAGGCTATCCCCGAGGCGTGATGCCGCCCACCCTCGGCCAGACCCTGACGGCGAAGGAATATATCGATCTGGTATCGTTCCTGCTGACCCTGAAGGGTGAAGCGACGACCGCCAAGAAGTGAATCATGGGGATCCTCCGGTCCAAGCTTTTTCAGGTCTCCCTCGTTCTGTTCGGGTCATTCGCGGCGTTCCGGTTCGGGATCAAGCCCCCCGTGCCATGGAGCGTCCTCACCCTGTACATGGCGATCGTCCTCGTCTCAGTCTTGGTTTACGTGTCGTCGGACACGGACTCCTGGCGGGCCTTCCTGCAGCCGATCCGTTCCACACTGACGGACGACTCGAAACGGCTGCTCCGGCTGGCCCTGATGGGGGTCATCCCGATCCTGGTCGGCTACTACGCCTACACGCAGGCGGCGGCAAGGATCGAGGCACCGCCGGAACTGCGCGCCGTTCATCCAGCTCCGCCCGCCTCCATCTCCCTCCGGGGACAGACGATCGACATCCAGGGGCTCGATAATCCCCTCAGGAAGGATGCGGCGAATTTCGAGAGGTACCTCCGGGAGGGCGGGGAGATCTACGCCAAGAACTGCATCTACTGTCACGGAGACCAACTCGACGGCAAAGGCCAGTTCGCCCATGGCTTCCACCCGCTCCCGGCGAACTTCACCGACCCCGGGACGATCGCGATGCTCCAGGAGTCGTACCTCTTCTGGCGGATCGCGAAAGGCGGCCCCGGACTGCCGAAGGAATCGGCCCCCTGGAACTCGGCGATGCCGGCGTGGGAGGATCGGCTTTCGAGCGAGGAGATGTGGAAGGTCATCATGTATCTGTACGACGCGGCGGGGGTCCAACCGAGGCGATGGGAAGCGTCGATCGCATCAGAGGCGTGGGCCCAGCAGGCCGATCTGGATCTCGGGAAGCAGGTCTACGAGAAGCGGTGCGCGCACTGCCATGGCGTCGATGGGAAGGGGGACGGCGTCACCGCTCCGTTTCTCGACCCGCGCCCGCGCGACTTCACCCGCGGCTTGTACAAGATTCGCTCGACCCCTAGCGGCACGCTCCCCACCGATGAGGACCTCTTTGCGATCATCAGCGACGGGATGCCGGGGACCTCGATGCCGGCCTGGAGGGGTTTGCCCGAACGGGAACGGCGCGCCGTCGTCCAGTACATCAAGGGCTTCTCCGAGCGCTTCAAGAACGACCCGGCCCCGAAGTCGATCGAGATCGGCAGGGAGATGTCGTCATCGAAGGAGAGTCTGGAGAAGGGCCGCCAGCTCTACCAGGACCTGGAGTGTTTCTCGTGCCATGGGAAGGAGGGTCGTGGCGACGGCCCGTCGGCGCCGACGTTGAAGGATGACTGGGGGAACCAGACCCGGCCGGCCAATCTGACGAAGCGGTGGAACTTCCGTGGCGGCCATTCGGCGAAGGCAATCTTTACGCGATTCAATACCGGGATCGCGGGGACGCCGATGCCGGCCTACGCCGATTCGATCAATGCCGAGCAGAGCTGGCACCTGAGTCAGTACGTGGCGTCGCTCGGTCCGGGGGAGCCTCATTACGGTGCCCTCGTGAGGGCCACGCTTGCACGGCGCGACCTGCCGGTGACGCCCAGTGACCCCTACTGGGACCAGGTCTCCGCGATCAATCTCCCACTGGTCGGTCAGGTGATCGTGGACCCGAGAAACTTCACGCCCTCGATCGACATGGTCTCGGTGAAAACGGTCTACAACGACCGCACGATCGCTTTCCTTCTCATCTGGGACGACCCCACCGTCGCGAAACCTCGCCCCGGGGATCGCGGCCTTCCCGATGCGCTGGCGCTCCAATTCCCGGCGAGACCGCCCAAAGAGAACGAGCGACCCTATTTCCTTATGGGTGACTCGAGCCAGCCAACCTATCTGATCCGGTGGCGATCGAATGCGGCGCAGATCGAGGAGTTGACGGCGGCCGGGTTGGGGCGGATACAGGAGCAGCCTGCCGGAGGGGCGGCAGGTGCCAGCGGCGCAGTCGTGTACCACGAGGGACAGTACAGATTGCTGGTCACGCGGCCGCTTGAGTCGAACCCCAGTGGAGCGCCAGGTTTCGAACGCGGGCGGTTCATCCCGATCGCGTTCGTCGCCTGGGATGGGGGAAACGGGGAGTCGGGAAGCAAGATGTCGGTCTCGTCCTGGTACTACCTGTTCTTGGAGGAGCCGCCAACGGCGAAGAGCTACGTGTACCCCCCGCTTGCGGCACTCCTGACTGTCGCCGTCGAGCTGCTGATCGTCAGGGGGGTCCGCCGGCGAGACACCGCCCGAGGCGCGTGATTGAATAAAACAGCGAGGTGAATCGTCTAACTAGGGGAGCGAACCGTGAAGGTGTCGTCGCTCAATTACCTACGGCACTAATGGTCCAGCGTTCAGGACCGGCACTCAAGGAGGAGTGACAGATGAAGAGGTGGGAGCTTCGCGAGGTTCTCTCAGTTGCCTTGGCCCTGATCTGCCTCGGCGGATGGACGGTCGCCTATGCCGCAGGGGGCGATCCCAAAAAGGGGAAAGCGAAGTACACGGAAAATATGCGCTGCTCTGCGTGCCACGGCGATACGGGTCTCGGGGATGGGCCGGCCGCGGTTGCGCTCAACCCAAAGCCACGCAATTTTCAGGATGGCGCTTACATGAACGCGAAGCCTGACGAGCATTTCTTCAAAGTGATTAAGAATGGTGGGCCAGCGGTCGGTTTGAGTCCGCTCATGGCGCCTTTCGGAACGCAGCTCAGCGACAAGGAGATCAGGGACGTGGTCGCCTTTATCCGGACGCTGGCGAAGCCACAGTACGAGCCGCCGAAGAAGTGAAGGCCGTTCCCTCTCCCCGGTCAGGCGGGGAGAGGGTTGGGGTGAGGGGGGAAGGACAGCTCGACGAGGCGGGCGGCGGCGAATCCCCGTTGAACGAGCGGCTCGAGGTCCAGGCCGCGTTCGGCCACGCTGACCTCCTGATCGGTCGCGCGGGTCACCACCTGCCTCGGCGCGAACATCGAGCAGCAATCCTCGTCGGGGAGCGTCGAAGTCTCGAAGGTCCCGATCCTTTGGGCCTGTTCGGTGATCTCGTCCTTGTCCAGGCCGATCAGGGGGCGAAGGATCGGCCACGTCGCGGCCTCTTCGATGGCCGCGATGTTCTCGATCGTCTGCGACGAGACCTGTCCCAGGCTCTCACCGGTCACGAGGGCCTGGGCGCCTTCTTTGCGGCCGATCTCTTCGGCAATCCGCAGCATCAGCCGCCGATAGACGAGGACCCGAAACGGGCCGGGGGCGCGAGCCACAACCTCTTGCTGGATCTCGCCGAACGGCACGAGGTAGAGGCGAGAGGTGAACTGGTAGCGCGTGAGAAGTCGCGCGAGGTCGATCGCCTTGTCCTGTGAGGTTCGGTCTGCAAGCGGCTGACTGTGAAAGTGGACAAACACGGCCCGGCAGCCTCGTCTCATCATTCGATACGCCGCCACAGGCGAGTCGATCCCGCCCGACAGCAAGCAGACGACCGTCCCGCTCGTTCCCACGGGAAGGCCGCCCGGCCCCTGGATCTTCTCGAAATAGAAGAACGCCTCATTGGGTAAGAGCTCGATGTAGACAGTAAGCTCCGGGTTGCTCAGATCGACCTTGGCCCCCGAGGCCCTCTTCAGCGAGGCCCCGATCACCTGGTTGACCTCCTGAGAGGTCTGGGGGAAGCTCTTAAACGCGCGGCGGGCCGCGACGCGAAAACTGGCGAATCGAAGGCCCGAGACCTCCGTCTCGATGCTTGTGGTCAGGCGCTCCAGGTCAGGTTGCTCCCGGAAGGCGAGTGAGAAGTTTGCGATTCCAAAGACCCAGTCCAGCCGTTGGCGCAGCAGCTCCCATGGAGTGTCTTCCCGCATCTCCAGGAACAGCCGTCCCGCCGGGCGGCGAAGGGGCCCGACATCGAGGTCGCGCAACGCGGTCCGGAGATTTGCGGTAAGCTGCCCCAGGAAGAAGCCACGGTTCTTCCCCTTCAGGGCGATCTCGTGATAATGAATCAGGGCGCCCTTCGTGGGCTGAGTTCCCATCCAGTCTCTTCCTTCTCGCGTCGTGACAAGTCCGGCCCAATACTATCACAGTCTCCCCTCCGACAATCAGTTTCCGCTATCGACCCTCCAGACACCTGACATCAGGTCTGACATTTGGTTTATAATCGGTCCCGATGACACGGAGCGTGGAGATCGCGATCATCGGCGGGGGAGTCGCGGGGCTCAGCATCGCCTATCACCTGGCGGCGCGGGGGTGCAGGGGTGTCTGCGTGCTGGAGCGAGGCCAGATCGGCCAGGGGGCGACGGCCAGAGCGACGGGGGGCATCCGACAGCAGTTCAGCCGAGAGATCAACGTCCGGCTCTCACAGGAGAGCCTGAAGCAGTTCGAGCGGTTCGAGGAGGAGATGGGGTCGTCGGCCGACTTCCGCCAGGTCGGCTACCTCTTTCTTGCGTCGCGGGAGTCCGACTGGGCATGGCTGCAAGAGGCGGCGTCGCTTCAGCACCGTCTCGGGGTCCCCGTGGAGCTGCTGACGCCGGAGGAGGCCAAGCGTCTTGTTCCTGGGTTGCGCATCGACGATCTGCTGGGAGCTACCTTCTGTGGGACCGATGGGATAGCGGATCCCTACGCGGTCGTCCAGACCCTCGCCAGACAGGCGCGCCGCCTGGGCGTTCGGATCCTAGAGGGCCGTGAGGTCAGCGGAATCCGCATCGAGGCCGGCAGCGTGCGAGGCGTCGGTTTGCGGGACGGGGCGGAGGTCGCAGCCGATCTGGTCGTCAATGCAGCCGGGGTCCACGCGAGGGATGTCGGCCTGATGGCAGGGATCGAAATCCCCGTCGAGCCGCATCATCGCCAGGTCTTCGTAGCCGAGCCGCTCACGACGCTTCCCGGTCCGATTCCGCTGACCGTCGATCTCACCAGCGGAAGCTACGTGCATGTCGAGCCGAATGGGGGGATCGTCATGGGGGGTGGCGATCACGGCGACCGGCGAGGTTTCGATGAGAGCCTTGACTGGTCCCTCCTCCCCCGTCTGATAGAGGCGGTGACGCATCGGATCCCGGCGTTAGAGTCGGCGCGAATCCAACGAGGCTGGGCCGGTCTTCGGGAGATGACGCCGGATGAGCTGGCCATCGTGGGTCCCGTGCCGCAGGTCGAGGGCTTCTACCTGGCGGTCGGCTTCTCGGGACATGGGCTCATGCACGCCCCTGCGATCGGCAAGGTGGTGACCGAACTGATCCTGGATGGCAAGGCGTCAACGATCGACATCTCCTCCCTCAGTCTCGATCGGTTCCGGACGGGACAACTGGTCCCGGAGCGCGCAGTCTTCTAATGAATCCGATCCTGGTCTTTCAACACATCTGGTGCGAGACACCCGGCGTCTTTCTTGACCTCCTGCGCGAGCAGCGGCGTCCCGTTGAGACGGTCAAGCTCTTCGACGGGGATCAAGTCCCCGATTATCTGTCGCCGTTTTCAGGGCTCCTCGTGATGGGCGGGCCGATGAGCGTCAACGACGAGGCCGACTACCCCTGGTTGGCGGCCGAGGACCGACTCCTGAAACAGGCGTTGGCGCTCGACTTCCCCACGTTTGGCATCTGCCTCGGCTCGCAGCTCATTGCGAAGGCTGCCGGCGGTCGGGTGATGATCGGACCGCGCAAGGAGATCGGCTGGTACCCGGTCCGTCTCACGGCGGCCGCGCGGCGGGACCGGCTGTTTCGAGGGCTCCCGGAAACGATGGAAGTCTTCCAGTGGCACGGGGAGTATTTCGATGCGCCGCCCGGCGCGGTGAGCCTGGCCAGCTCGGACCTCTATCAGTGTCAGGCCTTTTCGATCGGGCGGAATGTCTATGGCCTGCTCTTTCACCTTGAGGTGACCGGTCAGATGGTGCGAGAGTGGGTGGGCACGTTCAAGGATGAGCTGAATGGCGTAAAGGAGTATATCCGGCCTGAGGCGATCCTCGAGCGGCTGCCACACCGGATCGACGCGCTCAATCGTCAAGCCCGGATGGTCTTCGGCCGCTTCTGCGATAGCCTCCGTTAGACTTCCCTTGGCTTCAGGCGGACGAGGGTCGCACCCCAGCCCCCGGCCTGCGGCGGGGCATCGGTAAAGGACACGACATCAGGGTGCTTTGTCAGAAGCCGTCGGACCACTGCCCGCTGCGCGCCTATCCCTCTCCCGTGGATCAGCCGGACCTCGGAGAGGCCCGCCTGCCGACACTGCTCCAGGTACTCCTCGACCACCGACGGGATCTCCTTCGGCGCGAACGAGTGCAGGTCCAAGACCTCCTCGATCGGCAGCCTTACCGGCTCCTCGAACGGCTGGTCCTCTTCACGGTCGATCCAAGCGGGCGCGCTCATGGGTCGCCGAAAGTATATCCCTCGACCCTAAAAATGTGAAACCATTCGCCCGATCTCCGCCACATGAGGCGCCGGGGGGTCAACTCGCTGCAGTTCTAGTGGGATTATACTGAACAATGCTTGTCGGAGACGGCGCGTTCCGGAGAACCTTGACAAGTCCTTGGAGACCAGGAAAGATTGCCACAGTCGTTAGAGGTTTGTGGACCGAGATATGCTGACCGGCATACTCAAGAGTTAAACGTGCCGTAGGCCCCGGTAGGTGATCCGGTCCTCCTTCTACGGGAAGAAGGGAGCACGCTGTGGGGTACGTAGAGGCGAACCTGTTGCCTGATGAGCAAGTGGTCTACAAAGCCAGCCTGCACTGGATAATCTTTCTCAAGTCGCTCCTGGCCATAGCCCTCGGGATTCTCCTGCTTGCAGTAGAACCGACTATCGGGGGGATTGTCATCGTTCTCGGTCTACTGATCTCGCTCCCGGCCCTCATCGCATACACAACTTCAGAGTTTGCAGTTACAACAAAACGGGTAATCATCAAGATGGGTCTGGTGCGAAGACGAACATTGGAACTTCTGCTTAGACAGGTAGAAGCGATTTTGGTGGACCAGAGTGTCCTGGGACGAATCCTTGGATTCGGTTCCGTCACTTTGACCGGAACGGGCGGTGTTCGAGAAGTCTTTCATAACATCTCATCGCCACTCGAACTTCGGAAGCGCATTCAAGGCCAAGTGGCCTGAGAAGTTTTGACGTCTTCTCGTGGAGCACGTGTTACCTGGCGCGAAAGGAGCGGATGTCGTGGAGGTTCCGGAGGAGGCTCGGAACGTGCGCTTCTACAGTGGCGCGAGCCGGTTGCCAGCAAAGTATCGGCACGCCTTGCAGAAGGTTCGGTAGGCCTTCCCGTCAGCGAGCGGGCCGCGAACTCCCGCGCCGCCATCCAGTAGTCCGCTGCCGTTCCGGGGCCGTGCGACACGGCACCCGCCAATGCATCGCTCAACTCAAAGGAGAAATCTATGTCTGGAACGATTTTGCTACCTCTGGTGATGGCAATGCTTGTTGGGCTTTCCAGTTTGCCGGTATCAGCTCAAGAGACCGGCAGCAACGTGTTCTTGCTTGGGGTGAAACGCGTATTCAGCACTTGGGACAACCCGCTCCACAGTGAGCTCAGTGTCAATGACAAAACCGTGAATATATTCACCTCTGACACCGTCGAGCCGATCGGACAATACCTGAAAGAGGGGTGGAACACGATCACCATCAAGACGACCCCGCAGCAGCCGGCAAACAGGAACAACGGCTTGATCTTCCGGTTGGGACCAGCACACAAGCCGCCCGGGAAGGACCAATGGATCATGGATCCGGTTATTTGGGAATTCCGCAATGACACGGATTGGAGGTTCGCCGATGGCAAGTATTCTCACCCACTAGGACCGGATGTGAAGGAGGTGACACTCTCTTATAGGATCTACTATGCCGGTTTGCAGACTGAAAATATTGATCTCAAAGCCGGCGATTTCGTTATCAGCGGAAAGCCTACCTTTGGCAGTTGGAACACCCCGGTAACCGCAACCGTATTTGTGAATGGGAAACCTCTCAATACGTTCCTGTTGGCGAAGCGAGGAACGGTGATTACCCCATTCCTCAAGGAAGGGAAGAACGAAATTACACTGATATCTACCCGAGTGAAGAATAGCATCAAAAACAATGACATCGAGTTTGAAGTTGCCGGCCCAGCCGAGTGGAACGTCGGGAAGGGACAATACGTGTTAGGAAGGTCGATCTTGCAGTTCAAAAGCATGCAGGGGTGGACTGTGGATTCGAAAACGGGGATGCTCTTCAATCTCGCCAAGCCCGACTCAGAGAGTATCGAGCGCGTGATCCCGTTTGTTTTGAAAGAAGGTCCAACACCGGAGGGAAGAGAATAGCCCGTTTGAATCCTGACTGCCCACCCATTCGCCACCGAGTTTCAGCTTCATCCGAAGTCCGACAACCAGCCCCCTCGTGGGGAGTGATTGACGCCTCATGAGTCGCAACCTAAACTAGTCGAGACTGACCCCGAGACCCTTCGACAAGGGCTTGCGTCTGCCTTTGTAGGCCACCAGCCAGGCGCCCTCACCCAAGTCTCTCCCCGACCTCCTCGCCTCCAATGCGGGTAGAGGGATGGGGTGAGGGGGAAAAGAAAAGCCCCGAAGCGCTTCCCCCGCCTGAGCGGGGGCCCTGGTGGACAAAGCCAGGGCCTTCGGGGCCCGGTGACTGCTGGAATTCCGTAGGCGGAATCCATAGGCAGCCGGTCCTGTGAGGAGGACTCGCCTACGTTACAATCACCTCACATGTCCAGTTAGCTAAGGGTACGCGCACTGGATCACCTCCTTTCTTGTGTGCGCATACCGTATCGAAGCTCTGAGCGAGAAGCAAGGAAAAACTGAGGAGAGGATGCGACGTCTCGG
>Ga0187892_10004966_pt1 | contig 21576 bp, 14 predicted proteins | sample MA1701073metaG_FD_139345 | JGI IMG/M metagenome (GOLD analysis project Ga0187892, IMG submission 139345) | Bio-ooze microbial communities from a basaltic lava cave in the Kipuka Kanohina Cave System on the Island of Hawaii, USA - MA170107-3 metaG ... | reverse complement strand
CAGCAACTTCACCGAGGAGTTCAGCCGCGCCGTCACTTACAAGATCGAGAAGACTCCTGTCGATCTCGTCGTCATGGCCGGATTCCTCTCGCTCTGGAAGATCCCGCGGAAATTCCAGGGCCTGGTGATGAACATCCACCCCGCCCTCGTCCCGTCGTTCTGCGGCAAGGGCTTCTACGGCGAGCGCGTCCACGCGGCCGCGGTGCGGCGCGGCGTGAAGGTGACCGGCTGCACCGTTCATTTCTGCAACAACAGCTACGACGAGGGGCCGATCATCCTCCAGAAGGCGGTCCCGATCGAGTTCGAGGACTCGCCGGAGGCGGTCGCCATGAAGGTCTTCGCGGCCGAGTGCGAGGCGTATCCGGAGGCGATCCAGCTCTTCGCGGAGGGCCGCCTCTCCGTCGAGAAAAGCCGCGTGCGGATCCTGCCGAAGGGTCCCGCGAAAGGCTTCAAGGAGGCGAGATAGAATCGGAGCGGCGCCCGCGCGGCGCCTCGCCATGATCTACCTCGACAGCAACGCCACGACCCGGCCGAGCCCGGCCGTCAGGGCCGCCCTCCTCCCGTACGTGGGCGACTCCCACGCGAACGCCAAGAGCCTGCACGGTCCCGGCGAGGCCGCCCGCGCGGCGGTGGAGGCGGCGCGCGAGAAGGTCGCCGCTCTCCTTTGCGCCCGCGCCCGCGACGTCGTCTTCACGTCGACGGCGACCGAGGCCCTGAACACCATCGTCCGCGGGCTCCTCCTCCGCGAGCCGCCGGACGCGCGGCGCCACGTGGTGGCGTCGGCGGTCGAGCACCCCGCGGTCGCCGAGCCGCTTCAAGACCTCGAGACGCGCGGCTACGAGGTGACGCGGGTCGGTGTCGACGGCGCGGGCCGGCTCGACCCGGAGGAGTTCCGCGCCGCCCTCCGCGGCGACACGGCGCTCTCGATCGCGATGGCCGCGAACAACGAGACGGGCGTCCGGCTTCCCTGGCGGGAGTGCGCGGCGGCGGCGCGGGAGAAGGGAGTCCCGTACCTCTGCGACGCGGTTCAGGCCGCAGGGAAGGTGCCGTTCGAGTTCGAGGACTCGGGCGCCGACTACGCCGTGATCTCGTCGCACAAGATCCACGGGCCGATGGGCGCCGCGGCGCTCGTGGTCCGCCGGAGCGCGCCCTTCCGGCCGCTCCTCGTCGGCGGCGGGCAGGAGCGCGGGCGCCGCGCCGGCACCGAGAACGTCGCGGCGATCGTCGGATTCGGAGTCGCGTGCGAGGAGGCGACGCGCCACCTCGTCGAGTCGATGCCGCGCGTCGAGAAGCTCAAGGACCGCCTCGAGTCCCTCCTCGTCGAGCGGATCGACGGGCTCAAGGTGAACGGCCTGGGCGCCCCGCGGCTTCCGAACACGCTCTCGGTCGTGATCGGCGGCGTCGAGGGCGAGGCGGCTCTCCTCCTCCTCGACAAGGAGGGGATCGCGGTCTCGACCGGGTCGGCCTGCGCCTCGGGCTCGATGGACCCGTCGCACGTCCTCACGGCCATGGGGATCCCCGTTCCGCTCTCGCTCGGGGCCCTCAGGTTCTCGCTCTCGCGGACCACCACCGAGGCGGACGTCCTCGCGGCGGCGGAGGCTCTGCCGCGCGTCGTGAAGAAGCTCCGTGAGCTGTCGCCCTTCGACCCGCTCGACGGGCCGCCTCAGGACCGCTTCGGGACGAAGACCGCACCGGACGCCGCGAGGGCCGCGAGGCGCTCGTCCGAGTAGCCGAGGACGTCGCGCAGAACCTCGCGGGTGTGCTCGGCGAACGCCGGGGCGGGAAACGGCTCGGACCGGCGGCCGTCCACGCGGACGGGGCTCCTGAGGACGTCGACCGCCCCGCCAGCCGCCCGCGGGTCGGCGATCGTGCCGACGAATCCCGACGCTCGCGCCTCCGGGTCCCTCACGACGTCGGCGATCGTCCGGATCTCCCCCGCGGGAACGCCCTCCGCGCGGAACCGCGCGATCCAATCCGCGGTCGTCCGCCGGGCGAGCGCGGCGGAAAGGATCGCCTCGAGCTCGGCGCGGCGCGCGACGCGGCCGGCGTTCTCGGCGAAGCGCGGGTCTCGCGCGATCCCGTCGAGGCCCGCGGCGCGGCAGAAGAGCGTCCAGAATTTCTCCCCGATGACGCCGAGGGCGACGTGGCCGTCCGCCGTCTTGAACGCGCCGTAGGGCACGATCGACGGATGACCGGACCCCACGGGGCCGGCGTCGGGCTCGCCGCAGAGCGCGTACTGCGCGAGGTACGCCGCGAGCGAGGCGAGCGATTCCTCGAGCGAGACGCGCACCTCGGCTCCCCGTCCCCCGGCGGCCTCCCGCCGGAGAAGGGCGGCGAGGACGCCGAGCGCCGCGTAGAGCCCTCCGGCGAGGTCCCCCATCGCGAAGCCGAGCCGGACCGGCGGCCGCCCGGGCTCGCCGGTCGCCGCCATCGCGCCCGCCGTCGCCTGGACCACGAGGTCGAACGCGGGGAGGGCTCTCCTCGGGCTCTCTTCGCCGAACGACGTGATCGACGCCGTCACGAGCCGCGGATTGGCCGCGCGGAGCGTCTCCGGGGCGAGGCCCAAGCGTTCCATCACGCCCGGACGGAAGTTCTCGAGGAGGACGTCCGACACGCGGACGAGGTCGAGGAGTACGGCGCGCCCGTCTTTGACCTTGAGGTCGATCGCGACGGCGCGCTTCGAGGCGTTGGCGGCGAGAAAGTACGCCGAGATCGAGGGCGCGACCTCGCGTCCGATCGACCGGGTCGTGTCCGGATCTCCGGGCGGCTCGACCTTGACGACGTCGGCGCCGAAGGCCGCGAGGATCTGGGCCGCGAACGGGCCGGCGAGAACGCGAGAAAGGTCGAGGACGCGAACGCCCGAAAGGGGCGGCGGCGGGACCTCGCCGGCCGCCGTCACCTCCGGCTCTCGCGGCCGCGGATCATGACCACCCACTCGCCTTCCGCCACGCGCTTCCCGAGCTGGTTCCACATCTGTGTCGAAAGCGTCACGAGCCCGCGGTTGCCGCGGCCGACCGGCTCGAGCTGGCTCACCCAGAGCCTGAGCGAGAGCGTGTCGCCGATCCGGACCGGCTCAAGGTACCGGATGTTCTGGGACGCGAGCGCGATGGTCGTCCCCTCGAGGATGCCGGTCTGGTGCGCGAATCCCGTGGCGACCGCCAGCGTGAGCGCGCCGTGCGCGATCCGCGAGCGGAAGATCGTCTTCCGGGCGAACTCCTCGTTCACGTGGATCGGATTGTGATCCCAGGAGAGGTTCGCGAAGTCGACCACGTCGGCCTCGGTGATCGTCCGGCCGGCGCTGTGGAACTCCTCGCCGAGCTTGAAGTCCTCGAAGTAGCGGCCCCGGAACCGGCCGATGGGAGCTTCGTCTCGCGATCCGCCTTCGTCCGTCATCTCTCTCCCGAGTCCTCGACTTTGGGCCGCGGTCGCCGCGCTCAGACGGCCTCGAACGCGCGTTCGAGGTCGGCGATCAGGTCGTCGGCGCTCTCGATTCCGACGCTGATCCGGATGAACGTATCCGAGATCCCGCTCTTTTGCCGGACCTCGGGAGGCAGGCTCGAGTGCGTCATGGCCGCCGGCAGCTCGATGAGCGACTCGACGCCGCCCAGGCTTTCGGCGAGGAAGAAGAGCCTCGTCGCCGAGAGGAAGCGCCGCGCGCCGGCCGCGTCGCCGTCGATCTCGAACGAGATCATGCCTCCGAATCCGCGCATCTGACGCTTCGCGAGCGCGTGCTGCGGGTGGCTCTCGAGCCCGGGGTAGACGACGCGGCGGACGCGCCGGTGCTTCTCGAGGTGCCGCGCTATCGCGAGCGCGTTCTTCTCGTGTTCGCGCATCCGGATCGCGAGAGTCTTGAGGCCCCGGAGGACGAGGAAGCAGTCGAGCGGTCCCGGCACGGCGCCGACGGCGTTCTGGCAGAACTTCATTCGGTCGTGGAGCGCGCGGTCGCTCGTCACGACCGCGCCGCCCACCACGTCGGAGTGGCCGCCGAGGTACTTCGTCGTGCTGTAGTGGACGGCGTCCGCGCCGAGCGCGAGAGGGCTCTGGAAATAGGGGCTCGCGAACGTGTTGTCGACGACCACCTTGACGCCGCGCTCGTGCGCGAGGCGCGCGGCCGCCTCGATGTCGGTGAGCTTGAGGAGCGGGTTCGTCGGCGTTTCGAGCCAGAGGATCTTCGTGTTCGGCCGCATCGCCTCCGAGATGGCCTCGACGCGGCTCGCGTCGACGAAGGTGTACTCGATCCCGAAGCGCGCGTACACCTTGTCGAAGAGCCGGAACGTCCCCCCGTAGACGTCGTCGGAGGAGACGACGTGGTCGCCCGCCTCGAGGCAGTTCATGACCGTCGAGGTCGCGGCGCAGCCAGAGGAGAACGCGAGCCCGAACTCTCCCCCGTCGAGCGCCGCGAGGCACGCCTCGAGAGCGGACCGCGTCGGGTTCGAGGTGCGCGCGTACTCGTGGCCCTTGTGGCGCCCGACGTCCTCCTGCGCGTAGGTCGAGGTCTGGTAGATGGGGACCGAGACCGCTCCGGTCGCCGGCTCGGGGTCCTGGCCGGCGTGGATCGCGCGGGTCTCGAAGGCGTGCGGATTCTCGCGACGGGACGCGTTCTCGGGCATGGTTCAGGTCCTCTTTCCACCGGGCGCCGCGGCGAGGCGGTCCGCGTCGGAGCCCAGGAGGTTCATCACCATTCCGGTGAGGAATTTCGGGTGGAAGTCGGTCGTCTTCTGCGGCACGAGCCTTCCGGCGGTCGCCCGCGCGAACACGTCGCCCACCTCCACCGGGTTCAGCAGGAACGCCGCCGCGTGGCCCTCGGCGCGGAAGCGGGAGAGCGTCTCGTTCGTTCCGCGCACGAAGACGAGTCGGTCGGCCGCAGACTCGGGAGCGACCCCGAGCCTTTCCGCGAGGATCTTCTCGTGGAGGAACTCGACGTCGATCTCGGGCGCGTCGAACCGGTCGAGGCGGAGGAGATGGGTCGACGGGACCCTCGCGAGGGCGACGCCGATCGCCCGGCTCTTGTCCGCCCGCGCGGCCGCGAGGGCGCGGATCATCTCGGCTTCGCCCTCCTCGCCCGGAGGGAACTCGGTCACGCTCCCGACCGCCCCGAGAGAATCGAGGACGGCGGCGGGCGGCATCGGAAGCGGAGCGCGCAGGAGGCGATGAGTCGGCAGGACGTCGATCGCGTTCCCGCCCGCCACGTTCACGAACGCGGCCATTCGGAAGGACGAATCGAGGTCGTCCGGACGCGCGTCCGCGTAGGCGTGAGCGACCTTCAAGCGGTGGTGGCCGTCGGCGACGACGCACGGGAGCGGCGCGAGCGCCGAGACGACCTCGGCGATCACGGCGGGATCGTCCGCGACCCAGAGCCGGTGCCTCTCGTTCTCGTGGGTCGCCTCGGTCGCGGCCGGGCCCGTCGTCAAGCGCTGGAGGAGCCGCTCGGCCGTCGCGGTCGGGTCGTCGTAAAGAAGGAAGACGGGACCGAGGTGGCAGCGGGCGGTCTCGAGGAGGCGCAGGCGGTCCTGGAACGGCTTCGGCATCGTGCGCTCGTGCGGCAGGAGGTGCGCCGCGGCGTCGCCGCCCACCTTCGCGAGCGCGACGAAGGAGACGCGGGTTTTCTGGGCCGGGACTCCCTGGGCCCGGTAGCTCACGTGGTACGGGTAGATCGCCGGCCGGAGGTCGCGCACGATGAAGCCGTCTCGCAGCCAGCGCGCGAGGAAGTCGCGCGACCGCGTGCTCCGGTCGTCTAGGTCCGAGTCGGACGCGAGATCGCGGCCGCTCGTCGCCCTCACCACGTTCAGCTCGTGCCGGGCGTAGTAGCGCTCGCGCGCGGCGTCGTCGATCTTGTCGTACGGCAGCGTGACGACCTTCGAGACGTCGCGGACGATCTCCGCGTCGTACCGGACGCCCCGGAACGCGGCGATCTCCGTCATCGGATCTCCACCGCCCTCGCCCACTCGATCCCGTCCTGCGCCCGGATCTCCTCGAGGACGTCCTGGGGGACGGGCGTGTCGAGGTTCAGGATGGCGATGGCCTGGCCCCCCCATTTGTCGCGCCCGAGCGTCATGGCGGCGATGTTGACCCCGCGGCGGCCGAGGATCGTGCCGAGGACGCCGACGATGCCCGGCCGGTCCACGTTGCCGAACACGAGGAGGCTCCCGTCGGGCGCCGCCTCGACCGGGAGGTCGTCGACCCGGACGATGCGGGGCTCGCCCTTCCCGATGTGCGTGCCGGCGCAGGACCGGCGCTCGCGGTCGGTCACGACCGACGCGGCGACGAGGGACGAGAACTCCTGATGCTCGACGCGCCGCACCTCGTTCAGCGCCACCCCCCGCTCGCGCGCGGTGTGGAACGCGTTCACCTCGTTCACGGGCTCCGAGAGGATCGTCCGGAAGAAGCCCTTCAGGAACGCGGTCGTGAGCGGCCGCGTGGGAAAGTCGACGGCCGTGCCGTGGTAGGTGATCGTGATCTCCCTCGCGGCGCCCGCGACGATCTGCGCGAGGAAGCGGCCGAGGCGCTCGGCGAGGTTGAGGAACGGCGCGAGCTTCGGGAGGAGCTCGGGCTCGATCGCGGTCATGTTGACCGCGTTGCGCACGACCCCGTCTTTCAGTACCGAGATGACCTGCCGCACGATCGCGTGCGTCACCTGGTCCTGCGCCTCGATCGTCGAGGCGCCGAGGTGCGGGGTGAGGACGACCCTCGGGTGCTTCACGAGAGGGTTCCTCGAGAGGTCCTCCTCCTCGAGAACGTCGAGGGCCGCCCCGGCGATCCGGCCCGAGTCGAGCGCCTTGAGGAGCGCCCGCTCGTCGACGAGCCCGCCCCGGGCGCAGTTGACGATCCGCGCGCCGGGCTTCATGAGCGACAGCTCGGCGTCGCCCACGATGTGCCGCGTCTCCTCGGTGAGCGGCGTGTGGAGCGTCAGGAAGTCCGCCTCGGCGAGGAGCCGGTGCAGCGGGACGAGCTCGACCTGGAACCGGCCGGCCGCCTCGGCCGGGAGGTAGGGGTCGTGCCCCAAGACCCTCATGCCGAACGCCGCGGCGCGGCTCCTGACCTCGCGCCCGATGCGCCCGAGACCGAGGATGCCGAGCGTTTTCCCGTGCAGCTCGACACCCACGAACTTCCCGCTCTCGCGCCGTCCTTCTCGCATCGACCGGTCCGCGGCCGGGACGTTTCGGGCGAGGGCGAGGAGGAGCGAAAAGGCGTGTTCGGCGGTCGAGACGCTGTTCTCGCCCGGCGTGTTCATCACGATGATCCCGCGGCGCGAGGCGGCGTCGACGTCGATGTTGTCGGTGCCGGTGCCGGCGCGCCCGATCACGCGGAGGCGATCGGCTCTCGAAAGCACCTCGGAGGTCACGAGAGTGCGGCTCCGGACCACGAGGCCGTCGTACCCCCCGATCGCCTCGCGGAGCGAGGCGGCGTCGAGATCGGTGCGGAGGTCGGCCTCGATCTCGGCCTCCGCGAACTGGCGGAGAGGCTCCGGCTTCACCGGATCGGAGATCAGGACCTTGAGCGCGGGAGAGGGCATGGGTTCCTTCGTCGCGTCCGGACGCGCACGGAGGCGGCGCCGTCGTCGCGGGGGCTCTAATGGGGCGCGCGGAAAGCGGGACATTCTAGCCCGCGTCGCTCCCGAGGTCAGCGGCTGGCCCTCGCGGTCACCGGCCGAGTCCCCGATCCGGGCTCTCGCGGCGTCCCGCGCCGCGCGGAGGGCGAAAAGAGAAAAGCGGGCGCCGCCCGCCGCGTCGCGGCGAGGGCGCCCGTTCGTTCTCTCGTCTCGAGCCTGAGACGTCCCCCCTGTCAGGGGGTCTCGACCTGGATCCGCGTCGCGACGATCGTGGGGAACGAGGCGTTGCGATCGTAGAAGCCGCGGCACTCGACCTTAGAGGCGCCCGCGAGGAGGCCGAAGAGGCCCGCCCTCCCGAGCCCGGCGCGCTCGCCGGCCGTGCCTTCGCTCGTGACGTACACGTACGCCGGCACGAAGACGCGGAACGTGGTCGGGTCGGGGAAACCGAAGTCCGAGCCGTCGCCGGTCAGGTCGAACGACCACGCGATGTCGTCGATGAAGGTCACGACCTCGCCCGTGAACTCCCGGCCCTTGAGCTTCAACTCGCGGCAGAAGAACTCGGGGCGGCGGGTCTCGCCGGGAAGCGTGCTCGATCCGTCGTCTTCTTCGAGGCCGAGCGGCGCGGTCGTGGTCCCGAACTCGGCGAGATTCGGGTGACCCATGAAGTCGAAGTGATCCCCCTCGTGGATGTCGTCGGCCGAGATCGGGTGGAGGCCGTCGACGGTCAGCGCCGCACCCGGGAGCACCTTGAAGGCGAAGAACCGGGACGAGCCGAAGTGGGAATCGAAGCCCTGGATCCCGGTGACCTCGGCGAACACGACTCCCTGCCAGGGGTCGTAGTTCGCGACGATGCCCGAGGCCTGCTGGTCCGGGAATCCGGCCCGCGACACGACGAAGTCCGGGTGGCCGGCTCCATTGAAGTCGACCGGGCCCGAGACCGCGCCGCCGGAATCGTCGCCCATGAGCGTGCCGAGGTTGCCGCTCCCGCCGCCGGGGAGCCCCTTAGAGCCGTTCGAGAGGGGAAGCGATCCGCCGCCGCCCACCTCGCCGTCGTAGTCTTCCGGAGCGTCGGACGCCCGGCGGAACGGGCCGACCGAGTAATGTCCGGTGAAGCGCACCCTCGCGCCGGGGAAGAGGAGGTGGCGCGTCGTCGACTCGCCGGTCGAGAAGAGGTAGACGGGCGCGTCGTCGTCCGCGAAGCGGGCCCGGATCGACGTCCGGTCGAACGGCACCCGGCCTCCGTCGTCATCGAGGACGCGCGCGATCCTGAGCGTGTAGTCGTCGCCGTCGTCGTATGTGACGATCGCCTCGATCGAGACGTTGTCGAACGCTCCGCCGCGGGTGGTGTCGAGGTGCGCGCTCGACGCGTGCACGTCGCCGTCGTGGCGGATCGAGCCCTCGAACCAGAAGTCGCGGCCCCTGTAGGACCGGAACGCGCTCTCGGGAGAGTAGCGGTCGAACCGGACGGGGACGCCGTTCTCGAGGAAGAGATTCGTCGCCGGGCCGAATCGCACGAAGGCTCTCCCCGCGTCCGTCCACCCGCCGAAGCCGTCCGGCTGGAGGAGCGTGCACGACGAGCGGTCGATCGTCGCGTCGTAGTCGTCGAGGCGGGCGCGGAACGCGTCGATCTCCTGCCATTCGCCCGCGGCGAAATGGGTGGCGTCGGCGCGCGGCTTGAACTCGTAGGAGGAGGAAGCCGTCCTCGAGAACGACGAGGCGAAGTCGATGTCGAGGCGGAAGGCGACGTTGTCGCCCTTTCCGACCTCGATCGGCGACGGGAAGGCGACCGTGATGCAGCCCGTGCCCGGCGTCGCGCGATGCACCGAACCGCCGATCCACGCCGACGGATTCGTGTAGCAGACCTCGAGGCCTGTGTAGGTGCCCGGCGCGAGGTCGCCCGAGGCAAGGACCTTCGGCCGGAACTCGTGACCGAAGAACATGAACTCGAAGGACTCCGTGCGGCTCGAGTTCCCGTAGAGCCACGCGCGGCCGCCGTCGTCCCTGAGGACGGTGACGCGGTCGATGTTCGCCGCGAACCGCTCGAGGGGCGCGCCGACGTTGCCCGAGTCGCTCCCGAGCACCGTTCCCCGGCCGCCCGAGGAGCCGCTCCCGCCGCCGCTGCATCCCGCCAGAACGGCGAGAGCGCAGAGGCCCACGATGGCCCGCGATGCTCTCCCGCCTGTCGACCGTCGGTCGTCCATCCTCATGGCCGTTTCGACTCCCATTGCCGTTGCCGCTCGAGGGCGTTTCGGGCGCCTTCCGGCTCGTCGTTTCGAGGAACGGCGGCGACGCCGGACGGTCGCCAGGTCCTTTTCAGCCGTACCGTTTGATCCGATGTCGAGATTCCGCCTCGCCAACTTGAGAGATTCCGCGAGAGGCGAGTCCGGAGTCGGAGAGGAGCTTGAGCGAGCGGGCGCCGCGAAACGTCGCGCATTCTCGACGCGGATCGGCGGCAGCCGGCCGTTCGGCTTTCGCGGATGTTCAAGCGCCGCTTGGACCTCGTGCGGCCGCCCGCGGGCGCGCCGCGCCCGAGACCTGGGGGAATGGGGATTGCTCCCCCCGCGCTCCATGGCTCAGAGAGCGCCGCTCGCCCGGGTCCGGGCCGAAATGGCCGGTCGAGCCCTCCTTCCACGCGCCGCGGTCGTCCTCGCCGCGCTCGCCGCGCCGCTCTCCGCCGCCGAAGGTCCGGCGCGCGCGATCCTCCTTGTGCCCGACCTGGGGGCGTCCACGTCCGATCTCCGGTTCCCCGACATCGACGACGAGGAGATCGTCGCGTTCGATCCGGAGACCGGGGAGATCCTCCCTTTCCTTCAGGACTCGAACTGGCGCTCGCTCCTCGGGGACGCCGACGGCGACGGGCGTTTCAACGACGTTCCCGCGCAGGTCGACGCGATCGCGGCCATGGGCGGGTCCGTGTCCTCGGCCTACGACCTCCTCTATTCGTTCACGACCGACCGGACGTTTCTCGGCGGAACGGTGGCGCGCGACGGCGACCTCGTGCGGCTCCTTCCCGGAGGCGGGGCCGAGATCGTCGTCTCCGAGGAGGATCTGCGCCTCGCGCTCGGAACGTCGTCCGACATCGACCTCGACGCGGCCGCCTTCGAGCCCGACGGCACGCTCCTCTTCTCGCTCGACTCGTCGATCGTGACGTCGAGCGCCGCGATAGCGGCGGAGAACGGCGGTTCGCGCGTCCTCCCGGACGAGACCGTCTTCGCGCTGCCGCCGGCGGCTTCGAGGGCGCGCGTCCGGCTGCGCGACGCCGACGTGATCGCGGCGGTCAATCGCGCGCTCGGCACCTCCTACGCGTCCGTCATCGACGTGCAGGGCCTCGAGGTCCTCGACGGGGGTGAGATCCTCTTCACGACCGGGATCTTCTCCGGACCCGGCGCGGGCGCAATCTTCACGACCGCGGGAGGCGGCCGCATCGCGGTCGCGGGCGGGATCCCCCTCGACGGGCCGGCGTTTCAGCTCGGGTCTCCGGTCGACTGGAACGGGCTCGCGATCGTCGCCGAGCCGCTCCGGCCGCTCGTCCTCGACACCGACCTGCCCGTGACGAGCCGCTCCGCGGACGGGAGGATCTCGGTCCGGATTGCCGCGGGGACGCCGGGAGGACTCGCGCGGATCCTCGCGACCCCCGTCTCGCGCCCGGTCATCGCGCCGACGCCGGAGAGCGCGCTCCGCGGGACGGGCTACATCTTCGTGGCCCGAACCGATCCCATGTACGCTCGGTCGCTCTCTTCCCCTCGGACCCTCCTCCGGCTCGACTCGCGCGGCGACGCGGCGGTCTCGTTCCGGCTGCGTCCGACGACGCCCGCGATCACGCTCACGCTGCAGGCGGTCGACGAGACGTCACGAGCCGCCTCGCACGGCATCGTGGTGGAAATCGTCCCGTAGGATCGCGTCAGGCGGAGAAAGGTGACCGAGCGGGCGCCGTAAGCCGAGTTCTGTCGGCCCGCGACCCCTGGTTGTCCCGCGCGCCGGACGCGGCGCCGGCGCGGGGCCGGGGATCGGAACCGGCGGCCATTAATCTGGGACCCGCGTCGCCGCGGGCCTCGAACGACCGACCCGGAAGTAGCCCCCGGAGTCGCCTCCGGAGGCGAGGAGGCGGGCCGCCTCGTCCTTCCCTATTTGGTCTTTCTCCGAGTGGGGTTTGCCGAGCCGGAAGGGTCTCCCCTTCCGCTGGTGAGCTCTTACCTCACCGTTTCACCCTTACCGCCGCTCGCGTCCCGCCGGCCGCGCGGCGAGACGAGCGAGACGAGCGACGGCGGTCTGTTTTCTGTGGCACTGTCCCTGTCCTCGCGGACGGTGGGCGTTACCCACCACTCTGCCCTGCGGAGCTCGGACTTTCCTCGCCGCCGCCGGAATCGCTTCCGTGACGGCGCGGCCGCCCGGCCCGCTCGGTCAACGGACATTCTACGATCGGGACGTCCCGGCGGCGGACCGAAGTCCGCGCCCCGTCCGCCCGGCGGTCACGAGATGTAGAGGATCCGGCCGCACGCCTTGCACTGGACGAGGTCGCTCCCTTTCATCGTGCTCGCGACCTGCTGGAGCGTGAGGGACATGTGGCAGCCGCCGCACGTGGCGTCCCCGCGCGGGTCGACGACCGTCGCGAGGCCGACCCCGTCGCGGGTCTGGACGATCCTCGAGTAGCGCTCGAGGGCGTCCGCCGGGATCGCCTTCGCCCTTTCCTCGCGCTCGCCCCGGAGGGTCGCGGTCTTTCGGTCGAGCTCGGCGACCTCCGCCGCGACCTGCTTCGAGATCTCGTCGAATTGCGTCTTGCGTCGCGCGGCATCCTCGTCGAGAGGCCCCATCTCCGACTTCAGCGCGTCGATCTCGGACATGATCCGGAGGATCTCGTCCTCGAGCACCGAATTGTCGGCGCGGTAGCTCGACATCTGGTGCTTGACGGCGTCGTAGTCCTTCTGGTTCTTCGTCTGGTTGAGCTGGATCTCGAGCTTCTCGATCTTGGCCTCGCGCTCCCGGAGGTCGATCTCCTTCGCGTCGGCCGCCTTCTGCAGGTCGCGGATGCGCGCCTTCTGGGCATCGACGCGCGCTCGGGCGGCGAGCGAGAGTTCCTCGGCCTCGCGCGCCCGCGCGGGACGCTCGGCGCGACGGCGGTTGAGGCCGTGGATCTCCTCGTCGATCTTCTGGAGGGCCATCAGGCCCTGGATCACCTCGCGCATCGTCTTGGCTCCGCTGCGTCGTCCCGGCGGGTTTCGATCCAAGGGTCGATCCCGCCGGGGAAGGAGCCCCGCGCGGGGTCTTCCCGTGTGCCTCTAGGGGCCGAGCCGCCCGCCGCCCTTACGGAGGGGGGCGCCGGCCCCGGACGAGGCGGAGGGCCGGCCGCCTCCGGCGGAGGCCGGAGACATCCGGCCTCCCCGCCGCGGGCCGAAGGGCCCGGTCCGAGGCGGCGGTGCGCTCGTCCTCGTCGTCGTTCTCATCACACGTAGTTGTCGAGGAAGCCCTCGAGCTTCCGGCTGCGCACCGGATGCTGGAGCTTGCGGACGGCCTTCGCCTCGATCTGGCGCACCCGCTCGCGGGTGACCTTGAAGATGCGTCCGACCTCCTCGAGCGTGTAAGTGTAACCGTCGCCGATTCCGTAGCGGAGCTTGATGATCTCGCGCTCGCGGAAGGTGAGCGTGTGGAGGACCTTCTCGATCTTGTCCTTCAGCATCTCGTGCGTGGCTGCGTTCACGGGCGACTCGGCGCTTCGGTCCTCGATGAAGTCGCCGAAGTAGGAGTCGTCCGAGTCGCCGATCGGCCGGTCGAGGGAGATCGGGTGCTTGCTGATCTTCAGCACACGCTTCGCTTCCTCGATGGAAATGTTCGTCGCCTGGGCGATCTCCTCGACCGACGGCTCCCGCCCCTTTTTCTGCGTGAGCTTCTTCGTGACGTTTCTGAGCCGGCTCATCGTCTCGATCATGTGGACCGGGATGCGGATCGTCCGGGCCTGGTCGGCGATCGAGCGCGTGATCGCCTGGCGGATCCACCACGTCGCGTACGTCGAGAACTTGTAGCCGCGGCGGTACTCGTACTTCTCGACCGCCTTCATGAGGCCCGTGTTCCCTTCCTGGATCAGGTCGAGGAACGAGAGCCCCCGGTTCCTGTACTTCTTCGCGATGCTGACGACGAGCCGGAGGTTTCCCGACGAGAGCTTCCGTTTCGCCTCCTCGTACTCCTCGAAGCGGACTTCGGCCATCAGGATCCGCTTGTGCAGCCGGTCCGGCGTGTCGAGGCCGTAGACCTCGAGCTCGTGGAGGCGGTTCTGCAGCTCGCGGATGCCGCGGTGGTCCTTCTTGCGGCGGAGCGCCTCGATCTCGAGGCGCAGAGCTTCCATCTGCGCGGCGTGGTCCTTGATCTCCTGGAGCATCGGCCGGATCTTCTTGACCTGGATCGAGAGCTCCTCGAGCAAAACCACCGACTTCCGGCGGCGGCGCAGGAACCGCTTCAGGCAGCGTGCGCGCTCGCGGGCTGAGATCTTCGGGTTGAGGAGGCGGTCGAAGACCCTCCGGTTCTCGGCCAGGATCTTCCGGATCGTCGCGATGTTCTCCGGGAGCCGGTCGGCCATCTCGTTCTTCGAGAGCTCGAAGCCCGTCGAGACCTTGAGCGTCCGGTCGAACGCCAGCTCGCCGCGCTCGACGTCCTCGAGGATCTTCAGGGCCGACTCCTGGGCGACGCCCGACTCGAGCACCTTCTTCCGGAACTTGGTCCTCGTGTACTCGATCGTCGACGCGAGGCTGATCTCCTGCTCGCGCGTGAGCAGGGGGATCTCGCCCATCTGGGTGAGGTACATCCGGACGGGGTCGTCGATCTTCTCGACGGAGGCCGCGCCGTTGAACCGGCTCTCCTCCTCCTCCGGGGGGGCGGCTGGCGCCGGCGACTCGCGCTCCTCCCGCTCGGCGACGTCGGACTCGTCGACGACGTCGATGCCCAACTCGTCGAGCGACTGGAGGACCTCGTCCATCCGCTCGGGCGACACCTGGTCTTCGGGAAGGAGCTCGTTGACGTCGTCCCACGTCACGTAGCCCTTCTTCTTGCCGAGGCGGACGAGAGTCTTGAGTTCGTCCTCGGCCTTCTCCGTCAGCTTGCTCATCGTCTCTCCTTCTCTCTCACCCGCGCGTCCCGCGACCCCGGAGGCGATCCGGGATGGCGTTCCGCGGGCCCGTCGCCCGTCAGTCCGGCGTCGTCACCCGCCGGGGGCGCGGGGAGACCCGGGCCGGATCGTTCCCCGGCGCCGGACCTCGTACAGCTCGCGGAGCAGCCTCCTCACGGAGGCGTCGTCCTCGGCCGCCGCCGGCTCTGCCTTCAGCGCGTCTCTCAAGGCGCCGAAGTCCCTGTCGTGCCGGCGACGCTCGAAGAAACCGAGGTGTCCCTCGGCCAGTCTTTCATAGAAAGCCGGGTCGTGCTCCCCCGCCGAGAGCTTCTGGGCGATCTCGGCCGCCGGCGGGGAGAGCCTCGCCACGACGGACTCGCGGCGCGGCGCCCCGCACTCGGACGCGACGAGCGCGGCCATCCGGAAGATCTCGCGGCGCACGACGTCGTCGAAGTCGTCCTCGCGGAGCGTCGCGAGGACGATGCGCGCCGCCGAGGGCGCGTTGAAAAGCGCCTCGAGAATCTCGGCCTCGGCCCGCTCCGAGGCGCTCGTCGCGGTCGCGGCGCGCGGCGCGGACGCGGGCGCGCGTTCGGCCGCGGCTCGCGGCCCGTGGCCGCGAAGCCGAGCCCGCAAGGACTCCTCGGACACGAGGATCTCGTCGGCGATTCTCCGGACGAGGATATCGCGGCGGACCGGATCGGCGGCCTCACCCGCGATGTCGAGGAGCCTGTCGGCGGCCGCCGCGCGGCCGGAGACCGTCTTGAAGTCGAGCTTCGCTCGGAGGTCCTCCACGACGCACTCGAAGAAGTCGCGCGCTCCGGATAGGATCTCGGCAAAGCCGTCGGCGCCCTTCGCGAGGACCGCGTCGGCCGGGTCGAGGCCCTCCGGCAGCCGGACGAGGTCGATGTCGAGCGGCTCGGAGAGGAGGACCTTGACGCCTCGGCCGGTGGCCGCGGCGCCCGCGGGGTCGCCGTCGTAGAGCACGACGACCTTCGTCGCGTACCGCCTGAGGCACCGCGCGTGCTCCGTCGTGAGCGCCGTGCCGAGCGTCGCGACGACGTTCCGGATCCCCGCCTGGTGGGCGAGGATGACGTCCGTGTAGCCCTCGACCACGATCGCGACCTTCGAGTCGAGAATCGCTCCCCGCGCGACATCGAGGCCGTAGAGGCCGCGGCCCTTCGAGAAGAGCGCAGTCTCGGGCGAGTTCAGGTACTTGGGCTCGGAGTCGTCGAGGACGCGCCCGCCAAATCCGATCACGCGGGACTGCCCGTCCGCGATCGGGAACATGAGCCGGTTGCGGAAGCGGTCGTAGGGCGGGCGGGACGGGTCGTCCCCCTGAATCGCGAGCCCCGCCGCGACGAGAAGGTCCGCCGCGACGTCCCGGGCGGCCGCCGCGTCCCTGAGTGCGCTCCAGGACGGGGGCGCGTAGCCCAGGCGGAACGACTTCTCGGACTCCTCGGTGATGCCGCGCCTCCGGAGGTAGTCCCGCGCCGCGGCGCCCTCGTTCCGCAGGAGGAGCTTCCCGTAGAAGCTCGCGGCGGAGTCGAGGAGCTTGAAGATCTCCGCTCGGGCGCGGCCGCTCCCGGTCGAGCCCTCGTCGTCGCGGCGGATCTCGATGCCGGCGACGCGGCCCAGGAACTCGATCGCCTCGGGGAACGAGGCGAGCCGCTCCATTTTCTGGACGAAGGTGAACGCGTCTCCCTTCTCGCCGCAGCCGAAGCAGTGAAACGTCTGGCGCTCGGCGTTGACGACGAAGGAAGGGGTCTTTTCCTTGTGGAAGGGGCAGAGCGCCTTCAGGTTCTTCCCGGCCTTTTGAAGCGGAAAGTACCTGGAGACGAGATCGACGATGTCCACGGAGCGGCGGATGTCGTCGACGATCGCCTGCGCGATGGGTTTCCCCACGACCTCTCTTACGCCCTTCTCTCTCACGCGGCGCCGGGACCCGGACTCCGGCGCGGTGATCGCTCTCTGGTCTCACGTCCGACGGCAGAAGTCGCCCACCCCGACGGCGACGACGGCGGCCGCCACGAACCGAACGTCGGCTGGAGGATAACTGTCTCGGAGGTGGGGACGGACTCGTTTTTCGTCCGCGCGTCTCGAACCCCACTGTCGCAGGAAATGAACACGTAAGTGTATCACCCTCTTCCGATTCCAGTCAAATCCATGGGGCGTCCGGGGTTTCGCAAGTCCCCGGCTCGAAGAGGGTTCGAAAGAGGCCGGCCAGAATCTCGGGCTCGAGCGCGTCGGCCCGCGCGGTCGGCGAGGCGCCGACCGACGCGAGGACGAGAATCGCGTCCCGAGCGGCGAGACGCCCCCCCGACCGGGAGGCGAGGCGCGGCGCGAGCTGTTTCCGGCGTTCGGCGAAGGCGTCCCGCGCGAACCGCTGGAACAGAGCGCTTGCGGCGAGATCGCGGTCGGCGCCGGCGCGGGGCCGGAAGCGGAGCGCCGTCGAATGCACGCTCGGACGCGGCCAGAACGCCCCCGGCGGGAGCTTCCGAACGACCTCGGCGTCCGCCAATAGCCGCGCCACCACGGAAACGGCGCCGTAGGACGATGTCGCGGCGCGCGCCCGGAACCGGGCTCCCACCTCCCTCTGAACCGTGACGACCGCGACCCGGGGCGCCGGGTTTCGCGAGAGGGCGAGGAGCGTCACGGGAACCGAGATGCCGTAGGGGAGGTTCGAGACGAGGCGCCAGGGCCGCCCTCCGCGCGTGGCCTCGGAGAGCGCGGCCTCGAGCGGCGGCGAGAGCCGCCCCTTCCCGTCGATCGCGTCCCCCTCCACCCACCGGATGGACCGGTCGGGGAGCCGCTCCCGCGCGAGCGCGAGGAGGCCGCGATCGATCTCGCACGCGACGACCGTTCGCCGCGCGCCGGCAAGACGCTCGGTGAGGAGCCCGGGCCCGGGGCCGATCTCGAGGATGACGTCGTCCGGCCCTATCTCGGCCGCCGCGGCGATCTCCGCGAGCGCCGCCGCGTCCACGAGGAAGTTCTGTCCGAGCGCTTTCCGGGGTTTGAGTCCGGCCGCCTCGAGCATCTCCCTCACCGCGATCCTCCGCGGGGGAGAGCCGCGCCCGGTCCGGCCCGCCGCCACGGCGGTCAGTTCCCCGTCCCGTAGAGAAGGGGCGCGAGGAGCGGGTCGTCCTCGAGATCGAGACCGTCGAGCCCCCCTCCTCCGAACTCGTCCCGTGCGAGGACATTCTCGAGCCGCTGGAGATAGCTCAGCGCCTGCTCGTTCTCGCCCCGCCGAGCCGCGACACGGGCCCGGAGAAGAAGGGCGTCGACGTCGTCCGGAGACTCCGCGAGGACCTCGGCCGCGCTCTTTTCCGCCGTCTCGAGGCCCGCCGCGCCGCAGTAGACGAGGGCGTGGTGCGCGGCGCGGGCGATCTCCGGCGACTCGTCCGAGAGCCGCCGCGACACGACCTCGAGCGCCACGTCCTTGCCCCAGCGGGCGGCCGCGAGGAGGAGCTCGGCGACGACGGAGGGGTCGGTCTCGTCTCCGGCGTCGATCCGCCGGAGGAGAGGAAGCGCGGCCTCGGGAACGCCGACCGCGGAGAGGGCCCGCGCGGCCTCGAGGCGCACGTCGCGCGAGCCGTCCTCGGTCGCCGCCGCGGAGAGAGCGCCGAGGGCCGAGCCGTCCGAGTCGAATCCCGCGAATCTCAGGTGCCACAGGGACCGGACGACGGCGAGGCGGACGGGCTCCGACGGATCCGAGCCGAGCGACGCGGCGAGGGCGCGCGCGGCGGGAGACCCCGAGACGAGCGGCCCGATCGCCGCCGCGGCCTCGGCGATGACGGTCCGGACGATCGCGTCGTCCTCCCCTCCGGGGTGCGTCAGCCGAGCCGCCACGAGTGCGAGGAGATGCTCGGGCGCGGCGTCGAGCGCTCGGATCGCCACCGCCCGGACGTTCGGCTCCGCATCGGACGCGGCGATCCGGGCCACGAGGTCCGCGACGTCGTCGGGGAGCCCGCGATCGGCAAGCCCCTCCACGAGCCGCCGCCGGACGGCGGCGCTCGGGTCCTCGGCGATGGAGGCGAGGATCGGCGCGAACGCGGGCGAAGACGCGCTCATCCGGTCGACGAGCGCCTCCGCCATGGCGGCGCGGACGTCGTCGTTCGGCTCTGCACGGAGCGCGGCGGCGACCGCAGGGGCGTCGCCGAGAAGCCCGAGGGAGAGAAGCGCGCCGAACGCGAACTGCCGGACATCGAGCGACGCTCCGGCCGCGAACGAGTCCTTGAGCGCCGAGATTCCGATCACCTCGCCGCGCATCGCGAGCTCCCGCGCGGCCTCGGCGCGGAGGAGGGGGTCGAAATCTCCGTCGAGAAGGCTCCGGAGCGCGGCCGAGGAAATCGCGGGCGGCGCTCCCGGGCCGATGAGCGAGCGTGCGGCGAGGGCCCGGATCGACGGGTCGCGGTCGCCTGTCGCCACGCTCTCGAGGGCCGGGACCGCGAGCTCGGACTGGTACTCGCGGAGGTGCGAGACGGCGTCCGCGCGGAGGCTCGTGGGGCCGCCGCGGGCCACCTCGATGACCCGCCGGACGAGGGCGTCGTCGACGTCGCGGACGCACCGGAAACCGAGCGAGCCGCTCCAGTTCCCCGGCTCCTCGATCTGCCACGGGAATCCCCGGCTGCGCGGCGAGATCCAGGTGTCGAAGGCGCCTCCTACCACCAGCCGCCCGCGCCGCGATCCGTCGCGGAGCGTCGCCACCGTGCTCGTCCACTCCCACACGTTTCCGAAGAGGTCGTAGGCGCCCCACGCGCTCTTTCCGCTCTCGAACGTTCCCACGATCGTCGTCGATCCGAGGCCAAGCTCGATCGAGTTCAACCGGTTGCGGTGGAACGGGCCCGTCCACGGGAACCGGTCTCCCGGCCGGAGAGCCGCGCGGTGCCACTCGCTTGCGGTGGGAAGCCTCTTTCCGGCGTCGCTCGCGTAGGCTTCTGCGTCGCGAGCCGTCACACCGGTCACCGGATGGTCGGCGATCGGCTCGGGCGGCGCGTCGCCGCCCCAGAGCCTCCCGACCCCACCCGACTCGGACACGTATCCGGAGCGGTCGAGGAACGCCGCGTACTCCCGGTTCGTCACCTCGAAAGTATCGACGTAATAAGCGCCGCGGAGGGTCTCGGCGGCCGGATCGGCCTGAAAGCCGCGGGCGTTGTCCCACCGGTCGGTCGTGAGGAGGACGCGCTGGCCCGGCTCGGCCGCGACGAGCGACATCGAAGCGATCGCCGGCACGAAATCTCCGAGCTGCGGGGACACGTCGGCGCCGGCCTGACCCGGGAGGTCGCCGGGGTCGGAGCACGACGCGAGGCCGGCGGCGACGGCGAGCGCCCGCGCGAGTGCGCCGCGCCTCACCCTTCCCAACGCGCGATCTCCCGCGCCCAGTACGTGATCACGAGATCGGCGCCGGCGCGCCGGAACGCGGTCGCGATCTCGAGGATCGCCCGGCGGCGGTCGATCCAGCCCTTCTCCGCGGCGGCCTCGACGAGCGCGACCTCGCCGCTCACGCTGAAAACGGCGACGGGCTTCCGCGTCGCCGCTCGGACGCGCGCCAGGACGTCGAGGTACGCGAGGCCCGGCTTCACCATGAGGATGTCCGCGCCCTCCTCGTCGTCGAGGCGCGCCTCGCGCTCGGCCTCGCGCGCGTTTCGCGGGTCCATCTGATAGCCGCGGCGGTCGCCTGAGCGGGGCGTCGAGCCCGCGGCCTCGCGGAAAGGCCCGTAGAAGGAGGAGGCGTACTTCGCCGAGTACGACATGATCGCCGTCCGAGGGAGGCCCGCGCGATCGAGCGCCGCCCGGATCGCGCCGACCCGGCCGTCCATCATGTCCGAGGGAGCGACGAGGTGCGCCCCCGCGCGGGCGTAGGCCACCGCCGCTTCCGCGAGAAGGCCGAGCGTCGAGTCGTTGTCGACGTCGCCGCGCTCGTCCAGCGCTCCGCAGTGGCCGTGGTCTGTGTACTCGCAAAGGCACACGTCCGCGGCGAGGACGAGGTCGGGCGCCTTCTCGGCCAGCGCACGGAGGGCTCGCGGGACGATGCCGTCCTCGCTCCGGCCGGAGCTCCCGGTCGGGTCCTTCGTCGCGGGGATGCCGAAGAGGAGCACGCCCGCCACTCCCTCGTCGCGGGCCGCGCGCGCCTCGTCGCAGAGGACGTCGACTGAGAGCTGGGCGTGCCCCGGCATCGACGCGATCAAACGCCGCTCGCCCCGGCCTTCCCGGACGAAGAGCGGGTAGAGGAGCTTCCCGGCGCCGGGCGGCTCGCACTCCGCGACGAGGTCGCGCAGCCGCTCCGTCGCCCTCAGGCGGCGCGGTCGGTCTTCCGGATGGGGCACTGAAACCTCGGGTCCCGGGACGGCGCCGCGGGCGTTGCCGGGACCGGCCGGAGCGCCGTCCGGGCCGTCGCGGCCTCGGGACGCCCGCGTCAGCCCTCGCTGTCGGGGCTCTCCATGACCTTGATCTCGACGCGGCGATTCTGAGTGCGGCCCGTGTCCGTCGAGTTGTCCGACTTGGGGTCCCACTCGCCGTGCGCCTCGAAGGAGACCCGCCGTGCCTCGAGCCCCGCCTCGCGGATGAGGAAGTCCGCGACCGTGAGGGCCCGTGCCCCCGACAGCTCGAGGTTGCCGCGCGGGAACTTGTCCTTGTTGACGACCACGGGGACGTTGTCGGTGTGGCCGGACACGACGATCTTCGACGGCGCCTCGCGAAGTCGCGAGGCGATCTCCCTCAGGACGCCCTGGCCGGCCGGCTTGATCTCGGTCTTGCCGGTGTCGAACAGGACCTCGCCCTGGACGCGGACGAGATAGCCGCCCGGGATGGCCTCGACGGTGACCCCGGGAAGGTTGACGTACTTCTTCTCGAGGTCGGAGAGGTTGACCGACAGTTGCTCGTACTTCGACCGCAGCGCCGCCGCGTCGCTCGCCGACTTCTCGAGCTCGGCCGACTT
>Ga0187892_10004965_pt1 | contig 21577 bp, 21 predicted proteins | sample MA1701073metaG_FD_139345 | JGI IMG/M metagenome (GOLD analysis project Ga0187892, IMG submission 139345) | Bio-ooze microbial communities from a basaltic lava cave in the Kipuka Kanohina Cave System on the Island of Hawaii, USA - MA170107-3 metaG ... | reverse complement strand
TGACTGAGTTTGGAACTGCTGGAATGCAGTTGGTTGTGCAGTCCCCTGGAATAAACTGTCGCCAAGGATTTCCTTGATTCCCATGCACGCCACCGCAGATAACCGCCTGTTACTCAGAGCTGCAACCCACTCAGCGCGGTGGACACCCCGGCCCGGTTTGGTAAGCTCGCCGCGTGCGTGTTCGCGGACAGCCTCTGCTACTGGCGGCGTTGGCCCTGTGCAATCTCTCGATCCTGCCGAAACAACCCGCGCTGCAGCCACCCAGCCGCTTCGTCCAGCGCGCAGGCGAACGATTGCTGCGCCACAACCAGGACTTTCGCTTCGTCGGCGTGAACTGTTACCGGCTGGCCGAACGCGTCGAGGAGCGGGATGACATCCTGCAAACCCTCGCCGCGCACGGCGTGAAGGTCGTGCGCTTCTGGGCGTTTCAGAAACATTGCGGCCCGACCGGGCTGGATTTCCGGCGGTTCGACCTGCTCCTGGAAGCGGCGAAACAGCATGACGTTCTTCTCCTGCCGGTCCTGGAAAACCACTGGGGAGCTTGCACCTACGGACCGGAAATCAAGGGACGCGAGTGGTACGAGTCCGGTTGGCGCACCGACCGGCATGGGCCGCGCCCGTATCTCGAATACATCCGCGCTCTGGCGGCGCATTGGCGCGACGAACCGCAGGTGCTCGCGTGGCAACTCGTCAACGAACCCGAAGTTTATCCCGACACGAAAGAGAACTACGCCGTGCTGCGGAAGTTCGCAACCGATGCGGCGGGCGAAGTGAAGCGGATGGACCCAAACCATCTGGTGAGCCTTGGACTGCTGGGGCTCGGCCAGCCGGCCACAGCGGAAAAGCGGTTTCGCTCGCTGCACGACACCGTCCAGATCGACCTCGTCTCGGCGCATGACCACGGGTACATTTTCGAGCCGATGCCCGGTCGGGATGCGCCACGACCGGCGAACAGCTTCTACGCCGACCTGCTTGCCGCGCGCTGGCTACGGAAGCCGTTTCTTGCGACCGAGTCATGCGTGCCGTTGCCGTGGGTCGGCGGCAACTCGCACAAGCGCGTGGAATTGTTCCGCGCCAAGCTCGACGCGTTCTTTGCCGGCGGGGGAGACGGCTACATCCTCTGGAACTACGAGCCCGAGATCGAGAGTGAATGCGGGTTTGACGAGGACGACCCGGTGCTGGCGTTGCTCAAGGAGTTCGCCAGCGATTTGCAGCAGATGCCATGAAGTAGGTCGGCCATTCCTGGCTGCCCTTCCGTGTCGCCACCAAACGGGTCAGTCAGGAATGGCCGACCTACGTTGCCAAATCCACCGGCGCCTGCAACTCCGACGACGTGATCAGCGCCTTCGCGATCCGCACGGCTTCGAGGCCGTCCTCGGGACGAATGACCGCCGGCTGCTCGTTGCGGTCCACGCAGCGAACGAAGTACGCCAACTGCTCGAACATCGCGCCGCCGATCCCGGCGTGCGTGTCGTTCCAGTAACTGAAGTGCGGCATCTGCACGGCGCCTTCCGCGAACACGAGCATTCCCTCGGCGTCGAAACGGATGTCCATCGCGCCGCGTTCGGCCACGATGTGCATCGCGTCCACCAGCGTGGGTGTCGGTTGCTTCGGCACGGTCCAGATCGTTTCGACGACGCCCACTGCGCCGCCGTCGAACTCGATCACGCCCCAGTTCAGATCGGGGTTCGGGCCGTTCATCACGTTGCGCGTCACCGCGAAGACCCGCCGGGCAGGTTTGCCGATGAACCAGCGAATGATGTCGATGTCGTGGACGCCGGTCTCCAGGAACGGATGCGCGCGGATGTACGGCTCGCGCAGATCGACGGTGCGATTGCGGCGGGCGTGGAAGCTGACGACCGGGCCGAGCTTCTCCAGTTCCTGGCGTGCGCGGACGATCTTGGGCGCGAACCGCACGACGTGGGCGGGAATGAGGATGTTGCCCGTGCGACGGGCGGCGTCGCACATCGCGCGGGCGTCATCGAGGTCCGTCGCCAGCGGTTTCTCGCAGAGGACATGCTTGCCGGCTTCGAGGGCGGCGATCACGGCGTCGCGATGAAACGCTTCGGGCGTCACGACGCTGAGCCCGCGCACGCCGGGGTTGGCCAGCACGTCTTCGAGCCGGCTCGTTGCGAAAGGAACGGAAAATTCCCTCGCCACCTTCTGCGCCCGGGCGAGGTCCACGTCGCAGAGCGCGACGACTTGGACGCGCGGGATGGATTGATAGACACGAAGATGGGTTTGCCCGAATGCTCCGGCGCCGACGATGGCAACTCCCAGCTCGTTCATCCGAGATTTCCGATCGAGTCGGGGCGTCGCCGAACGGTTTCGGGGACAAACGCACCCCCTTGCCGGGTCAGCGATGACCGCAGGCTCGCAACACTTGCAACCGATGGGCCGACGGTGGGAATCAGACGGCTTGTTTCAGCATTTTTCCCGCGGAGAACCGGACGGTCTTCGAAGCGGGAATAGCGATGGCCGCTCCCGTGGCGGGATTGCGGCCTTGGCGGGCATTCCGTTCGCGCCGACGGAACGTCCCGAAACCGACCAGTTGGACTTCGCCCGAGTCCTTAAGACCGCGCGTGATGGCCTCGGTGACGGCGTCCACCGCGCGTTCTGCGGCCGCCTTGCTCGAGGCCTTGCCCAACTGTCTCTGGACCAACTCAACCAACTGCGCTTTATTCATTGCCAATCTCCATTGAGTTAGAAGTTAATGAATCCGATTCGTGCACGTGTGGGCCCAAACCCGTTCGATTCATGGCACCGGGCACGAACGCAGTCAACGAAATTTGTCATGAAAAATTGAAAAGCCCGGCCTCCCTCACGCCGTCACGTTTCCCGCCGGCAGCTTCGAGATCGTCGCCACCTCCACCGGCTTGCCCTCGTCCGCGGACTGACACGCTGCGAAGCAGAGCTGAAGGGAACGCAAGTTGTCCTCGGCGCTGTTGGACGGCTGCCGGCCTTCCTCGCGCGCGCAGAGCAACTCGCCCATCGTGCCCTTGAAACCATCCGGGAACCATTTCCCCTGCAACTGCGGGCGAAAACTGCCCTGCGGCGTTCGAAGCTCGATGAAATCCGCGTCGTTGCCCACGATGCTGCCGGTTGTTCCCTCGATCCGAAAATCCGCCGGCGACGACGTGGTGCAGGACGCATCGAAGACCCAGGAAGCCAGCATGTCACCGTAGTCCGCCACTGCCTGGGCGAGCAGCGGATGCAGCGCTCTTTGGTTCGCAGCCTTGATGTTTGTGCCGAGGACGGTCTTCGGCAACCGACCCGGCAACCAGCAGCAGGTGATGTCAAACCAGTGTATGGAAAAATCGTAGAGAATGACGTGCTTCATCTTGTCGAACGACGACCCCGCCACCCAGTTGTGGTTCCAGTGGCAATCGTGCCGCACCGTCATCACCTCGCCGATCGCGCCGGCGCGGATCCATTCCTGGGCCACCTTCCACGGCGGCGACCAACGGCCATTCTGGTTCACGGCGAGCAGTTTCTTCTTTTTCGTCGCGAGCGCGACCAGTTCACGGCCCTCCGCGAGATCGAGCACGAACGGTTTTTGCGAGAGCACGTCCTTGCCGGCATCGAGTGCGTCGCGAATGATCTGCAAGCGCGGCGCAGGATGCGTGGCGGCATCGACGACCTGGACGTCTTCCCTCTCCAGCAATCGCCGATGGTCGGTGAAATGCGGCACGCCGCCGGCCACCTTGGCCGCCTTCTTCGCGTTCTCCTCCGAGATATCAGCCACCGCGACGACTCGAAGTCCCTGCGCCAGGTACGCCGGGATGTGTTGCCCCTGGGTGATGCCGCCGCATCCGACCACGCCGATGCCGACCGATTTGTCCTTAGGAACCTGGGGCTGGTACGGCACGGGCCAGGGGATCGAGAGTCTGGATGTCATGTTGGGCGGGCACGCTAACGACTGTCGCGGCACAGGTCAATCTCGTGTATTCCACTCCCTGCGTTCAAAACTCGTACCGGTCCTTCTCGCTCTCGCCGTAGAGGACCTGCCGGGCGCGCTCGAACTCATCTTCCGGCACCGTCACGAACGTGTCGCGTTCCATGTCGTCGGGGTCGGTGACGTTCGGCGCGTCGTGCTGGGTGGGATGCAGGCCGTGCTTTTCCAAAATCATGACGACCAACTCGGACTTGATCGCCTGGCCTTCGAAAACGCGTTTGCCGTTCATGAAACCGAGCTGGTTTAGGGCCGGGTGAGGTCCACGCCTTTGCGTTTGGCCCACTCAATCAGGTAGCGCGGACGATAGGTCGCGTCCTCGCGATACTTTTGCCGGACCGATTCGTCCACGACTTCGTTGATCGGCTCGTCGAACCCCAGCGCGTTCCGCATCCGGTCCCGGCCAATGATGCGAAAGTAGCGGCGCTTCAGCCGGCAATAGATGCCTGCGAGAAACTCCGCGTACGAGTCTTTGGGCTGCGCTTTGTGTTCCGTTCCCTCGACCGTGACCCGTTCCCGGAAATGCAATCCGCAGTCGATGGCCTTCTGTTGCATCCAGCAAAGCGGGATTTGCGCGACCGAATCCATGCGGTAGCCGCCGCCGACGTTGGCGTGCGCGCCGATGAACCAGCGCTGCTCCACCTGGGCCTTGAGCGGACTGGGCTCCTCGTTCTTGGGAATGAACCGCGTCCAGAGGATGCCCTTGTACTCGGCGCGGTGTTCGTCCACGGCGAGTGCCTGGTAGGCGTGCTCGACGATCACGCTGAGGTTGGTGTTGTGAAAGTACGCGCTCTTACGTCCGTACAGCCAGGTGCGGAACCATCGCGGTCCGAGCGCGCCGACGGTGTCCCACACGCCGATGAAGCGGATCGGGATACGCGGGGAATATTTCCACAACAAGAGGTCCTCCGCGCTGAGCTGGTCCTGGCGGCCCGCTTCCACTTCCCAGTCGATCTTGTGGCGGGGCAGCGCGTCCTTGCGGAGCCGGTAACGGTCGAAGAGTTGCGGTACGGAGACGGGCGATCCCGGCTTGAGCAGACCGCAACTGGCGATGAATCCGGCCAGACTCCGCGCCGTGAACGCGCCGCGGCTGAACCCGAACAGGAAGACCTGGTCGCCCCGCTCGTATTGGTCCATGAGCCACTGGTAGCCTTGGCGGACGTTTTGGGACAGGCCGTAGCCGACCGCGCCGCCGGTCAGGCGATCGGCCCAGTGCGTGCCGACGCCCGGGTCGTAGTACTTCCGCTGGGGAACGCGGTCGGCAGAGTTGCATTCGGCGGCCAGCGAGTGGAGCCGCCAGACGTTGGTGTTGTCGGCGGGATCGTTCCAGGTGCCGTCGAAGAACAACGCCAGCCGCTTGCCGGGTTTGTCGGAGGCTTTTTCCTGCATGGCGGCGAATCAATGCTGGATGAGTTGCTGGAGTTTGAACCCGTCCATGTCGGTATTGATCTGCATCCAGAGCGGAAGATGATCGGACATCTGGTAGGTGAACTTCGTCTTGGTCATGCGGCCCGGGAACAGTTCCCGGATGTGCGCGTCGTCGATGTAGAAATCGAGCACGCCGGCCGCATTGGTGAAGCCCGCCTCGTAGAACGGCTGATGCAGGATTTGGTCGTAGCGTTTGTTTTTCTCGAGGTTGCTGCCATGTTCCAGTCCCAGCAGCGCGGTCGGCACCTGGAGCTTGTGCCTGGTGATGGCCTGGAAGAATTCGTCGCCGCGGGCCGGGATGTTGAAGTCGCCCATGACGATGATGTCCTGGTCCTCGCCGAACTTGTCCCGGCGTTTCGCTTCGATCCAATCGGCCAGCATTTCGAGTTCTTCCTTGCGCGCCTTGAGGCTCCTGCCCCAGCGAATGTGGGTTGTGAGCGCGACGAAATCGAAGCTGCCGGCCTTGAACGACGCCACGTAGGGGCTGCGCCAGAAGGATTTGGTCGGGAGATATTCGAACCCCTTGCGCTGGCGCGGTTCGTTCGCCTCGGCAGCGAGACCGTTGAACGTCACCGCTCGCTTGTCGTACACGTACGCGACCCGTTCGCGATTACCGCCGGCGTCGGGGATCATGTCCGAATAGACAGCCCGCCAGTACGGGCCGAGAATTTTGAGCACGCGCTGCAGGTCGCCGAGGTTGTCGCGCAGTTCGACGATCCCGATCAGGTCGAACTGGCCGAGCACCTCCGCGAGGTAATGGATCGCCGCCTCGGACCGTGGTTTCTTGCCGAACTCGCGGATGTTCCAGGTGGCGATGTTCAGCGTCTCATCGATCTTCGACGACGGAATGCCGGCGGCCTGGATGCGTTGTTGCAGGGCCAGCAATCCCTTGGCGATGTATTCGGGAACGACGCCGTGATGCATGGTGAATTACCGTTCCAACGTTTCCGCAGTGATCGTTCTCGTCGTCGTCCTCGTCCTCGTAATCGAAAGTCCCCGAAAAACCGAGAACGACGACGAGGACGAGGACGAGCCACGCGGCAGAGTTTTTCACGCAGGCTCTTCAGGGTGCTTCGGGAGCCGTTTGGTTGACTGCCTGCCGCGTCAGGATTCCTCTTGTTCCTCGCCCGGCTCGCCCTCGGGTATCGGATTGATCCGCTCGTGCTTTTCGAGCAGGCGACGCAGTTTGGTGAGCGCGATGTTCTGGATTTGCCGCACCCGTTCGCGGGTGATCTTGAATTTCTCGCCCACTTCCTCGAGCGTCTTCGGTTTGTTGCCGTCGATGCCGAACCGCAGGTTGATGATCGTCGCCTCGCGCGCGTCGAGCTGGGTAAGCATGTGGCGGATGTCGTTGCGGAGCGTCTTGTCGTGCAACATGTCGTACGGCGAAAAGGCTTCCTCGTCGGCCACGATCTCGCCGAACTCCGTGTTGTCGCTGTCGCCGATCGGGGCGTCGAGCGACGCGGGGCGGATGCTGATGATCTTGAGCTGGCTGACCTTCGACACCGGCAAGCCGATCCGCTCCGCCAACTCCTCGTCCGTCGGTTCGCGGCCCAACTCCTCACTCATCCGCATCGCGATCCGTTTCATCTTGGCGATCTTATCGACCAGATGGACGGGCAGACGGATGGTCTTGCTCTGGTTGGCGAGCGCGCGCTTGATCGATTGTTTGATCCACCAGGCGGCATAGGTGGAAAGCTTGCCGCCCTTTTTCGGGTCGAACCGCTCGACGGCCTTCATGAGGCCGATGTTTCCTTCGCTGATCAGATCGAGCAACGGCAGGCCGAGATTCGAGTAATCGTGCGCGATCTTCACGACGAGCCGGAGGTTCGCCTTGATCATGTGGGTGCGCGCTGCCTGGTCGCCCCGTTTGATCTTGGCGGCGAGTTCGACCTCCTGTTTCGGGGTGAGCAAGGCCACCTGGCCGATCTCGCGGAGGTAAATCTTGATCCCGCTCTCGCCGTCGTCGCGATAGGAAGAGGCGCGCTCGTCGCGCTGACGCGGGGCGGGCTTGGGCTCGGCCAAAGGCGTCGTCGCGGGAGCCGGGGCGCCTCCCGCTTCTGTGGCCGCCGGCGGAGCCGTCTTGGCGGAATGCCTCCGCACCGGCGGCTTGTGCTCTTTGCCGGCTGGATGCTTTGTGCGTTTGGTCTTGGTTGTCATACCCCAGCTATTCGACCTTGTTCTCCGAGTCTGCGTTCACCGGTTGACCCTGCGGCTTTCGATGCAGCCGGTCGCTTATCCGTTGCGCGCCTACTTCTGCTGTTCGAGCACCGCCTGCGCCGCCGCCAGCCGCGCGACCGGGATGCGGAACGGCGAACAACTCACGTAATCCAGACCGAGCCGGTGGCAAAACTTCACGGAATTCGGGTCGCCGCCGTGCTCGCCGCAAATGCCGACCTGGAGGTCCTTGCGCGTGGCGCGGCCTTTTTCCACCGCGATGCGCATCAGTTCGCCCACACCCTCCTGATCAATCGAGGCGAACGGGTTCGTCTTCACGATCTCCAATTCCGTGTACGACGGAATGAACGACCCCGAATCGTCCCGGCTCATCCCCAGGCAGGTCTGGGTCAGGTCGTTGGTGCCGAAGCTGAAGAACTCGGCCATGTCCGCGATCTGGTTCGCGCAGATCGCGCCCCGGGGGATCTCGATCATGGTGCCGACGAGATATTTGAGTTTCACCTTCCGCTGTTCCATGACTTCCTTCGCGACACGGTTGACGATCTCCAGTTGCAGCGACAACTCGCGCGGGAACCCGACCAGCGGGATCATGATATCGGGGTGGACCTTGATTCCTTCCTTCTGGACCTGCGCCGCCGCCTCGAAGATCGCGCGCGCCTGCATCTCGGTGATCTCAGGATAGACGATCCCGAGCCGGCACCCCCGGTGGCCGAGCATCGGGTTCATCTCGTGCAACTCTTCGACCCGCTTGGCGATTTTCTCCTGTGGCACCCCGAGCTTCTCTGCGAGCATCCACTGCTGTTTGGACTCATGCGGCAGAAACTCGTGTAACGGCGGGTCCAACGTTCGGATCGTTACCGGTCGCCCCTGCATCGCACGGAACAACCCGACGAAATCATCTCGCTGGTGCGGCAGCAGCTTCGCCAGCGCCTTGCGGCGCTCCTCCACGTTGTCGGCGAGGATCATCTGCCGCATCGAATCGATCCGGTCGCCTTCAAAGAACATGTGCTCCGTCCGGCACAAGCCGATGCCCTCCGCCCCGAACGCAACGGCGTTGGCCGCCTGGTCCGGTAGGTCGGCATTGGCCCAGACCTCCAGCTTGCGGACCTTGTCGGCCCATTTCATCAACTGATCGAACAACAGAAACATGTAGCTGTCCTTCGGCTTCAGCGTCCTGGTGATCAACACCTGCACGATCTCGCTGGGCGCGGTCTTCACTTCGCCGAGGAACACCTCGCCGGCGGTGCCGTCGATCGATACCCAATCGCCCTCGCGAACGACCCGATCTTTCACCGTCATCTGGCGGTTCTTGTAATCGATGTGCAACTCCGAGCAGCCGGCCACGCAGACCTTGCCCATCTGCCTTGCGACCAGCGCCGCGTGGGAACTGACCCCGCCACGCGCGGTCAGGATCCCTTCCGCGGCGAGCATCCCGCGAATGTCCTCCGGGCTGGTCTCGACGCGCGCCAGCAACACCTTCTCGCCGCGATGTGCCGCCGCTTCGGCGTCGTGGGCGTTGAAAATGATCCTGCCGCTGGCCGCACCCGGTCCGGCGGCCAGCCCGGCCGCGAGTTTTTGCGCCTTCTCCCGCTCGTTGCGGTCGAACACCGGCGCCAACAACTGTGACAACGACTCCGCCGGCACTTTGCGGATCGCCATCTTCCAATCCATCAGCTTCTCCTTCTCCATCTCGACTGCGAACCGCACCGCGGCCATGCCGGTCCGTTTGCCGTTGCGCGTCTGGAGCATGAACAGCTTGTTGTCTTCGACGGTAAACTCGAAGTCCTGCACGTCCTTGAAATGTCTCTCCAGCTTGTGCCGGATTTTCTCCAACTCCGCGTGCGCCTTCGGCATTTCCTGCGCAAGCTGGGCGATCGGATGCGGCGTGCGCACACCGGCCACCACGTCCTCACCCTGGGCGTTGATAAGGTATTCGCCATAGAAAACCTTCTCGCCCGTCGCCGGGTCGCGGGTGAACGCGACGCCCGTCGCGCTGGTCTGGCCCATGTTGCCAAACACCATCGTCTGTACGTTCACTGCCGTGCCCCACTCGTGCGGGATGCCGTATTTGCGCCGATACACGATGGCGCGCTCGTTGTTCCAGGAGCGGAACACCGCGCCGATTGCGCCCCAGAGTTGCTCCCGTGGGTCGGCCGGGAAGCTCTTGCCGGTGCGTTCGTGGATGAGTTTCTTGAATCGCTCGACCAGTTCGCGCAGATCGGCGGCGTTCAGGTCGGTGTCCTTCATCACGCCGCGTTCCTTCTTGAGGTGCGACATCACTTCGTCGAACGGCTCGTGCTCGTCCCTGCCCTGTGGTTGCACGCCCATGACGACGTCGCCATACATCTGGACGAACCGCCGGTAACTGTCCCAGCCGAAGCGTTCGTTGCCGCTGCGCCGGAGGAGACCCTGCACCGTCGTGTCGTTCAGGCCGAGGTTAAGGATCGTGTCCATCATGCCCGGCATCGAATCGCGCGCGCCCGACCGGACGGAAACCAGGAGCGGATCGTTCTGATCGCCGAACTTCTTGCCCATGAGCTGTTCGAGCCGCGCCAGTGAGGCCTTGACCTGGCCCTCAAGTTCCTTCGGGTAGGAGCGCTTGTGTTCGTAATAGTAGTTGCACGCCTCGGTGCTGATGGTGAACCCCGGCGGCACCGGCAGGCCAATGCGGGTCATCTCGGCGAGGTTGGCGCCCTTGCCGCCAAGCAGCGCCTTCATCGAACCATCGCCGTCGGCTTTGCCGTTTCCAAAGAAATAGACGTACTGGTTTCTCGACTTGCCGGCGCGTTTGGAAACTTTGGGCATAACGGTCCTCGATTGACGGGGCGAATCTTTGCTCTGCGGCGAGTGGATTGGCAACAGAAAAAGCTGTCACAGTGGGAATTCGACGGCGTCGTCCAACCGAAGCAAGTTTCCCCTCGAAGTCGCCGCGACCGAAGTGTTATGGTTGCCGGCAATGCCCGACAAACCGAACATCCTGGTCCTCGTCGTGGACTGCCTGCGCGCGGACAAGGTATTCGGAGCCGGGCGTGGCTGTAAAACGCCGTTCCTGGACGCGTGGCGTGCGCGCGGCGTTTCGTTCACCCAATGCATCAGCACCGCCACGACCACCACGCCGAGCATCGCGGCGCAACTGACGGGGCAGTTCCCGGCCTTCAACGGCGTGCGCTCGCACAGCGGCTACAAGCTTAACCCGAGCACGACCCCGTTGGCGCAATACCTCAAGGACGCGGGTTACCGCACCCTCGCGCGTGTGACCGGACCGATCAGCCCCGAGGTGGGACTCGACCGGGGGTTCGACGATTATCGGTGGCGCAAGCGCCGCGACTACGCGTTCGGACTGTGGGGCGAGCAGCTCCTCGATGAACTGCGCGGGCTGGGCGGGAAAGCGCCGTGGTTCTTGTTCCTCCATCTGTTCGAACTTCACAAGCCGCGACAGATTCTCCCGCAGTTCAACCGCGCCGAATTTGGCGTCAACTTCTACGAGCGCTCGCTGTCGTCGCTCGACGGTACGCTTGGCAAGATCATCGAGACAGCGGGCCCGGATGCGGTGGTGTTTCTCACCGGCGACCACGGCGAGAAACTGTTGCCGTCGGCGTTTCGCGATCACATCTACGAGCTTTCGCGCCCCATCCGCAAGCCACTCCGCAAACTCATCGGCAAACTCTCCAGGAACCCGGTCAGTGATGCGTTCTACGAAACCGGCCACGGGTTCCACGTGTATGACGAGTTGGCGCGCGTGCCGCTGGTGGTCGTCGGCCCGGCGTTGCCGGTGAACACAACCGTACAGCAGCAGGTGCGTCACGTCGATATCGCGCCGACGGTGCTCGAAATCGCCGGGGCCTCGCCCGCCTCATTGAGTATGAACGGGCGCAGTCTGTTGCCGTTGGTACGCGGCGAAGAAGCGGAGGACCGGCTCGCGTATTGCGAGGCCGTTGGCGCGGCGTTGCCGAACGCCAAGAGTTGGCTCGTCGGCATTCGCAGCCCGCAGTACAAGTATTGTTACCGGCCGTTCGCGGACCGCCCGTTCGAGGAGCTGTACGATTTGCGAGCGGACCCGAGCGAACAAACCAACCTCGCGCCGGGCCAACCGCAGTTGTGCGCGGAGTGGAAAGCGAAGCTCCAGACGTTGAGCCAGGAATTCGAGGCGCAGCCGATCTTGCAGGGGCAGAAGATGACCGAAGCAGAACAGCAGATTCTCGAAGAGCGGCTGAAGGATTTGGGGTACATCGAGTAGCCGCGAGCCGTGGGGCGTTCCTTCAGAATGTAATAGCTGTTACATTCTGAAGGAACGCTCATACTTCGGCTACCGGCGTCGCACCTGTTCGAACAACGCGACCAGAGCGCGCACGTGCTCGGCCAGGTTGAACTGCTTTCCCTTCGCCGCCGCCGCGTCGCGCATCGCCTGCAACGCTGCGCAGTCGAGCGCGTTGATACGCTCGAAGATCGTCTTCAACCCGGCCACGTCGCCCGCCTCGCGCAGGACAAACCCGTCCATCCCCTCCTCGATTCGTTCCGCCGCGCCGGTCTGCGCCGAGACGATGACCGGCGTCCCGCACGCAAGCGATTCGAGCACGACGTTCGGCAGCGGATCGTAAAACGACGGTAACACGGTGAAATCGGCCGCGCCGTACCACGCAGCCATGTCCTCCTGCGGCCCGGCGTCCACTACGCGTTCCCGCAAGCCGAGATCGTTGACCAGACTCTGGTAGGAGTGATTGAGCGGCTTGCCGACGACCACGAGTTTCCCTTTGGCGACCGGGAACGCCCGGAGCAGAGGTTCCAAACCTTTACGGGGATGATCGAACGACGCAAACAGCAACAGCCGTTCGTCCGTTGCCAGGCCCAGCTTTTGCCGCACGGATTCCCGGCCACGCACAGCGATATCGGGATTGAAGTTCTCGTGGTCCACACCGGTATAGATCACGGTGATTCGTTGCGGGTCCACGCCATAATGGCGCACGATCTGGTCCTTGATCAATTGCGAGTTGGCGACGAACCATTTCGTCTCGCCGCCGTGATACAGGCGTTGGTCGAGATACAACGCGGCCCAATCCTTCGGCGACCAGAAGCGGCGGTGCATCTGCCCGGCCTGCTCCAGATACGCCCGATGCATCCCGCCGCCCGAGCGGTGCACGTCCTGGGCGAACGTCTTTCCCAGCCCGTACGTTACGTCGAGATCGAGCCCGCGCGCGACCGTCCTGCTGTTGAACGCGAACGTCAGCATCCGCAGGCTGTGCGGGTTGTTCGTGATCGGCACGGGATGAAACTGGACCGGCATCCTGTCGTCGCCGCGTCGCGCCGCGACGATGTGCACCTCATGTCCCTGGCGAAGGAATTCATTCACCACGTTGAACAGATAGCGTTCCTGTCCGCCGGCGGGCAGGAACTTGTGATAAATGATGCCGATCTTCATCGTCCTCGTAGTGAGCTTTCCGAAGCACGGCGAATTTGTCGAACCGAAAACTGCGCGATTGCTACTTCAAATAAAACGCTTCACTTGAAGCGTTTCATTTTAAGTGAATCGCCACCCGAGGCGCTTGCTTTTGCAGCGGCGGGAGTGAGACTGGACGTTTCATGCACGTCCTCTACACCGGCGCCCACGGCGGGTTCGATACGTCGCGCATCCCGCTCGGCGGCGGCGCGGCGGTGATGGATGCACTGGTGAGAGAGTGGTCGCGCGTGCGGCCATTCGAGTTGACGGTGCTCGGCGTGGGCGAGGGATACGACCTGCCGGGTGCGCGATTCGTGCGGCTGCCGGTGGAGTTGCCAAAGTCGCTGACGGACATGGGCGAGATGGAATACGCTCGCTTCTGCCGGCAATTCGAGCGCGCGGCGACGGATTGGGTTCGGAACCACGCGGACGCTTCGGAGCACGTCGTGCTTTCGAACGACATCTCGGAAGGTCCCGGCTTCTGCGAAATCGCTTCCCGGGGAATTCCGCTCGCCACGATCTTTCACGTGGATGTCGTCGAGTACGTCGCGAAGTTCTACTGTCGAAGCTGGGTCCGACCAGAGCGATTGACGGCGTTGCAGCGCGGATTGGAGCGGCTGCGGCTCGCTGAGTTCCTCCCCGATGTCGTGCGCTTGATCTTCGAGAAACAGGGAGAGTGCGTCCGGCATTGCGCGAGACTGATCGTTCCCTCCCGGGGCATGGCCGATGTGTTGCGCGGCTGCTACCCCGGTTGCGAGTCGAAGGTCGAAGTGGTCCCTTGGGGCGCGGTCGGCGCGTTGGAGGAATCCATTCCGCGCGATCCCCGGTTTGCGTTCCGGTCCCCGAAGGCGGAATTCAGCGTGGGCGATGACGAGGTCGTGCTGCTGACACTCTGTCGCATTTCGCCCGAGAAGGGGATCGACCGGCTGCTGGAGGCGCTGCGGCGACTGGAAACGAATGTGGGGGGCGTTTCCGCGCGCGGACTCCGGGTTTTTATCTGCGGTGCTCCGGCCTACATGCATGGGCAGGAATATCTCGCTCGCCTGCGACGAATGGCGGCGGGCTTGGAATCCGTGCGGGTCCACTTCGTCGGCCACGTCAGCGGCGAACGCAAACGCGCGTTTTTCGAGCTGGCCGACCTGTACGTCCACCTGAGCTACCACGAGAGCTACGGCCTGACCATTGCCGAAGCGATGCGGGCGGGGTGCCCGGTGTTGACGACCGACCACCACAGCGCGCGCGACCTTGTTCCGGCGGAATGCGGGCGCATTGTTTCTGGCCGTATCGGGGAGGTGGCAACCACGTTGCGGGAACTGCTCTCAGATCGCAACCGCCTCAAATCCATGGGCCGTTCTGCCGCGGAGCACGGGGCCAAACTCGATTTCTCGGTCGCGGCGGCCCGGGTTGCGGAAGTGCTGAAGCAAGCTTGCGTCCGTGCGGCCCGCTGAATTAGGGTGTTCGCGGATGAAGGTCTTCGGCAAAGACTACCGCGCGGTCTGGATGAATGGCCGGCTCGTGAAGGTCATCAACCAGCCGCTCTTGCCGCACAAGTTCGAGGTCATCGCCCTCAAGAATCACCGCGAGACAGCCAACGCCATCCAAACCATGATCATCCGCGGCGCGGGCACCATTGGCGCGACGGCGGCGTTCGGGTTCGCCCAAGCCGCGCTCGAAGCGCCGGCAAAGAGATTCCTCCCCTATCTCCTGAAGGCGTACGACACGTTGAACAAGACGCGCCCGACGGCAGCCGACCTCAAACACGCCCTCGATCGCGTCCTGGAACAGATCGTTCCAGTCCTCGTCGCGACGCAATCCATCGAGCGCGCCCGCAAGGCGGCCGTTGCCGAGGCTAACGCCATCTGCGACGAATACGCCCGCAACGGACGCAAGGTTGCCGAGCACGGCCTGCGGCTGATCCGCAACGGCACGCGCATGCTCACGCATTGCAACGCCGGCTGGCTCGCACTGGTGGATTGGGGCAGCGCGCCAGCGCCCGTCTATCTCGCGCATCGGAAGGGCCGCGACGTGTTCGTCTATGTGGACGAGACGCGTCCGCGCGCGCAAGGTGCGAACCTGACCTCGTGGGAGTTCATGCAGGAAGGAATTCCGCACGAGATCATCGCCGACAACGCCGCCGGGTTCTTCATGCGCCAGGGCAAGGTGGACCTCGTCATCACCGGTGCCGACCGCATCGCAGCCAACGGCGACACGGCCAACAAGATCGGCACGTACGAAAAGGCGGTGCTCGCCCGGGAAAACGGCGTCCCGTTCTACATCGCCGCGCCGACTTCGACGATCGACCTGCATTGCGCGACCGGCGCGGACATACCCATCGAGTACCGCGCGGAGGAGGAAGTGCATTGTCTGACCGGTCGCGATGAACAAGGGCGGCTCCGGCGAGTCAAAATCTCACCGAACGGCGCAAAGGCGAGCAACCCGGCGTTCGACGTAACGCCGGCGAGATATATCAAGGGCATCATCACCGAAAAAGGGATCATCCCGGCCGCGCGCGCAGCCATTCGCAGGGTGAAAGGCATGTGAACCATGAGCAACGAAATCTACGTCGGCACGAAATTCGAGACCGTCTTCGTCAAACGCCAGGCGCCCACGGACCCGCAGATTGCTACGTTGGTGAAGTGGTGCCGCAAGTTCCATGAACTCGGCTTGTCCCCGATCTACGGCGCAGGCTCGGCGGGGAACCTGAGCGTTCGCACGCCGCGCGGGTTCGTCATTACGCGGACTGCCTCGTTCTTCGAGCGCATCGCGGAACAGGATTTCGTCGAGGTGTTGTCGGTGCACGCCGAGCGTCGGCAGGTGTACGTGGCCGGCAACCACGAGCCATCCTCCGAGACGCAGATGCACATGGCCTTGTATCGCGCCCGGGCGGACGTGAACGCCATCTTGCACGCGCACAGCGACACGATTCTGGCGAACGCCGCGCGGCTCGGCCTGCCGATAACGGAGCGAGAGATGCCTTATGGCACGCCCGAACTGGGCGAGGAAGCGGTCCGCGCCGCCGGCAAGGGCGACTTCTTCGTGTTGCGCAACCACGGATTCGTCGCGGTGGGTCCGACTGTGGAGGAAGCCGGCCAGCATGTGCTGGATGTCTTGCAACGCCTTCCCAAGTAAAGGCCGGTCACCGTGAACAAGACGAATCCAACCATTCGCGCAGTTTTTTTCGACCTCGGACAGGTGTTGCTGGATTTCGACTCCGTCACCGTGGCGACGAAAATGGCTGCCATGACCGGCAAGTCTCCCCTTGAGATCGGACAACTCGTGCGCGACGTGGTCGCGGAAAGCGGCTACGAACTCGGCGGGATCAGCAGCGAGGAATTCGTCCGGCTGGTCTCCGAACGCTGCGGCGTGGCGCTCGACTTCGCCGCGTTCGCCGATGCCTGGTGCGATATTTTTTCGGAGAACGCGCCGATGGTTTCCCTGGCGCGAACCCTGCGCGGAACGGTCCCGCGGTTCATTCTCTCGAACACGAACGATCTGCACATCGATTTTGTGCGGCGCAAGTTTCCCTTCTTCGGCGAGTTCGACGGCTACGTCCTGTCCTATCGCGACCGGGTGGCGAAACCCGACGCCGCGATCTACCGGCTGGCGCTCGAACGCGCGGGCGTGGAGGCCGGGGAGAGCCTGTTCATCGACGACCGAGAGGAGAACGTTCTTGGCGCTGGCGCGGTCGGGATGAACTTCGTACACTACGCGGACCGAACCCAAGCAATGAAGGAGATCCAATCATGGCTACAAATCGCTTGAAGCGGTACATCGGATTCGTCGCGGCGCTCGTCGGCGTGGCCGTGCTTCTGGCTGCCTGCTACACCGTGCCCGAGACCGGTCGGCAGACATTCATTGCGTTCAGCGCCGAGCAGGAAGCGCAACTCGGGCTGACCACGTTCCAGGAGATGAAGTCCAAAGGGAAAGTCAGTCAAGACCCGGCCGCGAACGCGATGATCCAGCGGGTCGGCAAACGCGTGTCGGCGGTGGCGCAATTGCCAAACGCGCAATGGGAGTTCGTGGTTTTCGAGAATGCCGAGCCGAACGCGTTTTGTCTTCCGGGCGGGAAGGTCGGGTTCCACACCGGCATCCTGCCGATCTGCAAGGACGACGCCGGCGTGGCGACGGTGATGGGACACGAGGTCGCGCACGCCGTGGCGCGTCACGGCGGACGGCGGATGACGGAACAACTGGCGTTGCAACTGGGCGCGGTCGGCCTCAGCGTGGCGATGCGCGAGAAGCCGGCGCAGACGCAGCAGATGGCTATGGTGGCTTATGGCGGCATCGCCACGGTCGGTGTGGCGCTCCCGTTCAGCCGCACGGACGAAACCGAGGCAGATCACATCGGCTTGATTTACATGGCGAAGGCCGGCTACGACCCGCACGCCGCCGTGGAATTCTGGCAGCGGTTCTCGGCGGTGACGAAAGGCGGAAGCCCGCCCGAATTTCTCTCCACCCATCCCGGTGGCGCCACGCGGATCGCGAATTTGAAGAAGTGGCTGCCCGAAGTGATGCCGTATTACGAGGCGGCGAAGGCGAGCGGAGTGAAGTGAGCGGAGATGGGGATGGTTGATGGTTGATGGTTCATGGTTCATGGTTCATGGTTCATGGGGAATGGCTGATGGTTTATGGCTGATGGTTCTTGCATTCAGAACAAACGTTCATCGCTCGAAGCTCGCTCCCATTTCCCATGAACCATTTCCCATGAACCATTTCCCATGAACCATTTCCCATGAACCATTCTCCATGAACCATTCTTCATGAACCATGAACCATTCCCCGTGCTCCGCAGATGGCTCTTCTGGCTCGGTTGGATCGCGCTGATCACGGCGCCGCTGGTCTGGCTGCGAGCCTATTACGACTTCGAGCGCAGCGACACGCTGGTCCGTCCGCAAGCGGAGCGCTGGACGTTTCTCACCACGACTTTGCCGAAATGGTTTGCGGCCAACTGGCCCGTCTTGATCGGGATCGTCCTGGCCGGGGTGGCGTTGTACGCGATGTCCCGAGTCTGGGAACGTCGCGGTTGGCGGGAGACGCTCGGCGAGGCGGCGCGCAAACCCGAGTTCGCGTGGCTCCGTTGGCTGGCATCGGCGTTGTTGATTCTCGCCGCGGTTTTCGTCCCCGCGTTCGCCTTCTCCGACAAGTACCTCAACATGGCGGTGATGATCGGCATCTACATCATCCTCGCCCAGGGACTGAATCTCACCGTGGGAATGACCGGGCTGCTGGTGCTGGGCTACGCCGGGTTCTACGCGGTCGGCGCGTACACGTTCGCGCTGATGAACTACTACTGGGGCGCGAACCTCTGGGCCGCGCTGGTGCCGGCGATGGTCGTGGGGGCGCTGTTCGGTTTGGTGCTCGGGCTGCCGTCGTTCCGGCTGCGCGGCGATTATCTGGCGATCGTCACGCTCGGGTTCGGCGAAACGGTCCGCTATGCGCTGAAGAACTGGAGCGACTTCACGCAGGGCGACCGGGGCATCATCATCCAGTCGGCCGGCAAGCTGCCATCGTTCGACAGGTTGCCGTTCTGGCCACATGAAATCTCGCGCTTGCAGATGACCTACGTGGTGGTGTTCGTCTTTTGCGCGGTGAGCATCTTCGCCGTGGGGCGGTTGGTCCACTCACGGGTCGGTCGCGCGTGGATCGCCATCCGCGAGGACGAAACCGCCGCGTCTGCGATGGGGATCCATACGGTCCGCTACAAGCTCCTTGCGTTCATGCTGAGCGCGATCTGGGCGGCGGTGGCGGGCGTGTTGTTCACGGCGCACCAGGGTTACGTGGACCCGGAGACGTTCAAGTTCGACGAATCGGTGATGATCCTGATCATGGTCGTGCTGGGGGGGATGGGCAGCGGCCCCGGGGCGATCGTCGGCGCGGCGGTGGTGTGGATTTTACAGTCCGTGTTGCGCGACAAGTTCCCGGCGTTTAGCGATTACCGGCTGATGGTGTTCGGTGCGCTGCTGATCGTGATGATGATCTTCCGCCCCGAGGGCCTCATCGGGAGCATGCGCCGGAAGGTGGAGTTGGAGGAGAAGACGGCGTAAGGCACAAGCTCCTCACGACAATCGTTTACGGATGTCGCCTTTGGCTGTTTCCCAGTCGTTGAACTTAGCCCTGCCTGCTGCCACCCGCTTGCGCCGCTGATCGAGAACCTCCTTGTGCCACTTGGGAGATTCAATGGCATCAGGCGACCGGAAAATGTCTTCCCAGAGCGACTCCATAACGGCGAGCTTCTCTTGAAGTGTCATTTCCTTGAGTGGTAGAGTCAACAAGGCTGTGAGCGCAATCCTTCAAACGACGGGCCTCACGATGCAGTTCGGCGGTCTGACCGCGGTGGACGCGGTGGATTTCGCCGTCGAATGCGGCCAGATTGTCAGCATCATCGGGCCGAACGGCGCGGGGAAGACGACCTTCTTCAACTGTCTCACCGGACTCTATCGGCCCACGGCGGGAACAGTCTCGTTTTGGTCGAACGACATCACCGGATGGAAACCGTACCGCGTCACCGCGCTCGGCGTCGCGCGGACGTTCCAGAACATCCGTTTGTTCGCGGAAATGACGGCGCTGGAGAACGTGATGGTGGGGATGCATTGTCGGACGCGCGCGGGGGTGATCGGCGGGATCGTGCGTCCGCAACGAGTCTGCCGGGAGGAACGCGACTCCGCCGGCAAGGCGATGGAACTGTTGAAGTTCGTCGGGCTCGAGGCCGAAGCGCACACCTGGGCAAGGAACCTCCCGTATGGCGCCCAACGACGGCTGGAGATCGCGCGGGCGCTGGGGACATGCCCCGAGTTGTTGCTGCTCGACGAGCCCGGCGCGGGCATGAACCCGAACGAGATCGGCGGGATCATGAAGTTGATCCAGCAGATCCGCCACCGGGGCGTGACGGTGGTGTTGATCGAGCATCACATGGAGTTGGTGATGGGCATTTCGGAGTGGATCACGGTGCTCGATTACGGCGAGAAGATCGCCGAGGGAAAGCCCGAGGAGGTGCAGAAGAACCCGGCGGTGATCGCGGCGTACCTCGGGGAAGGATGAAGGCGGAAGGATGAAGGATGAAGGATGAAGGAGCGTTGCTGGAGGTCTCCGACCTCCGCGCCGGCTACGGTCCCGTGGATGTTCTCAAGGGGATCTCGCTGACCGTCGGCAAGGGCGAGATCGTGGCGTTGCTGGGCGCGAACGGCGCGGGCAAGAGCACGACGTTGATGACCATTTCCGGCATCACCAAGGCGCGCGCGGGCGAGATTCGGTTCGCGGGTCAGCCGATCACAAATCAGCCCGCCCACGAGATCGTGCGGCTCGGCATCTGCCAGGCGCCGGAGGGGCGGCACATTTTCCCGCGACTGACCGTGCGGGAAAACATCGAGATGGGCGCGTTCGCCCGCCAGGACGGCCCCGCCATCGCCGAGGACATGGCGCGCACGTTCGAGTTGTTTCCGATCCTCAAGGAACGCGCGAAACAGCTCGGCGGCACGCTCAGCGGCGGCGAACAACAAATGCTCGCCATCGCCCGCGCCCTGATGTCGCGTCCCAAGCTGTTGCTGCTCGACGAGCCGTCGCTTGGTCTCGCGCCGATGGTCGTACGCAAGATTTTCGACATAGTCCGGGACATCAATCACAGCGGGACCACCATTCTCCTGGTCGAACAGAACGCCCGGATGGCCCTGACCATCGCGCAGCGCGGCTACGTGATGCAGACGGGCCGGATCGTGTTCGCGGACACGGGCGCGAATCTATTGAAGAGTCCCGAGGTGCGGAAAGCGTATCTCGGGGAATAGTATCATGGGGAACATGAAATCTTTGAGCGACGCCTACCCGCATCGTTACGACGTGCCGGCGATGATTGCGTTGTCGTGCATCCTCCTCGGCGTCGGACTTTCGTTGCCGCTGGTCAACGTTGAGAAGATGATCTTCTGGAAAAACGAGTACTCGGTCTTCACCGGCGTCGTGGGATTGGTGCAGCAAGGCGAGTACGTCCTCGCGGCGATCCTGTTCTTCTTTTCGATGGTCTTCCCGATCACCAAACTCGTCGCGCTTTGGTTGATCTGGGCCGTCAAACTGTCCGACCCAAGGCGCAGCAAGGTGCTGACGTGGCTTGGCGCCCTCGGGAAATGGTCGATGCTCGATGTGTTCATCGTGGCGATCTTGATCGTGGCGGTGAAACTGAAGCCACTCGCGACGGTCGAGCCGAAGATCGGCGTCTATCTATTCGGTCTGGCAATCCTTTGTTCGATGATCACGACGGCCCACATCGAGCGGCTGGCGAAACGGGCGGGACGAGCGTAGCCGGATTCCGTGTAGCTCGCGCCTGGCAACGGAAAGCATTTCCGTTTTGACCGTTGCCACGACCAATGCAGTGTGTTGCGGCCGCTACCCGTTGCCTCGTCCTCGTTCTCGATTTCCGTAGATTTCGAGGACGAGGGCTTTCAAGCCGACTTTGCAGCGCCCGCTGTTCGCGCTCCTGGGCGCATCCCGAGGTTGTTGGTGGGAATCCCCCGCGCTTGCCGTGGGGATCGTTGGGCTCGCATGCGATCTCGAAGGTCGCCGGTGATTGGCGTGAAGAGTGGCCGCGCATTTGGTAGCGA
>Ga0187892_10004964_pt1 | contig 21591 bp, 15 predicted proteins | sample MA1701073metaG_FD_139345 | JGI IMG/M metagenome (GOLD analysis project Ga0187892, IMG submission 139345) | Bio-ooze microbial communities from a basaltic lava cave in the Kipuka Kanohina Cave System on the Island of Hawaii, USA - MA170107-3 metaG ... | reverse complement strand
CGGCACCCGCCGCCGGGGCGTCAGCACCTGAAGGACAGGCCGGGTGGAGTCGGGAGGTAGCTCGAGGGGGACCGCACGGCTCAGGCGCCGCTGCCGTAGGGCCGGGTGATGATCTCGAAGAGGTGGCCGCCGGGATCGCGGAAGTACGTTCCCCGGCCGCCGTCGTTGCGGTTGATCTCGCCGGGTCGGGCCATGGCGGGATCGGCCCAGCAGGTGAGGCCGCGGGCCCGGATGCGACCGAAGATCTCGTCGAACTCCGCCTCGCTGACGAGGAAGGCGTAGTGCTGCGGGGGGAACTCGCCCTCGGTGGCCATGTAGTCGAGGGTCACCCCGTTGGCGGTGCTGACGGCCAGGAAGGGCCCGAAGGGCGTAGGTGATCCGAGGCCGAGTACCTCGGCGGCGAAGGCGGCCGACGCCTCGCGGTCGTGGGCGGCGACGATGGTGTGGTTGAGCTCGACCGCCATGGATCGTCCCCTCCTTCGGCGCGAACCGTACGCCCCTCGACGCCGCTTCGCCCAGGGTCGTTCCCGAGGTCCGGCAGCCGGGCGGGGGTGCAGGCGACCGCCTCGGGGTCGTCGCCGGCGAGCGCGGTCATGCGCGCCGCCGCCTCGTCGAGGCGGGCTTCGTCGAGGCGGCCGGCGAGCACGGCATCGACTATGGCGTCCCGCATGCGCCTGGCCTGGCGGCCGTCGGTGGCCAGGACGCCGTCGGCCCCGGCCGCCAGTGCCTTGACCGCGGCCACGTCGAAGTCCCAGCGGAGGTTGACCGCTCCCATGCCGATGGAGTCGGTGAGGGCGACGCCCGAGAACCCCAGGTCGCGCAGCAGGGCGTAGGCCCGGGGCGACATGCTGGCCGGTACCCCGGGGTCGATGGCGTCGTAGGCCACGTGACCCAGCATGACGACCGGCGCGCCAGCATCGACGGCGTGGGTGAAGGGGACCAGGTCGGTGCTCCGCAGCGTCGCCAGCGACACCGTCACGCGGGGGAGCACGGCGTGGCTGTCGCCGCGGGTGCGGCCGTGGCCGGGGAAGTGCTTGATCACCGGGGTCACCCCGCCCGCGGCCAGCCCCCGGGCGTAGGCCAGCGAGTACTTCGAGGCGTCGAGGGGGTCCCCCGAGAAGGAACGGTCGCCCACGATGGCGTCGCTGGGACCGCTGTCCACGTCGGCCACCGGGGCCAGGTCGACGTCGACGCCGAGTCCGACGAGGCGCCAGCCGGTGGCCCGCCCGATGCGCTCCACCTCCTCGGCGGTGTCCTCTCGCGCCATGCGCCGGGCGCTGCGGTCGTTGCCGAACAGCTCGCGGAACGTGCGCACTCGCCCGGGCTCCTCGTCGGCGGCGACGACCACGGAGTGCGGAGCGGCGGCCCGGATGGCGGCAACGAGCGCCTTGACCTGCCCGATGGTCTCGACGTTGCCGTCGGTGAGCAGCACCCCGCCCACCCCCAGGGCGAGCACCTCGTCGAGGAGCTTGCTCGGTCCTCGCACGCTCGGAAGCCCGACCAGCAGCACCCGCGCCGCCCGTCCGGCGAGCGGCGCCGGTCGGCACGGCCGCGACGCCGCCGGCGTCGGCGTGTCCGACTCCGTTGCCTTGGGCGGGCCGAGCCGGGCAGGTGCGCCGCCGCCGCAGGCCGCGGCCAGGATCGACAGGAGGGCGAGCGTGGCCGCCAGGGATGGTCGGGCCCGGCGCGCCACGGCGGCACAGTAGACGTCGGCTCCCCCGCCGAGTAGGCGAGGTCGCGGCCCCAGGCGGCGCGGCCAGGTGTGCAAGGGTGGGCCGTGGACGCCACCGCCCCCACGGGCGACCAGGACCGTGAGTACCAGCGAGACTTCTACGACCGCCACTACGCCCGGCGGGCGGCCGCCGCGCGCGATCAGCACGTTCACCCGCTGTTCCGGTCCTTCAACGAGCGGGCCGCGGCCCGGGTGCTCGGCGCTATCGGGGGCGGCGGCTGGGGGCCGGGCCGGCCCCCGGGCCGGCCGCCGGCGGTGTTCGAGATCGGCTGCGGCGAAGGACTGCTGGGTTCGGCCATCGAGCGCCTCGCGGCGCGCGAGGGCCGCGCCCTGCACTACACGGGCAGCGACGTCAGCGCCGCCGCCCTCGACATCGCCCGCAAGGTCGTGTCCGGCGAGCTGCTGGTGGGCGACGCCAGCCAGGTCGCCGCCCGGTTGGAGCCGGCCAGCCAGGACCTCGTGGTGGCCAAGAACCTGCTGCACCACCTCGACGACCCGGCGTCGCTGCTGCACACGGTCCGCCCGCTGCTGGCGCCGGGCGGGCGCGTGGTGGCCTTCGAGCCGAGGCTCGGATGCCCGCAGTTCCTGCTCTTCAACGTGCTGGCCGCCCGCCGGGAGCGGCACTACTTCGCCGGCCAGCGGCGCAACCGGGCCGCCTTCGCCGCCGCCGGCTATCGCGTGGTGGCGTGCGACCTGTTCAGCTGGCTTCCCTACGAGTTGGCCTTCGTGATCCGGCCGGGCCTGTTCCGGCGGCTCCTCGCCACCAGCGACCCCCGGACCATCGCCCGGGTCTCGTCCGCCGACGACCGGCTCACGGAGGCGATCCCGGCAATGGCGTGCTACGCGGTCTGGACCGCCGAGGCCGACCCGACCGGCGAGAAGTCGTAGCGGAGGATCTCGGCGACGGCGCGGTAGCCGAGCCGGCGGTAGATCCCGTTCGACACCGGGTTGGCCAGGTCGGCGTAGAGCGCACAGCGCTGGCCGCGCGCCAGCACGCGTCCGGTGAGCGCCGCCACACCCGCGCTCGCGTAGCCGCGGCCTCGCCGCTCGGGCGGCGTGAACACGGCCTGGACCCGAACGGTCCCGGCGACCGCAGCGCTCTCGGCGCACAACGAGACCGGCCCGCCGTCGTCCCAGACCCATAGCCGACCGGCGGCCATGAAGCGGTCGACCGACCGTTGCGGATCGGGTCCCGGCGCCGGCACCACGGCCAGCATGGATCGCAGCCACTCGACGAGGAGGTCGCGCTCGGAGGGCGAGGCGACGCGCTGGGCGCCGGCGACGCTCGCCGGCGGGATGGGCGGGCCCGCCTCGTACAAGCGCAGCGCGTCGCCCGGGCGGGCGGCGACCCGTCGGCTCTCGCTCCACTGGCCGGCGAAGGCGGCCACGGTGGCGGCCTCCCCCGATGCCGACGGGAGGTCGACGTCGCCGCGGGCGATCCTGTCGGCCAGCTCCGCGGCGACCTCCGGCGCCATCGGCGTGAGCAGCACCGGGAACGACACAGGCGACTGGAAGGCGACGGCCAGGACCGAGGCACCGTCGGACACCACCCAGTAGCGGCCCTCCTCGGGCTCCTCGCGCCGGCGCTCGAGCAGGGTGAGGATCAGGTTGTGGCGGACGGGGTCGCCGGCGAGGAACGGCGCCGCGACGTCGAGCACGGCGGCCGCGCCGTCGAACGCGGTGACGGTCGGCGCCATGTCCGAAGCATGGTCGACGAGCGCGGCGTCGGGCCGCGATTTACCCGGCCCTTTGTGCCCGTGCGGCCGCGCCGTCGGCCGCCTTCCCGACACCCGCCTCGCCGGCCCCATCGACGGCAGTGGCATCGAGGGCGAAGCTCGCCCACATCCGGGCGTAGGTGCCGCCGGCGGCGACGAGGTCGTCGTGGGTGCCCTCCTCCACGATGCGGCCGGCGGCCAGCACCACGATGCGGTCGGCCCGCCGGGCGGTGTCGAGGCGGTGGGCCACCACGACCGTGGTCCGGGCGGCAGCCACCTCGGTCATGGCCCGGCTCACCCTCGCCTCCGACGCCAGGTCGAGGTTGGCGGTGGCCTCGTCGAGCAACAGGATCGCCGGGTCGGCGAGGCGGGCGCGGGCCAACGCCAGCAGCTGGCGTTGGCCGGCGGCCAGCGACCGGCCCCGCTCACCCAGGACGTGGCCGTAGCCGCCGGGGAGAGCCAGCACGACCTCGTGGGCGCCGACGGCTCGGGCCGCCGCCTCCACCTCGGCATCGGTGGCATCGGGGCGCCCGTAGGCGATGGCCTCGCGCACGGTGGTGGCGTGGACGAAGGGCTCCTGGGGCACGTAGCCGAGGTTGCGGCGGTACGACTCGAGCTTCAGGTCGACGAGCGGCCTCCCGTCGGCCTCGACGGTCCCGTCGCTCGGATCCGTGAACCGGGCCAGCAGCTTGAGCACGGTCGACTTCCCGGCACCCGTGGCGCCCACGAGGGCCACGGTCTCGCCCGGCGCGATCGACAGGTCGATGCCGGCCAGCGCGTCGGCGCGTGCACCGGGGTAGCGATAGCGCACCCCTCGGAGGGCGACGTCGCCCCGGAGGCGCCCGGCGTCGACGGCGTCGGGCCGGTCGGCCACCGACGGCTCCAGCGCGAGCAGGGCGGTCATCTGGCCCAGCGCGGCGCGGGCCTGCTGGTAGGCGTCCACCACCTGGGACAGCTGCTGGACGGGCGCGAAGAACAGCGTCAGGTAGAGCGAGAACGCGATCAGCTCACCGATGGTGAGCTCGCCCGAGGCCACCAGCCGGGTCCCGATCCCGAACACCAGCACCGACGCCAGCACCGAGAGCAGCTCGACGAACGGGAAGTACAGGGCGATCAACCGCTGGGCCCTGAGCCGGGCGCCCAGGAACTGCTCGGCGACCGACACGAAGCGCCCGATCGTGCGCTGCTCCTGGGCGAAGGCCTGGGCGACGCGGACACCGGCGATCCCCTCGGCCAGGCGGGCGTTCACCTCGGCCACCCGCTCGCGCGCCTCGAGGTAGGCACGGTCCGACCGGCGCCGGAACCAGGACGTGGCCAGGGCGAGGGGGATGCTCACCGAGAGGGCGGCGGTGGCCAGCTCCGGGCTCATGGCGAACATGGCCACCCCCACGCCGGCGCACACGACGAGGTTGGACACGGCGCCGACCATGCCCTCCTCGAGCAGCGAGCTGAGCGACTCCATGTCGGAGGTCATGCGGGTCATGATCGAGCCGGCCGTCTCCCGCTCGTAGAAGTCGATGCCCAGGCGCTGGAGGTGGGCGAAGACGCGGACCCGGAGCCCGAACAGGACCCGCTCGGCGACGCGGCTCGTCGCCAGGCCGCCGAGCGAGGTGACCCACCAGTCGGCCAGCACGACGAGGCCCAGGACGGCGGCGGTGGCCAGTACGACCGGCTCCTCGCCGGAGGTCACGCCGACGTCGACGCCGCGCCGGACGAGGGCGGGGCCCGACAACGAGGCGGCGCCGTGGGCCATCACCAGGCCCACGGCGACCACGAGGGCGCGACGGTGCGGGCGCAGGATGCGGGCCAGTGAGAAGCCTCGCCCGGCGTCGGCGAGGACGGCCGGGTCAATGCCGGGCCGCTCGGACGCCGGCGCCAGCCGGTCGACGGCCTCGAGGAGCTCCTCCGCCGGCGCCAGGGCGGCCAGGAGCGTGGTGTGGTTCAGCCCGTGGTGGCCGCGGCCCGGGCGGGGCAGGTGCCCGGCGCCGGGAGGGGACACGCTACCCGCCGGCGCGCCGTTGGTGCCGGCCGGCGGGCGGCTGCCTGCGTTGGCCGGCGGAGGCGTTGCCGTCGCGAGTGGGGTGGCGCCCTCGGCACCGGTGAGCAGATCGCGGTAGTGCGCGCAGCGCGCCCACAGCTCGGCGTGGGTGCCGCAGTCGACGATCTTCCCACCGGCCAACACGGCCAGGCGGTCGGCCAGGCGCAGCGTCGAGCGACGGTGGGCGATGAGCAGCGTCGTCCGTCGCTCGAGCAGCACCCGGAGGTTGGCGTGGATCTCCGCCTCGACGCCGGCATCGACGGCCGACGTGGCGTCGTCGAGCACCAGCACGGCGGGATCGGTCACCAGGGCCCGGGCCAGGGCCAGACGCTGGCGCTGGCCACCCGAGAGGGTGACGCCGCGCTCACCGAGCACGGTGCCGTAGCCGTCGGCCAGCTCGGTCACGAACTCGTGTGCCGCCGCGGCCCTGGTCGCGGCCTCGACCTCGGCAGCGGTCGCCTCGGGTCGCCCGTAGGCGACGTTGTCGTGCACGGTGCCCGAGAACAGGAAGGGCTGCTCGAACACCATCCCGACCCGGCCGCGCACCGAGCCCAGCGCGAGGTCGCGGGCGTCGACCCCCGCGAGGACCACCTCGCCCTGGTCGGGGTCGTAGAGCCTCGATACCAGCGCGGCGACGGTGGACTTCCCCGACCCGGAGGCGCCGACCAGGGCGAGGGTCTCACCGGCCCGCACCTCGAGGTCGAGGCCGTCGAGCACCGGCGGGGCGCCCTCGTAGCCGAAGCGGACGCCCCGTAGCTCGATGCCCACGGGCCCTTCGGGTAGCGCCTTCGCGCCAGGCCGCTCGGCCACACCGGGAGTGGCGTCGAGCAGCTCGCCGATGCGAGCGATCCCGGCCCGGGCCTGGGTGGCCATGGCCAGCGCGCTGGACGCGAAGCGCGTCGGGGCCGAGAGCTGCGCCAGGTAGGTCGTGAAGGCCAGCAGCGTCCCGAGGGTGATGCGGCCCCGGGCGGCCAGCACGCCGCCGACGGCCAGGATGCCGACCTGGGCCACCGACGGCACCGCGCTCAGCCCCGCCTCGAAGCGGGCCTGGATGCGCGCGGCGCGGAGCCGCCCGGCGTAGAGCTCCTCGGCCGTTCCCGTGAGACGGTCGAGCTCCCTCGACTCCTGACCGAAGCCCTTGACGACCCGTACGCCCTCCACCGCCTCGTCGACCACGGCGGCGACGGCCGCCGCCCGCTGCTGGGCATCCCACGTGGCCGGGAAGAGCGTGCGGCGGATGCGCAGCGCGGCGACTACCACGGCGGGCACCGTGGCCACGGTGACCAGGGCGAGGAGCGGCGACAGCGCCACCATGGCGATCGTCGAGCTGACGACGATCAGCACGCTGCCCAGAGTGAGGGGAGCCATGGCCAGCACCCCGTGCACGAGGGTGACGTCCGACGTCGCCCGGGTCAGCAGCTGGCCCGTCGTCATCTGCTCGTGCGTGGCCAGGTCGAGGCGCTGGAGGTGCCCGAAGATGTCGGTGCGCAGGTCGTGCTGGACGCTGAGCGCGAGGCGCCCCCCGTACCACCGGCGGAGGTAGGCCGCACCGAAGCGGACCAGGCCCGAAGCGGCGAGGCCGATCAACAGCCAGCCGACGGCGGCCGGGCGCCCACCCGCGGTCGGGCCGGCCCGGTCGACGATGGCCCGCACCAGCAGGGGGGTGACCACGGCCCCACCCGCAGCCAGCACCGAACCGGTGAGGGAGAGCGCGAGGTCCCGCCGGTGGGCCAGGAGGTACGGCCGCAGGCGGGCCACCCAGCCACGCGGCGACGTGCTCATGGCGTGCGAAGGCCCGGGTCGGTGCCGGCCGGCTGGCGAGAGCCCTCGCGGCGCGCGCCGGCGACCATCCCGAACACGACGTCGAGGGCCCGGTCGAGGTCGTCGAGCGTCACCAGCAACCGGTCGGCATCGTCGAGCTCGCCCACCACCCCGGCCAGGCGCTCGGCCATGCTCGACTCGGCCGCCCCGAGCGCCGCCTCGCCGGCACCCGTCAACCGCAGCGTCGTACCCCTGCGGTCCTCGGCCAGCGCCTCCCTGGTGAGAAGGCCTCTCGTGACGAGGCCATTGACGACGTCGGTGATCGTCGGTCGGGCCAGGGCCAGGAGGTCGGCCAGGCGCGACGCCCGGTTGCCACCGTCGGCCACCATGCGCAGGACCCGGTACTGCGCCAGCGTGACCTCGCCGCACGACCGCTCGAGCAGCCGCCCCACGCGGGACAGCACCCGAACCGCAAGCGTGAGCTCATCCGGCGTCGTCATCGACCCGCACGGGATCGCAGTGAACCTCCGCCTGCTGCGCATGCCGCCGCAGGCGGCCCCTCCAGATGGTGGCATCCCGCGAGCGCAGCTCGACGGCCGATGGAGACGGCGGGGCGCGGCCGGCTCCGCCGGACGCTCGGAGCTCCCTCCGCGCGCCGAGGAACCTTCGGTTCCGACGGCGCATGCATGTGGTAAGGGTACCGAACGATTCGGTGCCCTAACTACGTGCGGCGACCTCGGGGTTCACGAAGAGGGTGTAGCGGTGGTGCGCCAGGCCCGGCGCCACAGGAGCGGGGAGGAAGCGCTCCCACCGGGACAGCTTGGCCACCCGGTCGGGCAGCGCCGGGTCCTCGCCCTTGAGGTAGGGCAGGATCGACCACGCCCACGTCTGGCCCTGCTCCTCGTCGGACGCGGGCGCGTCGGCCTTCTTGGGCAGCAGGGCCCGGACGACCTTGGCCAGCGGCACCGAGGTGTCGGGGAACGGGGGGATGTCGAACAGCCCGGTGTCGACCGCTATCAGGCCGGCCTCCTGGCCGGCCCGTTCGAGGCTGCTCCGGTCGAGGGCCTCCTCGTTGAGCTCGGTGAACAGGTCCCGATGCCACAGGCTGGCCCTCATGCGCAGGAACACGTTCTTGTTGGGCACGCAGGCGAGCACGCCCTTGTCGGCCCAGCGCGCCTGGGCTGCCACGACCGCCCAGGGGTCGGCGAACCACCACAGCGCGGCGAAGCTGAACACGAGGTCGTAGGCCGAGGGCAGCTGCTCGGGCCACGTCGCCGGCTCGGGACCGTCGACGAGGTGGGTCTCGGGTTCCAGGCCGAGCTCGTGCCACTGGGCCGCCACCGCCTCGAGCCGCTCGGCCTCGAAGTCGAGCAGGCCCACGCGCACGCCGCAGCGAGCCAGGGTGACGGCGTCGAGGCCCGGGAAGCCCATCATGCCGAAGAGGGGGGCGTGGAGCACGCTCGACGCCCCGGAGCGCGCCACCGCGTCGGCCAGGACGTCGTCGAGGGCGAACCGCTCGTAGACCGTGCCCAGGCCCTCGTCGGGGTCCTCGAGGTAGCTGCGCCAGTCGAAGCCCAGGCTGCCCGGATCGGATCGGGCGTTGCCCGAGACCACCTTGACGCTGCTGCGGCCGCCCGCCTCGGTCGCCGCCCCTCCGCCCGACGCCAGCAGGCGCCCGACGGCCGGCACGCCCTCGTCGAGGCCCACGCGCGGCTGCCATCCGAGATCGGCTGTCGCCCGGGCCGACGAGTAGGCCCGGTCCCTCGTGGCCACCTCGACGGCGTGGCGGTTGAGCGGCGGCTCGTCGTCGCGGCCGAGCGCCGACCAGGCCGCCTCCACGCCGCCGGCCAGGGCGGCGAGGGGTGCGGCGGGAACGCCGAAGGCGGGGCCGGGAAGCCCGGCGCCGTCGGCCAGCAGGCCCAGGATGCGCCGCAGCGGTGCCGCCTCGGGCCCGGCCAGGACGTAGGTGCCGTCGCCGTTGGTGCCCAGGGCCAGGAAGCCGGCGATCAGGTCGTCCACGTGGGTCAGGTGGATCCGGTTGGCACCGGTGCCCGGGAACCGCATCCCCCGCCGGCGCAGCAGCCGGTAGCAGCGCGGGAGCATGCCCGTCTCGTCGCCCGGGCCGTAGACGATCGTCGGCCGGGCGACGACGGTGGGCCCGCCCGTCCACCTCTCGACGAGCCGCTCGGCCTCGAGCTTGGCCGCGCCGTAGGCCGACGAGGGCCGGGGCGGGGTGTCGGCGTCGGCCGGCCAGGTCTGGTCCCAGCCGTACACCGAGGTGGAGCTCACGTAGACCAGCCGGGCGCCGTGCGGAAGCGCCGCGAGCAGCGTCGCCGTGCCCCCGACGTGCGTCGCGGCCAGCTCCTCGGGGCTCCCCCGGTACCCGCCGGCGAGGTGGTAGACGACGTCGACACCGGACGTGGCCGGCGGCAGGCTCGCCTGGTCGGTGACGTCGCCGACCACGACGTCGACCGGCGCCGACCCGGCCGCCTCGCGCACGTCCCGGGCGCCGGCCTCGGTGCGGACGAGGGCCCGCACGTCGTGGCCGGCGGAGCAGAGGGCGTCGACGAGGTGACGCCCGATGAAGCCGGACGCCCCGGTGACGAGGATCACCCCGGGACGGCCACCGCTCGATCGGGCGACCCCGCCCCTTCCGCCGGGCGATCAACCACGGGTGTGACGCGCGTCGGCGGCTTGATCATGTTGCGGGCGATGCGGGCGGCTGCCGCCGGCTCGGCCAGGAGGTTGGTGTAGGCGGCGTTGGCCAGCGGGCAGGCGCAGCGCCGCTCCCGCATCCAGGTGCGGAACTCCTCGGCCTGGTCGGAGAACCACACCCTCTTGAAGTCGAAGTCGACGTCGCGCAGGTTGCCGAACGACCTCGACAGGACGCAGCACGACCACACGTCGCCGTCGGCCACGATGTGGACCGACAGGAACCCCGCATGGCAGACGGGCATGGCCCCCTCGTCACCGTCGAGGAAGCGGGTGACGCGGTCGTAGTACTCGCCGCGCAGCGAGCGGGCCATCCGGGCCACCATGCCCTCGGCGTCGCGCTCCACCTCGAGCACGGCCGCGGCCGCCTCACCGAAGCGCGAAGCCTTGGGCGTGATGCCCGTCCCGATCGTCTGCAGCTCCACCCGCTCCTCGGCCGGCTCGGCGATGTACGAGTCGGCACCGAGGGCGGCGAGGCCCCGGGCCACGTCCGGGAAGTCGTCCTCGTTCTCGTTGGACACCACGGTGTGGATGCCGACGGTGAGGTTGGGCATCCCGAGTGCCCGCAGCCCGGCGAGGGTCTGCAGGAGCCGTTCGTAGGAGCCCTTGGCGGCGCGGATCACGTCGTGGCGCTCGGGCACGTGGTGGTCCATCGACAGGTTGATGACGACCTGGGTGTCAGGGCTCCCCGAGCAGATGCGTTCGACGCCGGCCACGACGCGCTTGGTGAACCAGCCGTTGGTGGGGATGTTCACGACGGCCGGCTGGCAGATGCGGGTGGCGGCCAGGACGATGTCGGGCAGGTCGCCGCGCAGGAACGGCTCGCCGCCGCTGAAGGTCATCCACGTCGGCGTGGGGCCCATCGACTCGAAGACGCGCGTCCACTCCTCGGTCGTGAGCTCGGTGACCTTACGGTCGTAGACGTTGCACGTCAGGCACTTGAAGTTGCAGCGGTAGTTGGCGCTGATCGTGACGTTGACGGGGAGGAGCTTGGGGTACCCGTGGGCCCGCCAGGAGCTGGCGGTGGCGAGCGACCACCCGGTCCGCGTCAAGCGCCGGAGACTTGGTGCTCGGGACCATTGCCCAGACATGGTTCTCCCTTCCGCGAAGGAAATCGGCTCTGGCGAGGGCCCGGGCGTACAACTCCATGGCCACCGCGCCGGCGGTCCAGGCTAGCTGCGTCGGGCGCAGGCGCTCGCGGGCCGATACGAGGTCTTTGGCCAGCTCCATCGCCATCAGCCCCGGCCGGAGGCTCGGCACCTGGTACTGGTGGCGCTCCGCCAGCCAGAGGTGGCCGGCGTGGATCTGGCGTCGCTGCTTGACGAAGTCGCTGATCGTGCCGGGCCCCCGGTTGTGGACCACGGCCTCGGCCACGTACACCGAGCGCCAGCCCTCGGCCTCGACCAGCGCCTGGAAGCAGGCCTCGTCGACGGAGGTGCGGGGCAGGGTGACCACGGCCGACGACCGCAGGCCGATCATCTCCCCCAGCTTGGCCTGGTGGGTGGCCAGCCGGTGGTGCATGCGCCACAGCAGGTGGGCGGCGTGGCCCACTGGGCAGTCCTGCGGGTTGACCGGCACGGGACGCCCGCCGGCGAGCCCGACACCGGGCTCTTGGAGCGCCTCGACCACCTTGGTGACGGCGCCCGGCTCGGGCAGCACGTCACCGGAGACGACCACGGCGAAGGGCCGGGTGATCTGCTCGAGCCCGAAGTTGACCGCGGCCACCTTCCCCGAGCGCTCGGCCTCGACGTAGAGGCGGATGCGGTGGTCGGCCTCGGCCGCCTCGAGCACCGTGGGGACCGTCTCGTCCTCGCAGGCGCTGGCTACGACCAGCACCTCGCCGACGCAGGGCTCGGCCAGGACCCGGGCCAGCAGCGGAGCCAGGTTGGCGCCGTCGTTGTGGGTGGGTATGACGACGCTGGCGATCCGGCTCGTGACCTCTTCGGCAGCCGCCGGCACGCGGGGCGGGGCCTCGACGAGCACCGCCGCAGCGCGGTCGTACTGGAAGGACGTACTGGCCTGGCCCAATCTCCGGTCATTCGTGGCTAGCGCCACCGACGTCTCCCCCCTGCCCACTCGGTTGTCGCCGAGGCCCGGCGTCCGGACGCTGCACTTGCTGAGATCTGCGGCTTCGCCCGCGTGGTGATCGACATCACGGCTTGAAGTCATGCTGCGGGTGCGAGCGTGCTCCGGCGTGGTCCCCCCGACTGACGGCTGGCCGAGCATACTCTCTGGAGTGCTCTGCCCACCGATCCGGACCGCCGGCTCCGCCGCGGCCGGCGCCCTGCTGGCCGCCGGGCTGGTCCTCGTCGCGGGACCCGCGGCCGCGGCCCAGGTGAGCACCTGTGGCGCAGGCGCCACGCTCCTGGGACCGGTCGTGGAGATCGACCGGCCGCTCGACGGGGCCGACGTCTCGGGCATCGTCGTGGTCGAGGGCCGAGTGGCGCCGTCGCTGTTCCGGCCGTCGCGGGCCGAGCTCGTGGTGCGAGGGGACCTGGTCGATTCGGTCGTGCTCGACGCCGACGCCCCGGCCCCGCGCTTCTCGCTGCGGTGGAACAGCGCCGCCGCCAGCGGGGCCGCCGAGTCGCTCGTGGTCGTGGCCTGCGGCACCGGCACCGGGTCACTGGCCCGGGGCGAGCGGTCCGTCTCGGTCAAGGTCGCCCCGCCCAGCCCCACGACGACGGCTCGGAGCTCGGGCGCCAGCCCCACGTCGATCGCCGTCGGGCCACCCACCACCGTGGCCGGACCCGTCGCCAGCCCCACCACCCGGAAGGCGGCCACCGCCTCGTCCACGACGGTGCGCCGCCAACCCGACATCGCCGACCGGTTGCCGTTGCTCCAGGAGAACGCATCGGGCGGGTTCCCGGAGATCCCCGAGCCGCTGGAGGCGCCCGCCGGGGCAGGCGCCGACCCCCTCGTCCTCCAGGACGCCCGGGACGATGCGGATCGTCCGACGCGCACGCCGTGGCTGGGGCTCGTGGTGGGTGCGTCCGGCGTACTCGGCCTCGTGCTGTCCACGGTGCTGCGTCGGCGGGGCGGCCGGGGCCGCCGGGGAGGTCGAGGCCGGGGCCACCGCGATCACGGCTACGGCGAGGGCTTCGACCAGGACGGGAGCTCCCGGGACCTGGCGGCCATCTCCTCGCTCAGCCGTTGACGTAGGGCCGCAGTGGCGGCTCCGTGCTCGGGGCCGTCGGGCCCGGGTCAGCCAGGTCGCTCAGGAAGCGTTCGACGTCGAGCTGGAGCTTGCCCAGCACGTCGACGTCGGGCGCCAGCGCCTGGCCACAGACCGCCCGGTCGATGCGCGCCGCGCTGGCCCCACCGGGCTGGGTGAGGGCGTCGATCATGAGGGCGAAGACGACGGCATCCGACGCCATCTCGATGTGCCCGACGTTGCGGCCGGGGCAGATGGACTGGATCAGGACGTCGGAGGGCCCGGCCGCACCGCCGAACACGGGCTGGATGAGGCGGTCGCTCTGGCTGTAGATGGAGGTGTAGGACACCGGGTCCGGAGTGTCGTCCGGGCGGCGCAGCGCGGCGAGGAAGTTCGACCCGGGCAGCATCTGCTGGCACGCCGGGGTGCAGACCGGGTTCCGTAGCAGGATGTCGAGGCCCTGGACGCCGTTGCCCGGGGCGCCGAGCGACACCACGTCGTCGACGCCGGCGCGCAGGCTGGGCCACCAGCGCAGGGCCCAGCGGGTCACGAGCGCTCCCTGGCTGTGCCCGATCACGTCGACCGGCCGACCCGAGGTCCGCCGTATGGCCCGCACGGCCGCCACCACGTACTCGGCCGACCGCTGGAGGTCGCCCGTGCCCCGGTCGGGGAGCCGCACGGTGCAGGTGGGGAACTCCAGCGCGGGCAGCGAGCGAAGGAGGTTCCAGCCCCAGTTCTCCTCCGGCGTGGCCAACGTGCCGTGCACGAGCAGCACGGGATCGTGCGCCTGGCTGGCGAACCCGGTGGGGCAGGAGAGGGCGGCGTCGAGGGCTTCCCGGGGCTCCTGCAGCGGCGGCTCGGGCGTCGCCGCGTTGGTGACTGGGAACGGGCCCAGGAGGGCGAGCAGCAGCGCCAGCACCACGCTGGCCAGCACGATCTGCAGCGACCGACGCCGGCGCGACGTACGCGGCCCGCCGTCGACGGGCCGCGAGGGGAGCGGCATGGGACCAGCGTAGGTGGGCCGGTAGCGTCGAGTGAGTGTCGTCCGACGCCTCCTCGCTGCTCGTCCTCGGCGACTCGCTCGCCTTCCTGGCCGGCACGAAGGCACTTGTCCCCTCCGACGAGCGTCTCTACCCCCAGGTGTTGGGCCGCCTCCTCGAGGAGCGCACGGGACGGTCCTGGAGCGTCCACTCCGAGGTACGGGCCGGATGGTCGGTGCTGACCTTGAGCCGGTCGGTGGCCACCGACCGGGTCCTGCAGGCGCGGGTGGCGGCCGCCGACGCCATCGTCATCGGGGTCGGCACCATGGACGCCACGCCGGCGGCGCTTCCCGGCCGGATCGGGTTCGGCGTGCGCGACGCCCAGACGGTGCGCCGGCGGGTCACCTCGCGCCGTCGCAAGATGGCGTGGAGGGCCTTCGCCCGGCTGTACCCGGCGCTCATCCGGGCCTCGGGCGCCCGGTTCCCGCACACCCCGCCGGCCCGGCTCCGGACCAGCTGGCACTCCCTGGCCGGCGAGCTGCGACGCCTCGCCCCCCACGCCGCTCTCTGCGGCGTCGTCCCGGCGCCGCACCGGTGCGCCCTCTATGCCGGCTCGATGCGCCATCACGCCGAGGCGGTGCGGGTCACCACCGAGGCCAGCGCCGCCCTGGGACTGCCGCTGGTCGACCTACCCGCGCTCGTCGGGGACCAGATCGAACTGCTCCCGGACCGCATCCACCTCACCGTCGAGCTGCACTCGCGGGTGGCGGCGGCCATGGCCGACCGCCTGCTGGCGCCGCCGGCGGCGGCGTCGGGGTAGCACCAGGAACACGACGCTCACCACCAGCCCGGACAGGGTGAGCAGTCGCCCGACGAAGGCCGAGAAGGGGCGCCGGTAGCGCAGCGTCACGGTGTGGTCACCGGCCGCGACCGGCACGCCCACGAAGGCGCCGTCGGCCTTGAGCACCGGCGCCGGGCGCCCGTCGACCTCGGCCCGCCAGCCCGGGAACCAGGCCTCGCCCACGACCACCAGCGACGGCCTGGGCCCGTCGGTCCGCACCCGCCAGCGGCCGGGCCCGGTGCGGTCGCCGGCCACCACGGTGGCCGAGGGCTCGGCCGCCGGCACCCGGTCGTAGAGCAGCGAGAAGGTCGCCGAGCGGGTGCGGTCCAGCCGCCCGCCGGTGACCAGGTTGCCGTCCCCGCCCGGCCCGTCGACGCGCCCCAGCCGCGGGCGGTCGTCCTCCGGGCAGCCGGGGCAGACGAGCTGGAAGGCGTAGGTCGTCCCCGACGAGTCCTCGATCGGGTCGAAGACGAAGGCCGTGAGCTCGTTGTGGTCGCGCCCGGAGGCCTTGGTGCGCAGCACCTCCCGGCCGAGCGACCGCCCGTCGGGGCCGACCTCGCGCAGGACGAGCTCGGTGGTGCCCGGCTCGCCGTCGAGCAGCACGCTGATGCCCCCCAGCCCCGGCGCCGGAGCCCGGAACACCCCCCCCGGCTCCTCGGCCACGTCGATCAGGCCGCGCCCCTCTTCGGTGACCACCCAGCGCCGGAGGGCGCAGGCCATGGCCACCTCGCTCCGGACGCCCTGCGAGGCGGCCCGGCCGGTGACGCGGGCCTGCGGGGCGCACGGCTCGGGGCCCACGAGCGCGGCGGCGGGCGAGCCGAGCTCCTGGGCTGCCGCCCGTCCTCCGGTGACCACGCCGATGTGGCGCTGCGACAGGGCAGCGGCCAGACCCGGTGCCAGCGTGGCGTCGTCGACCACGACGGCCTGGTCGTAGGCTCGCACCATCGGCAGCCACTTCGGGTTGCGCTCGAGGACGATCTCGGTGACGCGCACCCTGCCGTTCACGGGGTCGCTCATCTTCTCGCTGGCGAGGAAGGCGGTCGACGAGAGGGCCAGAGCCGAATCCCGGTATCCCCTTGACAACGAGGCCATCGCCGATCCGGTGACCGTCCAGAGGTCCTTGCCGGCGAGGGGGTGCGGCCAGCCCACCGACAGCTCCTGGCCGCCGGCCAGCAACGACTCGACGAGCCTGGGGTCGCCGAAGGAATAGGCCGCCACGCGGAAGTCGTGACCCTCGGCCGCCAGCCGCTCGTTGGCCGCGGCCGCCGCCGCCGCCGACGCCGGAGGACGCAGCTCGTAGTAGCTGCGGTAGGCGTGGATGTCGACGAGGAACAGGCCGGCCAGCGCCAGAGCCACGGCCGCGGTGAGCAGAGGGGCCACGTCCTGACGGCGGCGGGCCGCCCAGTCGTGCAGGAGCATGAGCGGGTAGACCGCGCCGAGCGCCAGGCCGAGCATGGCGATGGGATAGAAGCGGGGGAACCGGATGCTCCCGAGGAACGGAACGATCCGCTGGAGGGCCAGGAACGGCGTGATGTAGGGCAGGTTCACGAAGAAGACCGCCACCCCGACGCCGGCGAGGATCGCCGTGCGCCCGAGTCGCAGCCGCCGGAGGAACCCGCCCACGAGGGCGCCTACGGTGAGGCCCAACAGGGCGAAGGGCAGGACCATCCCCCGTTGGGCCGGCTCGCTGGCGGCGAGCGAGACGCCTCCGCTCGACAGCCAGATGCCGATGGCCGAGGCGAACAGCACCGCGGTGAGATGGCCATCCTCGTCGTCGTGGCGCGCCAGCAGGACCAGCGTGACGATGGTGAGCACGACGAGGATCCAGCTCAGGTAGAAGCCGCCCGAACCCACCCCGTCAAGGCGGTCGAAGGCCTTGGTGATCTGCTCGAAGCTGACGGATCCGGACAGCTCTACGGGCCGGGACAGCCAGGCGTCGGGATGGCGCCCCAGCGCCCCGCCGATGCCGTCGACCAGCACGGCCCGGACCGATTCGGCCGGCGTGAACACGAACGAGCGCGCCAGCGCGAGGAACGGCACCAACCAGTGGGCGACGAGGGCCAGGCCGATGCCGGCGGCGACACCGCCTCGCAGCATCACGGCGCCGACCGACCCCGAGCCCTGGCCCTCGACGCGTGCCCGGGCCACCTCGACCGCGAGCATGCAGGCGCAGAGGACCACCAACGAGTAGGCGTGCTCGGCCTGCTGGAGCACGGCGAAGGCCGCGATCATCCCGGCCAGCGCGAGGTAGCGAGCCCCGGCGCCCCTGAGCGCCAGCCGGAAGCTCCACACCAGCCACGGTGTGGCGGCCATGACCCACACGGAGGTCTCGTGGCCGAAGAGGGCGCCGTGCGAGATGAACATCGGGTGCAGGCCGTAGAAGAAGCCGGCGAGCAGGGCCGGCACGGTGCGGTCGATCGGCGTCCCGCCGTCGCGGCGTGGAGCCGGAGGCCACAGCGACAGCACCAGCGCGAACGTCCCCCACGCGCCCACCACCTGGGCGAGCAGCGTGACGATCTTCACGCCCACTTCGGCACCGAACAGCGCCGTGAACGGCACGAGGAAGTAGACCGGGAAGGAGGGGGCGAGGGCCCACGCCGGGCTGCCGGCCCACATCTCGGGAAGCCAGTAGGGAAGGCCCCCGGCCCGCACGTGGTCGAGGCCGAGGCGGGCGTAGAGGCTGACGCCGGCGCCGTCGAGGGTGACCTGGCCCTTGGTCCACGCCGCCGAGAAGGCGATCACCGCGAAGGCGAGGAACGCCAGGCACCCGGCGCGGAGCGCGGGCGGCGGGAGCTCGGGGCGCTCCGAAGGGCGCCGTGGTGGAGCGGGGGCCTCGACCGCGTCCTGCCTCGGGCTCAGGGTGGTGGTCGTCGCGCCCTCCAAGGCGAGAGGACTCGCGGCCGTGGGTCGGGCCGTCGGGATGGGGCCGGGCCGAAGGTAGCACCGGCTCCTTCGGCGACCGGGTCGGCGCGCGGCCGCGTCGGGCGCCTGTGGCAACCGGGGGCCGCCCCCGCCGCCCGCCTATCGTGCCGCCCGTGCCGCCCGTGCCGCCCGTGCCGCCCAGGCCGCCGTCCCCGGGCCTCCGTCGTCGCGCCCTCGCTCCGCTCGCCGCCGCCGTGGCCTTCGGGCTCGCGGGTTGCGGAGGCGGGGTGACGCCCCAAGGGACGGTGGGTGGTGTGCGTCCCGACCGCGCCACGCTCGCGGGAGCCGGTTCGACTCTCTTCGCGCCCCTGGTGGTGGAGTGGGCGCGGCTCTACCGCGTCGACACTCCCGGGGTGACGGTGGACTACGCGCCCGTGGGGTCGGACTCGGGCATCGCCCGGCTGGTCGACGGCGACGTGGACTTCGCCGTCTCCGAGGTCCCTCTCAACCCGGCGGAGCTGCGGGCCGCCGGCGGCGAGGACGACGTCATCCAGCTACCGGTGGCCGGGGGGCCGGTGGTCCTCGCCTACAACCTGAAGGGCGTCGAGGGTCTCCGCCTGTCCGCCGAGGCCCTCGCCGGGATCTTCGACGGTCGCATCACCCGGTGGGACGATCCCGTGCTGCGGGCGGCCAATCCCGGCGTCGCCCTCCCGTCGACGGCCGTGACGCCGGTGCACCGAGCCGACCCGTCCGGGACGACCGTCGTGTTCACCGAGTACCTGCGCCAGGCCGTCGACCGCTGGCCCCTCGGGGTGGCCCGGCGCGTGGGCTTCCCCCGCGGTCTGGCGGTCACGGGCGCCGACGGCGTGGCCCGGGCCGTGCAGCGGACGTCGGGCGCCGTCGGCTACACCTCGGCGGTCGCGGCGGCGCGTGTCGCCGTTGCGTCTGCGGCCGTGCAGAACCGCGCGGGACGGTTCGTGGTCCCCACGGTCGCCACCGCCGGGGCCGCGCTCGACGGCGCCACGGGCGCCGATGCCGGCTTGGCCGTGTTCGTGCCGCCCGACCTCGACGGTCCCGCCGTCTACCCGATCGTCGCCTTCACCCACCTGGTGTTCCGGCTGGCGCCCGAGCAGGCCACCGGCGAGCCCGCCGCCCTCCGCCACTTCGCGGCGTGGATCCTGAGCGAGGGCCAGCGCTCGGCCGAGGCCGTCGGTTACCTGCCGGTGCCGTACTCGATCCAGCTCCGGAGCTACGAGGCGCTGCAGGCCGGCAGCACCCGCCCGATCCAGCGGGACTGAGGAGCCGTTCGGGTCCAGATCTGCTCAGGGGCTGAGATCTTGAGCGATGTGACAAGTTCCACGAGTGGGGGTGTGGGGGGCGCTGCCCCCCACACCGGCCCGCAGGCGGCTCCGCCGCCGCGAAGCCCGAGCTTGCGTTGCCCCCGCAGCGGGCACGGAAACTGATGCGGGAACGCGCCGTTCTCCGTCGCCCTTCCGCATCAGTTCGCCCTCCGCGGGAGGCCGCAGGACCTGCGGCGGTGTCCCGCCGTGTTGGCGTCAGGGCTGATGGATCAGCGCTCACCGAGCTAGGCGAGCTCGGCGAGCCGGGCCTTGACCCTCGCTGCCGCCTGCTCCCACGTGTAGCTCGCGGCGACCTCGGCCGCGGCGGCCAGGCCCTTGGCCCGGGCGGCCTCGGGGTGGTCGGCCACCTGGCGCATCAGGAAGCGGAGATGGTCGCCGTCGGGCTCGGCCCACTCGAAGCCGGCGTAGTACGGGCAGCGAGCCACGGCGGGGACCATCGCCGCCACGTCGAGGGGGTATCCGACGCCGTCGTGGAGGAAGTCGGCCGGACCACTCCACCCCGTGGCGATCGTCGGCAGCCCGCACGCCATGGCCTCGAGCACGGGCATGCCCCAGCCCTCGCCGCGAGTCGGCAGCACGAAGCAGTCCGCCGACCGGTAGAGGGCACCCATCTGGGTGTCGTCGAGCTCGGCGTTGACCATCACCAGGATCGGCGGGCCGTCCGGGAGGCCCAGCTTTGCGATCTCGGCACCGACGTCCACGGAGGGGTCGCGGTTGTAGATCGACAGGAGGAGGGCGACCTCCTCGGACTCCTTGAACTCGGTGGCGAACGCCCGCAGCAGGACCTCGGGCGCCTTGCGCTCCCCCCATTCGAAGACCGACAGGAAGGTGAACCGCTTGCTCGGCCGGAAGCCCGTGATCTGGGGGTGGAAGTAGTCGACGTCGACGCCCAGCGGCATGACCCGGACGGGCACCCGCACGCCGCTGGCCCGGAAGGTCTCGACGTTGAACGAGGCCGGCACCCAGACCTCGTCCATGGAGTTGGCGCCGTCGACCCACTCGGGAGGCAGCCCGGTCACCTCGAGCATCGACCAGCCCACCCGGCGGCGACCCTTGACCCGCCCGAAGGCGTCGGCCTGGCAGTAGGCGACGTGGGGTGCGGTGCGCGACGGCCGCCGGGCGACGATGTCGCCGAGCAGCGGATGGCCGACCGTCCCGTCGTCGGCGCCGTAGGCGTTGCGGTAGGCCAGCTTCAGCCCGGCGAAGTGCAGCGCCAGCATCATCTTGCGCGAGTGCAGCGCGTAGCCCAGCGGTCGGGTCAGCACCGAGTGCCACACCAGCTCGCCGTCGTAGCGGTCGTGCTCCAGCCACTGGGACCACTTGCGGTCGAAGGCGCTGCGGGAGCGCTCGTAGATCGACCAGAAGTCGACTGCGTTCTCCCGGGTCGAGGTGTTGTGGAAGTGCACGGGCGAGACGCCGCCGGCGTACCTCACGTCGAAGCCGGCCTGGCGGGCCCGGAAGCACCAGTCGGTGTCCTCGAAGTAGGCGAAGAACGTCTCGTCGAGCGGGCCCACGGCGTCGAGGCAGTCGCGGCGCAGGTACACCTGGGCGAAGACGACGCACTCGACGTCGCGGGTGCGGACGCACTGGCCGATGTCCAGCTCCCCGCCACCCATCTGCTGGCCGTAGAGCGAGATCGGCGGCATGTAGCTGCCCGTGTGGTTGATGCGGCCGTCGCCGTCCACGAGCCGGGTGCCGACCACCCCGGTACGAGGACCCTCATGGGCGATGTCGGCGAGATTGGTGAGCCACTCCGGGTCGACGACGACGATGTCGTTGTTCATGAGGACCACGTCCTCGTCGGCGCGGCAGGCCCGCAGGCCGAGGTTGACGCCCTTGGTGAAGCCGAGGTTGGTGGCGTTCTCCACGAGCGTGATGCGGCTCGACGCACCCTCGGCGGCCACGGTGGCCCGGAGCCACTCGACGGTGCCGTCGGTGCTGCCGTTGTCGACCACGACGAGGCGCCACGTCGGATGCACGGTGCGGGTGCGGAGCGCCTCGAGGCATCGCTGGGTGTAGGCCAGGGCGTTCCAGGTGAGGATGATCAGGCACACCGGCGGGTGGCCGTCGCGGACCTCGGCGGTCATGACGCGGCGGACTTGGTGGCGATGGCGGCGAAGTGCTGGGGCCCGTACAGGAGGTTGTTGAGGCGCTCCACGTTGGCCGCCATCGAGGACCAGCCCGGCTGGGTGGCCAGCTCCTCGGGCAGGGCCTCGAGCCGTGTCCCGTCGGGCACCGGCAGGATGCGCTGGATGCGGACGTCGCCGAACCCGGTGGCCTCGAGGGCCCACCGCATGGCCTCGGGGTGGATGGGTCGGATGTGCGTCAGGTCGACGTAGAAGAAGGCGGCGAAGATGAACAGGCTCTCGGGGTTGGGCGTCTCGATCACGACGATGCCCCCCGGCGCCAGCTTGCGGTGGGCGAACTCGAGCATCGTG
>Ga0187892_10004963_pt1 | contig 21592 bp, 25 predicted proteins | sample MA1701073metaG_FD_139345 | JGI IMG/M metagenome (GOLD analysis project Ga0187892, IMG submission 139345) | Bio-ooze microbial communities from a basaltic lava cave in the Kipuka Kanohina Cave System on the Island of Hawaii, USA - MA170107-3 metaG ... | reverse complement strand
TGGAAATATATGGACTCATCAAAGTAAGCTGGCTTACAAAGGAGCAACGTAGGATAGAGATAGTCGAAAAGGAAAATGAGAAAGACGAAGTAGAAGAACAAAACAAAGAGAAATTAGAACGCGATTACGAGGCTGGCTTTCCAGGTATTGAACCAGACCAAGAAGGACCTAACTAAATTCTAAAATGAAACGCAGCATCTAAAGCAATTCCTACAAATATCACAGTAAGATACGGCGCAGTTACTTTGTATGCCTTCCAAGCAAACTCTGGTGTTGGATTTTTTGTAAGCTTATAATGATATGCTAAAAGTAGTCCGCCAGAGACAGCAGCTATTGCTAGATACACAAGGCCCAACCCAAATGCGTACAGTGCAAGAGAGTAAGGCAACAGGATTGCAGTATTGATCAAAATATAGTTTGATGTCTTTTGCATCCCAACTAAAACCGGAAGCATTGGAATCTTTGCTTCTTCGTAATCATTTCTTATCTTCATTGCCAGACACCAAAAGTGAGATGGAGTCCACAGAAAAACCAAAACTCCTACAAGAGCCCCAAGCAAGTCCATAGATCCAGTAGCAGCTGACCAGCCTGCCATGGACGCCGCACTTCCAGCAAATCCGCCAATTACGATGTTTGAGGAATTACTTCGCTTAAGCCATGCCGTGTACACAATAACATAGAAGAATATGCCAAGTGCGATAAAAAAAGTAGAAACAAGATTTAGAGTAATTACTGCATAAATCACTGAAGCCGAACTAACTACTAATCCATACAACAGAACATTTCTTGCAGACATTCTACCAGATGGAATAGGTCTTGTACTAGTTCGTTTCATCAAACGATCAACATCTCTATCGTAATAGTGATTAAGAGCGCTAGAACCAGCAGAGGAGAGTACACCAGCTATAATGATATGAAAAAGACTTGAATAACTAAGCTCAGGACCAATCAGTTTGCTTGCTGCATACATGGATGTGACTGCAGTAATGACAAGCAAAACGATGATACGCGGCTTTGATATTTCGAGTACTTCTTTTAATCCCAACTCTTTGTTAGCAGTTTTGTTAGGAATTTAATTTCTTCGAACCTTGTGTTATGAGGTTCAAAAGGATTATTTAGCTCACTTCTTGAATCTACCACAAATGAGTGACTGGGACCTGATGATGCCCGGCATGGGCCTTACTGCCATAGGACTTGCAGGCGTGGTCGTCTCGTACGCTGGCATTGCCAAGACTTTCATTGATGGAATGCATGCTCTTACGGGTCTTACGATGATGTTTGGTTTAGTCTTTTTAGCATGTGGCATCCTAAATGGTGGAGTCTCAACTAGCAACAGGGCCAAAGCCACGACTCTGGTAATTTTTGGAATTGCGGGTTCTTTTGGCGCGTTTGCATTTACACTAACCTCAGTGACCACCCTAGCAACATTTTCAGGAGTATTGCTGATCATAATAATTCCAACAATCATTGTTGCGTATGCTGCAATGAAGATCCCACAATATGCTAAGCCAATATCTGTGATATTCATCCTAGCTGCTGGTGTTGGACTTGCAACATTTGTTACTCTAGGATTTGTAGGACCTGGTGCGCAATTCTCCTTAGTACCACCTGTTATGGAAGAAGAGAAAGAAGTGCCCTTAGAACCAGCAGAATCGATATCTCCTACTGCAAATGTAATACCAGTAGAGATACTGGCTGGCGCCGCAACTCCTGACAATCCTGATTATAATCCAGATGTTGTTACTGCATCAAAAGGTGATGTGATTGAGTGGACAAACAATGACAATGTAATACATACAGTAACAAGCTCAGTTGACTTTGGTGACACATTTGATTCAGACTTGATATCTGCTGGGGCTAAATGGAGTCTTAATACGGAAAATCTCGCAGCAGGAGAATACGAGTACCTGTGTACGGTACATCCATTTATGACAGGGAAAATCATAGTAGAGTAAGATTGCAAATAGTTTTTTCACAAGACCAGATAGATATTCTTGCCACACATGCAAGAAATAATGTTCCTAACGAATCCTGTGCAGTATTGTTTGGAAAGATAGAAAATGGTCACTTTACAGTTAAAGATATTTTTCTGACAAAAAACACACAAGAGTCACCAGTAAACTTTACTATATCAAACGAAGAACTCATAAAAGTATACGAGGAAGCAGAAAAAAGACAACTTGATGTGGTTGGAATTTTTCATTCTCATCCAGACGCCAGCGCCTACCCATCTTTAACTGACCAAAAATATATGGAAATAAATCCGGTTCCTTGGATAATCTTTTCAAATAAAAGCCAAGAGTTTAAGGCATATGTTTTTGACTCTAAAATAATACCTGTAGACTTGGTTGTTCTGTAGCTATTTGTGTATCTTCTTCTTGTGCCTTTCAAAATGTTCTTTATCGGTAAAGGAAATGTTACACTCCTTGCATTTTAGGTGAGTTTTAAGCTCCCACATTCAAATCCTGTACGTACTTCTAGCGTAAAAGCATTCCTAGATGATTACTTAGAAACCCTGAAAGTTACCATCATTCCATCATGTATGTCTTTTAGAAATCTTTTGTCTTCATCCTTGATCTTGCCAATTACATTTACCGGAGAATAAGGCCTGATCTCACCTTTTTTTCCTATGGGCGTTGGTCCAAAAAAGAGACAGATCGCTTTACCTGTGGGCCAATATGCAACATCCATCAAATCTACCAAAGATTTTGCATTTTCTGCATCAACGACAACTGGCGTTTCATCAGTGTATAGCTCCTCGCCCCACACGTTTATTCCAACAGTAAGTGGCAAGCAATCAAGAAAAGCTTTGATTGTCTTTGGAGCTTTTTCATCATCTAATTCCAAATGTATGGTCTTTATTTTTGGAAAATCTAACGTGATCTTGTGTATCACAACCAAGATAATGATTTGAAATAAATATCCCTTCTTAAAATGAGAAAATATGGACATTCACGTATACGATACATATGTTGAGGCTAAAGACGGCCACACTATGCACTTTGATGTGATCACTGATGTCAAAGACCATCAAAAAGCAATTGGATATGCAAAAGAATGGTTAAAATCAATCAATGAAGACAATGCAAAAGTCACTACAGAAGAGTGCCAGTTTTGCCACACCCAAGGTGCACCAGAACCTGTAGCAGAACAAATCCGCAAAAATGGATACTTCATCCAAAAGATGGAAGGCTGTCCATAAACCATTTTTTAATTTTTATAATATCTGCAAGTGAAAAGTCTTTTTAGAATGACGTCATAAATAACATCGTAAATAAGATGACAAAAATCCCATACAACAAGCTAACCGTAGAAGGCGATATTAAGACACAGTGGATCTGTGGTTGTTTTGAGACAGTTGATGGATATTTCAAGTTCTGTCCAGAACATAATGACACCATTAAGAAAACAATTGAGGCGCAAATAGATGAACTTGATATGACAATAGTAGTTGACGAGAAAAACTCAGGCTAATCTACAAAACAAGAATTGTAATGAATGCTGATACAAACACAATTGATACTGTGTTTAACAGTTTGATGACTGTATTTAGTGCAGGGCCTGCCGTATCTTTGTATGGATCTCCTATTACATCACCAACGATTGCAATTTTATGTTCATCAGTACCTTTTTGCCCTTGAATTTCCATGTATTTTTTGGCGTTATCCCATGCTCCTCCGGTATTTGCCAGATGGTAGGCCAAGAAAATTCCTGTAACAACAGCTCCCATCAAAAGTCCCGCAACAGCTGGAGGACCCAATATTACGCCAAGTACTATTGGTGCAGCAATTGTTATCGTCGCAGATTTCCACAGCTCACGTAATGATGCTACAGTTGCAACATCAACACACCTTGCATAATCTGGTTTTGATTTGCCGGTCAGAATTTCGGGAGTGTTTTTAAACTGCCTTCTTACTTCCTCTACCATCTTGGAAGCTGCTCTTGAAACTGCACCAATGAGCTGGCTTGTAATGAAAAACGGAATCAAGCCACCAACAAGTAGGCCAATTATTATTGCAGGATTTGATAAGCTGTAATCAAACGCAACATGGAATATCTTTTCTGCTTCATACTGAAAAGCTTGAATCATTGCTAAAGCTGCAAGACCTGCACTTGCAATTGCAAAGCCCTTAGTGACTGCCTTTGTAGTGTTTCCTACAGCATCTATCTCATCTGTAACCTTGCGATTTTCCTCTCCCATGTGTGTCATTTCTACAATTCCACCCGCATTGTCACTAATTGGGCCAAAGGCATCTATGCTCAAGACTATGCCAGCAAGGCTAAGCATGGCCATTGCAGTAAGTGAGGTACCAAAAATGCCATACAGTGCAGCTTGTGATGGATCTGGAGCAGCAGAGTGAGCGATTGCATATGATGTTGCAAGTGCAACAACTATTGCAATCATAAACGGTCCTGTTGAACGCATTCCTTGTATTATTCCCATAAGTGTAAGCGATGCATGTCCCCATTTTGCCGCTGCAGCAATTTCTTTTACTGGCTTGAACCTGTAACTAGTAAACACATCTGTGATTCTCTGTATTACAGGAACTAGAATCACTCCAACTACTGTGCTACCAAACAGTGCATATGCAAGTGGCGTTTGACCAAGAAACATGTATGTGAAAATAAAATTGAGTCCTATTGCTATCGCAGCAGAAACATAAAATGCGCGACTAAGTGGCTTCATAACATCGGTCATCTTTCTTGGTCCTATTGTTGCAGCCCCTATGATCGAAGCAATCAGTCCTGACGCACCAACTAAAATTGGGTAAAGCAGATTTTCAGGAGAGCCAATTAATGCAGCAAGTAGCAACGAAGCAAGCATAGTTACAATATATGATTCATAAATATCAGAACCCATGCCAGCAGCATCTCCCACGTTGTCACCAACATTATCAGCAATCGTCGCTGGATTTCGTGGGTCGTCTTCTGGAATGTTTGCCTCTACTTTTCCAACCAAATCTGCCCCCATGTCTGCAGCTTTTGTGAAAATTCCCCCTCCTACTCTGATAAACAAGGCTATGAGGCTTGCACCAATTCCAACACCCGCTATTGTGATAGGATCTGGAAATACAAAATAAAGTAAAGTAATTGCCAAAAGTGCCATCGCTGGAACAGCAAGACCTACTGTGGCTCCTCCCCTAAATGCAAGAGCAAAGGTGTGCCCTAGTCCCTCTCCTGATGCGTTTGCTGCGCGAACTGCAGCCTTTACGGTGATTTTAAGAGAGATTAATCCTGCAACTGCAGAAAGTCCAGCACCCACTGCAAAAGCAATTCCGTTAGAATATCCTATTGCTGCACCAATCAAAACTGCAAGACCTATGGCAACTGGAATGACAATTTTAAATTCTCTTCGTAAAAATGCCATTGCTCCAACCTTGACTGCGTTTGAGATGTCAAGCATCTGTTGCGTTCCAGGTTTTTGTTTAGAAACCCATACTGCAAAAACTGCAGCAACAACAAAAGAAACAATTGAGGCGCCTACAGGCAGAATCTCTTGTAGCGTCATTTGCTAGCTTGCCTATTTGCGGTAAATATAAACCATCTCTGGGCTCTTCTAGCTCCTTACTACTTTCTTCTCTTGTAAGGCAAAAATGTTTTTCCTGCAAGACCTTGTCTGACAAGCTTATTGAATCTCTTTCCATGACTAAGATATGGAAATCTCAGATGGATCAATTCATGCACTATTGTGTTTTCCAAAGTTTTTTCGTCTGGCATCTTTCTAACATTTACAAAGATCATGCTGTGTTGCATATATGATACGCCATAATACTTGTATGCTGAAGTTCGACGTCCCTCAGTCATCTCTTTTGGCATCTCAAGAACCTCTCTGGTAGTAAGAAGTACCTTTGGCTCTTGTATTCCAAATCTGTTTGCATAGATTCCAACCTTTTCTAGTATTTTGAATTGTAGTTCAGAATCAAGCTTCATAAACATCTGATTTTGCAAAAACCGTTTAATTGCAAATGTCAAATATTGTGTTTGTGGTTGTTTACTTTTGGTACAAATAGTTATTGAGGGTCAGAACTTGTGTAGCTTAATCATAAATCATACAGCCACCGTGTCATCATACCCCTACTAACTCATAGAATCCATAATTGAATGTGCTTTATTTCTTATCTGAGGACTAACTTTGACTATTACCAGTCCTTCGTTTGGCTGGCCATACAAAACCACTGAATTTTCTGGCGCAAAGACACACACTGGCAATACCAACAGATCTTCTTCACCCATCACTGTGATTCTTACTGGTGTGGGAGATCGAAGAGCCCTCATTATAGTATCCATACTATCAGATGTAATTTCTGCTGCAGGATTGGAACAGGAAAGAGATGTTTTGACACTTGCAGCTGGTAATTCTCTTTTGGCTCTCTTTTCTAAACCATCAACTATTTGTAATGAAGGAACTATTTCATATTTGATCAGTTTTTCTGTTGTTGCATCTCCAACAGAAATTATAAACGAACTTGAAAGAATATTTTTTAGAATATTTTCTTTTGTCGCGTCAACATCTTTTAGTAGTATGCCAAGAGGTCTTTTCAATTCAGCTCTTAGATTTTCAGGAAGGTGCACAATGTATCTTTGTTTTAAACTATTTTTGTGTAGCTACCTCAGCCATCTCTTCTTTGAGCTGTACTGCAAGTATACTACATCTTGCTGCCACATTTTTTGCAGCGGCAGTAAAGGCTTCGGCATGTGCAGACTTGGGGTCTGTCACCAAAACGGGCTTGCCCGTGTCAGAGCCTTCCATGATTCCAGGGTTTAGCGGAATCTCGCCAAGGAATGGAATGTTGTACTTCTCACTAATCTTCATTGCACCACCTTTGCCAAAGACATGGTGGTCTTTGTTGCAGTCAGGACACTTGAAGTAGCTCATGTTTTCTATAACACCAATAATTGGCACATTTAATTTCTGAAACATTCCAAATGCTTTCACTGCAACGTTACTTGCCACGTCTTGTGGTGTTGTGACAACTAAGATGCCCGTAATTGGGATGGTTTGAGCCAAAGTTAATGGTATGTCACCCGTGCCAGGTGGCAGGTCTACAATAAGATAATCTAAATCACTCCAGTTTGTATCTACAAGGAATTGTTTTACAATTCCTGATATGATCGGTCCTCTGTATATTGCAGCTTGGTGGTCTTGTTCTGCAAAGAACCCAAATGAAACTACTTTGAGTCCATGTGACTCAGCAGGTTGCAGCTTGTTGTTTTCTACTTCCATTGTAGCCTTTCCCATTCCAAGCATCAAAGGAACACTTGGACCATAGATGTCTGCATCAAGCAGGCCGACTTTAGCACCAGATTGTGCCAAAGCCAATGCAAGATTGACAGCCACCGTAGTCTTTCCAACTCCACCTTTTCCACTAGCAACCGCTATGATGTTTTTGACAGTTGGCATCATCTCGTCCATACTTAGTGCACGTCCTTCCATGACTTTGGCAGTCACCTTCATGTCAAAATTTGAAATGGCTGGAATAGTTTTGATTGCGTTTCTAACGTCCTGCTCTATTTGGTCATTGAAAGGACAAGCTGGTGTGGTTAGCTCTAGTGTGAATTTTAGATCACTTCCATTTATCTCAAGATCCTTTATCATTCCCATAGATACAATGTCTTTTTTGAGATCTGGATCTATTACAGTACTAAGAGTTTTTAGAACCTCATCTACTGCAACCATATTATAAAAAATCCACATACATTATTTAAACATAGGCAAAAATGACAACTATATCATCCAAAGATTCATAAATTGAAATTTTACCAATTTTTGTTAGATGTTTTCTATAGCTACCCTTACTGACGTAGTAAGGATTCCGCCAAAATTGTTTGGTGAGTCTTTAAAGAAAGCGGCAATTACCATTCTGAGAGAAAAATACGAAAGCATGATAAATCCAGAGCTTGGTTACGTGATTATGATACTTGACACCAAGGTTGAAAACATGGGGAAAATAGTTTCTGGTGATGGAGGAACATATCATAAAGTAGAGTTTTCAGCCCTTACATTTTATCCAAAACTGCAGGAGATAGTACGAGGAGAAATTGTTGAAATCACTGACTTTGGTGCATTTGTAAGAATTGGCGCTACTGATGCACTTTTGCATCTTTCCCAAGTCATGGATGATTATCTAAAAAGTGACGTAAAGTCGGGCATGATCTTGGCAAACCAGAGTGGCAGAACTTTGAAAATTGGTTCCACCCTTCGTGCAAGAGTAACTGCAGTATCTCTTGGAAAAACAGCAGCAATGAAGATTGGTATTACATGTAGACAGCCCTTTCTTGGTGCAGACGAGTGGATTGCTGAAGAAATAAAGAAAGCTAAAGCTCCGCCTGTAGCAGCTGAAAAAACCAAAAAGACAGTAGAAGCAAAGTGAATGTAAGATGGTAAAAGAGATGGCATGTAGAAAGTGTAAATTTGTCACTATAGGAAAGGTGTGCCCTGTATGCAAGTCATCAGATCTAACTCCGGATTGGCGCGGCTCTGTTCTTGTAGTAGATCCAATAAATTCTGTTGTTGCCAAGTCACTGGGAATAACTGAAAAGGGTAAGTATGCACTTAAGGTAACCTAGATTGTATGTACGTGCAAAAAAAGCACTTGCGAGTTTTTTAGCGGAAGATATTGGAAAAGGCGACATTACAAGCGACCTTTTGCCAAAAAAAAGAATTTCTGCAAACATAATTTCACGAGAAAAAGGGATTTTAGCTGGAGTACAATATGCAAAACAGATCTTTGTCTCAAAGGGATGTAAAGTAAAGCTTCTAAAGAAAAATGGCATTCAAATTCAACCAAACCAGAAAATAATGGTTATTTCTGGTTCGGCACAGGCTGTATTGTCTTGTGAAAGGACAGCACTTAACATTCTATCTAGAATGAGTGGAATTGCTACTCAAACTAATGTCTTGGTGAAAAAGATCAGAATGGTAAATCCCAAAGTCAGGCTGTATTCTACAAGAAAGACCGTGCCTGGATTACGTTTGTTTGACAAAGAAGCCGTTGAAATTGGCGGTGGACACAAACACAGAATGGCACTTGATCAAATGATTATGATAAAAGATAACCACATTGCAGTGGCAGGATCAATATACGGATTAATAAAAAAGGCGCGAAAAAAATACAAAACAATCGAAGTTGAGGTTGAAAACCTTCGCGACGCAATTGTGTCCGCACATGCGGGAGCTTCAATAATAATGCTTGACAATCTTTCACCAAAGGAAATCTCAAAGATTGTTGGTGCCCTAAAAAAACTGCGCCTGCGAAATAAAGTAAAGATTGAAGCGTCTGGCGGGATTAATAATACTAACATACAGTCCTATGCAAGAGCAGGAATTGATATGATATCAGTGGGAAAGATTACTAATTCTGCCTCTGGTCTTGATTTGAGTTTGGAAGTTAACTGATTGCAAGCATGCGTTCTATCGCAAGCTGCGCCTTTTGGGCAATCTTTTTTGGAACCCTGACTTCGTATTTATCTTCTCTTAGTGATGCATATACCTTGTCAAGTGTTATCATCTTCATATACTGACATACGGCATTCTCGGAGACAGGGACGAACTCTTTTTGTGGATTCTGTTTTCTCATCCTATAAAGAATTCCAGTCTCTGTTGCGACAACAAACCTCTTTGCCTGTGAGCTCCTTGCATGATTCATCATGCCCTCAGTAGATAGAATCTGAACCTGACGGTTCCCATAATCCCCAGCTGCTATATCGTACATTAAAGAAGAGGTACAACTACACTCTGGATGTACAAGGAATTCCGACCCCGCAAACTGGTTTAGCTTTTCTTGTACGTCTTGAGATCTTATTCCCGCGTGCACATGACACTCTCCTGCCCAGATAAACATGTTCTTTCTGTTTGTCATCTTTGCCACATATGATCCCAGAAACATGTCTGGCAAAAAGAGAATTTCCTTATTTTCTGGAATAGACTTGACTACATTCACTGCGTTTGAAGAAGTACAACAGTAGTCAAGCTCTGCCTTTACTTCTGCTGTTGTATTTACATAACCGACAGTTATGGCTCCAGGATGTTCATTTTTCCACTTTCTTAGCTCGTTTGCCGTTATTGTGTCTGAAAGCGAACACCCTGCTGCCAAGTCTGGGATGAGCACCTTTTTATCAGGACATGTAATTGCCGCAGTCTCTGCCATAAAGTGAACTCCGCAAAACAAAATTGTCTTCTGACTTGTCTTTGCAGCTTGTCTTGCAAGCCCTAGAGAATCGCCTACATAATCGGCCAGGTCCTGTACTTCAGGAATCTGATAGTTGTGAGCCAAAATGAGAACACCTTTCTCTTTTTTAAGCCTCAAAATTTCTGACTTTAAATCCATCTATCTAAAATAAAATCGGTTGTGATTCGCATTTAAAGCATAAGGTGATGGGCAGATTTTACGATATATTGCCTAAGTATGGCAATATTTGCCATTTTATGTTCCAACTCTTATATCCTGCTGGCAAACCGCTTTTAGACACTCTATTGCAGACAAGATTGCAAGCCTGCTTGTTTTTGGGTTGCTAGCGCTTGGGATGTTTTCGACCTTGATTGAAAATTTACCAAATCTTCCTTCTGCTATTATCTCATGAATGTTTTTGCCTGTCTTTGGGTCTGCAACTATTCTTACCTTCGTTTTTGTACCGCCAAACCCTGCCAAGCTTAGAAGAGCTGCCACATTGATGTTTGCAGGAAAGAGTTTTACTGCCTCTTGTGCATTACCTTCAAAAATTGTAGTTGCCTTTTCAATCTTTTCAGGATCCATGTTTGAAGTCTCAAAGAACTTGGCTCCTTTTAATGATCTTGGATTCTTTGTTGTTACCAAGGTGACTGACTCCAACTCATCTTTTACAGCCCTTATGCCATCAAGACCAAGTATTGCACCAGAAGGAAGATACACCGATCTCTTAAAGTCCTTACAACCTTCCATGATGATATCAAGAATTGATTCATCTAAGAGTGCACCAACACTCATAATCATCAAATCCTTTCTGTTTTGTAGAATGGCAAGGGCGTTGTCCCGTACTGCATCTTGTGAAGCTGCTTCTACTATGAGATCTACTGGCGCAGCTGCAAGCAGCCCAACGTTTTCAGTTATCGCGGGTTTGTTTTTCAGTTTATCTGCAAGCTTTTTTGAAGTCTCTTTTGAGAAATCAAATAGATGGGTAAGTTTAGCTGGAATCTTTCCAGAGTCAATTGCAAGAGCAATTTCTGTTCCAATCGCACCACAGCCCAACAGACCTATTCTTTTCATGCAGAACAGCTTTGTATTATGCCCCTTGTTAAAGCTATAACTTTAAGCAAGTTTTGATCAGATATTGTGATCACAAGGAAAATAGTGTTTTGAAAATGAATTCTACAAAGTCAGGACTCATGGAGAAGTTTCTCTTTAGAATAGCAAAGCAGTGGATAGCAGGAGATACCATGGAGCAGGCACTAGAGTCAGCACGTCTTGCATACGAAGAGGGAATGGACGCAATCATAAACAAGCTTGGTGAACACCTCACATCAAAAACTCAGATTGAAAACACAGTAAAAGAATACATCGCAATTGTTTCTAGTTTGAAAAAAAGTGGGATCGAAGGTGGTATATCTGTCAAACCAACGCAACTTGGTCTTTCTCGAAGCAGAAACGAATGTCTGCAGAACTATCGCATCATAATAGAAAAAGCAGCCCTCTCGCAGGCATTTGTATGGATTGACATGGAGTCATCTGAACACACAGACGATACCATTGGAATCTATCTTGACCTGTTTGATAAGTATGAACGACTGGGGCTAGCTTTGCAGGCAAACCTTAGGCGCTCTAAGAAAGACTTGATGCGACTTTTAGAGAAGGGAGCAAAGATACGTCTTGTTAAAGGTGCATATCGTGAAAACGAGGAAATTGCATTTCAATCACGAAAACAAGTAGACCAAAACTATCGCGCTTTAATGGAAATGCTTTTTCTAAAGGGAAATGAGTTTGGAATTGCTACGCATGATTATAATATGATAGAGCAAGCAATCAAACTTTCAAAAAAATATGAAAAAAAATTTGAGTTTCAGATGCTAAAAGGAATACGTGATGAGCTAAAACCAGATCTTTTGCAAAAAGGATTTTCAATAGCAGAATACATTCCATATGGCACAAACTGGTTGCCCTATTCTATTAGAAGACTAAAGGAAAGGAAACGAAACATTTTGCTTTTGGGAAGTTCGTTTCTTCACTCGCATCGCGTTTGAGTCTGCTCTCTCATAAACTGGAGTAAATAATAGGCTCCACCAGCTCCTTTTCCTGAAATTCCAGACTCTTTCCACCCAACAAATGGCTGGGCACCAACCAATGCGCCCGTAGTTGCACTTGCAGCCCTGTTTGCATAGGTAACACCAGCCTCTATTTTGTTAAAGAATGTCTCAACCTCATCTTTGTTATTACTAAATATTCCAGCTGTGAGGCCATACTTTGTTTTGTTTGCAAGTTTAATTGCCTCACCAAAGTTTTCAAACTCAGAGACACAAACAAAGGGCAAAAACAATTCCTCTTTTACAAGCTCGTGCTCTTGCGGTAAACCTCTAATAATTGTAGGCTCAGCAAAATATCCTTTCTGATAATCAGAATCTTTCAATACTTTGCCGCCGTAAACTATCTTGCCATCCTTTTTAGCAAGCTCGGAAGCTTTCTCAAATTTTTTTAATGCAGCTTCATTGATTATGGGTCCAAGAAAGACATCTTTTTCCCATGGTTTTCCCATCTTAAGCGATTTTGTTTTTGTTACCAGCTTTTCCATGAACTGGTTAGCGACTTTTTTTTGCACATAAACTCTAGAGCATGCACTACATTTTTGTCCGCCATAACCAAAGGACGCTTTTATCACTCCTTCTGCAGCCTTTTCAAGATCTGCCGATTCTGTAATTATGACAGGATTCTTTCCACCCATCTCTGAAATAAATGGGCGTTGGCTTTTTTCAATAAAACTTCGAAATCCTGACATACCTACGTCTCTTGAGCCAGTAAAGGCTATCCCATCAACTTGAGGACTTTCAAGTATTGCTTTGCCAACAACGCTTCCAGCACCAGTAACAAAATTTAGAGCTGCTGGAGGAAGCTTGTGATATATTGCCTCAACAAACTTGTATGCTGAAAGTGGAGTATCGCTTGCTGGTTTGAGTACTGCGCAGTTTCCAGTCAAAAGAGCACCCGAAGTCATTCCAATTGCTATGGCCAAAGGAAAATTGAACGGTGATATTATTCCCCACACACCATATGGTTTGAGGACACTTCGCGTCTTTTCATTTGGATGGGAGCTTTTTGTCTCCTTAGAATAACCCTCATTGAGTTCAAGCTGTTCTGAATAAAATCTCAAGAAATCTATTGCCTCATCTACATCGCCCATTGCTTCCAGCCTGCTTTTGCCGTTCTCAAAGGTCATAATGGCGGCAAGCTTGAATTTATCTGCAGAAAAAACATCTGCTGTCTCTCTGAATATCTGAACCCTTTTTTGATAGGGAGTCATGCTCCATTTGAAAAAGGCTTCTTTTGCAGATTCTATTGCACGATTTGTATCTTCTTTTGTTGCCATTGGGAAATTTGCTATTACAATACTAGTGTCAGCGGGAGATTTTACTTGGAATTGATTTTCAGAATAAATCTCTTTTCCCCCTATAATCATGGGGTATCTTTTGCCAAAATCTTTTTTTATTATCTCTACAGCCTGTTCAAATTTTTTATGAAATTCGTCAGTAGAGTTGTTTGTTACTGCCCTTGCCCACGTTTTTTCGTTTTCAAACACAGTGATCCTAGCGATCGACATAATAAATTGATTATCTATCAGCTTGGATTGATCAATTTTAAACGCGAAACATTTTATTCATGTATGTAAAGGATGCTTATGCTTAACACAGTATACCTTGATGCACTTAGAAAACGAGAAGAGACTCTGTCTATCCTAAAGGGACAGCGCTTTAAGCAAATACTAGAGGAAGCTAGGCGCAACTGGGTAGAATATGCCCCACAAAAGCAGGACGCAGTCATTGTGGGAATTGACAGTAGCTACAACAGTACAAGGTTTCAGGGACTTGAATTGTGGGTAGTCACAGCTGTATCTGTTAAATCTGACGGTACTGTGATTTCAGAAAAGCACAGCCAAGGACTTGGTACGCCAAACCCAGAACTAGCCACACAGGCAAGCCAGATGGAAATAGATGCATGCGTAGCCTCGATTGATGAGGCGGACTTGGTTGCTATAGATGGCTCACTTTACTCACAATTTATGACGAGGCAGGCCCCCCTTGCCACAAAACTTACTTCAACCATAAAAAAGAAACACAATATAGTTTTTGTATCCAAAACCTCTGTTACAAGAAACCAGTTTTCAAAACTTGGCTCTCTGGCTGGCGATATTTTCTATTATAATCACGCAATCAAAAAGTCTGGCTTTAGCAAAATTTTTGTCGATAAAGAACTTGGGCCCGGAAAAGTTATCTCGTCTGTCTATGCAAGATTGAGCGACTCTACACCACTGATAAAAATTGAACTTTTAGGTTCTGAACATAACGAATCTGAAATAAAATCGCTTTTGGATAAGCTTTGTAAAAACAGCGTTTCTGGGTATCCTTATGCATTAAAGCTTGCACATAACAACTGCAAGATAACTCACACTGATCTGGCAAGACTGGTTAGCCTGTATGGTCTTGGAAACGAAGTTGGCTCAAGGGAGGTACTTGAATGAACATTGGTGTTGTAATTGGTGAATCAAAACCAACCGAAGTAACTGCACAATCATCGCACCCACTTTCTGTTGGTGAATATGTTATCGTGGATTCACAAAACGGAAAGCTTCTTGGCTTGGTGGAACGATCAATAATTTCAAGTGATGCACTTGCAGATGTACGAAACTTTGACGAAGCCATGGAAAGCAAAGAAGTTGCAGAGCTAAACATTCGTGACAAAAACTATAAAGTAAAAATTGGAATTCTTGGATTTTTAGACAAGCTGCAAAAAGGCCAGCCTATTGTACCAGCTGTTCCACCTTTGCCTGGTACCACTATACTTGAAGCTACAGAAGATGACCTTGGAATAATTTTTGCTCCAAAAGAAAGGGAGTGGATTAGAATAGGCTCACTTCTTAGAAACTCGGAAATTGAGGCAAAAATAAACCTCAACAGGATTGTCTCAAGGCACATAGGCATACTTGCCATGACAGGCATGGGAAAAAGCAACCTTGTGTCACTAATTGCAAAGCATGTGGCAACACTGCAGGGCACTCTGATAATTTTTGATTACCACAACGACTACACAAACCTAAATGTGCCAAAAATTAGCGTAACTGACGCTAAGATAAACCCAAGACTGTTGCCGGCAGACAAGCTTGCTGAAGTAATTGAGCTTAGGGAAAATGCAGACAAACAGCAAAGAGCGCTACGTGAATCCTTTACTCAAGCTGTCAGAGAGGCAAAGGACTTCTGGGTGGCACTTGAAGATAGCGTGTCCGCATTTGGCCATACAACAAAAGGATATGCAGACAGTGCAAGCCGAGTGTTAGATAAGATCGATGATGCAAAGCATAGGTTCTCTGACATTTTGGATCCTGATTGCGGTGATCCTGTAGATCTGATAAAAGAAGGTAGAGTGAATGTTCTAAGTGTTGCAGAGCTAAGCGAAAGGCAGGCAAATGTTGGCCTATCTTACTATTTGCAAGAGTTACTAAATGACAGAAAGGATTCTTACTGGGCAAAAAAGGGAAGAAAGATCTCAGGCAAGAACAATAAATTCTCAGCTCCAATTTTTGTAATAATTGAGGAGGCCCATGCCTTTATCCCAAAAGGAGAGCACACCGATACTAAATACTGGGCATCAAAAGTTGCAAGGGAAGGCAGAAAGTTTGGAATCGGTCTTGGCGTCGTATCACAAAGACCACGAAACATAGACCCAAACGTGCTCAGCCAGATGGGCTCACTTGCCATAATGAAGATAGTACAAGACGATGATCAGCAACAAATTGCCTCAGCAGCAGAGTCTCTTAGCAAGGACCTTCTTACTCAACTGTCATCTCTAAACGTAGGTGATGCCGTCTTAGTAGGTCAGTGGGTAAACCTACCATCAATTGTTCATGTTGATGAGGTCAAAGGAAAGACAATTGGCTCTGATCTAAATGCAGTAGCGGAATGGTCAGAGTCCAGCAAGTTCAAAGACATTACAGCAGAATCAACGCAAGGACTAATTCAAAAAGACTTGCTGATGGACTAGCATGATCTTTTCTCACATCGCTGATACACATTTGGGATTTGTACAATATTATTCAGAAGAGCGAGAGCAGGACATCTACTCTGCTTTTGATCAAGCAATTGACACCTCAATAAATGACCATGTTGATTTTGTAATCTTTGCAGGAGACATCTTTCATGTTCCAAACCCAAGTGGAAAGGCAATCTTGGTCTTAGCAAATGCACTAAAGAGACTAAAACAAGCAAGCATTGATTCTTTTTTCATACTTGGCGAACACGACATTAGCAGAATACGTGCAACTCCTGTACCATTTGTATACCACAACTTGGAATTTTCAAAATACATCGGAAACGGAAAACCGTTTCAGTACAAAGATGTGTTAATTGTTGGATATGACAAAAGAAGAAAGAGCGAGATTCATACATTTGAAAACGATTTTGCAAAAGCAGATTCTGAAGCCAAAAACCACCATGGTCACAAAATACTTGTACTGCATCAGGGAATCTCAGAAATTAACAAGTTTGCAGGAGAGCTAAACTCTACAGATCTTCCAAGGCACTTTACCTACTATGCAATGGGGCACCTTCATGAGAAGGAGATGAAAAAATTCAGCCACCTTGGTGGACTACTGGCATACCCTGGATCAATCGAGCTTACATCAAGTGAGGGAATAAAAGAAACTCAAAAGGGATTTTACGAAGTTGACCTATCTTCATCGGAAGCAAAACCAAACTGGATAAAACTTGATACGCGACCGCAAATTTCAATCAACACTAGCTTTGATAACCTTGCAAAAGAAATAGATGCACTATCAGAAAAACTGCACTCGTTTACGCGGCAACCGATAGTCGAGCTTAAAATCCATGGTGAAAACATTGAAGCTGATGTAGTCCAGTCACAAATTGCAAGACTAATTCCGCTCACACTACGATGCTTTTGGAAGGCAATACGTGCAGAACAAGATGCTGGTTCGACATTTGTAGACAAGCCCGCAAAGATTGATGACGAGATGCTAAAGCTTGCAAAAAATATTTTGGGCTCAGAGCCACTTGCAAGCTTTGCTATTAGAGATTTGTTGCCTTTGCTTTCTGCAAACCAGCTTGGCGAAGCAAACCATTTGGTGATTGAAAACTTCAATCGATACAAAAAGGAGAAAAAAAATGCTAACTGAGGTGGAGCTTGTCAATTTCCTTTCCCACTCTAATACAAAGCTGCAGTTTGACAAGGGGGTAACTGTCTTTGTGGGTCACAACGGTGCGGGAAAATCAAGTATCATCGATGCCATCACCTTTGCACTCTTTGGGCAGCACACAAGAAGCTCAAACAAGGGATTGCTACGCCGAGGCTCTACTCAGGCGTACGCCAAGGTCGATTTTTCTGTCTTAGGCAGGCTTTTTGAGGCTGTGAGAAAAATTGATTCAAAGGGCACACTTTCAGCACAGTTTTTTGAAAAGAGAGATGGGAGCTTGGTGCCACTTGCTGTAGGTGAGAGAAAACAGTTTGGTGAATCCATGACAAAACAGATAGAGTCACTTATTGGAATGGACTTTGACAAGCTCAAGGTTGCATCAATTGTACAGCAAGGAGAGCTTAATTCCATAATTGATGCAGATCCAAAAAAATTCAAGGAGCTTGTCAACGCAATAATTGGAATAGACAGGCTTGACACCGCATTTGAACTGATGAAAGATATAATAGAAAATTTTCGTGAATCAGTAAGAAAGGAGCTAGAGTACGATGATACTGACATTGAAATGCTATATGCTAAGCTTGATCTGGCTACAAAAGAGATTAAAAATGCAGAGCCACAAAAAGATGAACTGGCTGCAAAAAAACAAAGACAAGAACGTGAACTGCAACAACTGCGAGACAAGATAGATGTAGAAGCACCAAAAGAAGCTAAGATAAAAGAACTTGACACAAGAAAATCTGAGCTTATCAGATATGTAAAAACGGCAATTGCATCGATCCAACTGGAGATATCAGAAAAGGAAAGAAAGCTTTCTGACTGTGAAGGATGTTTTGATCACATTTCGTCTAAAAAAGAGATCGAGCTACAAATAACAAAGACAGAAAGTGAATCAGATTCAATAAAAAATGAGATTCGTAATTTATCAGAAATGATAGGCAAGCTTGTAGGGCAAGAAGAGCTTGCAGGGACGTTAAAACTAAAAGATGGCAGGTGCCCAGTATGCGATTCTGTTGTAGATAGTCTTAACCCACTTTTTGAAGAAGAGCACATAAGAAAGGAGATTGCAAAGATACGGGAAAAAATCGACTCTCTTACGAAGACAGAAAACGAGATTCGGCAGAGAAAGCACGAACTTGAGCAAAGACACGAAAAGACCATAACGGCAGAAAACACACTCTTAACACACTCAATCAAGAACCCACAGGATTTGGTAGAGCTAAAAGAAGAGATATCTCAGCTAAAAAACAACATTGAAAGAATTCCAGCAGATCTTGATTCATCGGGAAACTTGGTGCACCTTGCTATAGACCCACACTCTGAAACTCTCTTGGAAACAATTTCTAATTTACAAAAAGAAACAAGCGGATTTGATTTAACTGAATTTAAAAATCTAAAAAATGCATTTGAACAGGCACGCAAATCTCTAAGTCTTACAGACCAGCAGCTTGGTGCAATATCACAAAAGCTACAAACTGCAAAAGAACTTCAAAATAAAATATCAGAAACTTTGGATGAATTGTCTTTGGTAAAACAGTATGTTTTACAGCTAGACTCAATACGAAACAAGATCTACAATAGAGATGGATCTGTTGCCACAAGCTTACGTTCATGGGCTTTGAATCTGATATCACAAAAGGCTTCTGAATATCTAGCTGCGTTTAATGTAAAAATTCAGAGAGTTTCTCTTGAGGAAAAGGCAAGAAACGTGAAAATTTCGTGTTATTCTGGAAATACAGTTTTAGATCTAGAGTCACTTAGTGGCGGAGAAAAAGTCAGTATAGCACTTGCGCTAAGACTTGGTATGGCACACATTATTGGCTCATCTAATCTGAACTTTATCATCTTAGACGAGCCCACAACGCATCTTGATGAGGAACGTAGAAAGTCACTAGTGGGGGTTTTGTCACAAGCCTTTGAAGCAAATTTGGGTTCCATCTCACAGTTTATCATAATCACGCATGATTCGGAGATATTTGAGAACTCTAATGTGGATATGATATACAACTTTGAGTCTACGCCTGAGGGAACAAAGGTAAGTCCACTCTAGCCGCCTGTAAGCTTTGCAAATCGTTCGTTTTTGCCTAATTTTTCCATAAAGCGTAGATTAGAGAGTGCAACTACTGCAGACTCTCTTACAGGCTCACTTGAATCAGCAAGAGCTCTTTGCAAAGTTTCCTTTGCTTCCTGAGATCCTATCACACCAAGAGCTATTGCAGCTTCATGTCTTACAAAGAAACTGGGATCGTTTCTTACCGCCTCTTCAAGTGGTTTTATCCCGCTTCTGTAGCACATCTGTCCAAGCGAAAATGCCGCTTCGTGTCTTACAAGCTCGTTTGAATCATTTTTTAAAACCTTGGCAATGTGTGGTACCATTTCGTCGCCTCCAAAGTCTACAAGAATACAAACTGCTCTTGTCCTTATCACAAAGTCTTTGTGATCCAAGAGGCAGAGAAAATAATCCTTGTCTTTTCTTTCATAGCGTTCTTCCATCTCAGACAAGAGTTCAAGACGAGAATTGGGAATAACTTCCATGCACACAATTTTATAATCGAATATTTATTCATTGGTCACATGACCAGATGCAGATACTGGCACCTTTCAATTGATGAATTAAAAAAAGTCACATATGATCCAAAAAAGGTGCTTGTTTGGGAAATCAAATGCTCAAAGGACGAGGCAGCGCACTTTGGTGTATTTTGCTATCGAAACGGCACACCTTGGGATTACACCTCAGTTCATGGCATTATGTTTTATTATAATATGATACCACACGAGGAGGTAAATAGGATAGCAGAATTTCTAAAAGGCAAGTTTGGTGGCGAGATAAAAGAAAAAGGAGAGCGTGTCTTTTTGGCAGACTCTCGTGAGATTTATTCCCCAAAAGAGATTGCCGACCTTGCAACAGAGGTTGGCAACAAGTTTGAGACAAGCACTGAACTTTCAGTTGAGCTTGAGAACTTTAGCGTGCAAGAACAAGAACAAAGTAACTTTCCTTCAAGCAAACTATTGCCAATTCCTGGCAAGTAGATAAATATGGTTGCGGACAATTTTTTGATCTCCGATGGATGAAGCAAAAGAAATAGGAAGACATCTTGAGGAACTTAGAAAGCGCATACTTCGAATGGTTGCAGCTGTAGGAATAATCGTGGTCTTTGTTCTTACATTTCATCTAAACGCATTTGATTACAACGGAATGATAGTGTACTACCCCACACCGGATCCACTTGACAACATAGCAGCACAGATTACTGTAGAAATGAAAGATCAATTGATACCACAAAACGTGCAGCTAATACAGACCGCACCAGGACAAGCCTTTTTTGCTCAGATTTATGTCGCGGGTCTGCTTGGTGTTGTTTTTGGGATGCCTGTAATTGTAAGAGAACTTGTGGGATTTGCATCACCTGCCCTAGCTAAAAAAGAGATTCAGGTAATTAGGTCAATAACAATTCCGGCAATCAGTCTTTTCATAGCTGGGTGTCTTTTTTCATACTATTTTGTCACACCTTACATCTTGGAATTTCTTTACAAATACGGTGAAGCAAGTGGTCTTGTCACCTTCCTAAATGTAATAGACTTTGTTACCTTTGTACTCCAGTTTCTTTTGGCCTTTGGAATTTCATTTCAGCTTCCGTTGATAATGTATGCCATGTCTGCGTCTGGCATGACTGATGAAAAGTTCTGGCGAAGAAACATCAGATATGCCGTTATCATAATTGTTGTCTTTGGAGCAATAATCACGCCCGATGGAAGTGGAATCACAATGTGGTTTGTTGCAGGTCCAATGATTACATTATATCTTATAGGTATGATCTTTATAGAAAGACAAGGCAGACAGATTGCAACACTTAAATCTTGATCTGGCAAAAATACACTATCGATGTTAGGTCTTAATCTTGCGAATTTTATAGCAGGACAGGAGTGGATATTTATCATAATAGTTATAGCTGTTCTAATCTTTGGCGCAAAAAAGATTCCAGAGCTTGCACGTACGTTTGGCAAAGCCAAAGGCGAATTTGAAAAAGGAAAGATCGAAGCAGACAAGGAACTAAAAGACTTCAAAGAAAAACAAGACGAGACTCCAAAATAAAAACAACGCTTTTTACCAACAAAAAAGAGATTAGCTTGTGATAAGAAGATCTGCAATTCAAGAAATTGTTAATGGATATTCTGATCTTACTGTAGGAACACTTGGTAGCCATTC
>Ga0187892_10004961_pt1 | contig 21595 bp, 17 predicted proteins | sample MA1701073metaG_FD_139345 | JGI IMG/M metagenome (GOLD analysis project Ga0187892, IMG submission 139345) | Bio-ooze microbial communities from a basaltic lava cave in the Kipuka Kanohina Cave System on the Island of Hawaii, USA - MA170107-3 metaG ... | reverse complement strand
GCCCCTCCGTACACGGGTTTGTTCAAGAAACTCCGTGAGGCCTCACACGCTCAGTTTGCCAGTGTAACCCGAACGCGACCGTCCGGCAAGACTAACCGCGGTTTAGATGCGATAGCCCTGCCGATCTGAGGCCCGATGCCACAGCCATGAAGAAAACGCGAAACGAAGCCACCGTTGACTACCCTCGGCTGCATCACCGCCTTCCAGAGGTCGAGTTGGGGACCTCGCCAGAACCGAGCGCCGCAGCCCGAACCGCGAAACGCCACGAAATCAGCGAGGACTGCACGCCGCGCCGCGCCGGCGAATTACTCCCGGCGCCAAACGAAGCCAACGACGCGCCGAACGGATCCAATAGCCCACATATCAGCATTGATACGCGGCCTTCCAGCCGGTATCCTCAGTAATCTGACGGGGGTTACGAATGAGGCTGAATCTGTACCGTATCATTGCAGGTTTGTTTTTGACGGTTTCCGGAACGGCAGCCCAAGAAGTGATCGTCGATAACGAGGGGCCGGGCTGGAGCATCCTGTCCGGCTCGTGGACGCTCACGTCGTCGACGCCCGGCTACTGGGGCACGAATTACCGCTTTGCCACCAACGGCGGCGCGGTCCGCGAGGTTGAGTGGCGGCCGACGCTCCCGGCGGCCGGCGACTACGAAGTGGCCGTCTGGTACACGCAAGGCGCCAACCGGGCCACCAACGCCCCGTTCACCGTCACGTACAACGGCGGGTCGACGACCGTACCAGTCAACCAGCAGATCAACGGCAGCACGTGGGTCGTGATCGGAACGTTCCCGTTCGTCGCCGGCACCGCCGGCTACACGCGGTTGACCAACCAGGCCAACAACAGCGTCGTCATCGCGGACGCCGTCCGATATCGCGTCGTCCAGCCGCCGGCCAACGAGTTCCGGGCCATGTGGGTGTCGCGCTTCGAGTGGCCCAGCACCAACCCGGCCACGGCCCAGAACACGATCAACACGATCATGGCACTGCTGGCGGCCAACAACTTCAACGCGGTGCTGTTCCAGGTGCGCGGCCAGGCGGATGTGCTGTACCCTTCGCCGTACGAACCGTGGTCGCCGCTGATCGGCGGCAGCAATCCGGGCTGGGATCCGCTCCAGTTCGCGCTCGACGCGGCCCACGCCAACGGGCTCGAGTTTCACGCGTACATCAATACGCACACCTGCTGGCAGAGCAGCACGGCGACGCCGCCGTCGAATCCAGCCCACCTTTACTGGCAGCACTGCAACGCCGCCAACCCGAACGCCCGTGACTGGCTGATCCACAACGATCTCGGGCAAGCCGTGCAATACGAAGAGAGCGACTACGTCTGGATCGCGCCCGGCGTGCCGGCCGCCAACGCGTACACGCGGCAGCAGATCATGTACGTGGTCGAAAACTACGACGTCGATGGCGTACACTTCGACCGCATCCGCACGCCCGGCCAGGAGTATTCGCACGATCCGATCAGCAATGCCCGCTCGGCCATCGGGGCTGAGGGAAATCCGGACGGCCTGAGCTTCGCGAGCTGGACGCGCGACCAGATTACGAGATTGTGCCGCGACACGTACGCCGAGATTCAGACCGTCAAGCCGTGGGTCACGGTCAGCTCGGCCCCGCTCGGCCTGTACGCGCAGAGCGCGTATCCGGGTTACCCGCCCGGCTTCAACTACGGTTTCACGTTCAGCTATCAGGACGCCATCGGTTGGATGAATGCCGGCGCGATGGACTTCATCTGCCCGCAGATCTACTGGGCCGACGGCGGCGCGTTGCCGAACTTCAGCGACATCCTGCCGCACTGGGTGGCCAACTCGTTCGGCCGGCACGTGTACGCCGGGCAGATCACGTCGGTCGGCATTGCCGAGCTGATTTCCGAGATCAATATCACGCGGGCCAGCGGAGCCCAGGGCAACACGGTGTTCTCGTACAGCTCGTTCAACAACAACGGCTATTGGGACGACTACAGCGTGACCGGCCCATACACGGAGCCGGCCGAGCTGCCCGCCATGCCGTGGAAGGATGATCCGACCGACGCGACCATCGCCGGATACATCGCCGATGCCGCTACCGGCGAGCCGATCACCGACGCCCGCATCATCCGCACGGGCAGCGCCTATCGGGCGCTGTCGTCGAGCGATGGCTTCTATTCGTTTCTCAAAGTGCCGCCTGGCAGCTACACGCTGACGGTCACGAAGAACTGTTACAGCCCGCGGGCCGTCTCAGGCTTCAGCTTGACGGCCGGCGATGCGCCCATCGTCGAGATCGGCCTGCTGATTGGCGACGCCGACCTCAACGCGACCGTGAACGAGGCCGACCTCGTGCTCATCCGCCAGAACCTCGACACGCTCGGCACGGGCAACCTCGACATCAACTGCGACGGGCAGCGCAACCTGGCCGACATCATCCGCTGCCGAAACTATCAGGGGCTGAGCGACTGATGAGGAATTGCCGATTTCCGATTTCCGATTTCCGATTGCCGCAGTGGTTTGGGTGGCATGGGCAAGCGGCCGTATCGCTTGCCCGTGCGGTGCCGCACAGCGCTCTCGCGCCGCTGGTGCGAGAATCCCGTCCGCTGGTGCGAGAATCCCGTCCGCTGGTGCGCGAATCCCTTCTCGCACCTACCGTCGCGGGAATCCCTTCCCGCGCTGGTCTAGCCGCGGCCTTGCTCCTGCTCGCCTTCTGCGCTTTGCCGGCCCGCGCCGCCACGATCACGTATTCGCTCGTCAATCCAGCGTCGGACACGGTCCCTCTGGGCGGCAGCGTCACGCTCGAAATCCGGGCCACGTTCGACACGCGTGCCTCGGGCTTCCAGTTCACGCTCAGCGCCGTCGGCAGCGCCGGCGCCATGCTGACCGCCCGTTCGCTCAACCCGACCGGCGCCAACGGCCTGACGTATCTCTCATCAACCTCGCAGGTCCCGTTCCAGAACAACCTCCCCGCGAATCTGGTGACCACGCCAGTGAAGGAAGTCGCCTACGACGCCGACTACGGCGGGGCCGCCGGCGGCCCGCTTGACGGCCTGGCGCCCGGCATGAACGTCTTGATCGAGACCGTCACGATCACACCGACCCAAACCGGAATGGTTACTATCGGCATATCGAATCCGCGGGCCGTGCACACCACGACCAACCCGGACGGCGTCATGTTCGAAACCGCCCAGATCAGCGGCGCGGCCAGCTCCGTCACGCTCACCGTCGTTCCGCCGCTTCCGGGCGACACGAATCTCGACGGCCGCGTCGACCTCGTTGACTACGCCGCGCTGTCGGGCTGCATCAACGGCCCAGCCGAGGCGGACGCCTTCGTCCCACTGTCCGAGCCGTGCCTGCAGGCCGCCGGCCCGCTGGCCTACGACGCCGACGTCGACCTGATCGACCTCGCCACGTTCCAGAACGCTTTCACCGGCCCATAGCCAGCAAAGCGGCGCCGATCGGACCGCGGCCATCCTGGCCGCCATTGGGACCGCGGCCATCTTGGCCGCTTCTGGGGCCGCGGGCATCCTGCCCGCACGAACCCATCGGACATGCGATGGCGCGACCATGGTCGAATTGCAGTAACATGCCACTGCGCCACCGGAGATCACTCATGAGCACACGCTATGGCCCACCACTCGCTGGCGTCTGCGACCAGGCCGACGCCGAGCGCTGTGGCTACTCCGTCGAGCGCTGCGTCGAACTGATCAAGCGATATCACTATGCGAAAGTTCGCCTGACGCACCTCGGCGCGGCCTGGGTGTGCGGCACGCCCGAATGGGAGGTCAAATGCGCGCTGCCGCTGCACGCCTGGCTCGACGCCGAGCACGCGGCTGCGCTGCGCAAGCGCGTGACCGAGATGCGCGAGCCGCCGCTCGGACTCGACAAACCGCCCGACGAGCGGTTGAAGGTGTTCTTCGACGAGCTGCTGCGGGCGGAGGACACGGTCGAGCTACTCACGGGTGTCTTTCGCGTGGTGCGCCCGGCCTTGCGCGAGGCTTACGAGCAACATCGCCGCGAGAGTAATCCGCTGATCGATCATCCGACTTGCCGGGCACTTCGGCTGATCGATGTCGAGGAGCAGGCCATGCTGGAATGGGGGCAGGCGACGTTGGCGGCCTGCATCCGTGATGATGCTGCGCGCGAACGGGCTGAGCGTTGGGAAGCGCACCTGCTCGCGTATCTCTATGCGGCGGGCGGCATCCGCGGCGATGTCGCGCGAGAAGGGATTCTCGCGGAATCGAGGTGCGAGAACGGATTCTCGCACCAGCGTGGACTCTCGCACCAGCGTGGACTCTCGCACCAGCGTGGACTCTCGCACCAGCGTGACCTCTCGCACGAGCCGGGGCCCTTGCGCCCGCAGGGCTTGCCGGCGCCGCGGTCGCGGCGTCCGTTCGACATCAAGCTTGATCCGAAGCGCGATGACCGTTTCGCCGGGCTGTACAACACCGTCGTTTCGGCCGATGTGGTCGCTCTCGACGAATCGCGTGAGGCCGACGAGCGCACGCTGGCCCTGCTGTTCAAACGCCTGCGCGAAATGGACGTGCCCGAGATGATGGGCCCGCTCATCGCCCAGACCGAGGGTCAGCCCTGGGACTACTACGTTGACATGACCCGCCAGATGTGGGACGAAGCCCGGCACTGCATGATGGGCGAGGTCGGCCTCACCGCCCGCGGCATTGACTGGACCCGGCTGCCGATCAACGTCACGTTCTCGTACAAGGCCAACCACTTCCTCGACGCCTTCGAGCGGCACGTGCTGCTATTGGCCATCGAGCAGACGCTCATGGGCCGTCAGCGCGGCAAGCGCAGCGAGTGGGAGATCGCCAGCGCCTCGGGCGACAAGCTGGCCGCCGCGTTCCACGACTACGACTGGGCCGACGAAGTGCTGCACGCCGCCATCGGCCGCCGCTGGCTTCTGCCCAGGATCGAGGGCGGGTTGCAGGGCCTGACGGCTGCGGCCGATGTAGTTCGCAAAAAGATCCTCAATGGCCTGGCCGCCCGGCCGTATCCCGGCCCCAAGGACGACCACGACTGGTGGCCCGCCTTCGCCGAAAGCGCCCTCGGCCGCAAGGTAGCGCAGGTCACGCAGCCCGATCCGGCTAAGCCGCTGTCGCAGCAGCAGGTCGTCGGCTACAGCGGATGAGGTGGTCAGGCGGGTTCGCGCCGCCGTTCCCGCCTGGCTGCCGCACGCGCGGCTCCGATGATCGCGGCCGAATAAGGATCGAACACCTGCTCGCCACAGACCGGACATTCGTCGCCCGGTACCGTTACGCTCGCGCCGCCGCTGACGGGTAGTGAAATCGGGACGCGCCGAATCCGGCGCGACCCGCACGTCGGACAGCTCTCTAACGGCGCCAGCCTAGGCGTTGGTACGGGAGATCTTGGCCGAGATGAAGAAGTAGTGGACCTCGCCGTCGCCTTCTTGCGCGATCCGGCCCTTCGTGTAGACGAGCGTGCCGCGACGGTTGTGGCCTTCGATGACATAGAGCTTCTCGCGTGCCTGGGTACGCCGCGCGCTCCTGGAGACGATGGTCTTTCGGATGCGAACGGCGCTCCAGACCGACTCTGGAGCATCCTCGGGATCGAGCCCGTCCGCGTCCAACTCGTCAAGCGCCTTGCGTGAGAACCGGTACAGACCACGCGCGAGCAAACGCTTGATCCGGTCGAGCGGCTCCATCCACTCCCGAGTCTATGCGCTCCGGCACCGATGGTAAAGTACAACATGCATGGCCGACGCTGCGGCGCCGAGTCACTTCACGTTGAGTCTCCCCATCCGAGCGGCCCCGGCTTGTGGCCCTCTCGCTCGGCTGATAGTCGCGCCGCGCAGCGTTGCCACAGTTCAATCAGCTCGATTGCCTTCGGCCGCTTGCCTTGAAGGACGCTGCGCCCGTTGGCGATTTCGAAGGCTCGAATCGAGTCATAGAGCTCGGCTGCAGGTGTGTCGCACAGCGACGACGCCGTCCGGATTCCGATGGCCCACAGCGCCCGAATTCGGCCCTTGCCCAGTTCGTGGCCGATTTCGAGCAAAGAGACCCGTTGACGCTCGAGCCACTCATACGTTCGGACTCCGCGAGTAAACTTGCTTGGATCGCGATACATCGACGTCGATTCTCGCACACCTCGCCCCGATGCGTAAACTGTAGCGATGCACGACGCGTCCTTCGACTTCCTGCTCCCGCGACCGCGGCGGCTCCGCACCCTCGGCGGGCAATTTGAGCTTTCGGAATACTCGCGAGTGTACATCCTCAGCGCGTTCAACCAGGCGGAACTCGATGTTGCCGCAGAGATTACTTGCAACGGTATGGAAACGGAAGGCCGCTGGTTCGCAGTCGGCGAGAGACTAACCGACAGCGACAAGCCTCGCTCGATGGTTGAGCTGACCGAGGCGGCCGCGAAGCTAAGCGGTCCCGATTCGTATCGGCTGATCATTACGCAGGAAAAAGCGTCCGTCGAGGGCGCGTCGCGGGCGGGTCTCTACTACGGCATGCACACGCTCGCCCAGATCGCCCGCATCTTCGGCACGCGCTGGCCGTGCGTCGAGATTGAGGACGCGCCCGACTTTGCCGTTCGCGGCCTGATGCTCGACGTGTCGCGCGGCAAGGTACCCACGCTCGACACGCTCAAGCGGCTGGCGGACCGCATGGCGGCCCTCAAGCTCAATCAGCTTCAGCTCTATGTCGAGCACACGTTCGACTTCGCCTTCGACCGCAGCATTGGCGACGGCTCATCGCCGCTGACGGCCGACGAAATCCGCATGCTCGACTCTTACTGCCGAGAGCGCTACATCGAGCTCGTGCCCTGCCTGGCGCTGTTCGGGCACATGGGGCGCATCCTGAGCCTGCCGCAGTATCGCCAGCTGGCCGAGATCGAGGCGACGAAGTCGTGGGAGCAGATGGACTGGTTCGAGCGCGGCCGCGGGTTCACGCTCGACTCTAGCAACGCCGAGTCGCGCCGGCTGATCGAACAGATGGTCGACGAGTACCTGCCCTTTTTCAGCGGGCCCTATTTCAACGTCTGCGCCGACGAGACGTACGACCTCGGCAAGGGCAAGACCAAGGCCAACGCTGAATCGCGCGGCATCGGCCGGCTGTATCTCGACCACCTGGAGTTCCTCCACTCGCTGGCGGCGCGGCACGGCAAGCGCATGATGTTCTGGGGCGACATTATGCGGAAGTGCCCCGAGCTGATCCCGCAGATTCCGAAGGACGCCATCGTGCTGAATTGGGGCTACGAGGCCGATTTCGACTTCGACTCGACGGCGGCATTCACGCAAGCCGGTTTGGAGACGTACGTCTGTCCGGCAACGTGGGGGTTCTCTCGTCTGACGTGCGCCATCAACATCGCCGAAGCCAACATCCGCGGCCACGCCGCCGCCGGCCAGCGGCACGGCGCCAGCGGGCTGCTCAACACGCATTGGGGCGATCAAGGCCACTTCAACACGCTGGCCGACGCCCGGCACCCGATCGCGCTCGGCGCCGACGCAGCCTGGAACGCCGCAACAGAGACATCGGCCCAAGCGTCACGGCGGCGCTTCGATCGCGCCTTCTCTCTGCACTTCTTCGGCGATCCGAACGCCAGCCTCATTCGCCCGTTGCGCCGCCTCGCCTCCGCGACGAACATGCACGCGACGTGGCGTCTCCTGCACGGCACGTTCGACGGAACGCAAACGCCGGACGACTTGCCGTCCGACGACGAGACCCGGCAGATCGATCTCGCTGCGCGCGAGGCCCTCGTGGCCCTAGAGGAGTATGCGGCCGCCGATCGCTTAGGGGAGGACGACCTGGCCGAGCTGCAGGTTGTGTATCGCACCATCGCATTGCTGCCCGAGAAGATTTGGCTGGCTCGCGAGCATCGACGCAGCGAGTCGCTCAGACCCGATCAACTCACCGGGACAGCGTTCGCCGAGCGTTGCGAACAGTTCGCCGCGGGCGTCGAGCAACTGATCCCTCTAGTCGTCACCGCCTGGAACCTGCGAAACAAGCCGTCTTCGCTGACCGATGTCGTCGTCGCGCTCGAACGCTTGGCGCGGATGGCGCGCGATTTGCCCGCAACGCCGCGAGCCGGATAGAATAACGACATGCAGACTAAGACACGGACCAAGGGTGACACGACGCGCGCCCGGTGGTTGGCGCTGCTCGACGAACTGTTCCACGATATCGCGAGTTGGAGTGAAGAGCAGGAGTGGCTGGTACACCGAGACACGAAGAAGCTGGAAGAGCCCTTCGGAACGTATCAAGCGCCCTATCTGGCGATCCGCACGCCACAGGGACGATTCGTGGTGAATCCGATCGCGCGATTCGTCATGGCGGCGGATGGCCGCGTAGACATGGAGGCGTGGCCGTCGTTTGACCGCGTTGCCATACTCCGTGAGCGCGGTCAGTGGAAAGTGCGGCGCGACTCGGCATTTGCTCGCCTCATGCCGTGGAATCGACAGAACTTCCTGAGGCTGGTCCGTGAACTGGTGTCCGATTGAGCACAGCTTCGCTCTTCACGCGAATTCACTCTGTCGAAGATGAACACCGTGCGGCTGAGATTGCTATTCGATTCCTGAGAGGGCGCGCCGCCAGGGATCCAACCGTCTTGCGAGGCACAGGAGCCGAGCCGCAACACATCGTCCGCGCGCATCTTAGTCTCGAATCGACCTACCTTGTGCGGATGTTTGCGGTGTTCGAGGCGGGTCTGCGTGAGTTCTTGACTGCCGCACGCCGACGCCGCGTGCTGTCCCGCGCTCAGACTGAGCGCCTGATTGCCGCGATCGCCGCCCGACGAGGCATCCCGCCCGATGTCGTTGCGCATGTGCATGAGGTCCGTGCGTACCGCAACGATCTTGTTCATTCCGGCATTCCGAAGACCGTCCTGAGCTTGGAGACCTGCAGAACACGCTTGTGCCGCTACTTGCGCTTCCTTCCGCACAACTGGTAGCGATCGCGTGGCGTCGCAATTACGATGGCAACGGAATGACCGACCTGCTGCGTACACGGCTTTCAAGGTTGATCTGTCTGCTGCCGACTTTGGCCGGCTGCAACCCAGGCGGCGCCGCGCTCGACGTTTGGGCGACGGACCGGCGGCAGGCCGATCATGAGCCGCCGGGTGCGGAGTTTTCCGCCGACATCTACAGCCCGGAGGCGGGCCAGGTCACGCTAGCCGGCGCAATCAACGAGACGCTCGACTTCCGGCTGATGCTGCGTCATCGCGGCCCGTTCGGTGCATCAGCGCGGATCGAGGTCTCACCGCTCCGCTCGGAAGCGGCCATCATCGAGCCGTCGGCCGTTCAGCTCTTTCGCGTCGAGACCGTGCACGTCGCCCGCTGGCCGGGCTGGCACATTCGCTCGGTCCCGCCCGATCGGCGCGTGGCCGATGTGCCCGATGTGCTCGTGCCGCTGGCGATGGGCGCGCCGCTGGCCCTGCGCGGCAACGCAACGGCCATGGTCTGGGTCGATCTGCACATCCCCAAGGGGACGCCGCCCGGTGAGTACAGCGGAAGTCTGGCCATCACCACCGGCGTCCGCGCCGTCCGTGCCATCGAGCTGCGGCTGACCGTCTGGCCGTTTGTTCTGCCCGACTCGACCCGCGTCGCGATGCTGGCCGAGCTCGATCACGTCGCGCTCTTCCGCCAGAGCGTTCGACACGCGGGCGCGTCGCTGGCGCCCGAGCGTATGTGGGCAGACAGCGCCGCTGGAGCTGAGCTTGATCAGGCGCTCTTGGGCGCTATGCGTCTGCTGCAGACGCACCGCGTGACGCCGCTGCTGCCGCGCTTCCGCCCGGTCGTCAAAGTGGACGCAGACGCAGAAGCGAGCGTCGATTGGACCGATTACGACCGAGTCGTGAGCGACTACCTGAGCGGCCGGGCGTTCGACGACCGTTTGCCGCTGCCCGCCTGGCTGCTTCCGTTCGACGAGACGTTTCCGCCTCCGCCGCCCTATGGCGCCACGCAATCGCCGACGCATTCGCGCGTGATCCGGCAATACCTCAAGGCCTGTGCCGAGCACTTCGCCCAGAACGGCTGGCTGGATCGCTCGGTCGTGACGGTCCCCGGCGTCATGGCCGACGGCGCCAGCGGACGGGCCGAAACGCGACACTACGCCGGCATCGCGCGGCTGGCCGACGAGCGCGTGCGGACCCTGACCGCGCTCTCGCCTCAGAATCTGGCGGAGTTTGGATGGGTGGGATTCGCGTACGAGGACCTCGATGCCCTGATCGACGTGTGGAGCCCACCGGCCCAGTTTCTCGACCCGGCCGCACTGGCCGGGCGGCAAGCATGGCTTCGCGTCGATCGGCCGCCTTTCAGCGGCACGCTGCACGTGGCCGCCGCGCCGATCGACGCGCGCGTGATCGCGTGGCAGGCGCGCCGGGCCGGGGCCGCCGCCGCGCACGTCGGCCCGGCCAACCGCTGGCCCGCCAGCGACCGAGCCACGCCTCAGGATTGCATCGACATCGACCCGGCCACGCTGATCTATCCCGGCCAGTCGTTCGGACTGGCGATGCCGATCCCTTCTGCCCGGCTCAAGCAGCTTCGTCGCGGCATGCAGGACCTGGCCTGGTTGACGCTGCTCGATTCGGCCGGTCTGAATCACGTTTCGGTGGTGCTCAGCGAATCGCTGTGTCCGCTAGTGGGGGCCCAGGCGTACCGGTCTCACTATGCCGACGGCGCGGCCGACGCCTCGGTGCGCGACGAAGCTGGACGCAACGCCTGGCTGCTGGCGCGCCAGATCATGGCCGCCGCTCTGACGACGTGCGGACACAGAATGGACACGGCACTCAGCTTGACACCCGCCGATGCAACGGAAGCGCCCGGCGGTGAGGCCATCCCGCAGCCTGCGCGCTCGCCGCTGGAACAGATCGCCGTGGACGTACACTGGCAGCGTTTCGCGGCCGCCACACGGCGCATCACGATCGCAGTCGACGGAGCCCGTGTTCGCCGGCTCGGATCGCGCGAGCAGAGCGCGACCGAGATCGAGCTGACGCTGAGCCTGCAAAATGGGAGCCGCGCGCCGCTGGGCGGGCAAGTGTCATTCGAGACGCTGCCGATGGGCTGGGAAGCGGAAGCGGCTGACGTCCCCATCTCGCCGATCGCACCGGGCCGAGCCGGCCGCGTGAAGCTCACCGCGCGCGCCGCGGTCATGACCTGGGACCCCGGCGGAATACGCACCATTCCATTGGTGTTCACCAGCGACGAAGGGCAGCCGACTCCGTTGGAAGCGCGGATCAACTACGTCGCCGTCTCAACGCCGCCGCGGCGCCCCAAGCTCGACGGCGACCTGTCCGATTGGCCGGCCGCGCCGGGCAACCTGGCCGACCACTTCGAGCTGGTCTCGGCCGGCGCCGACGACGTACTGGCGCCGGCCGCCGCGACGCCATCACCCACTCCCGCACGGCGCACGCAATGTTTCGTCGCCCGCGACAGCGAGTACTTGTATTTCGGATTCCGATGCGAGGCGGCATCGCCGGCCGCGTCCGGCTCATCCTCGACCCGCAACTTCGTCCGCTACGAGGACCTGGTTCCGATGGACGAGGAACTGGTCGAGATTCTGCTTGACCCGGCCAACAGCGGCAGCCGCGACCCATCGGACCTCTACCACATCGTGATCAAGCGATCGGGCGCGCCGTTCTGGGAGCGGGGTATTGCGCTCGACCCGCCCGTGGGCAAGCGGTCGGTGTGGTCCGCCGATGTCCGCTCGGAGGTTCGCAGCGCTGCCGATCACTGGACGGCTGAGGTGGCCATCCCGCTGGCGGCCTTCGGTGATTTATCCACGCGGGCGCGGATCTGGGGCCTCAATCTGACTCGATTTGACGCGGCCGCGCAGGAATACTCGAACTGGGCCGCCGCCCGCGGAAACGTCTACGACCCGATGGCGCTGGGAAACCTGGATTTGCCCTGAGTTGTTGTCAGATTGTGTGGGGGGCGAGCAGATTCTTGACGCCGGGCTGGAAGCCTTGTCCGCTCGGTGGTATGATTAGCACGCCACGCTGGCGGAAGCCGGCCCAAAGGAGCCCGCCCTGTGACCCAGCCCGCCCGAACCATTCGGCGCGATGCCTTCACGCTCATCGAGCTGCTGACGGTGGTCGCGATCATCAGCCTGCTGATCTCGATCCTACTTCCGTCGCTCAGCCGAGCCCGAGAGCAAGGCAAGGCCACGCAGTGCCTGAGCCGCCTGCACGAATACGGGCTGGCGGTAGCGACGTATGAGAACCTTTACAGCGACGCCCTTCCGCCGGCGGCCTGGACGCCTTCGCACGTGCTGGTGGACGGGGTGCTGGTCGAGACGGGCCAAGAGTCGAACTGTTACGTCTACGGCTGGGCGGAGATCATCTTCGCACACGCCTACACGGAGAAGGTTCGTGTGCCGGCCAACTACCCGGTCCAGCGAAACCTCGGCGGTGAAGAGAAATGGGGCAAGTATCTGCACTGCGCCTCCAGCACCTTCCGCGGCCCCAACAGCGGGCACTACCGCGTCTATCTGCCGGCTTGGGCAGCGGGCACGTACCCGACCAATCCAGACGGGGTCTTCGGGGATCCGAACAGCATCTTGCCCACCAACTCCGCCGTTCGCACGTCGATTCGCCCGCGGCTGCCGCTGGTTGGCGACGCTAATGAGCAATCGGAGCGCGGCGATGGCGTCGGCATCGACGACTGCAGTTTCATCAATGCCGGCGAAGCCAACATCGCGGGTTCGACCGGCATCAACGGCAACCGCTTCTCAGACCGGCACTCCGGCGGCACCAACTACCTCTTTGCCGACCTGCACGCCGAACGCAACACCAAGCTCCGCCAGCAACTCGACATCGACTGGGACCTGAACGAGATTCACGACATCGACGTGCAGCCGTAGCGAGGATTGGGACCGGAGCGAGGCCGCTCCGGCTCACGGAGCAGCGGGTAGGCCGTGCATTGCGCACATTGCGGAGCGGACGATCGGGTCGGGGGCGGCGCCTGTGCGTCGTGCGGAGCGGTGTTGCCTCCGCCCATCGCGCCGCCGTTCGACATCGCCAGCTCGGACATTTGCCATGCCGGATTCCGGCTCCGACTGATCGCCGCCCTCGTCGATTGGACGCTGCTGGCCGTCGTGGCGTACGTCTTGATCTCCGTGTTGCGACTCCCGGATCACCTGCTCGGCGGCGACTACCGCGAGACACGGCTGCTCAACATCCTGGTCCGTAACTCGTTGTATTGGGTGTACTTCGCCGCGCTGGAGAGTTCGCGACTCCAGGCAACGCTTGGGAAGCGGCTGGTTGAAATCGTCGTGACCGACGCCTGTGGACAGCGAATCACGTTCGCGCGCGCAACGGCACGTCACTTCGCCAAATACCTCTCGGCGCTGCCCGCCTTTGCCGGGTTCTTCATGGCCGCGTTCACGGCGCGCAAGCAAGCGCTCCACGACCTGATCGCGGGCTGCCTGGTGATACGACGATGAGCGATGCCGCGCCGTGTCGGGCAGGATCCCAACCGCGGCATGCGGAGCAAGTGAATCGTGTCACCTTCAATGTCTCCACAGGCGTCGCTGTCTCCGTCGGCGACAGGCTGGCCGTTGCGATCGCGACATGACGCGCAAACTGCGCTTGATTCCGCTTGTCGCCATCCTGCTACTCGGCAGCCTGGTGGTCGGTACGACCTGGCACGAAGTCGTGGGCCACGGTCTGACCGGCGTGTTACTGGGTGGCCGGCTGAGATACGTGCAGGTGCTGACCGTCCGGTTCTCGCCGGGGATCGAGTGGCGTGGCTGGGAAGGGGCTTACGGGGTCTGTGACGTAACAGACGTTCCCACGCCGCGACGCGAGCGGATCATGGAGCTGGCCGGCTCGATGAGCACCTGGTGCGTGTCGGTGCTGGCGGTGGGGCTGCTCTGGATACGCCGCTGGCGCGGGTGGCGGCGCTGGCTGCTGATCGGCCTGAGCATCTGGTGGATCGACTTGATGACCTACCTGCTGCCGAGTTGGGGAATTCGGCGTTCGATCCTGTGGGGTGCGCGCTCCAGCGAGCCTTACCAAGCTGCGACGGCGCTCGGAATTCCCGGTCCGTTGATTCAGTCGTTCGGAATTGTGACGAGCGTGGCATTGGCGGCCGCTTTGGTCCTTCGACTGGTGCGAGACCGCGATACGAAGGACGCGCCGACCGACGTGGCGCCGGCGCCACAGGGGAGTTGATCATGAGGACCATCGTCGCCGTCATCGTCATGATGTGCCTGGGCGCCTGCGCACAGCCGCGGCACGACATCATGGCGTTTTCCGCACTGGATGCGTCGGCCACGCCAACGCCGCAGTTGATCTCACGCCAGAACCGGCCGCTGTTTCCGATCCCGGCCGGCGCGAAGCGCGAAAAACTCGACGCCGAACTGGCCGCGGCCCGGGCCGACTTGGCCGCGGACCCGAACAACCCGGAGAAGATCGTCTGGGTCGGCCGCCGGCTCGGCTATCTGTGGCGGATGAACGAGGCCATCGCGGTCTACATGGAGGGCATCCGGCTGCATCCGAACTACGCCCCGCTCTACCGCCATCGCGGCCACCGCTACATCAGCGTTCGGCAGTTCGACAAGGCCATCGCCGACCTGACCCGCGCCGCAGAGCTGATCCGCGGCAATCCGGATGAGATCGAGCCGGACGGCACGCCCAACGAACGCAATCTCCCGCTCAACTCGCTGGCGTTTAACGTGTGGTATCACCTGGGCGTCGCGAACTACATGAAAGGCGACTTCGAGGCAGCGCTGCGGGCCTTCCGCGAGAACATGAACTACACTCGCGGCTACGACGACAACGTGGCTTCGGTCACCGATTGGACGTACATGACGCTCCGCCGCCTCGGCCGTGAGCAAGAAGCGTTGGCCGCCCTCGAACCGATCGGGACCGACATGGACATCATCGAGAACCACGCCTATCACCGGCGTACGCTCATGTACAAGGGCATCATCGCGCCCGACGACCTCATCGACACGCCCGACGCCAGCACGGTGGACTTCGCCACGCTCGCCTACGGCTTGGGCAACTGGTATCTGTGCGACGGTCAGCTTGACCAGGCGGCCGAGGTGTTCGAACGGATCGTCGCGGCCGATGCCTGGCCGGCTTTCGGCTACATCGGGGCCGAAGTCGATCTGACGCGCCTGCCCAGGCACTAGACCACCGCGCGATGCTTAGCCTCCAGCGGGTGGCATGGGCAAGCGGCCGTTTGCTTGCCCGTGCCGACCGACAAGCAGGACTCTGAGTGACTGACGAACGGAGGGGCTTTGTAGGAAACGCCCTCAGTATCTCCGTTTCTCAGAGTCCTCTTTTCGGCACGCAACACGCCCCCGTACGCAAGACGGCGCGCGGCCGAGTTCACACTCGGAGCGCAGGCGTCCCCGCCCGCTGGAACGGGCCGACGCGCGGGCATTCGAGCCGCCTAACTTCAGGCGACGCGATGAGGGTGGGTTCTGGCCCCGGCTAACGGATGACGATCGACTTCGGATCGAACGTAGCCTTGGGATAGCTCATGTTCAGCCCTTCGAGCGTGTCGACCAATACACTGGAGATGAGCCAGTTGCGATACCAGCGCTTCTCGGCCGGGATCACGTACCACGGGGCGTACTCGGTCGAGCAGCGCGAGAGCATATCATCGTAGGCGGCCTGATATTCGTCCCAACGTTGCCGCTCAGTGAGGTCGGCCGGTTCGAATTTCCACCACTTGTCCGGCCGATCGAGCCGCTGCTGCAGGCGCTGCTTCTGATAGTCTTTGGACACGTGCAGAAAAAACTTGAGGATCGTCGTGCCCTCGTCGCGCAGCAGACGCTCGAAGGAGTTAATGTGCTCGTAGCGCGCTCGCCAGCGCTTCTCGGGCACGAGGTCTTTCACGCGTACGACCAGCACGTCTTCGTAGTGCGAACGGTTGAAGATCACGATCATGCCGCGGGCTGGCGCCTGAGCGTGTACCCGCCACAGGAAGTCGTGCCGCAGCTCCAGTCCGGTCGGGGCCTTGAAGCTCACGACGCTGCAGCCCTGCGGATTGACCGGGGCGAATACCTTGCGGATCGTGCTGTCCTTGCCGCCGGTGTCGGTCGCTTGTAGCACGACCAGCAGGGCGTGTTTGCCCTCGGCGTAGAGCAGCTCCTGCAGCTCGCCGAGGCGGCGTGACAGCGCGTCGAACTCCGCCTCGGTCTGGTCCTTGTCCCGGCCACCGTCGTCGTCGGTCGGCCATTGACTCAGCCGGACCTTCTGTCCGGGCTTGATGCGGCAGGCGTCGTAGTCGGGTTTCGCCACGCGTCGATCTCCAGTCGCTATCCCGGTACGGCGCCTAACCTGGCGCCGCAGCCATCGTATCGAGACCCGGCAGCCGCGTCGAAGCGCCGAGCATCGACTGGCAGGCCGACGACGGCTCGATTCGCGTGACCGAGCTGCTGTGTGGCGCGGTGGTTCTGGACTCGACGCAATACGAAATGAGCCTCAATAATGACTCGGTCGCCGAGGTGCGCTACCCGCACGAGTCGGACGGCCCGCCGGACGGGCTTAGACGAGGGCTGAGACTTCGGGCTCGTGTGCTCCGGCGAGCGCTGGGGGCTGGGATGACGGCTCGCGCTCGTACTCGGGGACGAGGTCTTTGAGTTTGCGGTGGATGGCGGCCGGGCTGCCGTCGTCGGCCAGGCGCAGCAGGTCTTTGATGCCGGCACACAGGCGGGTCCAGTCTTCGGGGCGGTTCTGCCAGACGCAGATTTTGGGATGGCGCGTGCGGCTGATGCCTTCGCCTTCGATCAGCAGCTCCTCGAACAGCTTCTCGCCCGGGCGGACGCCGGTGAACTCGAGCTTCACGTCGACGCTGGGCCGCAAGCCGCTGAGCGTGATCATGCGGCGGGCCAGGTCGACGATCTTGACCGGATCGCCCATCTCCAGCAGGAAGATCTCGCCGCCGGCGCCCATCGTGCCGGCCTGCAGTACGAGCTGGGCCGCCTCCGGGATGGTCATGAAATAGCGGGTCATATCGGGGTGAGTGACGGTCACCGGGCCACCGGCGGCTATCTGCTGTTTGAAGATCGGCACGACGCTGCCGCTGCTGCCCAGCACGTTGCCAAAACGTACGGTGACAAAGTGCGTCGTGCCGCGGGCGCTGAGCTGCTGGACGTACATCTCGGCCACGCGCTTGGTGCAGCCCATGACGCTGGTCGGGTTGACGGCCTTGTCGGTCGAGATCATGACCATCTTGCCCACGCCGAGCTCGACGGCCGTGTCAGACACGGTCTTGGTGCCCAGCACGTTGTTCTTGATGGCCTCGCCGGGATTAAGCTCCATCATCGGCACGTGCTTGTGGGCCGCGGCGTGGAAGACGGCGGCCGGCTGCTCGTGCTCGAAGATGCCCCGGATGCGGATGGCGTCGCAGATGTCGGCCACGCACGGCACGATCTCGATCTCCGGGAACGTGCGGCGCAGCTCGCGGTCGATCTCGAACAGGTTGTTCTCGGCCTGCTCGACCAGGATCAGGCGAGCCGGGCCGAAACGGGCAATTTGCCGGCACATCTCCGCCCCGATGCTGCCGCCCGCGCCGGTCACCAGGATGCGCTGGTCGCGCAGGGCGGCGGCGATCGATTCGGTATCGAGCTGTACCGGGTCGCGGCCGAGCAGGTCTTCGATGTTGACGTCGCGCACCTGGCTGAACTGGGCTTTGCCCTCGATGACGTCGCCCAGAGTCGGCACGGTGCGGAAGCGCAGGTTCGTCCCTTCACACTTGTCGATCAGCGTTCGAATGTCGCGGGCCGTGGGCGAGCGCAGGGCGATGAGCACCTCTTCGATGTCGTGTTTGAGGCAGATTTCGCGGATCTGGTCGGTGCGGCCGAGCACATCCACGCCGTGAATCTGGCCGGCATGGCGGGGCTTCTCGTCGTCGAGGAATCCGACGATGTTGTAGCGCGTGCCACGCATGCGGCGCAGCTCGCGCAGCAGGGCCTCGCCCGCGTCGCCGGCGCCGACGATGATGGCCGTCGTAGCCGACTGGCCCGGCGCGGCGCGGACCTCTTCGTAGTAGAAGCGCACCAGCACGCGGGCGAACGACACGATCCCGATTGTGCAAGCGCAGTCGAGCAGGAAGACCGACTGGCGAAACTCCTGAAACCGCGAGCGGCCGACCATCGCGATCAGCCAGCAGGCCAGGATGATGACGAATGCGCTGATGTACGAAGCGGTGGCCACGCCGAACAGGTCGCGCAGGCTGACGTAGCGCCACGAGCTGCGATATTGCCGCGTCCACCAGAACACGATCAGCTTGATCGGCAGGCAGATGACCAGGAGCGGCAGGAAGAACGGGCGGAACCAGGCCGAAAACTCGTGAAAGTTATAGGCCAGTGCGAACGAGGTGAGCAGGCTGACCGCGAAGATGGCCGTGTGGATGCCGACCACCAGCGGTGTGCGAAATCGCAGCAGCAGCGAAGCGGGCGGCTCCAGCTCAGGGGCACGCATTGGGGCGGGCTGGTTGCTCACGGTGCGGTCGCAGCGCTGCGCTCGCCGGCCTGACGCATCAAGGTGACCAGCTCGGCGAACGGCGAATCCGGCCAGGTGCGGGCAACGTCGGCTGCCAGCCCGATGGCTTCCGGCCGGCGAGCACGGTCGGCGTGCCACAGGACAAACGCGTAGACCGCCATGTGCCCGTCAGACGTATTGATCCCCCGGGCGAAGGCTTCACACATGCGCACGATTTGCGTCACGTGGTCGGCCGCGTCGTCGCCCGGGCCCAACGCCTTGGCCAGGTCCCAGTCGTCGCCGAAGAGCTCGCGTTGGAGTTGCAGCCCGTCGTAGGCGTAAATACGCTTCAGCAGCGTTCCAGCGAGCGTGATGTTGCCCTGTGCCAGAGCCGCATACAGCCGGCCGATGCGCGGCTCGGTGTGCGTGCGATTGAGCGACTCGGCCGTTTCGAACGCGCGGGCGGCCCGCCGGGCCTCGCCGGTGTCGTCTTCGTCGGGCTTGAGTTGGGCCCAGCCGCGCAGCAGCGCCCAACCATCGGCGATCTTGCGCTCGCATGATGACTGAACCTCGGCTTCCAGGCCGAGTGTTACCTGACTGAACGCCGTATCCGAAGGCAGCCCGCCCGGATCGGCGGGGAAGCTCGATACCGATTGACCTGCGATGGCGGCGAGGGCGTAGTCCGAGTACGGAGCGTGGCGCGTGCGCACCAGACGATCGCGGAAGGTCAGCGCGTCGGCCGGCGACACCATCTCCATATAACGTGATTGAAAGCGGCGGGCCGGCTCGAGCCCGGGAAACGTGGAGCTGCGCAAGACCGAGCTGGCGTTGCGCTCGATGCCCAAACCGGAACGACGCCGCAGGAACTCAGCCGGGCTGCCACGCATCTGATCGTAAATTCCGGCCGGACTCCCGCGGCCCAGAAAACTCAGACCGGGCCGGTCGACGCGGCCGGTGCCATAGAAGCCGAGCAGATCGGCCGTACGGGCGCGATTGCGCGCCAGGAACGGACTGCGATTGACGTAATCACCCGGCACGCGTGATTGCGCCCATGAAACCGGTGCCGACGCCAGCGCGAGAGCGCTCGTCACGATTAACCACCCGGCGCGGCGTGGCTTGCCCGCAGCTGAGATGTTCACCGGAGTCTACTCCCGATAATACGGCCCGACCGACGTGAGGCCGCGCCGTCGCCATCTTTCCCAGTTACTTCGGCTTATGGTAAGTTCGGCCTAAGCTCAAATCAAGGCCATCCGGCCGGCGCGGCGGGCCCGCTCGCAGCGCTAACCTTCGGAGCCGCTTGAAGTTATGGTCCGGACAGCAGGCGTTGGGCACCGGTCGGGATCGGATCGAGACGCGCCTTGAGTTCCTCGAAAACGCGGCGAATCGGGGCGAGTGCCGGATCGTACGTGCGCGCCGGCATCGGCACGCGGGCAATCTCGTTGGCGTGGTCGCGCCGGAATTGGGCCGCCCGCTCAACCAGCTCGGTCAGGATCGAGTCGGCCGCGGTCCGCTGGGCCGAGTCGAGTCGGTATCGTTGACTGAAATCGCGGACGTAGATCACCCATGTGGTCTCGTCGTGCGGCAGCAGGCGCGTGGGGCCCGATAGTCCGCGCGGGCCCGGGGTGCGCCCCGACTTGGCTGGCTGATCCGTCGGTGCCGGAGCAGCCTGGCCGGACTGAATCGGATCGGCTTCCAGCCCCCAATCTTCGGGCCGCCAACGGCCGTCGGCCCACTCCGTCCGCATCTTCTCCATGTCGCGGAAGCGCCGCTCGAAGCCGGCGAAGTCCCGCTGGAGAATTTCGCGCTGGGCCGGCGAGAGGTCCTGGCGCATGAGGTCGGCGATGCGCTCGATTCGGGCGCGGCCGTCGGCCATCAGCGGCGCGCCGTCGCGCGCCCAGCGGGCCACCTGCTCGGGCGTGAACGGTTCCTGGCGCACGCGGGCGCCCACGACCTCGCGGGCTTGGTCGATCACCACCTTCGCGTTCTTGAGGAAGAACCCGAACGATTCCTGATAAAACAGCGACGTGACGCGCGACTTCTGCTCATCGTTTAGCTGGTAGCGTTCGGCCAGCAGCCCGGTGAACTTGTCCATGCGGGCGGGAAAGTCCCACGGCGGTATGGCGCTGACCTCTTCGGCGACTTTGAGCGCGTAGGCGTCGGTCTCGTCGGTCCAGCCGCTGCGCTGCCAGACCTTGCGGACGGCGTCGCGGATGATGGCGCTCTGCTGCGACCAGTCGCCGAGGCGGCGAACGTCGCGCTCGACCTGATCGAAAGCGTTGAGCAGCTTCTCGTCCACCGGCGGCGGCGATGCGTCCGGCTGGGCGGCCAGCATCGCGGCGACAATCGCCCCAATGACGTGTGTCATCGTACACCCCGAATCGGCGAACCGGCCGGCAACCACGAAGGCGGGCCGGCCATTCTGACTCGATTCTACAGCGGGGCGGCGCGGGCTTCCAGCCGCTCGCGGACTTGATACCGCGGAGTGCACGCCGCACGGCGACTCTGAACGACTGACGGGCTGCGGTGGTGCGGCCGGCAAGAACGGCCAGAGCTCGCACTCCGAGCGCCGGCGTTCCCGCCCGGCCGAAGCTCGCACCCGGAGCGCGGGCGTCCTCGCCCGCTCGGAGCGCGCACTCGGAGCGCGGGCGTCCTCGCCCGCTGGAACACCGGCGTCCCAGCCCGCGCCACGAGTCACGTTGGCCGCCCACACGGCCTTACGGCAGGCAGATGGCCGCGGGCATCGGCTCGCCGCTGATCAGGTTGAGCACGGTGCCGGACGAGTTGCCCCAGCAGATGCTCCGCGGCGCGGCCAGCTCGTTATCCGGCGGCGTGGAGTCGCTGTGGAACGCCATCAACCTGCCGGAGCCTGGGCCGCGCGGGTTCCGACGTGCGTTACGGCGCGCAGACCACGTTCGCCGGCTCGCACAGACTCATGACCAGCGTTCCCGCGTCGGCCGGGCACATGCTGCGGAAGACCACGTCGCCCTCCTCGGGCGGGGTGTAGCAGCCCTTGATCGTGATCGTGCTGTCACAAATCCCAGCCCAGATGATGTCGCCGCAGTCGATGAAGTCCGTCCCGCCGTCGTCGATCAGCGTCCACGTCGTGCTCGTCGTCCCGAGATTGAGCTGGCTGCCGGACGCACCGGTGTTGAGCGACATCAGCGCGTTCCGCATCTGGCCGTTGACGTTGATCCGGCCCGACAGCGCCCCGTCGAT
>Ga0187892_10004960_pt1 | contig 21600 bp, 17 predicted proteins | sample MA1701073metaG_FD_139345 | JGI IMG/M metagenome (GOLD analysis project Ga0187892, IMG submission 139345) | Bio-ooze microbial communities from a basaltic lava cave in the Kipuka Kanohina Cave System on the Island of Hawaii, USA - MA170107-3 metaG ... | reverse complement strand
GGCAACAGTAACTTCTGCTCCGGATCGTAGCTCAGGTAGATTCTGCTCATAGCCCTCACTATAATCCGTCTGGCTTTTCTTTGAACACGAATCTTTAAACATTATTCCGACAGACTCCTAGTAGGGCAAATGACCGGCAGTCGGTTCTCAATAGAGGGGCGACGCGTCGTGATCGGACGCGATGCGTCCCAGTGTCAAATCGTTTTGAATCAAAACGTAATATCGAAGGTTCAAGCTGCATTCGAGGTGGATGAATTACAGCGCGTAACTTTGATCGACCTGAGTGCCAAGCAAACCACGTTCGTTAATGGCCAACCCATTACTCGGCAATTGCTAAACGACGGAGACCGTATCGGCCTTGGATTAGGCGGCGTGGTTGCTTTTAAGTATCACTCTGCGCTTCCAGGACTCGAGTATAGAAACGTGCGCTCGGCGAGCGGCGACGTCCCTGTCTCGAGAATGGTCATTTCCACCGAGCCAACACCGCCGCAAGAGTCGCCGTTCCACGAGCCCAGCGAAAGCAAACCCAGGGCGCGAGTCATGACGGACAGTTCCTCCCAAGCTGCAGGTGGAACAATGGTTTTGCGGGCGGCCCAGATTCCGGTGATACGTTTAGGACGTGCGCCCGACAACAATTTTGTCTTCGACGCTCCCAGCGTTTCCCGCCATCACGCGATTCTAAGTTACGAGAACGGTGCTCAACCAATCATTAGCGATCTGGGCAGTACTAATGGAACGTTTGTGAATGGGGAACCACTGACGCAGCCGCGCCAGCTCTCGCCGGAAGACCTCGTTTTTCTCGGTGGATTTCTGCTGCACATCGATGGCCGGACAATCAAGCAACACGACTTGAGCGCTAGTTCGATTACTGCGCGAAACATAACCAAAACGATTGACGGCAAAACCATTCTTAAAGACATATCCCTGGCTATACATCCCCGTGAGTTTATTGGTCTGATGGGACCTTCGGGTTGCGGCAAGTCAACTTTGATGGATGCGCTCAATGGCCTCCGGCCGGCGACTGCTGGACAGGTCTTTGTTAATGATCTTGATCTCTATCGAAACTTCAATGCCCTGCGCCGCTCAATTGGTTACGTTCCGCAGCGCGACATTCTGCACGATGCATTGACCGTGGAGCGCACTTTGTACTATGCGGCAAAGTTGCGCCTGCCCTCGGGAACATCCGCGGCAAGCATGAAAAATATCGTTAACGAAACGATTCAAACAGTCGGCCTGGTAGATCACCGCCAGACCACTTTTCGGCAATTAAGCGGCGGGCAGCAAAAAAGGCTCAGCCTTGCTCTAGAACTGATCACAAAGCCCAATTTCCTATTTCTTGATGAGCCGACGTCCCCGCTCGATCCGGAAACGACCGAAAACATGATGATGCTTTTCCGGCAGCTCGCCAATGAAGGGCGCATCGTCGTGATGGTGACTCACAAGTTTGAGAAGTTTCGTGAGATGCATCAAATTGCCATGCTCACGCGTGGTGGGCATCTCGCTTACTACGGCCCGCCAAACGAAGCGCTTGCTTACTTTGGCTGCAGCGAGCCCGGGGATATTTATCGTTTCATCGGCGCACACGAACCCAAAGCACTCAATGACCAGTTTGTTCAGTCCAAACACTACGACAAGTACGTCCGCGCCCGTATTGCTGAAACTGAACAACTGGCGCGCACTGCCGGAGCACTGCAGCTGCAATCGCCGGGTCGACAGGAGGGTCCGGAACGACGGCTGGGTCTAAGTCAATGGCTCACCCTGACGCGACGCTACCTCGAGGTGAAACTTAAAGACCGCCGCAACACGTTGTTGCTGCTGGCCCAGGCTCCCATTGTCGCGATTCTGCTGGCGATTATTGTGGGCAAGTCGCTTAATGGCTCACAAACTCTTTTCATAGCGGCAATCGTCTCGATCTGGTTTGGCGCAAATAATGCCGTGCGAGAAATTGTCTCCGAGTCGGCAATCTATTCGCGCGAACGTTTAGTCAATCTGAAGATCCCGTCCTATGTGTTTTCGAAATTCGCGGTCCTTAGTGGTATCGCATTATTTCAATGCCTGCTCTTCGTTGGAATCCTCGTGGGCATGGGGAAGCTCCAGACGGCGGACTTCTTGTCGCTGACTTTGATTCTGTATTTGACATCGCTTGCGGGCATCGCCACCGGACTCTTCTTCTCAGCACTGGTTAATTCCACTGAGAAGGCAATGAGCGTCCTGCCGTTAATTCTGATTCCGCAGCTACTGTTGAGCGGGTATCTCAAACCCCTTAACGATGTCTACGTTTTTGCGCAGTCCCAAAAACCTGCGAACGAGGAACAGTTTCAGAAATTTGAAAACGCCAAAAATGGGTCACCGTCTGCAGCGAATCGACAGGCCCCACCGCAGCAGGTCGAAGCGGTCGCGAAACTGGATGGTTTGGGCATGGCCAGTTATGCGGCAGCGCTAATGGTTGCTCGCTGGACTGTTGAAGCATTGGCCCATGACGTCAGCGTCAACGACAGGGAGGCGCGGGACAACCTCGCAGCGGGCCTAAGCGTAGCTGAATACGAGCGTGTGTTTGAGGGCAAGAGCCAAGACGAAATTGCGTCGGCTTATCGCACGCGTGTTGTGCTGGACAGCAGTGTGCTCGCGTTGTTTAGCGTCATGTTCCTGGGGCTGACGATGTGGGCCTTGAAGAGGAAGGATGTTTTGTGAGGTGATCGCCGGTTCTTTAATCACAAGTCGAATTGTTCTTAGTATCGAATCTCACCCTAAGGAGAAAACATTGATGAAGCCAACCAAAAGACTCGCCGGAGCTTTGGCGCTACTACTGATTAATGCTGGCTACGTTCTGGCTCAGCACGGAGGTGAGCCAGAGACGTGCGCCGGCTGTGGAATCTGCGGCGGTGGTTTGGCCCTCATGGTCATCATACCTGTAATCTTTTTTGTTTAGAACATTGCTCTTTTGGTCTGGGTAGCACGAGATGCGAAGGCTCGGAGCATGGATAGCTCTGTTCTGTGGATGGCATTGGTCATGTTTACCAGCGTTCTGGGTTTGGTCATCTACCTTTTTTCACGACCGCAAGGGAATCTAATCACATGTCAAAGTTGTGGAAACAATCGGCTGCAGGCGAGCGCAAAGTGTCCGCATTGCGGAAACGCCTAAAACGGCCGGAGACTTATCTCGCTCTATTTTTCTTAGTACTTGTTTTGGTCTTGCTGGATACAGCGCGCAGTCCAGAAAATCAGATGACTGCTCGCGGTTACATCGCCGGCGTGCATCTCTATCAGAAAATCGGCCGCCCCTTGCTGGCGGGCCGAGTCACTTGTCGTTACCGGCCAACTTGTTCTGATTATTCGATACAGGCCGTTCGAGCTCATGGAGTTTGGCAGGGCGCAAAGCTGACTATTGTGCGAATCCATTCATGCACCGAAGCTGTGCCCGCAGGTACCCACGACCCCGTACCAGGTACTTAGAAACGTAGGCGAACCCATGGAGAAGGAATTGCTATGAAGAAACTAATCTTGAGCATCGCCGGGTTTTTTGTCGGAGGGTGCATGGGCTTTCTACTTCGACCTTCGGCTTTTCTGGTGGGCCAGTTGCCGTTTGCAACGGTCATTGCCCGCGGATCGAATCTGAGCGGCCTGGACAGATTATTGATTTCGACGGCGGAAACTTCGTTCAACTACATGATGGTTGGCGCATTACTCGGGGTGGTAGCTGGTTTTGTCATCGGCCTGATAGCTTTCAAGAACAAGCCGCAACAGGCCGCTTAGCTCAACGACACCGCTGGGAAGGTAATCTATGGCTGCGCTATTAAGACAAGTTTCAGTGAGAGAACCAGGATTGGTGTGGAGCAAACGACTCTTGATGTCACACTGTAAATTTCGTTCAACTAATCATCTAGCACTGAAGCGACTTTTGTCGGTGTGCATAGTCCTTCTGGGCCTGAGCCTTGGTCTCAGCAAGGTTGTGGCCCAAAGGCCGATGAATCCGATAGCGTTAGTGCCCCAGACCGCAGTTGCGGTAGCGAAGATCAACTGGACTGTTGTGAGCCGCGACCCTCGATTCCGCGCAATGCTTAATGCGGACCAACTCGACCGAGGGCTTGCACCACTTAAGATAGGTGGAAGCGACGTGTCTGAGATTGTAATCTTCAGTGGCATCAACAGCTCGCCTTCGGGAGTTCTGGCGGGAGTCTTTCGCGGCTCGTTTAACCTACAGGCTGTTAATTCCGCACTAAAGTCTCAAAGCTTCGCTGAGCAGAAGTACAAGGGACACACAGTCTACTTCAACCAGGCAGACAGATCCTGCGCCACAATCTGCGGCCCGGGACGCTGGTTGTTGGATCGCAAAAGGGGATTGAAGGAGTGATCGACGTCGCCTTGAATCCTCGCGAGAGTCTGACCTCTCGGCCGCCGTTCAATTCGCTGCTGGGACGTTTTGTCAGAGGCAAACAACCGATTTCATTTGCGATGGCCTTGCCGCTCGAGTACCAGATGGTTGCCGAAGTGGGAGTGAAAGTCGTGGCTGCGCTGTTCAGCCTTTCAGGTTTAGGACCGTTAGGCTTTGTCATTGACAAAATCGGATTCCCGAACGCGATCGGTTTTGGTATTACGCGCAGCGGCAACGCCTTTCCCACGGAGTTGCTCGCAAGGATGAAGGATGAGTCGTCGGCCGCTCTTATCTCGGGAACGCTCAATCTAGCGCAATCGATCAATTTGAACATGCTGTCAGACCGAATGCCCGCGTCGGACAGAGAGATGTTGAAGAACATGTCGGTCACGCGAACTCGTTCATTGTTGTCAATAAAGATGGTCCTGCGAGAGCAGGATCTCCCACCGACTCGGAGATGAAAACGAGACTTGAGCCGTGACCTCGCATCTTGTCGTGTTTGGTAAAAGCCACGAAATCCGGGGGTCGACGTGGGGTGAAGTTGCAGGAAGGTGAAATTTACTACTGGTGATTTGTTCGAGTTGCGGAAATCAGAACACCGAAGACGCTCGCTTCTGTAACGGTTGCGGCGCGATCCTGAACGCTAAAGCTGCGAACGCCGCGCTGGTTGATGGGACGCTCACACTCGAACCGAAACAGAAAGATCCGATGCTGGGTCAGTCGATTGACGGTCGTTATCGGATAGACGGGTTGATCGGTGTGGGAGGGATGGGAACGGTTTATCGCGCAACCCGGCGTCTGATTGGAGACGAAGTCGCTATAAAGATTCTTCACACGGATCATACAGACGCAAACTCTTCCGAACGATTCCGTCGCGAGGCACAAGCGGCCGCACGTCTGAAACATCCCAACGCCGTCAGCATTTATGATTTTGGCGTTTCAACTGACGGCCTTCAGTACTTAGTTATGGAGTTCGTCGAAGGCCAGAGTTTGCGTGAGGCAACTAAGCAGGGCCCGCTGGGGTTTACAACCGTAATAGAGATTATATCGCAAGTGTGTGCCGCGCTTGACGAGGCACACCGTCGGCACATTATTCACCGGGACATCAAGCCCGACAACATTATCATCGACTCGACACCGAGTGGGCTTCGCGTGAAGGTTCTCGATTTTGGCATTGCCAAATTGCGAGACGACACTGCAAGCCACATTACCCAAACGGGCAGTGTTATGGGGACGCCCCATTACATGTCGCCTGAGCAATGCCTGGGTGAAGAATTGGATGCGCGCGCCGACATCTACAGTGTGGGGATTGTGCTGTATGAAATGTTATGCGGAAGAGTTCCCTTCAACTCACCAATCTCGACCGCAGTAGTAGTGCAACACGTCAGTCAGCCTCCGCCATCGCTTCGCGAAATCAATCCAGCCGTGCCCCACGCCCTGGAGGCCGTGGTGTTGCACTCAATAGAAAAGGCCCGTAATGCGAGACCGCCAACAGCGGGCGCATTGGCCCAGGAGTTGAAGGCGGCGCTACGCGTCGAAGATGTCCCCGCCTATTCAGTTGCCGGGTTTCAAGCGCCGCCATCGTATCACCCGAACATACCGATCGATGAGCAAACCATCGAGCGCCGCAAAGCAGATTCACCCTCGCAACCCGATTTATCCAAGACTGTTCATTTAGCGAGTCCGCGGGCTGGAATACCGTCATTAGGCGGAGTCCGGCGTCTGACTGCTGAAAACGGCGCTGCGACCACCGCAAGCCTGAAGCAATCAATACCCACAAAGTATGTTGGAGTTGGTCTCGCCGCTTTAGTCGTTGTCGCGCTTGTTCTGATCCTTGCAATGTGGCCGAGAGCGCGCACGGAAGAAACTCTCACGACTAAAGATAGTCAACCACCGCAAGAGACGGTTTCTGATCCGCCGGTGTCCTCATCGAATAAACCTAAAGAGAACGTAGACCAGGGAGCGCCGACAGGAATGGTGGCTGTCACTGGTGGGCAATTACTAATGGGAAGCAACGTCGGTGATCCGGATTCAAAGCCCGCTCACCTGGTCGCGGTGAAGTCATTCTACATCGATGCTCATGAAGTGACCTGTGAAGACTACAAGCGATTTGTTGACAAAGATCGAAGCGCCATGCCGGCAGGCTGGACCTATGGAACTTATCCTCAAGGCGCAGCTAAGCAACCTGTGACCGGAGTTACCTGGGAACAGGCAGCCGCTTACGCTCGCTCAGTTGGCAAGCGACTTCCGACCGAGCAGGAGTGGGAGTTTGCCGCGCGAGGTCCGACCGGTCTTCTCTACCCCTGGGGAAAATCATGGAAACGCGGATGCGCCAACGCTGCGGACGAAGGCAAGGCGCGTAAAGGGCTGGCTAACGTCGGAAGCTACAACTGCGATTCGCCGTTTGGCGTCCAGGATTTAATCGGTAACGCGTGGGAGTGGACCGCTAGCGACTGGAGTCCATATCCCGGCGGCAGATTGGCCAATCCCAGCTCAGGCGGTGAAAAGGTCATTCGTGGCGGTTCCTGGGAGAGTGAACCGAATTACGCCAGTGGGACATATCGATCTGGTTATAAAGGAGTCGGTGACAAAACGGGTTTTCGCTGTGCGATGGATATGCCTTAGTCATTTCACGATCAGTCTCAGCTCATAGTTCTAAGCTCAAAGGAGGCTCCCATGCTCCCGGCAAGAACACAATTCTCACAATTGCTTCTCGCTTTCTGCTTGCTTCTGGCGGTCGCCGGATCAATTAACGCACAGGGTAAACAAGCGATTGTCGTACTCCGTTCAGGCGAGGCCAGTAATGGCGGATGCGAAGGCGCAGTGGATTTGAGTTATCAAATAATCTTCGATGCCAAGCTCAACAACAAAGATGAAGTGCGCCTGCTCAACTTTCCGGTGTCGAACCCAGCAGCGACGGTGTCGCGGAAAACTTATGAGGATTCCAGCAAACGCAAGCTTCGCGAACTCTTTTCACTAAAATGGGAGAATACCGGCGTGCTCACGGCCGTTTCTGTAGCGGGCCAGGTGTCTCTGGGAACAATCCCGGACGATATGAAACCGCAGAAAAACGCAGACCCACCATTGTCATCGTTTTATGGAGTGATGCTCACGGGCGAAGCGCGCGAAGGCAAACAAAAACGCAAGGTTGATCTTCCTTTGCGATCAGTATGGAAGGTCTTTTTTGTTCCCGAGGGAGCGGCACTGAATGATGCCCTCTTTGCCCACGCGGCTGACGAAGGAAGCGTTGCCATCTGGGAATCGTACCTCAAGAAAACAAACAACTATCGGAGTAGTGAAGCCAACGCGAAGATGCATGAAGCCTTGATCCAATGCGCGCGCGGTGACTTGCGGAGATTCATTGACGGCGACTACGCCTCTTTAGCCAAAGCGAAAGATCGGATTGGCCGCACGCAAGGAATCCGTGACGACGAAGTAACGCGCCAGCTTGCCGCCGAAATTAGCCGATCTCAGCAGGACGTGGAGAATGCTCGTAACAAGACTGAACAACTGATCAAGTCGGAAAGGTGGGATGAAGCGATCACTGCGGCAGAACCAATTACGAAATACCTGAGTACCTGGCCCGAACTAAAGCAAATGTATCAGCACTCGCTTGAGCAGAGTCATGAGCTACACATAAACGCTGCTGACAAGGCATGGCTGGCGGAACAGTTAGAGGCTTCACTCAGTGAATGCTCAATCGCATGGAAGCGTCTGCCGGCGTCCGAGCGCGCCCGCGCCTGTGTTTGCAGGGCACGGAATGAAATTGCGGTTCGCGACTCCAAAAAGAACCGGCAGATAAGCAGGCCAAAGGAAGCCAAGGAGTTGCTGGAGAAACAGATTGCCGACAGCGACTGCACCGCAGATCCGCGGTTGGCGGTCGAGTTAAAAACTGCCAGCTGCGAGTATGCGCAGCAACTCTACAGCCAGGCGCGCCAGTTGCTCGGCATCGGCGGCCCGGCAACAGCCCGGCCAGGTCGGCGTCGACCGGTTGTGACCACGGCCTCCTCCGCTGTTAACCCTAAACCCATTTCGATGGTTAACAAGAAAGACTTCCGCGAGGCCAGAGAAAAACTGATCCTCGCTAATGAACTCTGCACCGAAGATCCGATTCGCGTTCTACTCGCAGCAGCCAACCGTCGCCTTTCGGATTTTTGCAAAGGTGAAGCGAACGCGGCACTGCGGCGAAACGATAACGGCACCGCCTACGTCTACCTGCAGAAAGCTCAGCTCTACACACCTGACGATGGCGAAGTTTCGCAGTTGCTATCGCAGGCAAGGCAGGAGTTTCAGGAACAGACTCGCGTAAACGTCGGCGTGGTGTTCCAAAATAAATCGGGGAACGCCTATGTGGAAGGCTTGCTCAATGAAGTCGCGGCTGCTGTCGAAGGATCAAGTACCGCGGCCGGTTTATCGCAATCAACTGTGTTGAGTCGCGAAGCAGCAATCGGCAGTCTGCGCTCGATTCAGGCAGGAAGGCCGCTTAACGCTCCCACAGTTATCTTTTTCGGAGAGCTTACAACTGCAGGCGCAAGCGTTGAGCGACGCCCGTACAGCGTTTCATCGACATTCAGCTATCCGAACCCGGAGCGACAGCAGTGGGATCGAAACATTGATGTAAAGAACAGAGAGTACGACAACTGCAAAAAACAATACGGCGAGCCTCAGTGCTCCGGCATTGCAGCAGAAAGGCAGCGCATGCGCGCTTACCGCGACAGCCTACCGAGGCGTCTTGAACAGGGTTATTCGTATCAACAAACTGACTTTCGTTTACAGGGCGCGACCCGAATGTCTTTTAGATCAACTGACAGCATCTCCAAGGCAACGGGAACCGCCGACACTTTGTCAGCCGAAGTGGGCGGACAATGCCAACAACGAGAAGGCGTTCACCAGAATGATACGCGGGGCGCCGGCAATAACATGTGCCGCGTCGATGACGAAGGCACCTATCTAAGTCAGATGTTTAGCAAGATGCAGGTTGAGGCGCGTATGAAAGCCGTTGATAGCCTGCGGGTGCTGCCAGGAAGTTATTACCGCCGGGCGCAGTCTGCGGCTAATAAGCAACAAGCAATTGAGAGTTACCTTCGTTTTCTTTTCTTGACCAGCAACAAAAGCGGTTCGGAAGCGGAACAAGCAAAAGCCTTTCTGGTTGCGTACGATCCTGAGCTCAGCTCCGACGGTCAACTGCGCTAACGTTATGTGCCTACGTCATCGCGAGTTACTTCTGACATTTGTTTGGTTGTTCCTCTTGCTCTTCCTGACGAACAACTCGGTCGTCGCGCAAGGTCCTTGCGGCGGTAAGCCCTGTCCGATAGTTAAAGTTCCCGGTGTGCGCCGGCCGCCTGGAAGGATTATCCATCGGGTCCCACGCCCACCCCGAGACAGCACGGCTCCGACAGTTGCGCCGGCGTCCGTGTGCGAAGACTCAGACCTCGTAGTGGTTTGCGGAATGCGGGATTGTGAGATCGCTTTGGAAGGTAGTGAATCGAAGCGCGGTAAGTTTCGGCACCTAAGCAAAATGGTGACCGATGATTTGGGCGGGTACACCTTTCAGGTTGCAGGAGACCAATTCTACAGGGTGACCGTGACAAAGCCGGGTTATGAGCTCTTTGGACCAGAGATCAAAAAAGTGGAGTGTGATGATCAGCAGGAACTGAAGGCGCCTTTGAAAGCGAAGCCCGTCACACTACGTATTCGCACTCAGCCGACAGAATGCGATATTTACTTTGAAGGCCAGAAACAAGCGATCGGCAAAAGCGACAGCAGCGGACTGTTCACCTATTTACTGGCTAAACCGACGCTGCTGATCGAAGCGCGAAAGAAAGGTTACCTTAGCGATACCAGGACGGTGTTACTTGCGCCCGAATGGGCTTCGCGTGAGGTCGTACTGTCTCTGTCGCCCATCAGCGCTACTTTGCAACTGACTTCCAACGTTCAGAACGCGCGCGTCACAATAGACAACAAAGCGCCGTCGAAATCCCTTTCGGACAGGATCCTTCTCTCTTCCGGTCAACATAGCATTACCGTGAAAGCCCTAGGGTATGCGCCCGCAAAGTTTGACCTTTCAGTTGGGCCGGAAGAGTCAGTTGCGAGGCAAATAACTTTGGAGCGTTTGCCGCTCGCTTCTCTGCAAACACAAGCCGGATCGCTCTTTCTCAACCGGGCGTATGACGACGTTTTGAAGTTGGCACAATTCATGTTTGAAGCCGACGCCACGAGCCCCGCTGCACATCGACTCGTAGGACTTGTTCACGTTGAGCGTGCTGAGTTCGCCAACGCGCAATCACATTTGGAAAAAGCGCTGGCGGGTAGCGAAACTGTGGCTTTGCGTATCCGGCGTCATATTGCTGAGAAGTTTGAACTAAACAAGGGCCATGAATTGTGTGAGGCTCAACTGACCCTCGGCAAGAGCGAACTGGAGTTTAGAAGCACTCGAAATCCCGCGGAGAATTTCAAAGTCTCTTACGACCAGGTACAGGTGATAGGTATTCAATTAAAGAGTCGAGTTGCGGTGTATTTGAATACCAAGGTCAACAGCGGCGGCAAAAAGCGGGATTACAATTTCTATAGTTTTGATAGAGAATTCTCCCAGTCAGGAAAGCCTTACCTGGAAATGATTCACCGCCTCTTGCGTTCCCACTAACTCATTCTTAGGAGGTCTCCATGAACTCTAAATTAATGCCGGGCCAAATGGTTGGTCTCGCGGCAGCACTCCTGGTACTTCTCTGTTTCTTTTTTCCCTGGATTGAACTGAATCTTCTCTTAGCCAGCACAAACTTATCTGGTTTTCAGCTCGCCACAGGAAGCGGCCCGGCCGGAGCTAACTTTGCTGGCGTGCCAAGTCTGCTGCTCGTGCCATTGAGCATGTTGGGAGTCCTTGCTGTGGTAGCAGCGTGTTTCCTAAGTTCTGCTTCGCCATCAAAGAGCGGTGCCGCAATTTTACTGATTAGTGCCGGCGGTATCAGTTCGCTCATCATTCTGTATCAGTACTTCAATCTCAACGCTGAACTCAATCAGAACGTGCTCGGCATGATCACTCAGAAGATGTTCAGCTACTCGTTCGGCGCACACGGGTCGCTGCTGGGTAGTTTTGTGGTTGTGGGAGGCGGATTGATTGATTTGGTAACCGGTCGGCCAAAGATCGCGCAGTAGTTCGAGCTGGAGGTGCAAACATGAAGCGATTCCTGATTCTTTGTCTAATTCTGTTGGCGGCTGTATCGATGGATCTTTTTGCGCAGGGCAAGCGCAGAAGAACGCCGGTGCTGACACTACCAGTTGCCCAACGATTGCTGGCGAAACATATAAACGAGTTGTCGGTCGACAACGCTCTGTTTACTTGTCGCGCTTGCTACAGCTTCGACGACAAAGAGGAAAATGACAACTTCGTGATTGTTACTGAATACGGCAACATGAATCGTTACCTCGCGGCCCGCGGGTATATGCGCGCGGGCGCTGACCGGCGTGACGTTTTCACGGCAAAAGCCAAGCGTAGCAAATACTTTGATTTTTCAGTAGCTGAAGACGGCAGATTTGGAGGTGCCGGATTCCGGTTTGCAAATTTTCGAAATCCGAGAATCACCGTCGACCGAATCACAGACCCAAAGCATGTACCGAATCGAATATGACTTAGTTCCAACGGACGTGACCATGCAGTTCTTTGGCAGAATCCAACGAATTCAATCCTTCGCCGTGTTCTCTTACGAGAATCGTAGGTGGAACATCTGCATCGGTTGTCGTAGTTGATTTAGAGGAGGAGCCTCAAGATGGCGTTTCAAATTCAGGTTAGAAAAGGTGCAGTGAACCTGATTTCGATCATGAAGCTTGAAGTACTGGCGTTGGTTCTACCGCTGTTGTTGTCTCAATTTACTTACGGGCAGGGTACTCGTCGTGTGACTGTCGCAGCTCGCGGATTCTATATTGAGCTTAATAGATGTAATGCGTGCGCCGGCCCGCATTGGCAGCAGGACGCCGTGGCAGCTTTTCGCGCTCGTGGTTTATCCGCCTTTGCCGGGAATCCAAAGTACGACGCTTCGTACCAAAGCATTCAGTTTCTTGAGAGGCTTCCAAGAGTTTCCGATAAGCTAACCCCTGTATTTGTGGGACCCTTTCAAACAGAAAACGCGGCGTCCATTGTCGTTTATCAAATCCCTTCTATTCTGAGAAAACAGATCGCGGAAGATCAAGGCTCGTCGGTTTCGGGCTCAACTGGAATGTTCGAAGTCAAGATAGTTCGAGTGCGCTCAGCGGTGGCGACCGGCGGCATTGATGGCCTTTCAGCCGACGCTTATTTGATACGTCCCGGTTTCGGTATTGGAAAGGTCATGATTGGCAGTCCCCGGTCTGATGTTGAAGCCGTGCTGGGCCAACCGCGTTACAGATCGAACAATTCCGATACATGGCAATCTGAATACGATGATGCGGAGTGCAAGCCCTGCCGTTAGAACGTGTGCGATTAGCGAGCCGATCGAGAGTGACCAAATGATTTGTACCGAGTGCAACACTTCGAATACCGAGTTAGCTCGCTTCTGCAATACCTGTGGACGTGAGTTGCAGAGTGAAAACACACAGCAGGCTTCCGCTCCGCGTCAGCAAACTGAAACGGATTCAGCGGCGGATGCTTTGATTGGTTCTACGATCGGGGGCAAGTACCGACTTGAGTCGAAGCTTGGAGCGGGCGGCATGGGAGCGGTTTATCGCGCGACCCGCCTAATTATAGGCGACGAAGTTGCGATTAAGATTCTTCACGACGGACAAAATGATCAGCGAGCGGCCGAGCGCTTTCGCCGCGAAGCCCAGGCAGCAGCCCGACTCAAACATCCCAATGCCGTGAACATTTACGACTTTGGTGTGACCGACGATGGTTTGCAATACCTGGTGATGGAGTTGGTCGAAGGAGAAAGTTCAAGACGAATAATCAAACAGCAAGGGCCACTCACGCCTTCGGCGGCAGCGGAAATCATCAGTCAGGTATGCGCGGCGTTAGACGAAGCGCATCGCCACAACATTATCCATCGCGACATCAAGCCAGACAACATTATCGTCGATGTCACTGCCAACCGGCTGCGCGTGAAAGTGCTCGACTTTGGAATTGCTAAACTGCGCGACGATACGGCGGGTAATTTGACGCAGACCGGCAGCGTTCTCGGCACGCCACATTACATGTCGCCCGAACAATGTCTGGGAGAAGAGCTGGACAGCCGCTCGGATATCTACAGCCTGGGCATTGTGTTGTATGAGATGCTGGCGGGAGTTGTACCTTTCAACTCGCCAAGTTCCGCAGCTGTCGTAGTGCAACACGTAACACAACCGCCCACACCCTTGCGGTTGGTTAATACCAGTATTTCTCCGGCAGTCGATGTGGTTGTGTTACACGCGTTAGAGAAGCAACGGGAAGGCCGACCAAAGACTGCGGGAAGTTTTGCTGATGCCATTTCTGCAGCGATCGCTGGACGAACGGAAGCAGCGTCGGGCGATATCAGTAAAGGTGACTTTGGTCTCGCCGGCATTGGATCCACGCGCCAGACTCAACCCACGGTTGTACTAGCGAAACCAATTACGGGAGCGAGTTCAAACGCCCGGAGCCCATCACTAGCGAAGTCTCCGAAACGAACTGTGCTAGGCTACATCGCCGTTGCCTTAGGTGCTTTAGTCTTGGGAGGAATTGTTGTTTTCTTTCTTAGATTCAGCCCGAGCGACAAGCTACCGAACGCGAATCAACAAGCGCCAACGACCGCGCCTCTGAAAATTACGGCGACCGGGTCATCAGTCAGGCTTCCTATCCAAACTAATACTTACGATGCCGGCAACGCCATCGACGGTCGGCGCGACACTGCTTGGGTTGAAGGCGTGAGCGGGCCGGGGATTGGCGAATGGATTCGACTCGATTTTGATCGGGAAGTAACTCTACACCGAGTAATCGTTCAGCCCGGGTATTTTAAAAGCCCTCAAATCTGGAGCGAAAATAATCGGGTTGCCTCGCTTGCTGCCAACTTCTCAGATGGCAGTTCACGTGAATTGGCGTTTACAGACCTCATGGAGGGGCAATCAATCGCGCTCGGACAATTGAAGACTCGTTGGGTTCGATTGGTCATTAAGTCTGTTTACTACGGTACAAATCCAGGACCTTATAACGACACGGCTCTTTCAGAAGTAACTGTTGAATGGGGCTCAACAGCGGAATCATCGCTGCCGCAAAGTCTAGCGCCAGTTTCCGCTACTCCGACGCCGGTGAGGGAGCCATTAAATACACCGTTGCTAACAAGCGAAGTGCATCAGGTTCTTGATGGTTGGTCTGGGGCGGCTCGATCTCACGACCTTGACTCACAAATGACGTATTACGCAGACACGTTGGATCCTTACTTTAAACGCCGCAACGTTAACAAAGCTGAGATTCAATCCGATCGTGCGGTCGCTTATCGACGCTATTTTAAACTTGATCTCCAACTCAGCAACATCAGTGTCGTCTTCGACCAAGCAGGTACTGAGGCTACTGCCACGTTCGATAAAGCTTTCGCATTCGAAGGTGAAAAACATTTTTCCGGTTCGGTTCTTACCAAGTTGTGGCTCACCAAGTTTGGATCGCGATGGCTCATCACGGGCGAAAAAGACCAAAAAGTTCATTACATCAACAACTAGATGACGCAGGGAACCGAAACGGTTCTGATGATCACGCGAAAGCGATCAATGCCCCCCTGATTGGAGACTAGTATGATCTGTCAAAAGTGTAACTCACCAAATTCCGACGGAGCGCGCTTTTGTTCCGGCTGCGGAAGCGAGCTATTCGCCCTGCACGCACCTGCAGTCCAAGCCTTCGTGGCGGGCGCGGAACCTGGTTCCGCAGGAATCCGCGCTCCGGGACCGTTAAGCATCTCCTCAATCCCACCTGATGGTGCGTCGCATCGAGCCGACGATGAAGACGAGATAACCAAAACGCGCCACGCTGCCGGCACGCCCCCAACCGACGGCACCCAGGCGACGTTGATTGGGAGGATCATCGAAGGAAAGTATCGTCTCGATGCCAAAATCGGATTCGGTGGTATGGGATCGGTATACCGGGCATACCGCTTGCTCATCGGCGACGAAGTCGCAATTAAGATTCTGCACGCGCAACATAGTACCGAGCCTCAAGCTACGGAGCGATTTCGCCGTGAGGCCCAAGCAGCCGCGAGACTAAAACATCCAAACGCAGTTTCAGTTTACGACTTCGGAGTGACGAGCGATGGGCTGCTCTATCTAGTAATGGAATTGGTTGAAGGGAACAGCCTGCGACACATTATCAAGCATCAGGGTCCTTTAACGCCGTCTGCTGTTAGTGAAGTTATCAGTCAAGCCTGTGCCGCGCTCCAGGTTGCCCATCAGCAACACATCGTTCACCGCGATCTGAAACCCGATAACATAATCGTGAATGTGACCATCACCGGGTTGAGAGTCAAGGTGCTTGATTTTGGCATCGCCAAATTGCGCGACATCGCAGCCAGTAACTTAACGCAAACCGGTAGCGTGATGGGCACGCCACATTACATGTCTCCGGAACAATGTCTGGGCGAGGAAATCGACAGCCGGTCCGATCTGTATAGCCTCGGCATTGTCATGTATGAAATGCTGGCTGGCGTCGTACCTTTCAACTCGCCCACCTCAACAGCAGTCGTTGTCCAACACGTGAACAAAGAACCGCCCTCGCTGCGTTCCATAAATCTCAGCATCTCTCCGGCAGTTGAAGCAGTAGTTCTGCACGCACTGGCCAAGAGACGTGAAGATCGTCCACAAACCGCCGACGCTCTCTCGCGCGAATTGGTCGCGGCGGTCAGTCCAGGACAACCACCATCCGCCTCAGTGGCCGGGGTTCCAACGGCGCCTCAATCATCACTGGATTCGCAACCTGGCTTGACACCAACCATGGTGATGAAAAGCCCTGCGTCGGGAGGCACGCCGGTTTATTTCTCGCCGGCTCATGGGATTGCCCCGGCTGTTTCGTCTCAGTCTTCGTCCGTGCCCCGCCGCTCGAAGGCTGTACCCGTCCTTGCTGGAGTGACCGCGTTGTCAATTCTTGCCGGCGTGGTCGCGGTCTATTTCATTTTTTTCTCGTTCTCGGCAAAGCGGGCGATCCTGGACGAGATCAGAAAGGGCAATCTTGTTAAGCCCGAAGGAAATAGTGCCTATGACCTTTTCCTGAAGCACCAGGGGAAAGATCTCAACGCAACTGACAAAGAAGAGATAACACGTAACGCGCAACCGAAGCTTGAGCAAAGAGGGGATCAGATTTTCACCAACCTCAAACAGGACCAGACTGAGTCTGAAGCGGAATGGTCCGAGGCCAATCGTATTTATGCATGGCTAAATGAACTGCGGCCTAGCCCAGTTTTCGAATCGAAAGTTTACTTCTCCCAGGCGTCAAGCGCTTTTGCGCGGAAAGATTACAACGGCGCAATCTCTAGCTATCAACGCGCGAGTAGGCTGCAACCGAATTGGGCGCTCGTCTTAAATCGAATGGGCCGTTGCTATCTGAATCTTAAGGATAAAGGAAGCGCTAGAGAGTATTACCGCCAGGCGACCGTAGCCGAACCAGCGTGGATATCGCCCTGGGTGAATTTAGGAGCTGTTTGCCTTGAACTGAATGATCCGTACAGCGCTGAGTCTGCGTTGCGACAAGCCACCGGCATCGACGCTCAGAAGGCTTCAGCCCACAAGCTACTTGGCGATGCTCTCGAAAAACAAGGGCGACTATGCGAAGCACTTGACGAGTTTTCAACCGCGCTCAATCTTGCTACCAACAATCCCACGAACACAGTCAACTCTGACGCGTTACGGAGAAAAGTAACAGCGCTGAGCTCGCAGCTCTTTTGTGACTAGAGACCGATGAAGTTGAAGCAAATCCTGCTTTTTGCGGCAGCCGGGCTACTAATTGGCGCGGTCGGAGGGACTATCTTCTGGCTGGTCTTTTCGCCTTACCGAGACCTTGACATCCTCATCTCAAACGGAACAGTCATAGATGGAGCGGGCAGTCCTTCTCGCTTCGCTGATGTCGGCATTCGCGACGGCAAGATCGTTGCAGTTAGTCGTTGGCGATTTTATTTTTCCAGAGCAAAGGTCAACATTGACGCAACGGACCGGATTGTATCGCCGGGATTCATCGATACTCACACGCATGTCGAGGGAAACATTCCACAGACCGCAGCTTTCCGCGCTGAAAACTTTCTTCGTCAAGGCGTTACTACTCTGATTACAGGAAACTGCGGGCGGTCACGCACCAATATTGCAGCATTATTCCGAGGGCTGGAGAAAACGGGAACATACATAAATTTCGCCACTCTAGTGGGCCATAACAGTATCAGACAAGAGGTGATGGGGGTCGATGCCCGCGAGCCCACAACTGAGGAGCTGAATCGCATGAGAGTCCTCGTTGATCGGGCGATCAAAGATGGCGCGGTAGGGTTATCCTCAGGCTTGGAGTATGTTCCGGGACGCTTTGCGACGACGTCGGAGGTAATAGCGCTTGCCAAAGAGTCTGGGAATAAGGGCGCACTATATGCGACGCATATTCGGAACGAAGGTCCGAAAGGTGTAGAAGCAATTCATGAGGCTTTGGAGATCGCAAGGCAAGCCGGCGCAGCGCTGGAAATATCTCATTTCAAAAGCTCCGGGCTGCGACAGTGGCGCACCATCGGTAGCAGGTTGGCTTTACTGGATGAAGCGCGCGCTCGCGGGCAAAAAGTTACCATCGATGTTTACCCTTACACGCGATCAAGTACAACTACAGACATATTGCTGCCGGACTGGGCAGTCAAAGATCATCGCTCCGGTTTGCGTCAAGTTTCCACATCTGGCGACCTAAGGCAAAGACTGCATGCGGACATTGTCTCCCGCTTAACTGAGGAAGGGTGGAAAGATCTCTTATTCGTTCGCTTAGTGGCCGGCCGTCCCGAGTGGATCGGTAAAACTCTGGCGCAAGTTCCAATTGCCGCGCAGAATCTGAGTGAACAGGTGGAAAACTTGATTGATGTATCTCTTCGCGGCGGTGCCCAAGCCGTCTTCGACGATATGGATGAACAAGATGTGGCCCAGGTTGCAACTTATCCATATTCAGTATTTGGTTCGGATAGCGCAGTGAGGAGCCCTTCGGCAGACTATCTACCTCATCCGCGAGGTTATGGAACATTTCCTCGAATTTTCAGCAAGTATGTTCGCGACGAAGGACTGTTGTCGCTCGCATCGGCAATTCATAAATCCAGCGGCCAGGCCGCAGAAATATTCCATCTGGCGAACCGAGGAATTCTGACACCTGGAAATTGGGCGGACGTGGTAGTGTTCGATCCGGTGAACATTCGGGACAAAGCTGACTACGATCAACCATTCGCTCGCCCGATGGGCATCGACTACGTCATCGTGAACGGCGTAGTAGTCGTCGACCACGAGAATCTCACTAGCAACGACCCCGCCGGTTTGCCGATCAGGTTTCAGTAGGAAATGTGGGTCGTTGGGTCACTACCGATAACTGCCGCTCTTTCCACGCGCCGAGGTTGGACGTATGACAGTAAGGATTGTCAAAAGTAGCCGAACCAGTGAAGTGGGATGGCGTGCTTAGCGGCTTGCGTGTGTAGATGATCCAATCACAGGTCTTGTCACTTACGTGTTCTCATTGCCTTCAATTTGGCCTTTACTCTTTCGTGCGTCTCATCGAGCAATCTCTTCACTTCGCTAGAGAATGGACTGTAACCGAAAAAGTCAGGCAGAGTTGGGGTTCTTATCTCTTGTGGAAATGATATGTTCGCAAACAGAATTTGTTGAGAGCCCGGCGATTTACGAATGTCGTAGCGACCAGCAAACGGGAAGTATCCGCCCCCATATTGTTCGCCAAGCACCTCCCTCAGGGTTGTTGCGTATAGTTCCGGATGAATTTTCATGTATCTGCGATTCACACCATCTATCTTATGCGAAATGTGTATAAGGCTGTCTCCTGACAGATCGCAGCCAAGATGATGCGCTATCAGCAGTCCGGTATTGTCCAGGAATCCAAGCTCTTCAGTTCGATACAGTTCCTCCAACCTATCTCGTCTTTTCCTGAAGATGCATGAGTGCAAAAGGGCGGCATTGCTGTAGGCCAGGAACGATGAGTGCCTGTGATGTTTTCGCAGCAGGAGAATCTCTTCGAAGGCCGGGTCAAATTCACCGATGAGCAGTTGGCGTTCGAGCCCGTAGTAATAGATGAACAAATAGCCAACATCGATTGGCGTGACTATGTCTCTGAGCCAACTCAAGTAGATCCATTTCTGTTCTGGAGAAAGACCCGCATAAGTTGGGTAATAGTTTGGGCGAGGAACTTCTTCCTCATCGGCAGGCTCGTTGATGGGCATTCTAACGAAAATGGTACTTGGCTCACTTGGCGACAGCGTCTTTATTTCTGGTTGTCCATCGATAAAGCTGACCGTAATCCCGATGCTAAACCCCGATGACACAGTATTTGGATCTTCATCCGACACGTAGAGCAATGAAGCAGTTCGCGCCGAAAGGCGCAGGCTATGACTCCCAACGACTAAGGACTCTGTTCTGTATGGTTGAAGGCTACTCTGGTTTTCCATCTTAGATGATACTTCAGTCAAAAGTTACCATCGCGCACACGACTACACATCCGTTTGCTCAAATAACTTCCGCCATTTCCAAGTATCGGCAAAACGCATTCGCCAACTCCATTTGCCGCGGCGTCTTGCACTGCACTTCGAAGAGAGCCGGACTCGCGACCAGCACGGTCAAGCATTGTGCTCGTGACGTAGCCACGTTGAGTCTGTTGGAGCTATAAAGGAATTCCATGCCTCGTGGAGCATCCTCCGGCGTCGAAGTAGTCATGGAACATAAAACCACTGGAGCTTGTTGTCCCTGAAACTTGTCCACAGTACCCACTCGCGCTCCCTCGGGCAATGCCTCCACCAAAGCCGCAACCTGCGCATTGTAAGGAGCTACAACAAGAATATCGCCGAGTGCCAGTTTCTCTATCTCCCTATCTTTGTTGGTCCACGTCACTTCGCCGTCGAGTAGTTGACCGAGCAATTCTGCAATCCTCGCGGCTTCCTCAGGAGACTCGCTCTGATTTCCTGTGTGCTCTACGGGAAAGAAGCGCAGGCCAGTCCCATCAAGCACCGATCGACTGTTGAGCCGTTGGTTTTCATTCTCGGGACGTGATTCAAGTCGATCGTCATAGAACAGCTCGGACGTAAACTTACAAATGTCGGGAGGTAAACGCCAACTCTCTCCGAGAAAGAGCCCCTGATCTTTATCAATCGTCGCCTTGCCATTAAGCAGGTGTGCCAGAGCAGACACTTCGGCGCCCGGAGGATGAACACCCTTCTGCGGTTGATCAAGCTGCTGAGGATCACCAAGCAAGACTATGCTGTTCGCCGCTTGAGAGACCGCCAACACGTTCGCCAGAGACATTTGACCTGCCTCGTCGACGAACAAGACATCGACCGATTCGGCCATCTCTTCCCTTGACCAGAGCCAGGCAGTTCCGGCCACTACTTGCGCCTCACCCTTTCTCAGCTTCTCGACCACCTTTTCATTCGTATCGACTTGCGTGACGGCAGCTTCGGAACATCCGTCAGTCTCGTTTGATTTCTGAACTACCTGCAACTTGGAGCCGCTCTTCTTTGCCGCCTTGCACAATTCACTTAGCAGATTGCTGATGACCTTGTGACTGTTCGCTATGACCCCCACCCGTCGTCCGGATTCTAAGAGTGCCAAAATCATCTGCGCGCCGGTGTAGGTCTTACCGGAACCAGGAGGCCCTTGAATTGGAAGAGCGGACGAATCCAGGGCCAGAACCAACTTGATCGCTGCTTCAACGGGCGTCAGACCTTCGGCTATTGACTCCAAGGTGCCGCCGGATATTCTTGGACTATTTCGCAGCAAAATGTCTCGGGCTGCTTGGAACGACCCAGTTCCATCGACGCTATGATCGGCCAGGTATGTTCCGAGGCGGATGAGGCTATTAATTTGCTCCGTGTTATCCATCGAATCGCAGGTTACCAATGCGGTTGGGTGTGGAGCTTTATTACTCTTACCCCGCTTCAAATCGATCGTATGATTGTAATCATCTATGTCGACTATTGTGCCGGTGCGTATTTCACGGGAAGCTGAACACCTGTTTCACGGGAAGGTGAACACCTATTTCACGGGAAGGTGAACACCCGTTTCACGGGAAGGTGAACACCTATTTCACGGGAAGGTGAACACTTTTG
>Ga0187892_10004959_pt1 | contig 21605 bp, 14 predicted proteins | sample MA1701073metaG_FD_139345 | JGI IMG/M metagenome (GOLD analysis project Ga0187892, IMG submission 139345) | Bio-ooze microbial communities from a basaltic lava cave in the Kipuka Kanohina Cave System on the Island of Hawaii, USA - MA170107-3 metaG ... | reverse complement strand
TGATCTCGACTTTCATCACAACCTCCTTGCAATTCACATCGCCGGCAGCCACATGCTACCCTAGCCCACAAGAAGGTTAACTGTATTTATTAGACCGCGCCACTACTATTGGGATGCACCCGCCCCAGCCCGTTAATCATCCTCGCCCCAATAGAGCGCAATCAACTCATCTCGCCCGACTTGATCAAACAAGTGTCTGGTGGTGGCCACGAAAGCGCGCTCACCGACCTGAACGATGGTCCCAGAGCCGAGGAGAGTAGGTTTCCCCTCGTTCTTCGCGATCATACAAGTATGCTGCTTGGCCACCTGTGCACCGACAGCGGAAATCGCGTGCCTTTCGGATTCGTCCAACTCTCGCAATAACTGCCCGCCGCTGTCGAAAAACCCGCGTCTGATTGTCATAGGTCGATCCTCATTTCACGCGGCTCCGGGGAGGTCCAACAGGCTCAGCCACGGTTGCAGGGTCGCCACGTAGCGGATGCGGGCATCTTCCCCACCTCTGAAGAGGTGGGCCACCCAAGACCACGTGGCCCCAAACTCATTTCGACGGCGTCTTGCTCAGCCACGGCATGAGGGCCCGGACGTTGCGCCCGGCTGCTTCAAAGAGCGTGTCGACATCCGCATTGTGCAGCCGACGCATGTTCTTGCCGCCGGAACGATGCTCCTCGATCCACTCCCGCGCGAACGCCCCGCTGCGCACTTCGTCCAGGATACGCTTCATTTCTTGCCGAGTTTGATCGGTGACGAGCCGCGGGCCGCGAGTCAGGTCGCCGTACTCGGCGGTATTGGAAATCCGTTCGCGCATGGCGGACAGCCCGCGCCCGTAGATCAAGTCGACAATTTGCTTGAGCTCATGGACGCATTCCAGGTAAGCGAACTCCGGTTGATAGCCGGCGTCGACGAGAGTCTCAAAGGCGGCCTTGGCTAAAGCCGTAACGCCGCCGCACAGGACAACCTGCTCGCCGAATAGGTCGGTCTCGGTTTCGGTGGCGAATGTGGTCTCGATGACGCCGGCCCGAGTCGAACCGATGGCCTTCGTCCATGCCAGGGCGGTGCTCTTCGCCCGGCCGCTGGCGTCCTGATGAATCGCCATCAGCGCGGGCAGGCCCCTACCCTCCATGTACAGTGACCGCAACAGGGTTCCCGGCCCCTTGGGGGCAACCATGATGACGTCCGTCGACGGCGGCGGGACGATGAAACCGAACCGGATATTGAACCCGTGCACGAAGCCCAGGGTTGTCTCGCGTCGAATCGCCGGGGCAATCGCTTGCGAATAGATGTCGCTTGCCGACTCGTCCGGCAGCGTCAGGATCACCAGGTCGGCCTGCGCCGCTGCCTCGCGAACGGCGCGGGGCGCAAAGCCGTCCGCCGACGCCTGATCGGCGCTTCGGCCGGCTCGCTGTCCAATCTCTACGTTCACGCCCGAGTCGCGCAGATTCAGCGCGTGGGCCCGTCCCTGATTGCCGTACCCGATGACGGTCACGCGGGCGGCGCGCAGCGGCGCGAGGTCGGCGTCGGCATCCCGGTAGATGGTCAATGTCATGGCGCGACTCCCATTGCACGTCGGACGGCATTCAAGACGCCGGCGGGTTTACGTTGCTTTTGCAATCTTGCCGATCATAATACCGCCTCGCGCACGCCGCCAGAACGCGGCGATTGAGGACGATCGATGAGTACGGACGAACTGAGCTTCCACGACCGTCTGGCGGCCGTGCTGGCCCTTGAGGACGACGACAAGCTCGCCGCCGAGTTGGCGGACGCCCGCGCCGCCGATATCGCCGAGTCCCTCAATCTGCTGCGCAATGAGGATCGGTCGCGCATCATGTTCGCGCTGCCGCCGCACACCGCCGCCGAAGTCGTCGTGATGCTCGACGACGCCGTCCGCGGCGAAGTCGTCGAGGAGATGGACGCCCAGTCGCTGACGGAGATGGTGTCGTCGCTTCCACCCGACGACGCCGCCGACGTGCTCGGCGAACTCAGCGACGAAGCGGCCGGTCACATCCTCGATCGTATGGCGGATGAGCAGCAGTCCGACAAGATCGAAAAGTTGTTGAAATATGATGAGGATACGGCCGGCGGGATCATGACGTCGGAGGTCGTCGCCGTACCCGCCTCGGCCACCGTCGCCGACGCCGTAGACTACGTCCGCAAAGCGCCGCACCATGAGGACCTCCACGAGATCTACATTACCGGGCCGGATCGCAAGTTGGTCGGTACGGTGCCGCTGCGCAAACTCGTGACCCAGGGGTCGGCCGTCAAACTCGAAAGCATTTGCGACCGGGACCCGGTCGTCGTGCCCGTCCATGAGAGACAGGAAACCGTGGTACAGATGATCCGCAAATATGATGCGATGGCCGCGGCGGTCGTGGACGAGAACGGCCGACTGCTCGGGCGAATCACCCACGATGACCTTCTCGATGTAGCCGAGGAGGAGGCCGAGCAGGATTTGTTCCGAATGGCCGGGACCGACGCCGCGGAATTGGACACGCGTTCGGTGTTCCAGGCTGCCCGCATCCGGCTGATGTGGTTGCTTCCGTGCATGTGCGGCATGCTCCTTTCGGCATCCGTGATGGCGTTAAGCAAGCATCGCTTTGACGCCTTGCTGTTCGCGGCCCTGGCGATGTTCGTCCCGATGATCGGGGCGATGGGCGGCAACAGCGGCATCCAAATCTCGACTGTGATCGTACGCGGATTCGCGACGGGAGAACTAGGCTCTACGATGCTGGTGCGTGCCGTGATGCGCGAAGGCCGCATCGCATTGACGATGGCGCCGGTGTGTGGTGTGGGGGCCTGGGCCTTGGTCTCTTTGGCTCTGCCGATTTTGGATCAATTCGGTCCGCTCGACGCGAACATGCCGCCACCCGCAAGAGTGGCTCTTGCGGTCGGGTGCGCTATGACGGCGACGATCCTGGTCTCAGCCGTGCTCGGCATCGCGCTGCCGTTTTCCTTCCGTCGGGTGGGCGTCGATCCGGCCATCTCATCGGGGCCGCTGGTTACAACCATGAACGACGTCATTTCTATTTCGATTTATATGGTCATTTCCATGTTGATCGCACGTTGAACCCCGATTCTCCCCATTGATTCGCGCGATGCAGCCCGGTAAACTGTATATAGATCTAAGGTGGGGTTCCTCGGCGTGAAACCTGCGTTTTGAGATGCGAATGGGCCGGTCCAGGATGTCGACCTATCCTACGAGGCGATTCGTCTCGGCTGCTTTGCCCGTGAAAGGATTGAACCGGTGACCAAGGGACTTCGAGGCTTGGCGCTCTTCTTGCCGTTGACGATGATTCTTACGACCGAATTGGCGGCGCAGGCAGCTCAGCCGATTGGCTGGCAAACGGGATCGGTCCGATCGGTTGAGCAAAGTCGGGACGAGTTGCGGTCGACCCTCGCAGCCTTGACCGATGGAACGGGAGGAAAGCCAAGGCATTTTGTGATTCAGTTCGACGCACCGATCGGAGCTTCCAAGCGAGACGAGTTGTCCACTGCCGGCGTGCGACTCCTGAGCTACCTTGGATCCCACGCATACTTCGCGTCCACATCTTCGACCGGCGTGCAAACCGGCCCGGTCTCCCAGATTCCCGGCCTCGCCCGTGTCCAACGGATCGAGCGGGCTTGGAAGCTCCATCCGTATCTCGCGGCCGGCAAGATTCCGGACTGGGCGGTCGTTTCCGGGCCGGCGGATCCCAGCAAACCGCAGACGATTGTCGTCGGCGCGTACGTCCAGTTTCACCGCGATGCGATTCTGGTCCCGGATGCGTTCGATACGATAGGCCGACATGGCGGGGTCGTTCGCGACTCGGTGCGATCGGTCAATGCTTTGGTCGTCGAAGTGCCGTTCGAGCAGATTAACGCAATGGCGGAGGAGGACGCGGTTCAATGGATCGAGCCGCCGTTGCCCCAATGGTCGGCCGTAAACAACAGCAATCGTGCCGCGACAGGTGCGGACATTGTCCAGGAGGCGCCCTACGAGTTAGATGGCGCGGGCGTAAAGGTGCTCATCTACGATTCGGGCACAATTGAGGCGACTCACCCCGACCTCGCCGGCCGGGTCACTATCGGCGACAGTGATTTTTTGTCGTTTCATGCCACCCATGTGGCCGGAACCGTCGGCGGAACCGGCGCCGGGAGCAGCGGCCTGTTCCGCGGCATGGCCCCGGCTGTGGACATCCTGTCGTATGGGTTCCAATGGAATTCCGAAGACGGAGTCTTCCTTTATGCCAATCCCGGCGATATCGAACAGGATTACGCTGAAGCCATCAATGTCCATGGTGCCGTGATCTCAAACAACTCACTCGGAACCAACACCTGTTTCAACGGCTTCCCTTGCGAAATCACCGGCGACTACGGCGTCACATCCAGCTTGATTGACACGATCGTGGCCGGCGGGCTCGGACAGCCAATCCGGGTTGTTTGGGCCAATGGCAACGAACGCGATTGCCCGCGGTGCCGTTTCGAAGGGCATCACACCGACGAAGGGTATCATTCCACGGCGCCGCCGGCCTGCGCGAAGAATCAAATCGCCGTCGGGGCAGTGAATTCCAACGACGACTCGATGACTGTTTTCAGCAGTTGGGGGCCCTGTGACGACGGGCGGCTGCGGCCCGATGTAACGGCCCCAGGTTGTGAAACGGGAGACGACAATGGGGTTACGTCCTGCACCACGGGCGGCGGCTACTTTTCGCTTTGCGGCACATCTATGGCCTCGCCAACCGTTTGCGGACTTAGCGCGCTATTGCTTCAGGATTTTCGTTCAACATTCCCGGAGCGGGACGACTTTCGTAACTCGACCCTGAAAGCCCTTCTTACCCATAACGCCCACGACCTAGGGGCTCCCGGACCGGATTTTCAGTTTGGGTACGGGTCAGTAAGAATTAAGCCTACCGTGGATTTCATGCGGACTGGTAGTTTTTTGGAGGACGAAGTCGGACACAACGGAACACACTCAGCGTTGGTATTTGTCGCGGACGGGGATCCGTTGCTTAAGGTCACGCTTGCCTGGGATGATCCGGCGGGTGCGCCCAATGTTATGACTGCACTAGTCAATGACCTGGACTTGGTGGTCTACGACCCGGCATCGAACCAACACTTCCCGTGGACTTTGGACCCGCAATTACCAGGGCTGGCGGCCATTCGCTCGCTGCCGGACCGCATCAATAACATAGAGCAAGTCATGGTGGACGATCCGATGCCCGGCGTCTGGCGCGTTGAGGTTCGCGGCTTCAATGTTCCGGAGGGTTCGCAGTGGTTCTCGCTCTGTGCGTCGCCGCTGCTGGTCAACTGCTCAACGCGGGGCGCCGTTTCGCTGGATGAACCGAAATATGATTGTGAGAGCTCGGCCGCAATCAGGGTAAGTGACTGCGATTTGAATGCGGACGACAACAGGGTTGAGACCGTGGCCGTTTCGGCCGCGTCAGATACTGAGCCGGGCGGGGAGATTCTGATTCTGACCGAAACCGGCGACCAGACCGCCGATTTTCGCGGGTCCCTGCTGCTTCAGACTACCGACGCACCGGGGGTACTGCACATCAGCCAGGGGGACACGCTTACGGTTACCTACATCGATATGGACGACGGTTTTGGCAACACGCACATTCCGGTGGCGACGACGGCAGTGGTTGATTGCCTCTCGCCGATCGTCCTGGACGTCTTTGTTTCTGACATCCGCCCGCGCCGCGCGACGGTCGCCTTTACAAGCGACGAGTTGACGCTTGGCACGATTCGCTTCGGCAGCTCTTGCAATTCCCTGACGCGCAGCGCGGTGGATGCCGGGTTCCACACGGTCCACGACGTGACCCTCGCCGGGCTGAGCGAGAACGCCGTTTACTACTTCGCGGTGGACGCGTCGGACCAGGCCGGCAATGCAACAACCGACGACAATGGCGGAGCGTGCTACACCTTCGTTACCCCTGACATACCCGACTTCTTCACAGAACTATTCGGCGGGGATCTGGACCTGACCGCGGCGACGCTGATGTTTGCTCCGAACGGGTCCCTCGACTTCTACGAGGGATGCATCGTCGGCATCGATGCGCTGCCGACCGACCCGGCCGGCGGCACGGTGCTTTCGTTCCTTCCCAACATGGACGACGGGGCGGCTTTCATCAACCTCAGTGGCGACGCTACCATATCTCACTACGGCACCAGTTTTGGTAGCCTTTACGTTGGCAGCAACGGTTACATTACCTTTGGCACTAGCGACGGCGATCCGTTCGAGAGCCTACTCGGCCATTTCCGTATCCCGCGGATTTCCGGCCTGTTTCACGACTTGAACCCCGGTGCAGGCGGCTCGGTGTCTTGGCGGCAACTTGACGACCGAGCGGTCGTTACCTGGCTCGATGTTCCTGAGTACTTCAACCTAGGCTCGAACACGTTCCAAATTGAAATGTTTTTCGACGGGCGGATTGCGATCAGCTACCTGAACTTGAGTTTGAATAGGGCGCTGGTCGGCTTGTCCGCGGGACTTGGGGTCGGTCCGAACTTCTTCGAGAGTGACCTTTCCGCCATGTCGTCTTGCGGTCCGCGGCCGCCGCTTGTTCAAAACGGCACAGCGACCGCTGTGGAGGATGTGCCTTTGAATATCATGCTGCGAACATCCGATGACGGGTTTCCAGATCCCCCCGGCCACGTGACCGTGATTGTCGCCTCGCTTCCGGAGCATGGCGTCCTGACCGACTCCGCCGCGGGTGTCATCGGCCAGGTTCCGTATCCGCTGACCGGCGACATCGCCCAGGTCGTCTACGTCCCGGCCGCGGATTATAGGGGGCCGGACAGCTTTCAGTTCAAAGCCAATGACGGCGGGGCGCCGCCCGAAGGCGGCGACTCCCGATTGGCGCTTGTGACCATCCAGGTCGATGCGGACTGCAACGAGAATCTCATCGGCGATCGCGTGGACATTGAGGACGACCGCAGTCAGGATTGTAACGCCAACGTCGTTCCGGATGAATGCGATATAGCCTCGGGCCAAAGCGGTGATTGCGAACCGGACGGCATCCCCGACGAGTGCACGTTGGATTGCAACACGAACCGCGTCATGGACGGCTGCGACATTCGAGACGGCGTGAGCGAAGATTGCAACACCAATAGTGTGCCCGACGAATGCGACATCATCGGCTTCGGTGACCGTTTCTACGAAATCACTCCAATCCCGCCGCTTCGGATTCCCGATCGAGGTTTCAGCAGGCACACGTTCCACGTCCCTGACCCGGGCACGGTAGTCGATGTGAATGTCCGGCTCAACATTGAACACAGCTCGGTCGGACAACTCAGAATCCTCTTGCAGCACGGTTTGAAAGTCATCACGTTAGTGCTTAACTGCGGCGGCGACGGCGACAACTTTACGAATACGCTCCTGGACGACGAAGCCGCGTTGCCTATCTGCGGAGGTAGCCCGCCGTTTTCCGGCGCCTTTTTCGCCTACAGCCCCCTGGCCGATTTCGATGGGATGCCGATGGAGGGTGACTGGTCGCTTGTTTTGCGCGACGGTAATGCTGGGGCCGAGGGAATGCTGATCAGTTGGTCGCTCCTATTCCCCTCCCGCCACGGCGATTGCAACAACAACGCGCTTCCGGACGACTGCGAGCCCGATTGTAACCGCAACGGAGTCACGGACGAATGCGACCTTCGAAACGGAGTCAGCCCTGACGAGAACGGCAACAACGTGCCTGACGAATGCGAGTGCTTGAACAGCCGCGGCGACAGCGACGGCGACGCCGATCTGGACCTGCGCGATATCGCCGCTTTTCAGAATTGTTATGGTGGATCGGCGTCCGTCGGCTGCGCCTGCGCCGATTTGGATGGCGACGGGGCGATCGACGCGGCCGATATCGTGGTACTGGCGCAGCAAATCACCGGTCCTTAGGCGAATCACTTGGGCGTGACCTCGCTCGCCGCCTGACCTACTCGTTCTTGGCAGGCTTGGCAGCGTCCTTTTCGGCGGCCGCCTTGCGGTTGTCGGCGCGTTGCGCCTTCCGGTCGGCGTCGGTCATCAGAGTCAGTGTCTGCCGCGTCGTCGTTTCCATGTGGACGGGTTTGGTCTCGTCGGGCCCTTCGCAGCCTACTCAATGACGTGATCTGACGCCTTGCCGGTGGCGCCAGGCTTGGTCGCGAAGCTCTTCAAAAAACCCCGTATCGAGGTCGTCATCGGTGATGCCGCTCTCGGCGACCGGCTCGGCCTCTCGGGGTTGGCGCTCAACACATCCGCTCGACATGCCCTGCCGGTTACGCCGCGGCGGCCCGCCGTCGACGGCCGAAGGAAACCTTCGCTCCGGCAAGCAGCAGCAAGATCATGACGATCAATCCCCATTCGGATACGGTCGGAATTGGAAGCGGCTCAGCGCCCCGTCGAGAACCACTTCCGACAGCTCGACACCCAGGTCGACGATTGTGGCATCGGCGATGATGTAGGAATCCGCGCCGCCGCGGTGCCCCACACGTACCGGCTTGGCGGGCGGTTGTCCGCCGAATGGCTACGGGGTGGACCAACCGGCGCTCGATCTGAACATTGACGGCGTCCCGGGCAACGACGTGTGGGATGTCCCCATCACCCTACCCCAAACCCGGCGGTGGGAATTACATGACCACGGATGCCGCCGGTAATCGGATCTACCTACCGGCAGTCCCTCACGCGGTCAATGTTCCCCCGAAGCTGGACGCGAACATGGACGGAAAGGTGGACGGCTCTGCCGCGACGCTCGGCGGAGATGACGGACACTACTCTCCCCGCTTCGTGCCGAACGGCGCGGCAAACAAGGTGGGTGTAAACCTCGGGTTGTGCGTCTATCCGTGCGGTAGGAACACATGGACGCTGTGTTTTGTCGATGTAGACATGGACTGTGTGCCCGATCGGTTCACAAACAGCACGTGGGAATCAAAGGATGGCGGGGTGAGGGTGGGCGATTGGGCGTTCAGCGGGCGTATCACTACCTTCACCACTGACCTGTCGAAGGAGAAGGTTGTAGCGCGTCCAATCCGGCTCGACGTTTCCGGCCCACGAAATCGAACTACAGATGAGGACGGAGCACCCGAAAACGACTGTTAGCCACGGCCGAATGCATGAACGCCTGAAGCACATGATTACACCCTCCCTCTTGTCAGTTGAAAGGACCCAAATGCATTAGTAGTTCCTTGCTCACGGCAAAACCCGCCAAGTTGTCCAGAGCGGCAACTCATGACAACCGCGCCGTTTACGAGAATCCTTTAACTTGATTGGAGAAAGTATACCTCAGAGGCAGGACAATCGGAAGTGGATTCTTCGCTGTTTCCGATTCTTTTCGTGACAGATGCCGCGTGGCTACAGCTTGTCAATATGGGAAAGCTACAGTTAGTAGCATGGGAGTTACTCATCTTGCGCTGCCTGCCTAGGCTAACACCAGTCCTAGTCCTCCTTGGGAACAGCAGGCTTGGCAGCGTCCTTTTCGGCGGCCGCCTTGCGGTTTTCGGCGCGTTGCGCCTTCCGGTCGGCGTCGGTCATCAGAGTCAGTGTCTGCCGCGTCGTCGTTTCCATGTGGACGGGTTTGGTCTCGTCGGGCCCTGGGCCGGAAGTGGAGCCGTCGATAATCATGCGCGTGGTCTCGGACTGCGCGACGAACTCGCCTTTTTTCACATCGAAGGTTGCGGTACCCTCGATGTCGCCGGACGTTCGATCGAGCAACATGAAGAACATGCGGGCGCCCCTCTTTGCGCCGGGCGGCTGAGCGATCTTGGCCGTGTAGCGAACGACGGCGATAGGCCGGCCGTCTTCTGTTCCGATCCGGTCCAACGTGCACTGATACTCGCCCACGACGTCGCCCAGATAGACTCCGAATTGCCGCACCGTCCTCGTCCACGTATCTCCGACTTTGACGGTCTTGTAGGGATAGAGAACCATCCGGGAATCTCCCCAAAGAACCCGTGCTGACTCGTCCGTGAAGTCGTCTTGCAAACCGGCGAAGACGAAGTTGCCCGTTGCCGTAGGTTCGATCTTTTCGTACACGGCCTCCATGCCCTTGAACGCCGTGATTCGCCCGCTGCTGTCGACGTCCATGGTAAGCGACATGCCGATCATCGGGCCGAAGATGCCGGCGAGCACATTCGATGAATCGTCGAGCTTGTCGGCGTCGGAGTCGAAGGTCATGGGTCCACGGCGGCCTTCGGAGTAGTGTTTCATTCGATCGAACGTCAGCGTCATTCGCGTGCCTTTGGGGCTGGCGATCGCCTCGATCCGCCGCACGACGCCGCGAATGCGCTCAGATGCCCGGGTAGTCTCCTCGCCCCCGCCGGGACCGCCGCGCGACTTCGATTCGATCTTGTCCACGAGCTCCACATACATGGGCTCACCGGGCGCCCAACAGGGCGTAAGATCGACCGAATCCTCGGCCGCGGCGACCGCCGACCAAGCGCAACCAAGAAAGGCCGCCACCAACACTCGTCCAGCACACGCCGCTGCGTTCATCATCGTGCTCCAGTTGGTTCCGTCGCCCCCTGCGGCGACTCCTTCCACGTAATCTACCGGTCGCGTTCCACAGGCTTGCCCGCCTCCACGGGAGGCGGACTGCCCGGCGCTGGGACTTGGCCGCCGGTAGCGCCCGCCGGCCGCGACGTTTCCATTTCCTTGACGACCCGGCCCGACATTATCCCGCCGTAGTTTTTTCCGCCGCAGTACCACGTACCGCAGTAGAAGCCGTGATATACCATAACTCTCGCGGAATAGGTACCCAGCATCGGAAGCGCCAGGTCATCCAGCCTGATGACCGGCGTATCTTCCGCCCAGACGACGCGAACCGGTACGGGGATAGTCACGTCCTTGTCGGCGTATTGAATCCGGGCGCGGATGACCCAATAGTCGTCGCGGACCTTCGTCGCACTTACGATGGTATAGGAGTCCGGCCGCGGCTCGCTCAGCGCAGAATCGGCCGCGCCGCCCTCGGTCATCTGCCACGTACCGCGGAAAGTAGCCCCACTCAGCAAGTCCTGGAACCGCTTCTCGAGCTCCTCGCGCGACGCCTTGACGGGCGATGCCGGGGCGGGAGGCGTGACCGGCACGGGCGATTCGGTTGCGCTGGGCGAGTTCGGCGCGGCCGGCGGCGCGGGCACCACGGGCGAAGGGGTTGTCGACGGTGCCTGCACGTTCGGGGAGGAGTTCTCCTGAGAACGGCCTATGGCGACGGCCATGCTCACGATACAGGCCGGAGCGATGATCCATGCCGTACTTTCGCATCTCACGTGCGACTCTCCATAATCCAAGTTGAACGGCAAATCGAGTTACCGGTTTTCATCGTACCAACCGATCACTCGACGGGCAACGGTCATCACGGAGACCGGCGGTACGAATAAGGTTTCGATCGGCGCCCGGTGGATCAGGTGTTCAGCATCAACTTCGGCTATGATGACCCCGCTTCGGAATGGATGGTTTCGAAGGGTTTCTGACGTGGCGACTCTCACCGGTGCACAACTTGGCCCCTATACGATTCTCGCCCCGCTCGGTGCAGGCGGGATGGGGGAGGTCCATCGCGCTCGGGACACGCGGCTCGACCGCGAGGTGGCCATCAAGGTGCTCCCGGAGGCGTTCGCCCGCGATCCGGAACGAATGGCCCGCTTCCAGCGCGAAGCCAAGGTTCTTGCATTACTCAACCATCCGAACATCGCGGGCATCCACGGGTTTGAGGAGGTGGAGGGCCAGCGTTTCCTGGTCATGGAATTGGTGGAGGGGGCCACCCTTGCGGATCGGCTTCGTGATGGGGCAATGCCCATCGAAGACGGCTTGACGATCAATCGGCAAATCGCCGAGGCCCTCGAAGCTGCCCATGAGCGTGGCATCATCCACCGTGACCTCAAACCCGCCAACGTGAAGATCACCCCCGACGGAGCGGTCAAGGTGCTGGACTTCGGGTTGGCCAAGGCGATGGCCGAGGATGATCGCTCGCAGAGCATGATCGCCAACTCCCCGACGATTACTGCACAGCATACGCGGCCGGGGGTGATCCTGGGCACGGCCGCCTACATGAGTCCCGAGCAAGCTCGAGGCAGACCTGTCGACCGACGCACCGATATATGGTCCTTCGGGGTTGTGCTTTACGAGTGCCTCAGCGGGCAAAAACCCTTCGGCGGTGAAACCGCGACCGATCTGATCGCCAAGATTCTGGAGCGCGAGCCGGATTGGGGCGCGCTTCCGGAGACCACACCTTCCAACGTTCGGATGCTCCTCCAGCGGTGTATGCAGAAGGACCGGAAGCAGCGCCTGCGCGACATCGGCGAGGCCTGGGTGGTGCTGGACGGGGCCCTGGCCGGTGACTTCAGCGTGGCCGGACTTGCCCCAGTTCGTTCGCTGCCAACCTGGCGGCGCGCCCTGCCTTGGTTCGTTTGCACGATCCTCGTCACGGCGCTAGTAGCACTGTGGTTCTCGACGTGGCCCGCGAAGCAGGCGGTCATGCGGTTCAACTTGGCCATTCCCGAATCCCAGGCATTGACCGCAGCCCCTTTTCCGAAAACGGACATCTCAGCCGACGGGACAAAAATCGTTTTTGAAGGACAACACGAATCTAAAAGCCAATTGTACCTGCGCCACATCCACCAACTCGATGCCACGCCGCTGGCGAACACCGACGATGCCGACTGCCCGTTCTTCTCCCCGGACGGGGAGTGGATCGCATTCGCCCAGAAGGGGAAGCTTCGAAAGATTTCCGTCCTGGGCGGTCCGGCCACGACCATTTGCGATGCTGCGAACCTGCGCGGTGGAAGTTGGGGCGCGGACGGGACCATCGTTTTCTCACCGGACCGCAACTCGGGAATCTGGCGTGTTCCGGCGGCGGGCGGCGAACCGGCCAAGCTCACCGATGTGGGAACGGGCGGAGGGAGTCATCGCTGGCCGCAACTGCTGCCGGACGGCAAGACGGCGCTGTTTACGGCGTCATCGCAGAGCTCCAACTACACCGACGCCAAAATCGTAGCCCTCTCTCTCGAGACGCTGGAACAGAAAGACGTCGTCCGCGGAGGCACGTTTTCGCGGTATGTCCCCTCGGGTCATATCGTCTTTGCCCGCTCTGGTACGCTGATGGCCGTACCCTTCGACGCCGGGAAACTGGAAGTGACCGGATCGGCGATCCCGATTCTCGAAAGCGTCGATTGGGGCCCAGGCACGGGATGCGTTCAATATGCCTTCTCGCGGACGGGGACGTTGCTCTATTTATCGGGATCCGCTGCCGGCGAGGAGATGTTGCCGATCTGGATCGACCGTGAGGGCAAGGAATCGCCCATTTCCCAGCACAAACGAGTTTACAGCGAGGTACGTTTCGCACCCGACGGGACTCAGCTCGCGGCCTCGATCATGGATGGCGCCAATACCGACATCTGGATCCTCGAGATCGAGCGCGATGCATTCATGCGTCTGACCACCGACGAAGCGTTCGATCAATTCCCCGTCTGGAGCCCGGATGGGAAGTGGATCGCCTTCGGGTCGGATCGCGGGAAATCCGCCCTCAACCTTTACCGACAACTCGCCGATGGCACCAGAGAAACCGAACGCCTCACCACAAGTGACAACCGTCAGATTCCCTGGTCGTTCTCGCCCGATGGGTCGATCCTCGCCTTCGTCGAAAATAATCCCAAGACCCAAGCCGATATTATGTACTTGCGCTTGGACGGCGAGGAGCGAAAGCCGGAAGTCTTCCTGGCCACATCTTTTGGGGAGGGCGCGCCGGCCCTGTCTCCAGACGGGAAATGGATCGCCTATGGCTCCAACGAGTCAGGTGAACCCGAGATCTACGTTCTCCCATTCCTTCGACCGGGTCCCAAGGTGAAGGTCTCTACCGGGGATAGGAGTTTCTTACCGAAATGGTCGCCGGACGGAAAGGAAGTCTTCTACCGAACTGAGAATAAGGTCATGGCGGTATCGGTCTCGGTGCAGGACGAGACGTTCCGTGCCCAAAGCCCGCACCAGCTTTTTGAGCTCAAAGGGAGCGGCTACTCCTTCCCGTTTGATGTCGCCCCCGACGGAAACCGTTTTCTGTTCTATCGAACGGCGGGTGAAGCCAAAGAAGAATCGCAGCAGCCGGTGGTGGTCGTAAACTGGTTCGAGGAGCTCAAATCTAAAACGCGGGGAGGGAAGGAATGATGTCGCTTTCGCCCGGCCGACGTTGCCGCCTTCCAAACCCGGTTTACCGGAAGCGAGTGACGTTAGCGCCGACACGCTACGGGCGCAGGTTAAAGCACTTAACGCGGTCGAGGTTGCGAGCGTAGAGCTTGCCTCGATGAAGCACGGGGACCGTCCAACAGCGGCCGCCAAGAACCTCCGCCGTAGTTAGGGGGTCAAAGCCTTCGGGCGACGCTTTGGCGATCTGAAGTTCACCATGCTCCGTAAGCAGCAGGAAATGACCATCGGCCAGGACGAGCGTGCCGTTCTTGATTCTGGTTTTACGCCACTGTTCGCTGCCGGTCAGGAAATCGGCGCAGACCAGGGCCTTTTGATCGCTGGCGTAGAGCTTGCCCTGGTGCAGAATGCAGGATTGGAACTTGTTGAGGAAGACCTTGCTCTCCCAGACGAGATCAGCGGCGAGGTTGTCTCCGTCGGTGCGAAGTTTGAGCAAGCCGGCGCCGGTATCGTAGCCCGAACCGAGGAACAGGTAGCCGTCGTGGAAGATGGGTGCGGCCGCGTTGACGTCGTGGTCCGTTTTCCACGGATATGCAAAAACCTGCCGTCCGGTCTTGACCTCCGCAATGATGGCCGACTCACCCAAGAAACCGACGACGTACCTCTTTCCTTGCCAGTCGAAGGGGTAAGGGGTCGAATAGCCTACGGTGTCGTCGCCGCATTTCCAGACCCGCTCGCCCGACTTTCGGTTGAAGGCAACCAACGCACCGTCATCCTTCCCGGCAGACACAATGGCGAGGTCCCCCTCGATGAGCACCGACCCGCTGTATCCCCATTGTGGTTCGTTTTGAAACTTTGCCGTCCAGACCTCGGCGCCTGTCACGGCGTCGACGCACAGCAGTGTTCCCCGGGCGCCGAGGATGTATACCCGGCCGTCGGCCACGGTGGGCGTCGCCCGCGTCCCATTGCCACCCATTGACTCTCGATACTGATCCTCGAACGCCTTCTGCCAAACGACCTCACCGGTGTCGGCGCCGAGGCAAAAGAGAACTTGTCGTTTTTCGACCGTACCGCAGGTGTAGATTCGGTCTCCCACGCACGCGAATGAGCTGAAGGCATCGCCGACTTCGCGCTCCCACACGACGGGAATCGGCTCGGTCCAAGTGGTCTTGAAGCTTTTCTCGTCGCTGATGCCGTCGTGGTGTGGCCCACGGAAGTTCGGCCAATCGGCGAAAGCCGCCGCAGGTGCCGACAACACCGCAGTGCCGAGGCCTGAGAAGAACAACAGTCGCAACCGACGAAGTGAGTGCATCGTAATCCTCCGGCGCCGTCCAAGCGCGCTGACACTCTATCGGCGTAACGCGATGCGTGCAAGCCGCGCCGAGGTTGGGGGCTGGTGTTCGTCAATCCGGCACAGCCGGCAGCGTCGCATTCAACCATGTGGCCAGCAGGTCCACTTCGCGCAGAATATCGGCGGAGTTCGGCGCGCCCGAACGATCGATATCCGTGGACGAATCGGGCAGAGGCGGGCCCACGCCGTTCAGGGCATCGACCAGCCGGAGAATGTCTCGCGGCCCGGTGGTACCGTCGCCGTCCACCTCGCCGGGCAGGAAGCCGACGCGTGTACTCGTACGGCTTGCGCGATGGGAAATAACCGTCCACGCACCGGGTCGGATCGGGCCGTTCAGAAGCACGTTGACTCGCCGCCCTTCGGGGGTCACATCGACGATCCCCGGTGTGGGCCCTGGGGGATCGGATCGGATCGAAAAGTCTTCCACGTGCAAATGGACCGTATCGGTGTCGAAGTAGATGACGAGTGCGGCCCAACCGGCCGGGCCGCCGCCGGAACTGAACGGCTGCCGCCCGTCGATGGCCCCGTCCGGCGGGTCGCTATCGGCGATGCACATCGGTTCCTGACATTCATCGGGTACGCCGTCGCCATTGCAGTCCATGCTGGCCCCACCGGCGATGTCAGCCTCGTCGGGCTTACCATTGCCGTTGCAGTCCACGACGTGGAATTCGAGAGCGCCCATATCGACGATCGGCGGCGCGCCGTTGCCGGTGTCGGAAGTCAGCGGGTCGTCGAGGAATCGCAGGCTGCCGGCAAGGTCCAGGGGAATCGGTTCGTCCGTATCCCCGTCGCTGTCGAGGTCCGCGCTGTCCGGCGGGACGGCCTCGTTGTCGCCGGCATCAATACACGGCGATCCGGCCGCAAGCCGCAGGTCGTCGTCGTCCGTTCCGGCAACGTCATCCCGCCCGTCGGCGTCGGCAAAGCGCGGGTCATCGCCGATGTTTCCCACTCCGCCCAGCGAACCGGTAAGCCCTTCGATGCAGGAGTAGTTGACGGTCAGGCTACTCTCGATGGTACGAATCTGCGACGACTGGCCGGTACCGTTTTGATCGCGATTCCGCCAGAAAATGCAATTCTCTATGCTCAGCGCCGTGGCTCCCACACCTAATCCACCGGCCTCCGAGGTAGCTTCGTTGTTGCTGAGTGTGCAACCCCTCATGACCAGGGTCCCTTGACCGTGGTCGATCGCCGCGTTTCGCTCGGCGGAGTTTCCGCTGAACGCGCAATTGATTAGCGTCGTCGCAACTTCGGCCGCCATTCCACCGGCAAAGAAACCGCCGTGGTTTCCACGAAAGTTGGAATTGACCAACATCGCGCCATTCACAGCGACGCCACCCGCGACGGTTGCTGAGGTATTGCGGACGAAGCGACAGTCAATGAACGAGGTATTGCCTCCACGAGTGCTGTAGGCTCCCGCGGCGCCGATCGCCGTGTTTCCGTCGAACGTGCACCCGATGAGCGTCGAACGGCTCATATCGTCGACCATCCCGCCGCCATTGCCGGTTGGACAGGCATTTCCGGAAAACGTGCAATTCGTAAGTCGAGCGCTGCTCCGCTTGTTACACATACCTCCGCCAAGTGCGGACGCGGAGTTTCCCGCGAACGTGCAATTGCGGATGGTCGGACTGCCGCCTTCGGTGAACATCCCGCCCCCAAGGGTGCTTGCGAGGGTCGACCTGTCGTCGGCGTTTCCGGAGGTCACGACAAAGCCATCTAGGTCGTTTCGGCGACCCCGTTGCTCATCACAACGTGAACACTGTTTTCGCCGTTGTTCTCGGCGAGGGGGCAGATTCTACAAAGGAGCGCGGCAAACGCGGAGCATTGAAGGTCCCATCCCCTACTGCAACACCGCGGGAGGACGTTGCAGACCGTTTCTTCGCAGGCGGGATCATCGCACGATGGGCCCTCATGGGCTGAGCAGCAACTACTGCCGGCGCCGCCGACAACATCGTCGCCGTTGAGGTCGCCGCTGAGGATTGACTGATGGAGCGACCAGTTTCGTTGTTCGAGGCTGGTTTCATTGCCGGAAAAGCCGCCGTACAAGGACACGCCGCTTATTAACCGGAACGTCGCGTTGCGGTCGCCGCCGGGACCAGCCGGCTTGTACACACCGTCAGCCACCCAGATTTGATCGCCGGCGTTGGCCTCGCCCAGGGCATTTTGCAAATCCCGAAATGCATCGTTCCAAGATGATCCGTCGTTCTGACCGACGGCATGAGCATCGACATAGTGGATCACTTGGGCGCGGGCGTCGAGCGCGCCGCCCGCGACAAGCGCTGCCACGAGCGCTTGGCGAGACAATAAGGATGAGTTCATGGGTCTGCCTTTCAAAAAGAATGCCTGAAAATGCCGGAATACGACAGTCAATAAGCGCAATTTCCCCGTCCCCGCGAAATCCGCGGTTTCGCCCGGGCGCCGGCAATTTGCGGCCGCGCGCCCGTCGCTGGGGCGCTGCAAGTCCCGCAACTGCGTTACACTTTTTATACGCCTGGGATAGGTGTCTTGTTCACTAGTATCTGGAGCTTCAGCCGACTTTTCGTCGGCCTAGGAGGAACTGAGTGGGATCAGAGCCGCGGCCGTAGGGGCGCGGTCAGCAGCGCCTTGTGGAAGGCTGTCCCTTGATCCCGCGCGACATGAATGCCACGGCTCCGGATTCAGCACTTGCAGGTCTTTCGCTTGAGCCCGACCCGGCCCATTGACTCCACCTTGGCGATGGTCTCGAGCGCGGGGCGGACCTTGCAAGCCGTCTTGCCCATGTCCACTTCGACCTTGCCGATGCGCTTTGCCGTGGCCTTGGCCTTGGCCAGAAGCGATTTCACGGACGATCCCACCGCAATCACGAAGCTGTTCATGCAGTAGCGCACCCGGTTGGGGGCCTTGTCGATTTCGTTCGGGATGCGATCGAGAAGCCCGCGGATCTCGGCGAGGTCGAGCTCGGCATCCGGCTTCAAGGCCAGCAGGCCGGAATACGTGTTCCATCCGCCCGCCGCCACCGATTCCTTCGGCGATGCCATCCACTCGAGGGCCAACTGGCGGCCAAAAGGGCTCTCGGCCGCCACCCACGGCACCGTGTACTCCCCGATCATGCCGCACCGGGCCGCCTTGGCCCATGTGCTCAGGTCTTTGCGCGACATCTTTCCGCCATCGGCCACCAGCCCCGCCAGATACATGGCGTCCAAGTTGCCCGTTCGATAGAGATCCATAGCAAGGGCCTGATCCCCTTTGATCTTCTTGGCGACCACCTTCAAGTCGCCGATCTTGACCCCGAACAAGCTCCCGTTGGCCCCGTGGGTGAGGTAGGTTTTCCGCTGTTGTTCGTTGCCGAGCCGTTCCAACTCGGACATCACTTCATTGAGCTTCACAATATGGTTTCTCCATTCCTGCAGGATTCAGCCAGAGTGTGCCGCACCACCACGACGCAGAAGTATGATAATCGAAGAGCGAAGACTCCGATCTTGGCTCTCGGGGCAGGCTACGGACATCCACATGGATCAAGGCCGCCGAAGGCATCGAGAACGCCGAGGATATCGTTCAGGTCGATCGCATCATCTCCTGTGCAACCCGGCGTAGGCGCAATGTCGCCATTTGGACAGATGGAAAACACGCTGAACCCGTCAAGCACGCACAGAATGTCTACAAGATCGACCACGCCGTCGCCGCCGGCGGGAAATACGTCGGCGTATTCAATCGGCAGGTGCTCGCAGACACAGGACGGTGTGCATCGATCATAAGTACAGACGTCGGCGTCGGCCAGAACACAGTCGGCATCGTGGCTGCAGAGCAAGGGCGCTTCACAGGCATCGTTCACACCGTTGCCATTCACGTCCCCGCCGCAAACCGAGCCGCCGCAGCGCGGCGCCCCGCCCATCACGGCCCCACAACATACCGAGTCTGCGATCTGACACACCGTGCCGCCAAGCCTGCAGCAGGCAGCCGTCACACCACAGGAGCTTCCCGGTCCCTGGGCAGCGCCCCCGGCCTCATCGCAACACAACGGGTCAAGGTTTCGGCAAGTGCCGTCCGGCAGGCAGCACGCCCTTTGTTGCGTGCACAGGTTGCTGGGTCCCTGCGGAAGGCCGCTGAGATCCTGGCAACACAGAGCGTCTAAGTTGCGGCAGACGCCGCTCGGGAGGCAACAGCCTTGTGGCGTCGTGCAACTTGTGCCAACGCCCTCTGGGGCGCCCCCAAGGTCGTCGCAGCACAGAGGATCAAGCTGCCGGCAAGTGTCGTTAGGCATGCAGCAGGCTTGGGGCGCCGTACAAGACGTCGCCATTCCCTGGGCGACGCCGCCCTGGTCCGCGCAACACAGCGGATCGAGGTCGGTGCACGTTCCATCCGGCATGCAGCAGGCTTGCAGGGCGCAGGCTGTGCCGGCGCCCGACGGCGTACCACCCATACCCACGCACGCACACGCGTCAATATCCAAGCAGGAACCGTTTGCCAGGCAACATGCTTGGGTCTGGCCGCAAACGGTGCCGGGACCGAGCGGCGTCCCAGCTCGCTCGTTGCACGTACACGGATCGAGGTTCTCACAAGCACCGGCCGAAAGGCAGCAGGCTTGCGCCGCGGCGATGTCGTAACCGATATCACGCAGCACGGCCAAATCTAGGGCGTGATACGCACGCTTCGTTGTGCCTGGCGAAAAAACCTGGGCCATGCTGACGCCGGCGGGCATATCAGGATGAGTTCCATCCCAGTGGGAGAGGCTTGCGCTGAGTGAGAATGTGCTCGGAGCATAAAGCGGCGGCTTGCCCGCAAAACCGAGCGCCGCCCATGCCGCCACGGTGTTAGGTCCGCCGAACTTGACGCCGTTGTTCTGCCCCCGGAGGTCGTTTGTCGTACCGTCAAAGCTGCCGTCGGTGCAGTCAAAGAGCCGCAGGCCGTTGCCGTTCTCGATGAATCCGTCGAAGTCAGTACGAATCAGCGGGTTGCTCAATCGCCCGTTTCCATTGGCGTCCGACAGCGTCAAGAACCCCATGGCGTGCGTAAACTCATGAAGGACAACGGAGTAGAGATCAAACTCCCCTGCAGCCGGCGGCCCTAAACCGGAGTTGAAGGGACGCCCAAAGTTGATGAGAACCGTAGCGTCGTGCAACGTCATCGACTGATCAATGCCGGTCATTAAGTGATCGGCCGTAAAACCGGGTTGGCACCCGTTGGGAAATAAGAAATAGAACGTGCCGGCCGCCCCCAGGCCGCTGGTCGGCGCATTGGCCGACTCAGAGAATTCAACGTCAGCGGTTCCGCATTCTTGCAATACGCACGCAAGATAGGTGAACACCGCCGCCACCGTCGTCCGTCGTGTCGCCCCGAGGGCGGGGTCGTCAAAGCCGAAGTCGGTGTTGTTCGTCACGTCGAGGTACTCGACGTTAAACGTAGCCGGGCAGCCTCGCAGGCTGCCCTGGTAGGTTTCGACGTATGGTGCACCCTGCCGAATCGGGGGAGTGTACTTGACCCAATTACCGTCGAGATCACGAACTAGAACGTCGTGGGTTTGGGCAACAGATGCAGCCGCAAGAAATCCTACCCAGAGCACCGACACAAACGCGTGGCGCCGGCTGCAGATGGACGCATTAGGCATCATGGTAATCTCTCCCGACACAGACTTCGTCATGGAGGAAGCTGACTGACAAAAAATGCATTTACACTAGAACCCGATTAAGGGACGAGTCGCCAATCAGCCTAGCCTCGATGAGGGAAAGTCTACTTCGAACTTGATTACTTTGCAAGTGAGCAGGCGGCCAAAAAAGAATGGTTTCCTTTTCAGGTGAAGAACGGTACAATGGCCTCGCCGCATGATCCGGCGTCGTTTCGAGGGGCCGGCATTGTGTGCGAGCAACTTGGGTGGGGTCTTTGCGGTTTTCAATTTGGCGTCGTTGCCGGGCCGGTAGCGCCCGGCACGTGGAAGGGAACTTTAACATGATGACGAAATGTCGAAACGGCGAGGGAACGACGAGGCTATCGCGAATGGGCCGGGCGAGTTTGCTTCTTGCGACAGGTATGCTGGTCGCGCCTGCCTTTGGAATTGTCACGATGACAGTCACGCCGACCAACATTACGGTCGACGCGGGCGATGCGATCACCTTTGACATCTACGTCGAAACCGACAACCCAACGGGCGTTCGGATTCGCGGATACCAGATAACGCTTCCATGTTCAGCCACGCTCCAGGTAGGCGCTTCTGGGTCG
>Ga0187892_10004958_pt1 | contig 21606 bp, 15 predicted proteins | sample MA1701073metaG_FD_139345 | JGI IMG/M metagenome (GOLD analysis project Ga0187892, IMG submission 139345) | Bio-ooze microbial communities from a basaltic lava cave in the Kipuka Kanohina Cave System on the Island of Hawaii, USA - MA170107-3 metaG ... | reverse complement strand
TGTCCGCGAACAGCACGGCCACGCGGCGCCGCTCGGCCTCCCGGGAGCGGTGGCGGCGGCGCTCCTCGAGCGTCTCCTGCTCCCGCTCCGCGCGCAGGGCCGCCGAGCCGAACGCACCGAGCAGCAGGCGGCCGGGGTTGCCCTCGGCGCGCTCCTCGACCCGCGCGCGCGTGTCCGCGTCCAGCGAGTCGAGCGCGAGCGCGTCGAGCAACGCGTCGGCGGCGGGCCCGTCGAGCGGCCCGAGCGCGAGCTCGCGCCACGGCGCGCCCGAGCGCCGCGCGGCGGCGGCTAGGCGCACGTACGCCTCGTCCACGGTGTCGCGGAACGTGAGCAGCGCGAGCAGCGTCCGTCCGCCCAGCCTGGCGAGCAACGCCTCCATCAGCGCGAGCGCGTCGTGGTCGAGCACGTGTGCGTCCTCGAGCGCGAGCACGTGCGGCCGCCGCGAGGTGGCCTCGAGCAGCTCCGGCAGCGCCCGCGCCACGGCCTCGAAGGACGCCACCTCGCGCCCGAGCACGCGGCTCGCGAGCTCGGCGGCGGCGCGCCCGGGCGCGTCGCGATCGAGCTGCACGCACTGGATCTGGAGCAGGCGCGCGCCCGCCAGCTCCGGCGCGCGCGCGAGCTCGGCCAAGAGGCGCGACTTGCCGCTGCCCTCGGGCCCGATCAGCGCGACCGTGCCGCCCCGCCCCGCCGCGAGCTCCGCCGCGGCTTCGCGGAGAACGGAGAGCTCGCGCTCGCGCCCGACCAGGGGAACCGCGGAGCCCTCGTGCCCGAGCCGGCCCTCCTCGACCGCGTCGCCGCCGAGCAGCGCGTGGGCCGGCACGGGCTGGCTCTTCCCCTTCAGCACGAACGGCGGCAGCGTCTGGTACGCGAGGCGGGCCCGCGTCGCCTGCCAGGTCGCCTCGCCCACGTAGATCGCGCCGGGCGGCGCCTTCGCGTTGAGCCGGGCCGCCGTGTTCACCACGTCGCCGAGCACGTGGAACTCGCGCACCACCGGGCCGCGGATGTCCCCGGCCACGAGCTCGCCCGTGTTCAGGCCCGCGTGCAGCTCGAGCTCGACGCCGAGCTCGCGCGCGTACTCCGCGACGCGCCGGCGCATCTCGAGCGCGGCGCGCGCCGCGGCCTGCGCGTGGTCCTCGAGCGGGAGCGGGTAGCCGAACACGCCGAGCAGCTTGTCGCCGCTGTACTTGTCCACCGAGCCGCCGTGCTTGCGCACGACCTCGTCGAGGATGCGCAGGCACGGCGTCACCACCAGGTACGCGCGCTCCGTGCCGAGCTCGCGCGAGAGCGCCGCGAAGCCGACCAGGTCGGCGAACATCGCCGTGGCCGAGATCTGCTTCCCGTGCGGGCCTCCGGGCGGCGCCGTCATGGCTCGAGCAGCTCGGCCCCGCCCGCGAAGAGGCCGATGCTGGCGAGGCGCCGCGCGAGCTCGCGCCACGACACGTCGGCGGCGAAGGCCTCCGCGAGCCAGCGCCGCGCCTCCTCGTGGCGGCCGGCGTTCGCGAAGGCGACGCCCGTCCAGAACGCGAACTCGACGTCGTCGGGCTTGTACTTGCGCGCGCGCTCCAGCAGGCCGAGCGCCGTCTCGAAATCGCCCGTGCCGAAGTGCCGCTGCGCCTCCGCGAACAGGTCGTGCGCCTGGTGGATCGTGAACAGGCGCCGCAGCTCCTCCAGCGGCCGCGCGTGGTGCTCGACGTGGAGGTCCACCCGGCGGCCCTCCCACGGGTTCTTCGGGCGCTCGCCGGCCACCACCAGCACGGCCGCGCTCTCGCGGCCCCGCACGTCGCCGCCCGCGGCCTCCGCCGCCTCGAGGGCGGCGAGCAGGCGCGCGGCGAGCGAGCCCGTGGTGCGCTCGAAGGCCGGGCCCATCGCCTGCCACACGGCGTCCGAGCGCAGCGTGTTGCCCTGCGCGCTCCAGCCCGCGCCCTGCGCGTGGCCGTACGCCGGAATGCAGAGAGCGCCGGAGTGGCTCGCGACCCGCCCCTGCCCGTCGATCACGGCGACCTGGCGGAGCGCCGCGCCCGGGTCCCGCTCCACCAGCGCGGCCAGCACCCCCTCCGCGGACTCGCCGGCCGAGAGCCGCTCGAGCCCCTTCGGGCCATACGAGATCTCGATGATCGACTGCGTCGCGACGGCGCCCACGCCCGGCTGCGCCCACGGCACGGCGCTGCCCACCGCGAAGTAGTGCGATTGGACGCCGACGCCGATCTCCCCGGTCGCCGGATCGCGCGCCACGATCGAGTAGGTCGCGGCGAGTCGCGGCGGGCGGCGGCCTTGCATGGCGCCATCCAAGCAGGCGCCTCGGACGGGGTCAACCGCCTCGTGCTGGGGCTCCGCGCCGCAGCGCGGGGCCGCGAGCCGCCCGCTGCGCGCGTGCGCGCCGGGCACGCGGTGTGCATCCCGCTCGGCCACCACCTGGTGGGAGGATCGTGATGGGTCGCGCGCCGGCCGCGCTGTTCTGGACGTTCGCCCTGCTGTGTCTCGGCGCCGCGGCCTCCGCGAAGGACGCGCGCCAAGAGCAGGAGGCGGCGACGCGAGCCCGCATGGGCGAGCTGGTCGAAGCGCTGCGCGTCGCGCTGCCTCTTTCGCTCGACCCCGCGGACTTCGCGGCGGAGGCCAACCGCGCGCGGCTCGACCAGGCGCTGCGCCGCCTGCGCGACGGCGCCACCGCGCTCTCCGATCATGCGCGCGGCCGCGACGTCGGCTTCGAGCACCTGGCGAGTGCACTCGCGCGCGACGCGCACGAGATCCAGCACCGCTTCCAGACGGGGCGCCTCGAAGAGGCGCGCTTCCTGCTCGGCGAGCTCGCGAACGACTGCGTGGACTGCCACTCGCGGCTGCCGTACGGCAAGGACTCCGAGCTCGGCCGCTCGCTCTGGAACGCGGTCGACGTCGCTGCGCTCCCGCTCGGCGAGCGCGTGCGCCTCCAGGTGGCGACTCGCCAGCTCGGCCCCGCGCTCCAGAGCTACGAGACGTTGCTCGGGAGCGACGTCCTCACGCCGGCCCAGCTCGACCTCGGCGGCTACGACCGAGCTGCGGATCGGCTCGAGCGCATGGCTGACCGAGCCGGAGGCCTACCTCGAGGCCGCGATCCGCGCCGCGCCCGGCACGCCCCCCGCGCGCCGCGCCTACGTGTTGCTCGAAGAGTCCACGCTGCTGGGCTACACGGGCTCGGGCGGCGAAGGCGAGCTTCCGCCCGAGGTCGCGAGCTGGCTCGCCGAGCTGCGGAGCCTCGCGACCCGGCGCATGGCGAGGCCGAGGTGAACGGAGGGCTCGAGGCCGACGGCGTGCGCGTGCGAACGCCGTGAGGGCGGGCGCTACAGCTCCACCTGCGCGCCGAGCTCCACCACCTGCCCCGGCGGGATGTGGAAGAAGGTCGTGGCGCTCTGCGCGTTCTGCGACATCACGGAGAACAGCCACTCGCGCCAGCGGGACATGCCGGAGTGGCCCGACGGGATCAGGCGCTCGCGACCGAGGAAGTAGCTCGTGCGCTCGAGGTCGATGGGCAGCGCCGCGGAGCGCACCTGGCGCAGCAGCTTCGGCACGTTCGGGATTTCCATGAAGCCGTGGTGAGCCACCACGCGGAAGAAGCCGTGGCCGAGCGGCTTCAGCGTCACGCGCTCCTCGTCGGGCACGTAGGGCACGTCCTCCGTGGTGAGCGTGAGCAGCACGTTGTGCTCGTGCACGACCTTGTTGTGCTTCACGTTGTGGAGGAGCGCGAGCGGCGTGCCCTGCGGATCGCCGGACAGGAAGACGGCGGTACCGGGCACGCGCGGCAGCTTGCTGGTCTCGAGGTCGGGCAGGAACAGCTCGAGCGGGAGCCCCGTCTCCTCGAGCCGCTCACGCAGCACGGCGCGCCCGCGCTTCCACGTGCTCATCAGCGTGAAGCCGAACGCCGCGACGAGCAACGTGAACCAGCCGCCCTCGACGAGCTTCAGCAGGTTCGCGCCGAAGAACGCGAGGTCCACGGGCACGAGCACCGCGCCGAGCGCGAGCGCGCCCCAGCCCCAGCCCCAGCGCCGCCGCGCCACCACGCAGAGCAGGCAGCTCGTGATCAGCATGGTGGCGGCCACCGCCATGCCGTACGCGGCGGACATGTTCGCGGACGAGCCGAAGCCGAGCACCAGCGCGCACGACGCGACCATCAGCGCCCAGTTCACCGGCGCCACGTAGATCTGGCCGCTCTCGCGCGCGGAGGTGTGGCTCACGGAGAGCCGCGGGCAGTAGCCGAGCTGGATCGCCTGGTGCGTCAGGGAGAACGCGCCCGAGACCATCGCCTGCGACGCGATCACCGCTGCCGCGGTCGCGAGCGCGACCATCGGGTACAGGGACCACGCGGGCGCGAGCAGATAGAACGGGTTCGCGGCGGCGCTCGGGTCCGCGAGCACGAGCGCCCCCTGTCCGAAGTAGTTGAGCAGCAGCGCGGGCAGCACGAGCGCGAACCACGCCACGCGGATCGGCCGGCGCCCGAAGTGCCCCATGTCGGCGTAGAGCGCTTCGCCGCCGGTGACGACCAGGAACACCGAGGCCAGCACGACGAAGCCCACGCCGCCCTTCTCGGCGAGGAACTCGACCGCGTGCCAGGGCGCGAGCGCGCCCAGCACCGAGGGATCCTGAGCGATGCCGCGCACGCCGAGCACCGCGAGCGTCGCGAACCACACCACCATCACCGGGCCGAACAGGGCGCCGACCCGCCCCGTGCCGTGGCTCTGGATCGCGAAGACGCCGATCAGGATGGCGACGGTGATCGGCACCACGAAGCGCCCGAGCGCGGGCGTGGCCACCCCGAGGCCCTCCACGGCCGAGAGCACCGAGATGGCCGGCGTGATCATGCCGTCGCCGTAGAGCAGCGCGGCGCCGAACACGCCGAGCAGCGCGAGGAACCAGGCCGAGCCCTTGTAGCCGGCGTCGCGCGGCACCGCGAGAGCCACCAGCGACAGGATGCCGCCCTCGCCGCGGTTGTCGGCGCGCATCACGAACACGATGTACTTGACGGAGATGATCACCACGAGCGACCAGAACATCAGCGACAACACGCCGAGCACGTGATCGGGCGTGGGCTCCACGCCGTACTCGCCGTGGAAGCACTCGCGGATCGCGTACAGCGGGCTGGTGCCGATGTCGCCGTAGACGACGCCGAGCGCCCCCAACGCGAGCGCTGCGAGATAGCGGCCGCGGGCGGGCGCGTGCGGGCCGCCCAGCGGTGGGCTCGACGGAGTCTCCGCTTCCACGGCGCTCACACTAGCAATCGGGCTAGGAGGAGGAGGCGCCCGAGGCGACTTCCACGCGCTGGCCTTCCGAGAGCGCGACGCCCGGATCGCCCGTCACCAGCGCCTCGCCGCCGAGCAGGCCCGTCTCCACCACCACCTGGTCGCCGAGCTCGCGGCCGAGCGTCACCGGCTGCTTCCGGAGACGCCCTTCCGTCACCACCCACGCGAAGCTCGCGCCCGCCTCGCTGCGCAGCGCCGTGCGCGGCGCCGTCACCAGCGCCGCGGACGGGTCGGCCGCGGCCGGCGCCGCATCGTCGAGGAACACGATGCGCACGCTCGTGTCGGGGCGCAGCCACTCGTCCGCCTCGGGGATCCCCACCTCGACCTTGAGCGTGCCCTTCTGGCGATTCACCTGGGGATAGAGCTTCACCACCTTCGCCGCGTACTTGCGATCCGGGAACGCGTCGGGCACGACCTCCGCGGGCTGCCCGAGGCGCACCTTGCCGAGGTCCATCTCGTTCACGTCCACCTCGGCGCGCATGTCCTCGAGGTTCGCCATGCGGATCAGGTCGCCCGAGCCGGCGAAGCCGCCGGGCACGGCCATCTCGCCGACCTCCTTCAGCTTGGCGAGGATCACGCCGTCGGTGGGCGCGCGGAGCGTGGTGTAGTCGAGGTTCACTCGCGCCTGCGCGATCTCGGCCTCCGCCTGGCGCACCTGCGCTTCCGCCACGCGCAGCTCGCTCTCCTTCACGTCGAGCTGCGACTGCGAGGCGACGTCCTGCCCGCGCAGCACCCGCAGGCGGGTCACCTCGAGCCGCTTGAGCTCGAGGGTGGCGCGCGCCAGCTCGACGCCGGCGTCGGCCTGGTTCAGCGCCGCGTCGTAGTCGCGCCGGTCGAGCTGCACCAGCGGCTGCCCCTTCACGACGCGCTCGGACTCGTCGACCAGGTAGGCATCCACGCGGCCGGGCACGCGCACGCCGATCGAGATGTACTTCTCACCGGTGACCACGTAGCCGGAGCCGGTCAGCACCGGACCGGCGCTCCGCGCCCCCGGCGCCGAGCGGGCCGCGAACACGACCTCGACGACGGGCGTGCGGCCGAGCGTCGCCCGCCACACGAAGAAGCCGCCGGCGCAGAGCACGAGCGCGGCGGCGCCCAGCCAGACCCAGCGCGGCGGGCCGCTCCGCGCCTTCGCGCTCTTGCGATCGATGCGGAGCGAGTGGAGCTCGTCGCTCAGCGTGCGGGAGACGTCCGGCATGGCGCCCTACCCCTTCCGCAATGCTTCGACGGGACGCAGCCTGGCGGCCCGCCACGCCGGCGCGAGGCCGCCGGCCAGGCCGATCGTCCCGGCGAGCATGGCTGCCACGGCCACGTCGAATGCGCCCACGCGCAGCGTGATCACGTTGGTGCTGAACGTCACCGCGCCGAAGCCGATCCCGCCGAGCGCCTTCGACACGCCGAGGCCGAGCGGCCACGCCACCCCGACGCCGACCACGAGCCCGAGCGCGGCGATCGCCACCGACTCGAGCAGGAACGCCCCGAGCACCGCGCCGCTCGAGAAGCCGAGCGCGCGTAACGTGCCGATCTCGGCGACGCGCGCCTGCACCGCGGCGTACATGGTATTCGTGGCGCCGAACACTGCGCCGATGCCCGCCAGCAGCGCGAGCCCCACCACCAGCCCGTACAGCGCCTGCGCGCTCTCCGCCTGCTTCGCGTAGTACTCGGTCTCGGGCTTCGCGTCGAGCGCCCAGCGCGAGTCGTCGCCGATCCGGCGGATCAACGCGTCGCGGTCGGCGCCGTCCGCGACCTTGATCCTCATCCCCGAGTACGGGATCGGCCGCTTCGCGTCCGCGGCGAGGTCGCGCGCGTCCACCCACACCTCGCTCTCGAAGGACGACCCGCCGGAATCGAGGATGCCCACCACCTTCCAGGTCCGGCGCCCGAACTTCATCTCCTTGCCGAGCGCGGCGCCGGCGTAGCGCTGCGCCACGCCGCGACCCAGCACGGCCTCGCCCTGCGACGGCTCGATCATGCGGCCCTCGACGATGCGCGCCTCGTCGTGCACGGCGAGGGCCTGGGCCTCCACCCCGCGCACGAGCACGTTCTCGCGGCCTCCGTCCTCGCGGAAGAAGAAGGGCTGGACGACCAGCTCGGGCGAGACCGCCGGCTCGCCGCGGGCATCCTTGGCGATGCCGTCGAAGAAGCGGACCGTCTGGTAGGCGTCGAGCGGGATCTGGCTGGAGCCGTCGTTGTCGGAGCCCTTGCGCAGCACGATCAGGTTGCGCTCCGAGCCGGTCGAGACGAGCGTGCGGCGCAGGCTCGACACCAGCGCGAGGAAGAGGGTCGTCGCGATCACCACGAGGGCGACCACGGCCACGGTGAGGCCGGTGCGGAGCCGCCGGTGCGCCAGGCTGCGGAGCGGATAGGAGAACGGCAGCGCCATGCGCGTCTCCTAGAACACGTCGCGGAGCGTCGAGGCCACGCTGCGCCGCGCGGCCCCGAAGGCGGGCACGACGCCCGACAGGATGCCGATGAAGAACGCGAGGAACAGCCCCTGCACGAGGAGCACGTTCGTCATCACGAAGCCGGAGAGCGGACCGAGCTGGGGGTTCCAGCCCGCCGCAGCGCCGAGCCCGCGCGTGAGCCCCAGCGAGGCCAGCGCGCCCGCGCCGCCCGCGACGCTCGAGAGCAGCGCGGCCTCCGCGACCAGCGTCGCGAACAGGAGCTGCCAGCGGAAGCCGATCGCCTTCAGCACGGCCAGCTCGCGCAGGCGCTCGCGCACGGCCATGCTGGCCGTGTTCGCGGCGATGAAGACGATGCAGAGCGTGACGAGCGCCGTCACGATCAGGATCACCGTCACCAGGCCCTGCAGGCTGCCGAAGAAGTTCTGGAAGAACGACTTCTCGGTCTCCGACGCCGTCTCCGCCTCGCTGTTGCGGAACATCGCGTCGATCTCGCTCATCACGCCCGGGACGCGGTTCGGATCGTCCACCCGCGCCCAGATCATGCCGACCTGGTCGAAGGTCACGCCGGCCTCGCGCAGCGACTCCTCGAAGTACTCCCGCCGCAGCCAGAAGCGCGGGTCCTGGTCCGAGGGGATCTCGCCCGAGATGCGGAAGGTCAGCACGAGCGGCCAGACGTTGCTCGACAGCGTGACGAGGTCGCCCCGCTTCCAGCCGTACTTCTTCATCGTCATCCGCCCGACCAGCGCCCCGTCGCGATGGGTCCGGAAGTGCTCGAGGGTCTCGGGCTCGAAGCCGAGATCCGCGAACACCACGCCGATCGCGTCCGCGTCCACCGCGAAGTTCGGGAAGGTGACGCCCTTGTCCTTGTCCACCGCCCCGCCGAACCAGGTCCAGCTCACGGCGGCGTCCACGCCGGGGACGCCCCGGACCCGCCCCAGGTACGCGTAGGGCATGCTGTAGACGATCCCCGCCGTGTTGTGGATCGAGATGCGCGTGTTCGCGGCGAGGTCGTTCAGGAAGTTGTCGAAGCCCGCCGGCATGGTGCGCAGGATGCAGACCAGCGCGATGGCGAGCATGATGGCGCCGCCGGTGAGCAGGCTCCGCAGCTTGTTGCGGAGGAGGTTGCGCCACACGAAGGGGAAGAACTTCATGAGCGCGCTCCCCCGCCGCCCGGCCGCGAGCCCATGAAGACGCCCTTGTCGAGCAGGTAGACCTCGTCCACGTAGCGCTCGGCGCGTGGATCGTGCGTCACGATCACGACCGTCTTGCCGAACTCCTGCTTGAGCGTCCGCAGCAGGCCGAGCACTTCCTCGGCGTTCTTCGCGTCGAGGTCGCCGGTCGGCTCGTCGCCCACCACGATCTCGGGGTCGGTCACGACCGCGCGCGCGATCGCGACGCGTTGCTGCTCGCCGCCCGAGAGCTGCGCGGGCATGTGCCCCGCGCGCTCCGCGAGGCCCACGATGCGCAGCGCCGTGTCCGCGCGCTCGCGCCGCTCCGCCTTCTTCAGGTGGGTCAGCAGCAGCGGCAGCTCCACATTCTCGCGCGCGGAGAAGACCGGGATCAGGTTGAAGAACTGGAACACGAAGCCCATGTGCGCGGCGCGGAACTCCGCGAGCTCGTCCTCCGACATGTCGTTGAGCTTGCGGCCCGCCACGCTGATCTGACCGTCCGAAGGCCGGTCGAGGCCCGCTAGCATGTTGAGCAGCGTGGACTTGCCCGAGCCCGAGGGCCCCATCAGCGCGACGAAGCGGCCCGCCGGGATCTCGAGCGAGACGTTCTCGAGGGCGTGCACATCGTCGGCCCCGCGCTGGTAGAAGCGCGAAACATTGCGGAGCTCGATCACGGGTTCCGGCCTCCGGGCGCGCGGGGGCGGCGGGAGCCGAGTCTACGTTGCGCCCACCCGATGTGCTACGCCGCACCGCGGAGGGAAGTTCGACATGGCGGAGATCCACGGCGGACAGATCGCGGCGCGCCAGCTCCGCGCGGCGGGCATCGACACCGTGTTCGGCGTGGTGGCCGGCCCGATGATCGAGCTGTTCGCGGGCGGACAGGAGGCGGGCCTCCAGGTGGTGGGCTGCCGCCACGAGCTGAACGGCGGCTTCATGGCGCAGGCCTGGGGCTACCAGAAGAAGAAGGCCGGCGTGCTGATCGTGGGCTCGGGCCCCGCGCTCACCAACGCGATCACGCCGCTCTACGTCGCCACCGCGAGCGCGCTGCCGCTGGTCGTGCTAGGCGGCTCCGCCTTCGGCGGCACGCTCGGGCTCGGCGCCTTCCAGGAGCTCGACCAGCTCGCGCTCGCGAAGCCCGCGTGCAAGTGGACGGGCCAGGTCGATCGCACGGACCGCATCGCGGAGTGGATCTACCTCGCGCTCGGCAAGGCGGTCGAGGGGCGGCCCGGCGGCGTGTATCTCGACTTCCCGGGGCACCTGGTCGGCAAGAAGGTGCCGGAGGAGCAGGTGACGCTGCGCGGCGCGCCCGAGATCACGCGCCCCTTCCCCGATCCCGACGCCATCGCGCGCACGGCGGACCTGCTGGAGAGCGCCGAGCGGCCGCTCGTGCTGATCGGCAAGGGCGCGGCCTGGGCCGACGCGGGGCCGGCGCTCGCCCGCCTGGTGGACCGCGGCATCCCCTATGTCACCTCGCCGATGGCGCGCGGCACGCTGCCCGACGACCACCCGAACTTCGCGAACGCGGCGCGCTCGCAAGCGCTCGCCGACGCCGACGTGATCGTGATGTTCGGCGGCCGCCTCAACTGGATCTTCGGGCTCGGCCGCCGCTTCGCGAAGGGCGCGAAGATCGTGCAGGTGGACGTCGAGGCCGAGGAGGCGTTCTCGGGCGCGACGCTCACCACCGCGATCGTGGCCGACGCGGCCGTCGCGGCCGACCAGCTCGACCGCGCCCTCGCCGGCCGGAAGCTGCGCTCCGCGAGCGCGAGCTGGCTCACGGGGCTGCGCGCGGCCGCGGCGAAGAACGAGGCCGGCGCCGCGAAGGCGCTCACGGACGACTCGATCCCGATCCAGCCCTACCGGCTCGTGAACGAGGTGAAGGCCGCGCTGCCCCGCGACGCGATCGTGATCGAGGAGGGCGAGACGATCATGGGGATCTGTCGCGCCATGCTGCCCTCCTACCGCAATCGCGGGCGGCTCAACGCCGGCACCACCGGCTGCATGGGCGTGGGCGCGCCGTACGCGGTGGGCGCGAAGCTCGCGTGCCCCGACGCGCCCGTCGTCGCGGTGCTGGGCGACTACGCGTTCGGCGCCGCCGCGATGGTGGTCGAGACGGCGCAGCGCGTCGGCGCTCACCCCGTGTTCGTGGTCGCGAACAACGAGGGCATCGCGGGCCACATGATCCAGGACCACATGCTGCCGCCGGGCTCGCCGCGCATCGCCTCGCTGCTGCCCGCGCGCTACGACAAGCTGGCCGAGATGGTGGACGGCTTCGCGGCTCACGTGGAGCGGCCGGAGCAGATCCGGCCGGCGCTCGACCGCGCGCTCGCCGCGGGCCGCGTCGCCGTGGTGCACGTCCGCATCGATCCGAAGGCCGTCCGCCTCGGCGGCTCGAACTACCTCCAGTAGCACTCGAAGGAGGACCTCCCATGTCGCTGCCCCTCGAAGGCATCCGGGTGCTCGACTGGACCATCTGGCAGCAGGGGCCGATCTGCTCCTCGATGCTCGCCGACATGGGCGCGGACGTGATCAAGATCGAGCAGACGGGCGTCGGCGACCCGGGCCGCAGCCTGGTCTCCGCGGGCGGCGCCGAGGTGAAGCGCGCGAACTGGTACTTCGAGTCGCACAACCGCAACAAGCGCGGCGTCACGCTCGACTTCAGCAAGCCCGAGGGCCGCGAGGTGCTGTACGCGCTGGCGGAGAAGTCCGACGTGTTCGTGCAGAACTTCCGCCAGGGCGTCGCCGCGCGCCTCGGCCTCGACTACGCCACGCTGCGCGAGAAGAACCCGCGCCTGATCTACGCGAGCGCCACCGGCTACGGCCCGCTCGGCCCCGAGAGCGGCGAGCCCTCCTTCGACCACCTCGGTCTCGCGCGGTCGGGCATCATGCTCGCGGCCGGCGAGCCGGACATGCCGCCGCTCGGCATCTCCGGCGGCATCGCCGACCAGATGGGCGGCGCGATGCTCGCCTACGGCGTGATGACCGCGTTGTTCGCGCGCGAGCGCACCGGCCGCGGCCAGGAGGTGAACGGCTCCCACCTCGGCTCGATGCTGTTCCTCCAGGGCCTCTCCGTCTCGATGAAGCTGATGGCCGGCGTCGCGATGCCGCGCAGCTTCCGCGCGCGCGCGCTGAACCCGCTCTGGAACCACTACCGCTGCGGCGACGGCAAGTGGCTCGCGCTCGCGATGCTCCAGAGCGACCGCTACTGGCCCGACTTCGCGCGCGCGATCGGCCGGCCCGAGCTCGCGAAGGACGAGCGGTTCGAGGATCTCGGCGCGCGGGCGCGCAATGCCGCCGAGTGCGTCGCGATCATCGACGCCGCCTTCGCGAGCAAGTCGCGCGCCGAGTGGATGAAGATCCTGAACGACGACCCGGGCGACTACATCTACACGATCGTGAACAGCGTGGACGACCTGCCGGACGACCCGCAGGTGCGCGCCAACGACTACGTCGTCACGATCGATCATCCCCAGCACGGGCCCACGCGGATGGTCGGCATCCCCGTGCAGCTCTCCGACACGCCGGGCTCCGTGCGCACCGCCGCCCCCGAGCTCGGCCAGCACACCGAGGAGGTGCTGATGGACGTGCTCGGCTGGGACTGGGACCGCATCGGCGCGCTGCGCGAGAAGGGCGTGATCTAGGCGCGGGCTCAACGGATGCGGCGCTGCTCCGCGGCGCGCCGCAGCAGATCGACCACCCGCTCGCGCGGCGCCTCGGGCAGCGGCTGGTCCGCGAGCCCGAGGATGGCCGTCGGCTGGAGGGCGCCGAACGGCAGGAAGTGCACCTTCAGCCCGTCGCCGGCCACGGCCATGCGGAGCCGCGCGCGCCGCCGCGGCACGCCGGAGAGCGCGAAGTCGCGCGCCGGCTCGTAGCGGAGCAGGGACTTCCCGGTCAGGAACGCGCCGCCGGTCGGCTCGACCCCGAGCGCGTCGAACAGCGTCGGGAAGACGTCCGTGTGGTCGGCGTAGCGGTAGCGGGTGCGCGCCGGCTCGGGCAGGCAGATCCAGAGCGGCACGCGCACCATCTCGTCGTTCACGTCCCAGGTGTGGCCGAGGCGCCCGCGCTCGAAGAACTCCTCGCCGTGGTCTCCGGTCACCACCACGAGCGGCGGCTCGGCCTCCGCCGCGAGCTGCTCGAGCAGCGGACCCAGCAGCGAATCGAGGTAGGCCGCGGCGTTGCGCTGCCGGTTCTTGAGCCCCTCCGCCCAGGCGCGGAGGGGACTCGCGCCGGTCGCGTTCCCGAGCGGCAGGTCGGGTGGCGCCACCGGCAGGAAGCGCTCGAACGCCGGCGGGTAGACGTAACCCCAGTGCGTCGCGTACAGCACGAGCAGGTCGAAGCGCGGCCCGGCGCCGGCGCGGCGGAGGCGCAGCAGCTGCTCGACGAGCGCGGCATCCGCGCGCACCGCGTCGCCCCCTGGCTCCGCGACGTCGCGGTCGATCGTGCCCTCGAAGAAGCGCTCGCCCAGCTCGGTGTAGGCGAGGTCGAAGCCGCGATAGAGGCGGCGCTCGTAGCCGAGCCGGCCGAGCAGCGCGAGCGGCAGCGGCTGCTGCAGGCTCTCCTTCACGCCAGGGAAGTGGAACATCGAGAGCCCGTGCAGCAGTCCGAACAGGCCGGCCAGCGTGTTCGCGCCGCTCGCGTAGTGGAGCTCGGGATGGAGGCAGCGCTCCCCGAGGCGCGCGAGGTAGGGCGTCCCCTCCTCGCTCACGAGGTCCCAGCGGAACGACTCGAGCACGATCATCACCACGTCGCGCGGGCGCTCGATGCGTGCGCCGGCGAGCAGGCGCTCCTTCTCGCGGGCGAGCGCGGCGCTGTCGCGGCTCGACTCGTCGGGATCGAGGTGCACGACGTCGCCGCGCGCGTCTCGCACCGCGTAGGCCGCGAACTCGTCCGCGCGCGCGGCGCTCCAGGGCACGAGCTCGCGCAACGGTCCGTCGGCCGGGAGCGGCTCCGCGAGCGCCAGCGCGCCGGCGAGCGCCGCCCCGAGCGCGACTCGGGGCAGCGGAACCGGCTGCGCACCGAACACGCGGCGGCACGCCGCGAGCAGCAGTCCGCAGGCGGCGCCGCCGAGCACCCCTCCCAGCCCGGCGAGCGCGAGCCAGCGCGGCGGCACCACCACCTCGCGCGCACGCAGCGCGTCGAGCGCGAGCCCCAGCGTGTCGCCGTCGAGGCCCACGCCGAAGAAGGCGACGTGGACGCGGGAGGCGGCCGCGAAGCCGAGCACGCCGCACGCGGCCGCCCAGTGGCCGAGGTCGGCGCGCCGCGACACGAGCGCGAGGCCCGTCCCGGCCACGAGCTGACACGAGCCGAGCCCGAGCGCGACGCCCGCGAGCGCGAGGCCGGGCGGCGCGGCGGGGGCGACCAGGACGAGCGCCCCCGCGAGGCCCACCGCGACCGCGAAGGCCAGCTGGTGGCGGGCGCAGGCTCCCGCCTTCAAGCCCGCACATCGGGGCCGGCTCGGCGCAGCCGGCGCCGGGCGCGGGCCGCGAGCGCCGCGAGGAGCAGCGCGCCCAGGCAAACCCCACCCCACACGGCGGATTCACCGTAGAGCGGACGCCCCGCGTCGTCGACGTGGCCGCCACAGGCGAGCAGCTCGCGCCACTTCCAGTAGCGGTCGTAGAAGAACCAGGCGGAGACGGCGGCCACGGAGACACTCGCCCAGAGCGCGACGGCCGAGCTCCGCAACAAAGCGGCTCGATCTTCGTCCCGGCTCTCGCGTACGATGGGCTCCGTGCTCGGCGCCATCCGTTTCGTGGCGATCCAGGCCGCCCAGACCGTGCACAACGGCTGGGGGATCCTGAACGTGTGGGATCTGATCCTACTACGCCCGCTGCCCGGGGGACTGCTCGACCTCGAACATCCCTTCTGCACCGGGCTCGAGCCCGAGACGAAGCTTCCGGTCTGGCCGCGCAACCTGGTGTACCGCACGCCGCCGCGAGAGGACCTCGCGCGCGCCAGCGACGCGGAGCTGGTCGAGAGCGTCGGCAGATACATGGCGGGGCTGACTCGCCTGGCGGCGGCGCGTCCCGGCTCCGCGCACGGCGTCCCGAATCGGATGCCTCCGGCGATCTACATCATCCACGGCGCCGTCCACTACAACGCCGGCTGGCTCCTCTTCAACGACTTCGCCGAGGCGATCGCCCACTTCACGAACGCGCGCTTCCGGCGCGAGTTCCGGCGCTTCTTACGCCACGAGCGCCGCGAGCCGCTGCTCGTGTTCCGCGAGCGCGACCCGGATCCGGCCGCGTACGCCGACTTCATCGGCTTCCTGCGCTCGGAGCTGCCGTACTTCGCGAACTCGAACGGCCGCGGCCGGCCGCCGCTCTGGGGCAACCGCTCGCCCTACCCCACCGTGAACGTCGTGACCGGCCGCTGGATCCGGGACGTGCGCATGCTGCGCACGGAGACCGGGCGCCGCAGCTCGCCGCGCGCGCCGATCTCGCAGCTCTACTTCGCGGACGGCCCCTACGTCGGCGCGCGCTCCTCGGCGTCGGCGGCCGAGCACGCGCTCGCGAAGGTCCACGAGCTGCGCATCCGCCTGCGCGGCGAGCGCGGCAACGTCTACTTCGTGGATCGGCGGCGCTGGCGCGAGCCCGAGCGCGGCCGCGTCGACCCGGCGCATCCTCCGAGCCTGTGGGATCGCCTGCGCGGGAGGGGCGGATGAGCGAGGGCGCGCGCTCCGCACCGTCCTGGCGCGCCGACGTCGCCTGCGTCGCGGCGCTGCTCGGCGCGCTCGCGCTGCTGCGGCTCGAGGTCGTGCGCGAGCTCGGCATCGACCTGCCGACCGCGCTGTCGCTCGGCCTCGCGCGCGGCGTCGCCTACGACGCCATGCTGGCGCTGCTCCCGCTCGCGGCCGGTCGCGTGGCCTTCGCCGTCGTGGGGCTGCCGCGCGCCCTCGGCTTCGCCCTCGCGGCCTTCCCGCTCTGGTTCGCGAGCGCCGCGAACGTCGTCTACTTCCGCTACTTCGGCGAGCGCCTCGACTTCTGGGTCGTGCGAAACCACGTCGGCGACCTGATCGCGGTGCGCGGCGCGCTCGGTCCGCTGCTGACGCCGCCGGTGGTGGCGAGCCTGGCGCTCGCGCTCGCAGCGGCCGCCGCCCTGGCGCTGCGCCGCCGGCAGCCGTTCGCGCGCCCCTCGCGCTGGCGCCGCCAGGCGGAGCTATGGACCGCGGCGAGCCTGCTCGTGGCCTTCGTCTTCTCGTTCACCGCGCTCAGCACCGCGTCTCCGCGGCTCGGCTCCGTGCTCAACGACCAGATCGTCTTCGTCTGGCTGAAGACGGGCTTCGGCACGCGGCGCATCACGTATCCGCAGGAGGTGCAGACCGAGGCCGCCACCATGATCGCGGACCTGCGCGCGTGGGACGGCCGGGCGCGCGACACGCTCGCGCGCTTCCGCGACCTCGCCGGCCCGCTCGGGGATCGGCGGCCCGACGCGGCGGGCGCGAACCCGCTGCTCGCGGACTTCGCCGCGGGGGACGCGGCGACGCGCGCGCTGCGCGAGCGGCTCGGCCTCGCCCAGGGCGCGCGCCCGCACGTCATCCTGCTCTTCCTCGAGAGCGTGCGCGACTTCGAGATCCAGCATCCCCGCCTCGGGCCCGCCCTCTTCCCCGAGCTCCGCGCCGTGCTGAGCGAGCACGCGATCCACTTCCGCCAGGCGTACAGCTCGGCGATCGGCGCCGGGCTCACGGCGCGCGGGCAGTTCAGCACGATGTGCTCGCTGCTCGACAACATGCGCGGCGCCGCGACCTTCGTGAGCCACTACCGCCTGCGCGCGCACTGCCTCCAGGCGCTCGCGCGGGAGGGCGGCTACCGGACGCTCTGGATCTCGTCGCAGGACCGCACCTTCCAGGGCAAGGAGATCTTCGAGCGCCTCCACGGGACGGAGACGTTCTACGACCAGGCGTACTGGGAGGCGGCCGGCCTGCCCAAGAACTTCGACAACTGCGGCGTGGCCGATGCGCCGTTCCTGCGCGCCTACCTCGCGCTGCTCGAACGGCTCGACCGCGAGGACGCGCGGCCCTTCTTGGTCAACACGCTCACGATCTCGACGCACCCGCCCCACACGGTGGTGCCGGAGGGGGCGCTGCCGCCGGAGCTGGCGGCGGAGGTCGGCGACGGGGGGTACGGCGGCTACCTGAGCCGGCTGCGCTACCTCGACGGCGCGCTCGGCGAGTTCTTCCGCGCGTTCTTCGCGAGCCCGCTGGCGTCGCACACGGTGGTCGTGCTGCTCGGTGACCACTCCATGAAAGTGGAGCCGCATCTCGCGCTGGCGCCGCACCAGCGCGTCGAGCTGCTCGCGCGGGTGCCGCTGGCGCTGATCACGCGCGACGTCGCGCCCGCGACGATCGATCGACCCGTGCACCAGCTCGACGTGGCGCCCACGGTCGCCGCGCTGGCCGGGCTCGAGGGTCCCACCACCTGGCTCGGCCGCTCGCTGTTCGCGGAGCCGGCCACGCCCTGGGTCATGCGCGTGGCCGGCGCGGGGCTGCAGTACCGCGTCGGCGCGCGCGCCTGCTACTCCGGCCTCGAGACCGACGGCCTGCGCTGCTTCGACGCCGCCGGCGCGGACCCGCTCTTCGAGCCCTCGCTGCCGCCGCTCGTCGAGCAGCCGGAGCTCACGAATCTCCTCTCCGACGTCGTCGACGCGAGCAGCCAGGTGATCATGCTGGACCGCCTGCTCGACCGGCCCGGCGACGGCGCGCTCGCGCACGGGCGCTAGCCGTGGACGGCGCGCTGCCCACGCGGCGGCTCCCCGAGCGCGCCACGGACCTCGCGATGGCGCTCGGCGTCGGCGCGCTCGTCTCGTTGAGCCCGCTCACCGCGTCGCCGTTCGGCGCCCACGCGCGAGCCTCGCTCGCCGCCGGGCTCGGCGCTGCGGTGCTCGCCTACGCGGCGCGCCGCGCCGGTTGGCTGCCGCGCCTCTCGCCCGAGCCGTGCCGGCGCGAGGGCGCGCGCCCGACGCTCGCCGCCGGGCTCGCGACCGTGCTCGTGGTCCTCGCCTTCCTGCCGACGCTCGCCTGGCTGTTCGAACGCTGGACCACGAGCGTGTGGCAGAACGTGCACGGGCTGTTCATCCCGCTCGTGATGTTCTGGCTGACGCGGCGGACGCTCCAGGCGGCCCCGGTGGAGCGCTTCGCGTCGAGCGCCTGGGCGTGGCCGGTGCTGGGCGCGGCCGGCTTGCTGCTGGCGCTCGGCAGCGTGCGCGGCACGCCGATCGTCGCGGCGCTCGGGCTCGTGCTGGCCCTGCCCGGGCTCGTCCTGCTGTTGCTCGGCAGCGCCGGCGTGCGCCGGCTCTGGCTGCCCCTCGCGCTCGCCCCCTTCGCGCTGCCGGTCGGCTACGACTCGCCCGTGCACGACGCGCTGCGGTCGGCGTGCGCGTGGGCGGTGGCGGAGGTGCTGCGAGCGCTCGGCGTGCACGTGGCGCGGATCGGGCTCCAGCTCCATCTCCCGCACGGCGTCTTCGAGATCACCGAGGCGTGCAGCGGCTTCTCCACGCTCTACGGCGTCGGCGCCTTCGCGCTGGTGCTCGCCTACCTCGCACGCGGCACGGCGCGGCGACGTCTCACGCTGGCGGCCGCTCTGCCGCTCGCGTTCGCAGCGAACGTGCTGCGCGTGCTCGGACTCATCGCGCTCGAGTGGATCCAGCCGGGCTTCTTCGAGACGCCGCTCCACAAGGGCACCGGGGTGGCCACCTTCCTGGTCGCGTTCTTCGCGCTCGCCGCCGTCGCGGGGCTGCTCGCGCGTGCGCCGCGTCCGCCTGACAGGACGAGCGCGCCCTGCTAGAAGGCCTCGTGCGCTGCTGCCCGCTTCGCATCGCCCTCCTCGCCCTCGCGGTGGCGTGCGGGCGCGCGAGCGACCCGCCGGCTCCCCCGGAAGCGCTCGCCTACGTCGGGGCCGCGCGCTGTGCCGCGTGCCACGCGCGCGAGGCGGACGCCTGGCGCGGCTCCGATCACGACCGCGCGATGGAGGAGCCCGCCGCGCGGCTCGGCGACTTCGCGAGCGCGCGCTTCGAGCAGGGCGGCTTCGCCACCACCTTCTTCGAGCGCGACGGGCGCGCCTTCGTGAACACCGAAGGGCCGGACGGGCAGCTCGCCGACTACCCGGCCGCGTACACGTTCGGCTTCGACCCCCTCCAGCAGCTCCTGCTCCCGCTGCCCGGCGGCCGGCTGCAGGCCCTCACCGTCGCGTGGGATGCGCGCCCGCGCGAGGCGGGCGGCCAGCGCTGGTATTCGCTCTATCCCGGCGAGTCGATCCCGCCCGCGGACGTGCTGCACTGGACGAAGCTCTCGCAGAGCTGGAACGGCGGCTGCGCGGACTGTCACTCGACGAACCTGCGCCGCGGCTACGACCTCGCGAAGGACACCTACGCCACGACCTGGTCGGACCTCGACGTCGCCTGCGAGGCCTGCCACGGCCCGGGCTCGCGCCACGCAGGCTGGGCGACTGGCAAGCGAAGCGCGCAGCGAGCCGCAGGCGAGCGAAGTCATGAAGGCACAGGCCTCTCCGTGCGCCTCGGCCGCGCGGGCGCGCGCTGGGTGCGCGCCGAGGGCGCCGCGATCGCGGAGCGCACGCCGAAGCTCGCCACGCACGCGGAGCTCGAGGTGTGCGCGCCGTGTCACGCGCGCCGCTCGCAGCTCGCGGAGGGACGCGCCGCCGGCCAGCCGTTCCTCGACACGCACCGCCCCGCGCTGCTCGACGAGGGCCTCTATGAGGTGGACGGCCAGATCCGCGACGAGGTGTACGAGTACGGCTCGTTCGTGCAGAGCCGCATGTACGCGGCAGGCGTCACGTGCAGCGACTGCCACGAGCCGCACCGCCTCGGGCTCCGCGCGGAAGGCAACGCGCTCTGCGGTCAGTGCCACAGCAACGAGGTCTTCGACGCGCCCTCGCACCACCACCACGCCGAGGGCTCCGCGGGCGCAGACTGCGTGGCGTGCCACCTGCCCGCCCGCACCTACATGGGCGTGGACGTCCGCCACGATCACTCCTTCCGCGTGCCGCGCCCCGACCTGTCCGTCGCGCTCGGGGCGCCGAACGCGTGCACCGACTGCCACGCCGGGAAGCCGGCGCGGTGGGCCGCCGGCGCGGTCGCGCGCTGGTTCCCGAACGGGCGCAGCGGAACGCCCCACTTCGCGACGGCTCTCCACGCCGGCCGCGCAGCCCTGCCGGGCGCCGAGCGCGCGCTGGCGGCGCTCGCCGCCGACGGCGCGCAGCCCGCGATCGCGCGCGCCACCGCGTTCACGCTGCTCGCCGCGCCGGATCTCGCCACCACGCTCGCGGCGATTCGCGCGGGGCTCGCCGACGCGGACCCGCTGGTGCGCCTCGGAGCCCTCGTCGCGGCGCCGGGTGTGGAGCCCAGGGCGCGCCTCGCGGCCGTCGTGCCGCTGCTCGAGGATCCGCTGCTTGCCGTGCGCATCGATGCGGGGCGCGTGCTCGCAGACGTTCCCGCGGAGCTCTGGACTCCGCCCCAGCGCACTCGCCTCGCCGCCGCGCTCGGCGCGTACCGCGCCGCGCAGGCCGTGAACGCCGACCGACCCGAGGCGCACGTGAACCTCGGCGGCCTCGCCGCGCTGCAGGGCGACCCGGAGACGGCGCGCAGCGAGTACCGCATCGCGCTGCGCCTCGCGCCCTGGTTCGTGCCCGCATACGTGAACCTCGCGGACCTCGAGCGGGCGGCCGGCCGCGAGGACGCCGCCGAGGCGGCGCTGCGCGAGGCGCTGGCCGTGGCGCCGGAGCTGGCCGAGCCGCACTTCGCGCTCGGCCTGCTGCTGATCCGCACCGGGCGGCGCGACGACGCGCTCGCCGAGCTCGAGCGCGCCGCCGCGCTCGCACCCGACAACGGCCGCTTCGCGCAGACCCTGGCCCTCGCGCTCGACGTCCGCGGCGAGCGCGCCCGCGCGCGCGCGGCGCTCGACGCCGCGCTCGAGCGCCGGCCCGGCGACCGCGAGCTGCGCGTCACGGCCGCCCTGCTCGCGCGCGAGCACGGCGACGCCGCGGCCGCGCGCCGCCACGCGGACGCCCTGGCCGAAGCCTGGCCCGACGACCCGGGCGCAGAGGCCCTGCGCGCCGAGCTCGCCCGCTAGTCCGGCGCCCCGCTCCAGAGCAGCACGGCGGCGTAGCCGCGCCAGGGCTGCCAGGCCCTCGCGCGTTGCTCGAGGGCTGACTCCGCAAGTGGGCGCCCCGCCGGGCCGAGCGCGCGGCGCAGGCCGAGGTCGCCGGCCGGGAAGGCGTCCGGCTCGCCGAGCGCGCGCAGCGCCACGTACTCCGCGGTCCACGGCCCGATGCCGGGCAGCGCGAGCAGCTGCTCGCGCACCTCGTCGGGCGCCTGCCCGCCCTCGAGGTCCAGCCCGCCCGACGAAACGGCGCGGGCGAGCGCGCCGAGCGCTTCGCTGCGCGCGCCCGTGAGACCGAGGCCGGACAGGTCCGCGCTCGCCAGCGTCGCGGCGTCCGGGAAGACGCGCTCGATCGTGCCGTCGGCGGCGGCGAGCTTCTCGCCGTGCGCCGCCGCGATGCGGCCGGCCAGCGTGCACGCGCCCGCCACCGTCACCTGCTGGCCGAGCACGGCGCGCACGGCCAGCTCGAAGCCGCTCCACGCGCCGGGCACGCGCAGGCCGCGGCTGCGCCGCAGACGCGCCGCCAGCTCCGGGTCGCTGCGGAGCTGCGCTCGGATCGGCGCCGGGTCCGCGTCGAGGTCGAACAGGCGCCGCACGCGCGCGGCGATGCGTGCGGCCGCGGGCACGAGCCGCGCGGGCAGCGTGAGGCGCACGCCCGG
>Ga0187892_10004957_pt1 | contig 21612 bp, 11 predicted proteins | sample MA1701073metaG_FD_139345 | JGI IMG/M metagenome (GOLD analysis project Ga0187892, IMG submission 139345) | Bio-ooze microbial communities from a basaltic lava cave in the Kipuka Kanohina Cave System on the Island of Hawaii, USA - MA170107-3 metaG ... | reverse complement strand
TCGCTACCAAATGCGCGGCCACTCTTCACGCCAATCACCGGCGACCTTCGAGATCGCATGCGAGCCCAACGATCCCCACGGCAAGCGCGGGGGATTCCCACCAACAACCTCGGGATGCGCCCCAATGAGCTTGCATCTGGACACTGCCACCGCATCCATGGACTGGGCGGCTGCAACGGCGCAAGGAATAATGGTTGACGAGACGCATCGGGCTTCGATAGAAGGCAAGCGGTTTTTTCCCCAACCAGGGAGGAATGAAGTACGGACGACAAATCATCTCAGATGACACCGTCGAGTCGGCGCAAACTTCGCGCGGCGACATTGGCTGCAAGCGCTCCGCCAGGTTTGTCAGGGATTTCCCCGACGACGCGATTAGGGATTCCCCTGCTTCCCCTCTCCGTCGAGTTGGCGCACCGTCGCCTTTGCGTCGGGCCCGCAAGGTCGGTTTCCTTGGCGAAAGTCGGACGCGCTTTGCTTCGCGAAGCTGACCAATGAGCTCGTTGATTTAGCCGGAAGACCCGTCACCAGATTCGTTCTCAAGGAAGGACCCTCGCAATGAAAACCGTCGTTTCGTTTCCAACTCTCTGGCCCGCGGTGGTGCTGATGGGCAATTTGGCGCTCCACCCGGCAGTCATCGCCGATCCGTGTGACGAGCCGCGCTTTGCCGGGGCGCGCGGCCTGCCCTCGGCGGCGCTTGCGAACGCCTCGGCGGCGGGCGATTTCAACGGGGACAGCAAGCTGGATCTGGCGATCGGCAATCTCAACACCGGCCTCGCCAACACGGGCATGGTTTCGGTGTTGCTGGGCAGCGGGTTCGCGACGTTCCAGCCGCATGTGGATTACCCGACGGTAGGGAACCCAGGGGCGGTGCATGTGGCCAACATGAACATGGACACCGATTTGGACCTGGTGGTTGTGTCTCTCTTTGGCAGTGGAAGCGGTGTTCTGCATGGCAACGGGAACGGCACGTTCCAACCCAACGCCACTTTCTTTGGCGGGAACTCTCTGACCGTGGGCGATCTCGATCACGACGGCATTCCGGACACGGTAGGGGCGAGCGCGCCGTTCATTTCCGCGATGTTGAGCAACGGCGATCTCACGTTCCACGCCACGAACTTTTATCTCGTGAGTTTTTTTGCGAGTCCTTCTTCGATCGCCATCGGCGACATGAACGGGGACGGCACGAACGACGTCGTCGTGGGCACGACCGCCGTCTCGCCCAGCCGCGGTACGATCGCGGTACTGTTGGGCAAAGGCGACGGCACTCTGCACGAGGCAACCAACACGGTCGCCTCGATCAACAATTCCAAGATCGCGCTGGGCAACTTCAACGGCGATGTCGCCAGGGACGTGGCCGCGCTGGATTACGACGCCGGCACCGTCATGATCCTATTGGGCGTGGGCAACGGCACCTTGCAGTCCAACGCCACCTACAATACCGGCATCAACCCGGTGTCCATCGCCGTGGGCGATTTCGACGGCGACAATGATTCGGACATCGCGGTGGTCAACCAAACTTCGCACACCGTTTCGGTGCTGTTGGGCAACGGCAGCGGCTCGTTTCAGCTCACCAACTACGATGTGGGCGTCGGGCTCACCTCCATCACGGCGGGTGACTTCACCGGCGACGCCGTGCCCGATCTTGCCGTGACCCAGTTAGGGATCAACGGGGAAAGCATTGAATTGTGGATGCTGGTCGGCAACGGCGACGGGACGTTTCAGGTGGCTCCCCATTACGCGGCCGGCAGCGGCCCGATCGGCGTGCAAGCCGGCGATTTCAACGGCGACGGTCTGCGCGACTTGATCGTGGCGAACGCCTTCAGCACCAATGTCTCGCTCTTCCTGAACAACGGTGACGGCACGTTCCAGGCGAAGGTGGATTACGGAGTGGGCAGCGCTCCGCAGTCGATCGCGATCGCGGACTACAACAACGACGGCACCAACGACATCGCCGTGGCCAATCAACTCACCGGCAGCGTGTCGCTTCGGATGGGCAAGGGCGATGGCACCTTTTTCAATCTGACCACGGTCGGCCCCATCATCGTTGGCAGCACCTACGTGGTGGCGGGCCGGTTCAACAGCGACACGAACATGGACGTGCTCGCCATCGGCGGACTCGGTTTCTCGGTGTACATGGGCACCGGATTCGGGACCTTCGCCGCTCCCGTCGAAACCATCGGCAATTATCTGGCCAACATCGTCGCCACGGGGCATTTCAACAACGACGGCAACCTCGACTTCGTGGCCGGCAAGACGGGCACCAACGAGATCGCCGTGCTCCTGGGCAACGGCAACGGCACGTTCCAACCGCCGGTCACCTACGCGGCGGGCACCAACGTCCAGTCCGTCGCGCTCGCAGATTTCAACGGCGACATGAGGCTCGATATCGTCGTCGCCAACTACGGTTGCAACACCTGCACCAATCCGGATCTGATCACCCGCGGCAGCATTTCCGTGTTGCTCGGCAATGCCAACGGCACGTTCCAGCCGGCGGTGCATTACCAGGTGGCCCTCCGGGGAACGATGACCGGCGTCGCCACCGGCGACTTCAACGGCGACGGCAAACAGGATGTGGTTGCCAGCGACACCACGCTCCAGGTCGCCTCGGTCCTTCTGGGCAACGGTGACGGCACGTTCCAGTCGCCCGTCCATTTCGCCATCCAAAACCTGCCCAAGAGCCTCGTGGCTGCGGACCTGGACGGCGATGGCAGGCTCGATCTGGCGGCAGCGAATCAGGCGGTGAACAGCGTCTCGGTGTTGTTGAACAACTGCTTGTTCGACGTGGGCGCTCCGGTTTGTTCGCTCGCTCCCTCGGTGGCGACCAACATGGTGGACGAAGCGCATGCGGTCGGCCTCACTCTTACCGCCGACGGAACGCCGGTCAGCGGGGCGGCGGTGCACTTCTTCGTCAGCGCGGGACCCAACGCCGGGGAGAACGGCAACGACGTTACCGATGCCAGCGGCCTGGCCGGTTTCCAATACGTCGGCCAGGGTGGCGTGGGGACGGACACGATCATGGCGACCGGCCGCGTCTCGGGCGCCAACTTCTCCTGCTCCGCAGCGAAGACCTGGACGAATGTCTCCACGACGACATGCAGCCTGAGTCCATCGTCTGCGACCAACGACGTCGGCGAAATCCATTCCGTGACTTCCACCGTGTTGACCAACGGCCTGCCGGTCGCCGGCGTGACCGTTCATTTCCTGATCACGGCTGGACCGGACGTGGGCTTCGTGGGTTCCGACGTCACGGACGTGGCAGGTCAGGCCGTCTTCGCCTACACCAACAACGGCGCGCCCGGCACGGATGCCATCATGGCGACCGGCATCGTGGCGGAGGCATCGTTCTCCTGCTCAGCCAGCAAGCTGTGGATCGAGCCTCTGCCGGATTTGCAGGTGACCAAGAGCGATTCGCCCGATCCGGTCACGGCAGGGAATAATCTGACTTATACCATCACCGTCGCCAACAGCGGCATCCTCGACGCCAGCAGCGTGGCCGTCACCGACGCGTTGCCGGCCAGCGTCAACTTCGTCTCCGCGAACGCCAGCCAGGGCAATTGCGCGCCCGGCGTCGGGAACGTCCTGTGCGATCTCGGCGGGCTCGCCATTGGCCAGAGCGCCACGGTGACGGTCGTTGTGACCACCACCACGGCGGGCACGATCACCAACACCGCGTCGGCGAGTTCGCCCGAGGGCGATTTGAACGCGGCCAACAACAGCGCTCAAGCCGTCACCACGGTCGGCGCGCCCTTGCCCGATCTGACCGCCGTCCTCGCCAACGGCGACCTGGTTTGCTCGAACACAGCCAAGGGCGTCGCGTGCACGAGCTCCGGAACGCTGCAACTGGCAAACAACGGCACACAGTACGGTTCGTTGAGCCTCGACCTCGCCGCCACCGGTTCGATGAAGCCCGGCAAGCCGACCAAGTGGAAGATTGCCGGCCTGCTCAACATCGCCTCGTTCGATCTGGGCGCCAACCCGCGTGCGATCCTTCAGGTGTTCCTGTCGGATGATGCGACGTTCAGCGGGGACGATTTGCCGTTGTTGAAAAAGCCGTTGGACACGGAGGTGTTGGACAGTCAGGCGGGAAGCGGCAAGGCCATCAAGCTCTCGATCAAGCCGCCCAAAGGCGTTGACCCGAGCGGGAAGCTCCTGATCCTGGTCATTGACGCCGCCGGGGAGGTCGCCGAGTCGAACGAGAACAACAACGGCGCCGCCATCGGCCCGCTGCCATAAGGAAGCCCTGCAACCCACCGGACATCCTTATGAGTATCCACCTTGACCATGCCCAATTCATCTCCATCCGCCCCGGCAATCGGCGGCTCTGGCTCGCGGCATCATTCGGCTTGGTGCTCGCGTGCGCCATGCCCCTGCGGGCGCAGTACACGCTGTTGCATGGGTTCGAGAACAACGCCACCGATGGCGGCACGCCGGGCTACGGCGCTTCGGTGGTGGCGTCGGGCACCACCTTGTACGGCATGACGCAAGCGGGCGGCAGCAGCTCCAATGGCGTGCTGTTCAAGATCAACACCAGCGGCAGCGGCTACCAAGTCCTCCACCACTTCAACGGCTACATCCTCTTCTTGAACCCCGGCGGCTCGAAAGACGACGGCGCCCAGCCTTACGGAACGCCCGTGCTGGACGGCGCGACGCTCTACGGCACGACCGCGACCGGCGGCAGCAACGGATTCGGCACGGTGTTCAGCATCAACACCGACGGCAGCGGATTTCAGGCGCTGCATCACTTCGGCGGGAACAACGACGGCACGCTCCCCTATGGTTCGTTGATCCTGGATGGCACGACGCTCTACGGCACGACCTCCAGCGGCGGCAGCAACAACGCCCAGGGGGTGGTCTTCAAACTCGAAACCAACGGCACCGGCTATCAGACGCTCCATCATTTTACCCCGGGCATCAACGACGACTGCGCGGCGCCGTGGGGTGGGTTGGCGAAATCCGGCACGACGTTGTACGGCATGGCCTGGTTGGGCGGCACCGGCGGGCTCGGCTCGTTGTTCAAGCTCGAAGCGGACGGCACCGGGTATCAGATCCTCCACCATTTCATCGGCGGGTTCGTGGATGGCGCGCATCCATACGGCTCGTTGATTGTGGATGGAACGACGCTCTATGGCATGACCAAGGACGGCGGCATCAACAACGCCGGCACGGTGTTTCGGATCAATACCGACGGCAGCGGCCTCCAACTCCTGCATGAGTTTGCGCTCTCGGAAGCGTACAACCCGTACGGCGACCTGATCCGTTCCGGGACAATTCTCTACGGCATGACCAAAGCAGGCGTCACCAACGGCCTGGGCGCCGGGGCGATCTTCCAACTCAACACCGACGGCACCGGCTACCAGCGGCTTCACACCTTCATGTATCCGGTGGTCCAGGACGACGGCATGTGGCCACATGGGGCGTTGCTGCTGTTGGACAATGCGCTCTACGGCATGACACAGTTGGGCGGTGGCTTCCTGCCCACGCCCAAAAACGGCACCGTCTTCAAATTCGCTCTCGGCGGCGGTGGCGGTGGCGGTGGAAGCGGTGGCGGTGGTGAGCCGTCGCTCTCGGGCACGCTCAGCGGCATCAAGCAGAAGTGCAAAACCAAGAACGAAGTGACCACCTGCTCCTTGAGCGCTGCACTGGCGTTGCTGAACTCCGGTGATGGAGAGGCACCGGCAACTCACGTCCGGTTCTTCCTCTCGGAAAACGAGGACTACGAGGCGGGCGAGGACACTCTGATCGGCGAAGCGACCACGAAAAACATCAAGGTGGGCAAGGCCGGCAAGGCGAAACTGAAAGCAGCGACGCCCGGCAGTTCGACAGGCCTGTTTCTCCTCGCTGTGGATGACAGCGACAATGTACTGGCGTCTTTGCAGATACAGGTCCTGTAAGCGGAGCGAAAATGCTCAGGAAACGAATCGTTATTTCCGTCATCGTAATTTGCCTGGCCGCTAGCAGCGTGGTCACGGCAGTCACGTTCATGGTGCCGGTGTCGTTTCCATAAATTCAGACCATCGAACGGGGAATGAACTCCATGAAAAGAATCAAACGAATCCATGATACGAATGCCCTCTGCCTTCTCGTCGCAATGGGAGTCGCAGCGCTGGCGGGCCGACCGGTCGCCGGCACCGCGCAGACAGTAACCAATCTCCACAGCTTCGGCGCGTTCGCCAGCGATGGACAGAACCCCGTCGCCTCGGTCATCGCGGTCGGCTCCACGCTCTACGGCACGACCTCGGCCGGTGGCGGCAACGGCAGCTACGGCACGGTCTTCGCCGTCAACACCGACGGTTCGGGCCCCACCAACCTGCACCAGTTCGGTGCCGCAGGGGATGGACGAATACCACGGGCTTCCTTGGTCTTGGGTGACTCGAACACGCTCTATGGCACGACCACGGAGGGTGGCACCAACAACAACGGCGGAGTTATCTTTTCCATCAACACCGATGGCTCGGATTACATGATTCTCCATGAGTTCGGAGGGGCCGGTGACGGACGAACACCCCAGGCGGCGCTGACACTCGTGGGCTCGACGCTCTATGGCACGACCTACGGAGGCGGCGCCAACTTCGAGGGAACAGTGTTTGCCATCAATACGGATGGCTCGGGCTACACCGTCCTCTACCAGTTCGGTACCACCGTGGCGAACGACGGGGCGAACCCCTGGGCACCGCTGACCGCAGTGGGCTCGACGCTCTACGGCACAACCTATGGCGGTGGTGGCCCCGGCAACAAAGGCACGGTCTTCGCCATCGAAACCAATGGCTCAAATTACACGGTCCTTTACCGTCTCGGCTTCAACAACGATGGGGCGAATCCACAAGCCCCGCTGCTCGTGATGGACTCGCTAATCTACGGCACGACGTACTACGGCGGCATGATCGGCCAGGGCACTGTGTTTGCCATGAGCACCGATGGATCGAGCTACACCAATCTCCACCAGTTCAATATCTCCGGCTACGACGGGCAGTACCCCTGGGGTTTGACCCTGGTGGGGTCGAACCTCTTCGGCACCACCTACGCGGGCGGCAGCAACAGCGCGTACGGCATAGTCTTTTCCATCAATACCAACGGTACCGGCTACAAGACTGTGCACCAGTTCGACGCCCTCGGAAACCATGCGCGGACGCCTCTAGCCGGGTTGACCCTGGTCGGCTCGGCCCTCTACGGTACAACCTACGGAGGCGGCAACAACGGGGCCGGCACATTTTTCAAACTCACTCTCCCAGCCTTGACCAACGGAAACAATGGCGCCGATCTGTCCATCTCCAAAACCGACAGCCCCGATCCGGTCACCGTCGGAAGCAATTTGACGTACACCGTTACTGTCACCAACAAAGGTCCCGCCGCTGCATCGGGTGTGTTTCTGACTGATACGCTCCCTTCGAGCACAACCTTCGTGTCCGCATCGCCGGGCTGCACGAACAACGGCGGCACCATCACCTGCGGTGTGGGCGACCTCGCGAACGGCGGCTCGGTTTCCGTTCAGATCGTTGTCACGCCCACGGCGACCGGCTCGATCACCAACTCCGTCGCCGTTGCCGCGGAGGAGGACGACCCATCTCTCGGAAACAACACCGCGACTGCAACCACGGCGGTCAACGCGGGCGGACAGCCGGGCGGCTCACTGACCGGCACGCTCAGCGGCGTCAAGCAGAAGTGCAAGACCAAGAACAACGTGACCACCTGTTCGCTGGGCGCGGCGCTGGCGCTGTTGAACAGCGGCAACGCGGACGCTCCGGCCACGCATGTGCGCTTCGTTCTGTCCGAGGACGAGGACTACGACGCAGGCGAGGACGCGCAGATCGGCGAAGCGACCACCAAGATCATCAAGGTCGGCAAGGCGGGCAAGGCCAAGCTGAAGACCTCGACCGGAGCGAGTTCGTCCGGTCTGTTCATCCTCGCCGTGGACGACGAGGATAACGTGCTGGCATTGGTCACGGTGCCGGCCATCTGACCAGCGCGTCGCAGGGCGGAACTCGATGTTGCAAGACACTCACTCCATGAAACCATCCAAACCATCCCTTTTCCTCTCGACGATTTGCGTTGCATCCGCCGCTTTGCTGGTTGGCCTTCTGCCTTACGCAAGCAGTTCTGCCGACACTTGTCCGACCCCGGAGTTCGCGGCCGTGCGCGCGACCACCTGGCCGGGCCTGGCGCGATCGCAGGTCGTGGCCGATTTCAACGGCGACGGCATTTCCGATCTGGCCACCGCCAACAACAACCTCACCGGCACCGTCAGCGTCGCGCTCGGCAACGGCGATGGCACGCTCCAGAGCAACGTCACCTACATCGTGGGGCAGTATCCGGTGGATATCGTCGTCGGGGACTTCAATCACGATGGCACGAACGACTTGGCGACGGCCAACTTTGAAAACAATCTCAGCCATAAGGTCTCGGTCCTGCTGGGCATGGGCGGCGGGGCGTTTCATTCCAACGTGTTCTACGGAACGGCGGCGACCCCGTTTCAGTTGGCGGTGATCGACTTCAACAACGACGGCAATCCCGATCTGATGACGGTTTCGACGACTCACTACGAAGTGCTCTATGGAAACGGCGACGGGACTTTCCAGCCTGCCACGACCGTGGCGCCCGCCAGCAGTCAGCAATTCGCGGTGAGCGACTTCAACGGCGACGGCACGAACGATGTTGTGGCGGCCATCGGCACCAGTGATGAGGAAACGACCGTCCAGGTGCTGTTTAACGATGGCGGCGGCGGACTCGTAGCGGGCACGGTGTTTGGCGCCGGGGGAACCAATCCCTATCACGTGGTGGTGAGCGACTTCAACCTCGACGGGAACCCCGACGTGGTGGTCGCCAACCACGACTCCCACAACCTCGCCGTGTTGTTGGGTCAGGGCGCCGATCAATTTCAGGCCAGCGTGATTTACCCGACCGGGCAACAGCCGGTTCGCATCGCCGCGGGCGACTTCAACGGCGATGGCACGAATGATCTGGTGGTTGCCGACGAGAGTGTGTACACGCTGACCCTGCTGCTGAACCAGGGCGGCAGCAGCTTTCTCGCCCCGGTCACTTACGAGGCCTCGGGGTCGGACATCGGCTTTGGCGACTTCAACTCAGACGGCATTATCGACCTGATCGCGAGTGCCGGCGGCCTCGACGCGTATCCCAACGTCTCGCTGTTGTTGGGCAACGGCGACGGCACGTTCCAACAAGCGCCGCGTTACGCGACGGGACGCGGGCCAAAGTTGCCGGTGGCGGCCGATTTCAATGGCGACGGCAAGCTCGATCTGGCGGTCCCCAATTCGTCCTCCAACACGGTCTCGGTGCTGCTGAACAACGGCGACGGCACTTTCGCTGCCAATGTGGACTATTTCACCGGCGCCGGTCCCTCGTCCGTTGCAGTGGGTGATTTCAACGAGGACAACAAACTCGACCTCGTCGTCGCCAACCTCAACACCAACCACGTTTCGCTGTTGTTGGGCAACGGCAGCGGCACCTTCCAGCCCGGCGTCATCGCCGCGTCGCTCTTCATGCTCGGCGCCGGGTTTGTCGTCACCGGTGATTTCAACCACGACAACAACCTCGATTTTGCCATCCCCAACTTCGCCGGACTCAAGGTATTCCCCGGCAATGGCAACGGCACCTTCGGCGCAGAGATCACCTCCAGCGACGTGCTCTACACCAGCAGCGGCGCCACGGGCTTTCTCAACGGCGATACCAATCTTGATATCGTCGTTGTCAACGGCAACACGAACTTCATCACGGTCTTTTTGGGCAACGCCAACGGCACCTTCCAGCCGCCGCTCACCAACGTCGTTGGAACTGTCATCGGAGGCGTCGCCATCGGCGACCTCGATGACGATGGCAAGCTCGACATTGCCGCCGCCAACATCGGCTGCAATCCTTGCAGCGGTGGTTACTACAACGGCGAAGTCCAGGTTCTCCTCGGCAACGGCAATGGCACGTTCCAGCCGCCCGTCGGCTATCCGGTGGACCCCTCGACGGCGACCACTTCGGTGGCGATCGGCGACGTGAACGGCGATGGCAAGCCGGATTTGGTCGCCACAAGCCGGATTGTCTCGCGCGCCGTATGGGTGTTGCTCAACAACGGCGATGGCACGTTTCAACGCGGCTTCCCCTTCAACTTGGGAGCCGGCCCGAATTACCTGGCCACCGCTGACGTGGATGACGATGGTCGTCTCGACATTCTCGCGTCCAATCAAAACATCGATACCATCTCTGTGCTGATCAACACCTGCTTGTTCGACGTGGGCAACCCGACCAATAATGCCGATCTCGCGATCAGCAAGCTCGACAGCCCCGATCCCGTCGGCGTAGGCAACAATCTCACCTACACGGTGACGGTGACGAACAAAGGCCCGGCCGCCGCCACGAGCGTGACGTTGACCGATACCTTGCCGGGGAGCGCGGCCTTCGTCTCCGCCTCGGCGGGTTGCATCAACAACGGCGGCACCGTCACCTGCGCGCTCGGCGACCTCGGCAACGGGCAGTCCACGTCCATCCACATCATCGTCGCGCCCAACGCGGCGGGTTCGATCACCAACAGCGCCTCCGTCGTTGCAGACGAGGCCGACTCCGTGCCGGCGAACAACACGGCCACCGCGGTCACGACCGTGACCGTCCCCGCGTGCGCCGACTTGACCGGCGCGTTCGTGAGCGTGGCTCCGAAGTGCAAGACGAAGGCGGACGTGACAACCTGTTCGTTGAAGGGTTCGATGAGCGTCCAGAATCTCGGCACGATCACCTCTCCCGAGACGGTCTTGCGGTTCTTCCTGTCCGCCGACATGGCGTTCGATGGGGGCGACCTGCTGCTGGTGGAATCGCCGGTCAAAGCGGTGAGCACGTCCAAGCTCGGCAAAGCAAAACTGAAGGCGAAGCTGGCCGCCGGGGTGAACGTGTCTGGTCAGTTCCTGATCGCGGTGATCGACGCCGGCAATGCCAGTGTCGAGTGCAGCGAGGCCAACAACGTCATCGTCTTCGGCCCGCTGCCGTAACAACAAGCGCTGTCAGCCCGGCGCCTTCGCCCCGGCGGTCGCCTGGATGAGGGCGATCAAGCCCTCGCGCATGGCCGGGACCCTCCAGAGATCGCGGCGATGGCCGGGCACCCAGACGCCGATGTTGGGACGCTGCCGGGAAATCCAGGCCGCGGGGAACGTTCCTTCGGGGATTTGCGCCGTGAGCAAGTCGCGGCAGGGCGCGGCTTGTTGGAGTTGGATGAACACCTCGTCTTGGGGCAGCCATGCCGTTTCCCATGCGAGCGCGAGGTTCGCATCGGACAACACGCGCAATTCGCTCGCCTGATGTGGATGCGCAGATTTCGCCGGGCCATCCCACACCCAGTGGCGCCCCGCCCATTCCTTGTACCGGTCCCAATCGGGATATGCTCCGAGCGCGGCATGAATCAGCACGAGCGGTTTGCCGCCCTCAACCCATGTCTCCAACGTCCTGCGGGTTGTCAGGTCGGCGTTCGCTTGCGTGTGGTACAGCAGAAGGAGGCCCGCGCCTTCGAGGTCGGACTGGCACAGACCCTTGTCGGCGGCCAGCAGGATCGGTCGGCGGCCGGCGTGCTCCGTCAACGCTTCGGCGATCCCTTCGCGACCGCCAGAGCCGAAATGGTCGTCAGCGAACAAAACAAAAACGCCCGAAGGCAATCGGGGTGAGGGACGCGCTTGCGCGACTTCCAGCGGGGCGAATTCAACCGGCAACGGGAATTCGATCCGCCGCATCGTGCGGGCCGACTCCTGCGCGGCATACGCCATTTCCGTTGCCATCGCGCAACGATCCGCTCCGCATGCCATGGGGGCCTGGCTTTCCATGGCGGCAAACAGTTCGCGGCAGGCCGCGCCGAATTCGCCGATCGGCCCCGCAGGCGCCTCGTGTTGGGTCATGCCCTCGGCGCCGAAGTGGCAAACCGCGTTGCCACGGCAGGCGAGGAGCCCCCGTTGCCCGCGAACGAAGAAGCTGGATTCGGGATCGCCCGACGGACCGGTGATGAAGACCGCCTGTTTGTTGCCGGGATATTGGACAAAGACCACCGAACGGTCCTCGACCGCATGTTGGTACCTTCGCTGCCCCGTGTGATCCATCCCCGCCAGGAGCCACAGCGGCGTCGCGTCGTAGAGGAAGTTGGCCATGTCAAACCAGTGCACGGTCCAGGACAACATGTCCCAGCCATCGCCCACGCGCGCTTCGAGCATCCAGTGGTCGCCGACCGCGCCTTCGTCGAGCAGGCGTTTCAACAGGTTGAAGGCCGGGTTGTGCCGGCGCTGATGGCCGATCGCCAATTGCGTTCCGTTCTTCCGGCATGTCGAAATCATCTGGCGGATTTCGAGGCCGTTCAACGCCATCGGCTTCTCGCAGAGAATCCCTTTGACTCCCCGGTTCGACGCCTCGATCACCATCGGTGCGTGCAACGGCGGCCACGTGCACACGCTCACGGTATCGGGGATGAGCTTGGCGTACAGTTCGTCGGTGGAGGCGAAGAGGTCCTCTTTGGGCAGGCCGAACTTCCCGCCGAACGCCTCGAGGTTTTCCGGGTTGGGGTCAACGCCGAGAAGTCGAACGCTCGGGTCGGCTTCCCGATAGCCCGTCGCGTGCGCGTGACCGATGGCCCAGCCTTCCTTGCCGGTGCTGCGCTTGCCACATCCAAGAATCGCCGCCGTTCGCATCCAATCATCGGGGTTGACCGGCCAAAACTGGCGCACTCGGCAGGAGTCGAACCTGCAACCCCCAGCTCCGTAGGCTGGTGCTCTATCCAGTTGAGCTACGAGTGCGTCCGAAAAGCGGGGCGAATCTAAAGGTCCGAGTGCCGTTGGTCAACCCGAACCTTCGAGTGAGGTTCGTGCTGACGGAGGATGGTCGCGCTACGACTCGTACAACCAGGCGTCGCTCTCACTCCTCCTCATATAGCTCGATCAGATCGATTCCCATGCTGTTCGCGGCGATGCCGGGCTGGTTCCGCGTTTGGTGGATGCGAACCTCGCGCACGGGACGACCATCGAACGGCAGCCAGAGCGGCCTTCCTCGTCGGGGATGTGAATGTCGCGACCAACGGAATGGAACGTCTTGCCGTCCTCGGTCGCGAAGACGTTGTAATTGCAAATGCTCGGTCGCCGATCCACCGTTTGGCCGAAGGTGCTCGTGTACGGTCCGCCAGGCCGCAGTTCTGGCCGCGCGTCCGACGGGAATCCCGACGCGGTCGGGCAACTCGCGGTTGTACGCCCAGCGATTGTGGGCCATCACGGCGGAGTCGAGCACCTCGAGGGATGGACGTGCGACGAGAACGACCGACTCTCCGGCGGCAACGGCGACAACCGCGGCGCCGTCAAAGCAAACATCCGGCTGACCGCTGGCGTGTCCGCGTCCATGCAGACCCAGTGTAGGGATGAATACCGGGAAGAATCAAGCCGTTCGGCGCTGCTGGTTTACCGGAGAACCGAGTAGCTTTGGATTTCGCTGCTCAATGATCCGCGCTCAGCCATCGTTTCAGCCATGCCTCAGCCAACACGTAGCTGTGTTCGAAGACACCGTGCGGTTCGCCGTGAGTGTAGAACGCGAAACGATCGGCCGCGCGAAGCAGCCGGTACACCTCATGAACGCGCGTGTACATCCCCGGCAGGTGCTCAGCGTCGGCAAACGTCGTGTCGCTCAGGCTCGAAATATCCAGCCAGGGACGCGGCGCGAGTGACGCGCCGATCTCGTGCATGTCCCAGTTCGGCAGTTTTCCCTTCAGGAACAATGCACGCAGCGTCGGAAGGTAGATGTACCAGCCGTCGCGCGACCACTGGCAGCGGTTCGGATTGCAACGGAAGCTGCTGATTCCGCAGTTGGAAACGATGCACCGCACGCGCTCGTCCATTGCCGCGAGGAACACCGCGCTGTGCGCGCCGAGCGAGTGACCCATGCAGCCGATTCGCTTCGCATTCACGAACGGAAGTGATGCCAGGTAATCGAGGCACCGCCGATTGTCCCAGATCGCCTTCCCGACCGCGGACCACTTCGGATATTTGCGGTAGAACTCCCGCGTAATGAAAGCCCCATCTTTCGGCTCACGCTCACCTTGCACAAAATGGTTTGGGCAGAGTGTAACGAATCCTGCCGTCGCCAGCCGCGCGCCGTAGGCTTCAGGAACCATCCCATCGAGACCCGCAATGATCTCGTGCGTTCGCTCGTGCGTGTACGGCAGGCACACCACAGCGGGACGCCCCGCCAACGTACGCCGCGGCACGCACAAGTACGCGGCCATCCATTCATCGGCGTGGACGCGGATTTCGATCTGCCGTCGCTCGAAGTTTCTCAGCCTTTCGCGTTGGATCACACGAACATCGAGAGCCACCGGTTGCGCCGGAAACTTCCCGAGTGTGGAACGAAACGCCGCGAGCGCTCGACGGCTCTTGGTCCGCCATTGACGGGAGGTATGTATCCCGCGCAACAAATCATCGAACGGCGTCCGCAGCGGCGGCTTCGGCGGACGGGTCACGACGGGTGTAAAATGGCGTGGGTTGTCTTTCTTCACTCGCACACGAATGGGTTCGAATCTTCGGGTCACAAGGTCTTCGGTCCAGATTTCGCGACTCTACGGATTTGCGGACCAATAATCCATCACTTCGCCGTTTTCGGGTCGGTTATGGAGGCGAAGAACGCGCGACGGCGCCATGCTCCGTCCGGGTTCGGCAACCAGCGTAGGAATCAACAACTCGACGCCGAGCGTCCGGCACTCCTCCAACTTCGCCCGGATCTGCGCATCGGTCAGCCAGCCGTCCCGCCATCAAAAAGAAGCTTGCGGTGAGAGGTACCTCTTTCATCGAGTTCTTTCTGAAATTGGCATGACAGCAAGCCTGCGCTACTTCGACGGCAACCAGGCCCGCCAGTGGTTTTGAGTCAGCACGGAGACGGCGTGTTGGAGGCAAACCCGAATTGTGTGACCGGTGCCGCCGCCGAGTGGGTCGTGTTCGTTGACGTAGAAGACGCCCACCGTCGCCGGCGCCAGACCGGCTTCGGGAGAGCCGAGCACCTTCAGCGTGTCGCGCAACAGATAGGCGGCTTTGGCGCGCCCCGCGGTGGGACGACTCGTTTGCTGGTAATGATCCACCAACCGCTGATTGGCCGGTGTGGCGGCGAAGGTCGCTTCGGCCACGCGGTTGCCGGCCTGCGCCGACAGTTGGTCGAACGAAACCGCGTATGCGAGGGGAGTCATCCGTTGCCGGCCCATTCGGTTTTGGGGCAGGACGTACTGCAAGCGCCGGGCGTTCACCTGCATCACGCCCTCCGCGAAGGCGGTGTCCGCGCCGCTGGCGTTGCCGGTGCGAAAGACCGCCTGTGGCAATTCCATCGCCAGCAACCGGCCCAGGGCCACGAGTGCAGGGCGGTCATTGTCTGGCAACTGGCGCGTCCCCTCCAGCAGGATCACCGGGGCATGGTGAGCGGCCAAATAATCCCGCAAGCTGTCCAGCGTCTTCCAGGTGCCGCTTTCGTACGTATGCGCTCTTGTTTTCGTGGCACGCAGCGTAGCCGTCCGCTCCCATCAGGGCAAGATCTCGTCGGACGGGCTCTGAACGTGGGATGCTGCAATGGTAGCACTACGGCTCGTACAACTCGAGCAGCTCGATCCCCATGCTGTTGGTGATCGAGGGCTTCTCGCAGTCGCTGCAGCGGGTCTGGCGAATCTTGATCGCCTGGATCGGTTTGTTGGGCAGCGCGATCCACACAGGGCCTTCCTCGTCGCCGATGTGCACGTCCACTTGGCGGACCGGCTCGAAGGTCTGGCCGTCGGCGGAAACGGAGACGTCGAAGTTGACGGTCTCGGGCCACAGGTCGACGATGCTGCCGAACTCGCCACGGTGCGGACCGTGGAGACGGATGCCGGTCAGCTTTCGCGCGGCGGGGAACTTTACAAACGCCGTCGCATCCCGGTAACTCGCACCGGCGGCAATCGCCTTGTCGTTGTCCCAGATCAGGTTGGCAACGTTGGCCCACGCGGGCTGAGTGATGTCGAGCGATTTGCCGTTCCCGACCTTGCCGCCGAGTTCGATCACGATGCCGTCGTCGGTTTTCCAGATGTGATCCTCCACGACGCGGCCCTTCGTTAGGTCGAGCTTCCTGCCGACCGGCTTGGCGGGATAAATCACGTCCGCTTTGCGAGGACCGAAGGAGTACCTCGGTTTCGGCGCGTTTTTGACGTCATCGTCGGTGGGTGCAACCGCCGTGGCGGCGATGAGAATCGGGTTGGCTGATGCCTGCTTCCACGTCGACGCGAGGATGATCTTCTCGATTTTCTTCTGCGGATACGGATTGACCCACTCGCACTTGTAGAGCGAGGCTTCGTTGCCGCAACCCATCTGTCCGCTCCACACCAGCGTCGCACGGGCGATGGACTTCCCGCGCGGGGCGTAATCCCACCACTGGTTGAGCCCATCAAAGTTGCTGATGTTGATCGCGTACTTGAGTTCGAGCGGCTCGTACGTGCCGTCGTCATAGACCATGAAGTAGTAACCGGCGAGTTCACGGTGAAACCAGTAGGTCTGGCCGAGCCGGTCGTCCATCGTGTGGAGGAAGCTGATGCTCGCGCACGGTTTGCCGACGGGAATTTCAACGTGCGTCGGCAGCGTCCGATTGTAGAAGAACCGGTTTTGCGCCATCACACAGCTCGGCTTCTTGCCGGCCTTGTCGTCGAGAATCTCGAACGGCACGCCGCCGAACTCGCGTTTGCCGGGCTTGAGCGCGCGCAGGTCGTAGTTCGGCCCAAGATCGGCCCATCCTTTGCCGTCGAACGGCGCGTCGTCGGTGAACGTGCGATTCGCGGACTGGCGCAGGTCAATCGGAAGAAACTTCGCGTCCGCACGCCGGCTCGGGAGGCTCACTCCCGTCCAGAGCTTGTTGAACGCGGGCATCAGTTGCTCGACCAGCGCGATCCCAGTGTCCGACCCGCCTTCCGCGCGGTCGGGCGACCAGAGTGTTTGCGATATGGTGAGCAAGTAGTTCGGGCGGAAGGCGGAATCGGCGAGGCCCGCGTAAAACCCTTCGTACGGATCGGACAGCTTCTTCGACGCCGCGCCTGCGCTCCACGCGATCACAGTGAATCCCAGCCCGCGCAATCGTTCCGCGAGCGCCTGCCCGTGCCAGATATAGACGATCACATCTTTCGCCAGCCCTTTCTGCGCGAGGATGTCCGCCGATTTGCGCCAGTCATTTGCCTTATCGTCGGGATTACTGATGCCGCCGCTGAAGAACGATGAGTCAATGATCATCGTCTTTTTGCCCTTCGATTTGAGGTACGTGATGATCTTCCCAATCGTGTCCGCCATCAGCTCGTGGCCGGTCAGGTTGCGCGCCCGGCATTTCTCGCAGACGTTCCAGCGCGAGCCTGCGTCCGGAACGTACATCTCGTCCATGTTGATGTTGATGTAATCGCCATAGAACGGCACGGCGCGGTCGAGAGCCGCGAAATAGTTTTTCCACATGTCGGGATGCGACGGACAGGCGTTGATCCGGCCCGGGTTGAGGTCCTTGTATTTCTCGCCGGGATGTTTTTCCGTGAACGCTTCGGGGTTTTGCGCCCAGCCGCTTTCGCAGTAACCGATCAATGGCGTGTACTGGACAAACCGATCCCGCGCGACATTGTTCAATTCCAGTGCCTTCGCATGCAGGTCTCCTGATCCGAGCACCCAATGGGTGATGCGGTACCGGCCGAGCGCTTTGAGGAAGCCTTCGGTCACCGGCACGGCCACGCACACCGAGCGGATCGGTTTGTCGGGCCAATCGCGGATCGCGCACGCCGGTAAGTTGTGGACGCCCTTCGCGTCGGCTTCGATCAACTGCATCAGCGTCTGTGTCGCGTAAAACGTCCCCTGCTCGTCGTCGCCACGAATCTCGACGCGGTCGGGGGTGATGGTTAACGAGTAACCTTGCGGAAGCGAACGACTCCCCTCACCTTTGTCCTCTCCCCCAAGGGGAGAGGAAATATCAGCGCGCGTGGCTGGAATCTTCTCCTCTCCTCTTGTGGGAGAGGCCGGGTGAGGGGTGTCGTGGACGGGACTGAAAACGATGGACGGGCGTGGAGCTTTCTCGTCGGGCGTGAGTGCCACGACTTTTAGCGAAAGGCCTGCCTCATCCTTCAAATCCTGCGCCAACACTTCCGCCATGCGCTTCGTGCGCTCGCTCGCGCCGGGCATGACGGCAATCGTCACATCAGCGGAAAGCGCAAATTTCCCGTTCCCCATCTTCATCTCCTGCGGCAACGGACAAATCGCCTTGGGCGGCAGCGGCAGAGGCAACTCGGCGGGCTTGGCAACCTTCATCTCGCCGCCGGCTTGCCGGTAGGCCTGTTTGACGACGCGCTTCTCGCCCGCCTTCATCGGACGTCCCCAGATTTGCACCTCAGAGAATCCACACTGAACGGCCTCCCAACAGGCATTGACCCGCACCCAGCGCGCCGACATCCCGCCCGCGGTCAGATGCTGCTCGGGGTTTCGCAGCTTGAGGAATGACTGGTTCTGAAACCATGCCCGGTCCTTGATCGTCTGCACAAGCGTCCACCGTTCTTCGCCGGGCGACTTTAGCAACACCTCGATATTGCGCGCGAAATTATCGGTCGCCCACGTGACAACCTCGTCCACAAAACACTCCGCGCCGAGATCGAACTCGATGTCGATGCCCGACGGCGTTTGCAGGTACATCGGGTAACCGACCTTCGAGTTGCGGCTGCCATCAGTCAGTTTGCCCTCGGAGAATGCCAGCCAGCCGCCGACGAGCTTTTCGCCGTTGCGCGTCTCATCAAAGTTCGTCTCGCGTCCCTCGGGCACGAACGGGCTGTAATGCGGGAAGTACATCGAATCGGTTCGCCCGTCGTAGTACGTGTATTTGCCGTCGAGTTTCACGTTGCGCGGCACATCTGCACCCAGCGCGTTGCTCGTCAGGCATTTCGAATCATCCCGGCGGCCGGGGAGATTCACCGCCGGGCCGGGCGGTTTGTCGGCAGGCTTCGGTTTTTCGCCGGCGAGGTCCTGGGTCTTCGCTTTCTCCGATGCCAGTTTGGTGACGCCGCCGTGCTTCTCGACGTAGCGTGCCGCGCCCTGGAATTGGCTCAGCATGAAGAACGAGCCTTCCTTGTTCGGCGCCGGCTTGCCTTCGACGCGAATCGTTACCGGCTTGGCTGCCTCGACCGCGCCCGGCGGCACGGACAGCAGCAGGATGCCGAATGGATCACCAAACCCGTCGCGCAATGTCTCGACAAACAGCGCGCCCGTTTCAGCCGATTCCCAGAGCGTCGTGCTCTCGACCGACGAGTGGATCGTCACGAGCGGCTTGCCGTTGACACTGACGACGAACGGCACGCCAACGATCTTCCCGCCCTCGCCGCCGAGCCCGCATGGAATCGCGAAGGTAACGCGCTGGCCTTTCATCGCCGCCGGCACTTCGCCCGTCAGCCACTCCATGAATTGCGGTTTGTTCAACGCCGCGCGCGTCCAGCCGCTGTCGATGCTCTCGCCTGTGTAGGTCGCGTAGCCACCTTTCTCCGGCGCGGAGATCAGCCGATCGAATCCTTCAACAAGATTCGTGAACACCGCGGGTCGAAACTTCGCTAGCGGTTTCTCGTCGGTCGAAATCTGCGACTTGATCGGAAATTGCTGGAAGGGATATTCCTCGGATTGGTCCGCAGCAACGCTAGAGAACATTAAGGACAGACTCACCAAGCCGACTCTAACTGTTTGTTTCATCTTTCCATTTCTGCAGGATGTCCGCTTGCATTTTAAGCCGATTTCGATCATCGTCTGCGCAGTCGCCATGACAGCCGAACAGATTCGCCAGGCGCAACAGGCCGCTCCGTTCAGGCCGTTCACAATTCACTTGGCGGACGGACGCGCCTTCCCGGTCGACCATCCCGAACTCGTTCTCCTCAGTCGGGGAGGCCGAACACTTGCGCTTGCAGTCGGCCAAGAGGCTTTCGAGATCATCGACGTTTTCCTCGTGACGAGCCTGACCACCGCGAACGGTGAGAACCGGTAGCTTTCACGGCTCGTACAACTCGATCAGCCCGAGGCCCGTGCTGGTTTGGATCGTGGGGTTCTTCTCGTCCCACGGATTGCGACTCTGGCGGATGCGGATCGTCTGGATCGGTTTGTCGGGCAGCGGAATCCACAGCGGCGGTTCGTCGTCGCCGATGTGCACCTCGATCGTTTTCAAGTCCTCGAACGATGATTGACCGTTCGGGGAAACGGAGATCATCAAATTGCAAATCTCCGGCCCGCGGTCGGCGAACTGGCCGATCTCGCCGCGGTAACCGCCATGCAGGCGCAGGCCCGTGAGCGTGCGCGGCGCGGGCAGTTTCACGAGGATGCTCGTCTCACCGTACGAGTAGCCGCCCGCGCCGAAGGCGTCATCCCACAAGAAACCGGTGGCGGTCATCCACGGCCCTTGGCAGATCTCGAGCGTCTTGCCGTTGCGAATCTCGGGCTCGGTCTGCAGAACAATGCCGTCCGCCGACTTCCACGCGCTGTCGTTCTCCAGTTTGCCCCTGGTCAGATCGATGCGTCGGCCCGTGGGTTTCGCCGGAAACAGCAACGCGGCGGTGCGCGGGCCAAATTTGTAGGCCGGCTTTCGCACGTTCTTGCGGTCGGCCTCGGTGGGCACGACGCCCGTGGCCGCGACCAGGATCGGGTTCGCGCCCGTCGGACGCCACGGCGACGCGAAGAGAATCTTGTCGATCTTCTTGTCGGGATAGGGGTTCACCCATTCGGTCTTGTAGAGCACCGCTTCGTTGCCGGCGCCGAGTTGACCGCGCCAGGCGAGCGTTGCGCGCGTGATGGACGAGCCGCGCGGGCCGTAATCCCACCACGTGGTCAGGCCGTCGAAGTTGACGATGTTGACGCCGTACTTGATCTCGTACGGCTCATAGGTGCCATCGTCATACAGGATGAAGTACGTGCCGACGAATTCCTTCGCCATCCAGTAGGCCTGGCCCAGCCGATCGTCCATCGTATGCAGGAAACTGACGCTCGCCGCGGTGCGCCCGACGGGAATCTCGACGCGGTCCGGCAACTCGCGGTTGAAGTAGCAGCGGTTCTGGACCATCAGACAGCTCGGCCGTTTGCCGCCCTTGTCGTCGAGCACCTCGAACGGCACGCCGACGAACTCACGCTTGCCGGGCTTGAGCGCGCGCAAGTCGTAGTTCGGCCCGAGATCGGCCCAGCCTTTGCCATCGCCGGGCGCGTCGTCGGTGAACGTGCGGTTGGCGACCTTCCGCAGGTCGATGGGAAAAAACTGCGCCCCCATTCGCCGGCTCGGCAATGCCTGCCCCTTCCAGAGTTGGTTGAAGACCGGCATCTTGTTTTCGACCAGCGCCGTGCTCGTCTCGGAATTGGCCAGCGCGCGTGAGGGCGACCAGAGCGCCTGCGAATAGCTCAGGAGTTCCGCGTAACGAAACTGCCCGTCGCCGAGATTGAGATACGAACCATCGAATACATCGGCTACGGGCGCGCCCGGCACGCCGCCCCACGCGAGCACGTGGAAACCCAGCCCGCGCAATCGTTCCGCGAGCGGCAGACCGTGCCAGATGTACACGATCATGTCCTTGCTGAGCCCCTTCTGCGAAAGAATGTCCGCCGCCTTGCGCCAGTCGTTTGCCTTGTC
>Ga0187892_10004956_pt1 | contig 21618 bp, 19 predicted proteins | sample MA1701073metaG_FD_139345 | JGI IMG/M metagenome (GOLD analysis project Ga0187892, IMG submission 139345) | Bio-ooze microbial communities from a basaltic lava cave in the Kipuka Kanohina Cave System on the Island of Hawaii, USA - MA170107-3 metaG ... | reverse complement strand
TGCTGCTGCTGCTGCTGGTAGCTCTGGCTGGCCTTCTTGTCCTTGGTCGCGACCGCGGCCACGGCCCCCGTGGCGACTACGCCGGCGACGATCCACTTGACTTCCAGGCCGCCCAGCGGCAGGAAGCTGTTCATCATGCGCGAGTTCAGGTTGACCACCTCGTAGGGGCGGCTGCCGCGCATCACCATGCCGTAGCTCGGCGCCTGCTCCTTGGCGTTGCGCGCGTCGAGCGGGATGCTGTAGTAGAACTTGACGCCGGGCGAAGTGTCCTTGAAGTCGAACGCGACGCTCGGGGTGGAGATGACCATCAGCGCTGCGAGCGCCGCGAGTTGCTTCCTTGCCATGACTCTTTACTCCTCCTTAGAAAAGGTGCCGACAAGGCTAAAGGGGGCGCGCTACATGGAGCATGCCGGCTGCAGCGCCGGAAGTGGTCCGCTAAGAAGGGATTGGATTACGCGCCGGGACCGGCGCGTAGCACTTCCTACTTCTGCTTCCTGTCGTCCTTCTTCTCGAGCAGCTCGGGGCGCTTCCTGAGGGTGTCCTCAAGCTTGGACTTGGGGACCAGCAGCACATGCTGCGACAGCAGCTTCTCGCGCGGCAGGCGCTCCTCCAGGCGCTTGGCGCGCTCCGCGTCCTTGGGGTCGGGCCTGGCGGTTCCCGAGGAGCCGAAGCTCACGTAATAGCTGTCGCCGGCGAGCTTGCCGACCTTGATCGAATAGGCGAGCCCGTCGAGCGTCGTGGCCTCGATGGCGACGGGTTTGTCGAGGCCGGTGTCCGCCGCGCCCGCGGGGGCGACGTCCGCAAGCTCGAGCAGGGAGAGCGAGTAGGAAGCTGCGTTTGCCTTTGAAATGTCGAGCTTTTCGCCCGACCCGGCGCCCGCCAGCCTCCATTCGGCATTGTCCCCGGCGCGCTCGATGCGCCACCCGCCCCCGCCCGGGTAGCGCACCTCCAGGGTCTTCACCTTCTCCACCTGGAAGGAGGCGCGGTCGATCCATTCGGCGCTCTTCGCGCTCGCCTGGGTGAGCGGGTCGCCGACCAGGTAGGCGGTGCCGGCCTCCGCCGGCAGGCCGACGAAGCGGCCGTCGGCGATCGCCTTGCCCGGGTTCTCGACCTCGCGCTTGAAGTACTTGCGGCCGACGATCAGCACGCCGAGCGGCTTGCCGTCGGCGCCGTTCAGCTCGACCCGGGTGCCCGAAGCGTCGAGGTTGAGGCGCGCGCGGTCCTTCTCGCCGAGCGGCTCGCTCTGCCCGACCTTGAGGCCGATCAGCTTCACCACGAATTCGCGCACCTTGGCGAGATCGGCGGGGAAGCCGGCGCGCTCGGCGAGCACCCACGAATCCTCCTTGCGCTCCAGGGTGAGCGTGGCGTCGGGCTCGACGATGCGCATCGCGGCGATCTCGGCCGCTTTCACTTCCTTGAGCAGGCCCCGGCCGAGGGTCGCGACGTTGTCCGGCCGCCGCGCCCGCTCCTCGCGCTGGGTGAGGAGCGCGCCGCCGCCGAGCACCGCAAGCAGCAGCACCAGGATGGCGACGACGCGGGCGCTCACGCCAGCTTCCTCCTGAGCAGGGCCACCAGCAGGCCGGCAGCCGCGACCAGCAGCGGCATCAGGGCGATGTTCGTCACCTTGGTCCAGAACACCAGCGCCTCGGCGTCCTGGCGCAGGTTCTTGCGCAGCTCCTTCAGCGCGAGGTTGGTCTCGATGTAGGTTTTCTTGAAGCGCTCGAGCTCGGCCTGCTGCTCGGGGCTCAGGATCTGCGCCCCCTTGGCCGCGCCGCCTTGCGCCTTCTGCAGCTCCTGCAGCCGCGCCGCGGTCTTCTGCTTCTCCTCCTCCAGCGACTGGATCTTGCCGAAGTACTGCTTTTGCGCCTCGGCCTCGAGCTCGCGCACCACCGTCAGCGGTCTAAAGGATGCCGAGCGGCTGCGGAGCGAGATCAGCTCGTCGCCGGCGGCGAACTGCTCGACCATGCCGAGCGCGAACGCGAGGTTGCCGTTCGAGGGCACCACGATCCTGCGGCCGAACACCTCCTGCACGTCGATCGCGGCGCCGTCCGCGAGCATGTCGACGTCGGCGACCACGATCACCGAGTTCTCGGGCGACTCGCGCAGCACGGGGGTTCCGGCGGCGGCGGGCTTCTTCTCGTCCTCCTTCAGCCCTTCGGGGAAGGCGGTCTTGAACTTGCCGGAAAGGCGCAGCGCGAGCGCGAGCGCGGCTCCCGCCGGCTTGAAGTTGCGCGTCGCCTCGTCGCCCGACTTGGTGGCGGTCATGTTGTCCACCAGCATCACGTTGGGCGAGCTTCTCACCAGCTCCTGGGCCTTGAGCCCGGGGAGTTCCTTGACCGCGAATCCCCCGCCGAACGCGTACAGCAGGGTCTCGATCTGGCTGGTGACGATGTCGTCGCGGCTGAACGCGGTGCGGTTGAGCGACAGCACCGTGGGGGTGTAGCGCTGGCCGCCGCCCGAGCCGAACACCACGTCGCTCACCACCTTGCCCGGGTCCATCTCCAGCCCCCAGGCCTTGAAGAGCAGCGGCAGGGTCGAGCTCGAGGGCATCGCCGGCATCCCCGGCATGGTCGGCATCTGGTCGAAGTAGGCGTAGGGGTCGACGAACGCGATCAGCTTCCCGCCGCGCATCACGAACTGGTCGAGCGCGTACTCGGTCGCCGGCGCCACGTCGCGCGGGTGGATCACCAGCAGCACGTTCAGCTCCTTGTCGATCTCCTTCGCCGTCAGCGGCACTTCCTTCACCTCGAACTCGCGCTTGAGCTCGTTGGCGAGCACCCAGGGCTCGGAGGACTGGCGCGTGAACGGGTTGAAGCGCTCGCCGAGCACCGGCAGCCCGGCCATCAGGCCGATCTTCGGCCGCTCGGCCGAGCCGACGCGCGCGATCGCGCGCACCAGGTCGTACTCGAGCAGGCGCTCGCGCTGCGGCGTGATCGCCGGGATCGACTGCTTGCGGTCGAGCTGGCTCACCGCGACGCCGAGGTAGAACTGCTCGCCCGAGACCAGCTGCTGCGGCTCGATGCCTTCGAGCTGCGCCGCGTCCTCGACCTCGGAATCGGGCCGCGGGTCGAGCTTTTCGAGAATGATCCTGTCGCCGGCGACGCTCTTGAACTCGCGCGCCAGGTCCTCGACGCGCTGCGCGAAGCCGCGCAGCGGCACCGGCACCGCCTCGCCCTGCGAGAGGTAGAGCTTTACCTTCACCGGCGAGCCGAGGTTGCGCAGCACTTTCTTGGTTCCGGGAGAAAGCGTGTACAGGTTGCCCTCGGTGAGGTCGATGCGCGCCGGCGCCCGCGACAGCAGGAAGTTGAGCGCCACCAGCGCGAGCAGCAGCGCGGCAAGACCGATCGCCGAGTAGATCAGGGGTTCGTATTTCTTCATCCGGATCTATGTCCACGAATAATCACGCCGGTGGCAAAGAGCGCGAAGCCGATCACCGAGAGGAAGAACAAGAGATCGCGGCTGTCGATCACGCCGCGCTGGAAGCCGTCGAAGTGCGTGACCACGGAGAACGCCGCGATCGTGTCGACCACCGCCGGGCTCGCCCAGCGCACCATCAGGTCGGTGACCGGGTTGAAGCCGGCGAGGATCAGGAACAGGCACACCACCACCGACAGGATGAAGGCGACCACCTGGTTGCGCGTCATCGCGGAAGTCATGCAGCTCACCGCGAGGTAGGCGCCCGCGAGCAGGAAGCTCCCGAGGTAGCCCGCCGCGATCACGCCGTTGTCAGGGCTCCCGAGCACGTTCACCGTGACGATCGCGGGGAAGGTGAGCGCGAGCGCGAGCGCGAGGAACAGCCACGAGGCGAGGAACTTGGCGAGGATCGCCTGCCAGGTGGCGACCGGCATGGTGAGCAGCAGCTCGATTGTTCCGGAGCGGCGCTCCTCGGCCCACACGCGCATGCCGACCGCGGGCACCAGCACGAGGTACAGCCACGGGTGCCAGCCGAAGAACGCCGCGAGGCTCGCCTCGCCGCGCTCGAAGAAGTTGCCCGCGGTGAAGGTGAAGAAGCCGGTGAGCAGCAGGAAGATCACCAGGAACACGTACGCCACCGGCGAGGTGAAGTACGCCGCCAGCTCGCGCTTGACGATGGTCCAGATGATTCTCATTTGACGGTGTCGGGCAGGGTGATGCGGCGGAACACCTCGTCCAGCTCGCCGCGCTCGCTGTACATGCCCTCGACCTTCCAGCCTTCGCGCGCGACCAGCTCGACCACCGCCTGCGCGAGCTCGGAGACCTTGGCCTTGTCGCGCGGGTAGACGCGGAATGCGCCGTTCAGGCTTTCCACACGACCCAATACGCTCAGTTTTTCCTCGCTTGCCCCATGCGCCGAAAGCGTCACCGCGCCGGCGAGCTCCGAGAGATTGCGCAGCTCGTCGGGCGTGCCGTTGGCGACGATCCTGCCGCGGTCGATGATGATGGCGCGCGTGCAGGCGGCGTCCACTTCCTCCAGGATGTGGGTCGAGAACACGATCGCCTTCTTCGCGCCGAGCTCGCGGATCAGGTTGCGGATCTCGTGCTTCTGGTTCGGGTCGAGGCCCTCGGTGGGCTCGTCCATCACCAGCACCTCGGGATCGTGGATCAGCGCCTGCGCGAGGCAGGTGCGCTGCCGGTAGCCCTTCGACAGCGTGTCGATCGACTGGCGCAGCACCGACTGCAGGAAGCAGAGCTCGACCACGCGGCCCACCGCCTGCCTGCGCGCCGCGCCCCGCAGCCCGCGCAGCTCGGCGGCGAAGTTGAGGAAGCCGCGCACCGTCATGTCGGAATACGAGGCGGCGCTTTCCGGCAGGTAGCCGATCAGGCGCTTCGCCTCGAGCGGCGATTCCGTGACGTCGTGCCCGCCGACCGTGACCCGCCCCGAGCTCGGCGGCATGAAGCCGGTGATCATGCGCATGGTGGTCGACTTGCCGGCGCCGTTCGGCCCGAGGAAGCCGAGCACCTCGCCGCGCTCCACCGCGAACGAGACGCCGTCCACGGCGCGCTTGGCGCCGAAGTTCTTCACCAGATTCTCGATGCGGATCACGGGGTTTGCGGCAGTACCACGGCCTTCAAGGGGGCGAATTATCGCTCAAACCGTGCTAAGTTTGGCAAACCGTAGCCATCCCCGAGGAGTCGATTCCATGCGTATTGCCCTGAGCAAGGTGCTCTTTAGCCTCGTCGCTGTGCTTTTCGCCGGCGCGGTTTCCGCGCAGCCGAGCCTGAAGATGATGATCCCGGCCAACCCGGGCGGCGGCTGGGACCAGACCGGACGCAACCTCGCCGCCGCGATGCAGAGCGCGAAGCTCGTGTCCGGCGTGCAGTTCGACAACAAGGGCGGCGCCGCCGGCACCATCGGCCTCGCCCAGTTCGTCAACAGCGCGAAGGGCGACCCGAACGCGGTGATGATCGGCGGCATGGTGATGGTCGGCGGCATCATCCTGAACAAGTCGCCGGTGAACCTGTCGCAGGTGACGCCGATCGCGCGCCTGACCAGCGAATGGGAGGTGATCGTGGTGCCGGCGAGCTCGCCGCACAAGACGCTCGCCGACCTGATCAAGGCGTTCAAGGAGAACCCCGGCAAGGTGTCCTGGGGCGGCGGCTCGGCCGGCGGCACCGACCACATCCTGGTCGGCCTGATCGCCAAGGACGTCGGCGTCGACCCGGCGAAGATCAACTACGTGCCGTTCAAGGGCGGCGGCGAGGCGATCGCGGCGATCCTCGGCGGCCACGTCACCGCGGGCGTCTCGGGCATCGGCGAGTTCGCCGAGCAGGTGAAGGGCGGCAAGATGCGCGCGCTGGCGCAGTCGAGCCCGAGGAAGCTGGAGGGTATCGCTTCCCTGAAAGAGCAGGGCGTCAACGTCGAGCTCGGCAACTGGCGCGGCATCTTCGGCGGCCCGGGCATCACGCCGCAGCAGCGCGACGCGCTGGTGAAGCTGGTGCAGTCCGCCACCGAGACCCCGGCGTGGAAGGCCACCCTCGAGAAGCTCGGCTGGGCGCCGTGGTTCCTCGGCGGCGATGCCTACGCCAAGTTCATCAAGGAAGACGAGCAGCGCATCGCCGGCATCATCGAGTCGATCGGCTTGAAGAAGTAGAGTAGTGCGCCGCTCGCCGGCCGAGATCGCGCTGTCGCTGGGCGTGCTCGCGCTCGGCGTCGGCGTGGCCGCGGTGACCGCGAGCCTGCCGTCGGAAGGCGGCTACGCGCGCATCGGCCCGAACTTCATCCCGGCGGTCGTGGCCGGCGGGATCATCCTGCTCGGGTGCTGGCTCGCGTTCGAGGCGTTTACCGGCGGCTGGCGGAATCGCGGCGAGCAGGCCGAGGTGTTCGAGCCCCGGCCTTTCCTCTGGATCAGCGCGGGCCTGTTCGCGCACATGGCGCTCATCGGCTGGGCGGGCTTCGTGATCGCCGGCACAGTGCTGTTCGCCTGCGTGGCGCGCGGCTTCAACAGCCGGAGGTGGGCGCGTAATGTCGCGATCGGGCTGGTCCTCGCGCTTGGAATCTTCCTGTTCTTCGTCAAGCTGCTGAACGTGAACCTGCCCGCCGGCTGGCTCGCGCCGCTCCTCGGCGGCGCGGGGATCTGAAATGGACGCGCTGAACGCACTACTGGCGGGTTTCGGCGTCGCGCTGCAGCCGATGAACCTGATGTGGGGGTTGATCGGCGTGACGCTCGGCACCTTCGTCGGCGTGCTGCCGGGCGTGGGGCCGGCGCTGACGGTCGCGATGCTGCTGCCGCTCACCGTCAAGCTCGATCCGACCGGCGCGCTCATCATGTTTGCCGGCATCTACTACGGCGCGATGTTCGGCGGTTCGACCACCACGATCCTGCTCAACACGCCGGGCGAGTCGGCCTCGATCGCCACCGCGCTCGAAGGCAACCGCATGGCCAAGGCGGGCCGCGCCGGCCCGGCGCTCGCCACTAGCGCGATCGGCTCTTTCGTCGCCGGCACCATCGCGACGCTTCTTCTCACGCTGCTCGCGCCGCTGGTCGTGGATCTGGCGCTCAAGTTCGGCCCGGCCGAATACTTCGCGCTCATGGTGTTCGCCTTCATCACCGTGTCGGCGGTGCTCGGCAATTCCACGGTGCGCGGCCTCACCAGCCTGTTCCTCGGCCTGCTGCTCGGCCTGATCGGCATCGACAGCCAGACCGGGCAGCCACGCTTCGCGTTCGGCGTTCCGGAGCTGCTCGACGGCGTGGACGTCGTGGTTCTCGCCGTAGGTCTGTTCGCCGTGGGCGAGGCGCTCTACGTGGCCGCGTACCAGAGCCGGCTGACGGAAACCATCGAGAAGGTGCGGGGCTCGCTCCTCATGTCGGCCGCGGACTGGAGCCGCTCCTGGCCGGCCTGGCTGCGCGCGACGGCGATCGGCTTCCCGTTCGGCACCATTCCCGCCGGCGGCTCGGAGATTCCTACCTTCCTGTCCTACGCGACGGAAAAGAAGCTCTCCAAGCACCCCGAGGAGTTCGGCAAGGGCGCGATCGAGGGAGTGGCGGGACCGGAGGCCGCGAACAACGCCGCGGCGACCGGGGTTCTGGTTCCCTTGCTGACCCTGGGGATACCGACCTCCGCGACCGCGGCGATCCTGCTCGGCGCGTTCCAGAACTACGGCTTGCAGCCCGGCCCCTTGCTGTTCGAGACGCAGAAGGACCTGGTCTGGGGGCTGATCGCGAGCCTGTACGTCGGCAACCTCATCCTGCTCGTGCTCAACCTGCCGCTCATCGGCATCTGGGTGAAGGTGCTCGAGATTCCGAAGGACCTGCTGTACGCCGGCATCCTGGTGTTCGCGACGCTCGGCGCCTACAGCCTGCACCAGTCCTGGGTCGATCTCCTCACGCTGTATGTCTTCGGCCTGCTCGGCTTCGCGATGCGCCGCTGGGACATCCCGGTCGGGCCGGCGGTGATCGGCCTGATCCTCGGGCCGCTCGCCGAGACGCAGTTCCGCCGCGCGCTTTCCATCAGCCAGGGCGATGCATCGGTGTTCTTCACGCAACCCATTTCGGCGACGTTTCTCACGATCACCGCCGCCCTGGTCATCGTGCCGTTCGTCGTGCGCCACTGGGGCCGCTTGCGCCGCGGCTAGGAGGGACTCATGCAGTTGACCGGAATGCTGCACGGCTCGAAGCTGCTGGAGTTCGTCGACTTCCCGGCGGCGAAAGTGCTCGGCCCCGAGGCCTCCGAGGACGAAATCAGCGCCCTCATCGATAGCCACGGCTCGGTGTTCGTCAAGCCGATCTTCAAGGGCGGCGTGGGCAAGAAGGGCAAGAGCGGCCTGATCGGGCGCGCGAAGGATCTCAAGACCGCGCTCGCCGAAAAGGAGCGCCTGTACTTCGTCGAGCACCGCGTCGGCAACGTCGTCTCCAAGGCGCAGGGAGTGACCTTCGAGGGCGCGGTGCCGGCCGAGCACGAGGTGTATTTCGCCATCGGCGACTCGACCCGCTTCCGCGCGCCCACGATCACGCTGACGCACAAGGGCGGCGTGGCGATCGAGGAGCTCGATAAGCAACACGTCGCCGAGGTCCCGTTCGAGGCGCTCACAGGGCTGAAGGCGTTCGTCATCGCCAACGCCCTCACCGACATCGGCGCGCCGCGCGAGATCATCTCGCCGCTGGTGCAGAACTTGCCCAAGCTGTGGGAGCTGTTCCACCACTACGGCCTCACCACGCTCGAGCTCAACCCGATCCGCATGAGCCCGGGTCGCGGCGGCCGCCTGGTGCCCGTCGCCTGCGACTTCAAGTGCGGCTTCGACCGCGACGACCCGCGGCGCGAGCGGCTCAGCCTGCCGGCGAGCCTGTTCGCGGGCGACTACTCCGACTTCGAGCACGAGATCAACCAGCTGCGCACCTACCAGGGCCAGAGCGACGTGTTCGTGATCAACCCGAAGGGCACGATCCTCGCGCCCACCTTCGGCGGCGGCGCCAACTCGCTTGTCACGCAGGCGCTCGGCGACGACGCCATCATCTCGTCGGACTTTGGCGGCAACCCGCCGTACGAGAAGATGCACGACGTGGCGCGCATCTCCTTCAAATACTGGCTCGCGCAGTCGAACGTGCTCTTCATCATCGGCGGCAAGTCCAACAACACCGACATTTTCGAGACCTTCCGCGCCATCTCCGACGCGCTGCGCGAGCACTTCGGCGCGCATGGCGCGACGCCGCTGTTCGTGGTGGTCGGGCGCGGCGGGCCGAACCTGGTGCGCGGCATGGGCGCGATGCGCGACACCGTGCAGGCGCTTGGCCTGCCGTACCGCTTTTTCGGCTTCGACTCGGCGATGAGCGAGGTGGTCAACTACGCGCTCGCCGCCGACCGCTGGATGAAGGCCGGCGGCCGCGAGCAGGTCGCACGGAGCATGGGTTTAAGGAACTGACATGGATCGCAATCGGGGCGTAGGGCCGTTCAAGTATTTCGTCGGCATCAGCTCGCTGGAAGAAGTGGCGACTCGCAAGGACCGGGTCTGCGTCCTCAACATCCTCGGCGGCGAATCGAGCGAGGTCACGCCCGTCAGCCACGCCTACTCGGGCGGCAACGTGGCGTTCGGCACCTCGCCCGGACGCCAGGGCCAAAAGCTCAAGACGCCGATTGGCGACGTCCCGGTCTACAACAGCGTGCGCGAAGGCCTCGACGCCGGCCATCGCTTCAACGTCGGCGTGGTCTACCTGCCGCCCTCGGGGGTGCGCGACGGCGTCGCCGAGCTGGTGCGCGTCAACCCGGACCTGCGCAAGATCGTGATGATCACCGAGAAGGTCGCGGTGCACGACGCGCGCGAGATCCGCGCCATGGGGCAGCAGAGCGGCATCGACATCTTCGGCGCCAACTGCCTCGGCGTGGCCGACTCGTGGAACCGGGTGCGCATCGGCGGCGCGCTGGGCGGCGACGACCCGGGCGAATCGCTGATCAAGGGCTCGGTGGCGATCTACTCCAACTCCGGCAACTTCACCACCACCATCGCGCAGTACCTCGCCGCCGCGGGCTGGGGAACGACCACGCTCATCTCGAGCGGCAAGGATGTCTACATCCACTTCGCCGCGCCCGAGTTCGTGTTCGCGCTCGCCAACGACCGCCGCAGCCGGGCGGCGGTAATCTACGCCGAGCCGGGCGGCTACTACGAGGACGACCTCAATTTCACCAAGCCGGTGGTGGCCTGCGTGGTGGGGCGCTGGAAGGCGCGCCTCACGCGCGCCGTCGGCCACGCCGGCGCCATGGGCGGCTCGGGCGACGACGCGCTCGCCAAGGAGCGCTGGTTCATGCAGAGCTTCGGCGTCGAGCGCCTGTTCACGCCGGAAGATCCGGTGTGCTCGGCGCGCGGCGCGGTGGTCACCAACATCGCGCATATTCCGCTCGCGCTCACGCGAGTCATGAAGCTGAACCGCATCGAGCCCGACTTCGCGCCGCGCGGCAGCCTCGCCCTCAAGCCGTGGTTCGGCGCGAACCCGGGCCTGCGCCTGCCGCCCGAGCTCGATCTGCCGGTGGTCGAGGCCGTCGCGCCGTACAGCGAGCACATCGCGCAGCTCAACCGCCAGATCGGCCGTACGTTTCCGCGCCAGGCGATGAGGGACACCTCGGGCGCCTCGCTGATGGACGCCAGGACCCAGATCACGCAGGTGCACGGCGTGTCGATCCTCGAGGCGGCGAAGCGGCCGCTGGAGGCGAATCTGTGCCATGGGCTGTTGCGCGAGCCGGGCGGGGCGAACGACAGCGCGCTGATGAACATCGCCATCGCCGCCGGTGTGAACCTGTACGGCGATCCGATGCTCGTGGCGGCGCAGGCCGCGCGCGAGGCCGGCAATGCGCCCAACGCGGTGCTCGCCGCGGCCTGCAGCATCTACGGCCCGAAGCGCGTCGAGGGCGCGCGCAAGGCGACCGACGCGCTGATCGACCTGTTCGCGCACTCCGGGCTGCAGGACGCGCAGGACGAGGGCTTCGATTTCAGCGGCATCGCGGCCAAGGATCGGGCCCTGTTCATCGGCCCCGCGCCCGATCCGCAAGCGGAGGCCATGCTCAACGCCGTCGCCGCGCGGAAAGCGCGGTCGGTTTTCGTCCGCTATCTGCGCGCACTCGGAGGACCGCCTCGGCGCGACGCGGTTCTCGCGGCCATCTGTGCCACGCTCGCCTGGGGACCGCTGATGCGCAAGAAGATCTCGCGCGAGTCGGTGCGCGGCCTGCCCTGGTACGTAGGATTGTGGGCCACCCTGATTGGCGCGTCGGTCGAGGCAGCGCGACACGAGGCGCGGCGGTTCTGCGGGATTGCCAATGAAGAACTGCTCGAGTCGTGGCCGGCGACCGAGCTTGCCTACCTCACGCTGATCGGGGAGCGCGCGCGTCCCGAGCAGCTGTTCGCGTTCCAGGTGCTCACCGGGCTGCTGATCTCGAACGCGGTCGGCAGCATCTCCGCGCAGGGCTGCAAGGGCGCGGTGTCCTCCGACGGGCCGGAGACGCCGGGCCGCGTGCAGATCAACAAGGCGATGGTCGGCTTTCTCACGCACACCGGCTATTCGCACGGCGGCGCGGGCTACGAGGGCATCATCTTTCTCGTCGAGCAGTTTCGCGACTCCGGGCTCAAGGACCCGGCGAGCACGGCGCACGGCCTCGATCTGAAGGCCATGGCGCAGCGCTTCGCGCAGCAGTACGCGCGGCAGAAAACGCAGCTCAAGGAGTCGGGCGCCGAGCGCATGCGCGCCATCGCCGGGCTCAACCATCCGGTGTTCCGCGACAAGCCGGTGAACCAGGACCCGCGCGAGACGTTCATCCACGAGCTGTTCCGCGGCCGCGGCGAGTACAACGTGTTCCATGAGTACTACCACGAGCTGGCGCGCGCCCTGTTCGAGGCCGGGGTGACGCGCAACGTGTTCTGCGTCAACATCGACGGCGTGATCGGCGCGCTGCTGCTGAAGATGCTGTGGCCGCGCTACCGCGCGGGCAGCTTCACCGAGCACGATCTCGAGATCGCCGCGTTCACCATCTTTCTCTACGGCCGCATGATCGGCTGCGCCGCCGAGATCGACGACCACCTGAATCGCGGCCGGAACATGGATACGCGCGCGCCGGCCTCGCAGTGCCGCTACGTGGCCTGAGCAAGACTTCCTGCGACGTGCTGGTAATCGGCGCCGGCGCCGCCGGCCTCGCCGCGGCCGCCGAGCTTGCGCGCGCGGGGTGCAAGGTGCTCGTGGTGGAAGCGCGCGAACGCGTCGGAGGGCGTTGCCTGACGCGGCGCTTTCCCGGACTGCCCGCCCCGGTCGAGCTCGGCGCCGAGTTCATCCATGGGCGTCCGGCAGCGACCTTTTCTCTCCTGCGGAAGGCAAATGTCCCTGCGGTCGACTCGACGCGCACGCAGCTCGTCTCGTTCGAGGGCAGGCTGCAGCCGGTGAACATGTTCACGCAGGCGCGGCGCGTCGCGCAGAAGGCGGTAAAGGGCAGGGACGTTTCCTTTCGTGGCTTCCTCGCGCGGCAGCGGCTGCCCCGGCTCACCCGCACCCTCGCCATGATGATGGTCCAGGGGTTCGACGCCGCCGATCCGCGGCGCGTGAGCGCCCGCGAGATCGTCGAAGAATGGAGCGCCTTGAGCACCTCGCAGCCGCGGCCGCAGGGTGGTTATGGTCCGCTTCTCGAAGTTCTGGCGAAAGAAGCGCGCATTCAGCTCGCGACCGTGGTGCGGCGCGTGAACTGGTCGCGCGGATCGGTGGAGATCGAGGGCACGTTCCGCGGCAAGGCCTGGCGCGCCCGCGCGCCGCGCGCGATCATTACGCTTCCGTTGGGCGTGTTGCAGTCCCGATCGGTTCGCTTCGCCCCCACGCCGGACAAACCGTTGGACCAGCTCGCATCCGGGCCGGTGATCCGCGTCGCGATGGCGTTCGCTTCCGCCTTCTGGGAGGAACAACATCCGGGCGTGGCGTTCTTCCACTCGCCAAACGCGCCGTTCCCGACGTTCTGGACGCCGCTGCCGATGCACGCGCCGCTCCTCACCGCCTGGGCCGGCGGCCCCAAGGCAGCTCGGCTTGCGGGTGCTTCCGAGAAGCGCCTGGTCCAGAAAGCGCTGGAAAGCGTGCGGAGCGTATTAGGGAACATCAAAGAGCCGAGGGCTTTTCTGGTTCACGACTGGCAAGCCGACCCTTTTGCGCGCGGCGGTTACAGCTATGTCCGGGTCGGTGGGTCGGGTGCGCGCGAGCGGCTGGCGCTGCCGGTCGAGCGGACGCTCTACTTCGCGGGCGAAGCCACGGACGTTGCCCAGTCAGGAACCGTGGGCGGCGCGCTCGCGAGCGGCATGCGCGCCGCGCACGAGCTGCTCGCCGGCTAGGCGACGGCGCGCTCGGCGCGCTTGCGCTCGTGCTCCTTGAGGAAGCGCTTGCGCAGCCGCACCGACCTGGGGGTGATCTCGGCGAGCTCGTCGTCGCCGATGAACTCGACCGCGTATTCGAGCGTGAGCTCGATCGGCGGCGTGAGCAGGATGGCGTCGTCCTTGCCCGCGGCGCGGATGTTGGTGAGCTGCTTGGTGCGGATCGGGTTGACGACCAGGTCGTTGTCGCGGCTGTGGATGCCGACGATCATGCCCTCGTATACCGGGTCGCCGGGGTTGACGAACATGCGGCCGCGCTCCTGCAGCTTCCATAGCGCATAGGCGACCGCGGCGCCGTCGTCCTGCGAAACCATGACGCCGTTGCGCCGGTCGGCGATCTCGCCCTTCATCGGCGCGTAGCCGTCGAACACGTGGCTGAGAATCCCGGTGCCGCGCGTCAGGTTCATGTATTCGCCCTGGAAGCCGATCAGGCCGCGCGCCGGGATGCGGTAGTCGAGGCGCACGCGGCCCTTGCCGTCGGGGTGCATCTCGAGCAGCTCGCCGCGGCGCTCGCCGAGCTCCTCCATGACGGCGCCCTGGTGCTGCTCTTCCAGATCGATCGTGAGAATCTCGAACGGCTCGCAGCGCTGCCCGCCGATCTCCTTGATGACCACGCGGGGCCGCGACACCGCGAGCTCGTAGCCCTCGCGCCGCATGTTCTCGATCAGGATGGTGAGGTGCAGCTCGCCGCGCCCGGACACGATGAAGGTGTCGGTATCCGCGGGGTACTCGACGCGCAGCGCCACGTTGCTCTTGGTCTCGCGCTCGAGACGCTCGCGCAGCTGGCGGCTGGTGACGAAGCGCCCTTCGCGCCCGGCGAGCGGCGAGGCGTTCACCAGGAAGTTCATGGTCAGCGTCGGCTCGTCCACCTTGAGCGCCGGCAGCGCCTCGGGGTGCTCGAGGTCGCACAGCGTGTCGCCGATGCCGACCTCGTCGATGCCGTTGATCAGCACGATGTCGCCGGCCTCGGCCTCGTCGACGGGCTTGCGCTCCAGGCCCTCGAACTTGAGGACCTGGTTGATCGTTGCCTTGACGTTCTGCGGAAGCAGGAGGATTTCCTGCAAAGGCCTTATGCGCCCGCGGCGGATGCGGCCGATGCCGATCTTGCCGACGTAGCTCGAGTAGTCGAGCGAGCAGATCTGCAGCTGCAGCGGCGCCTCCGGGTCCTCGTCGCGCACCGGCACGTACTTCAGGATCGCCTCGAACAGCGGTTCCATGTCGAGGCCTTCGTGATCGAGCTCCTTTTTCGCGTAGCCGAGCAGGGCCGAGGCATAGATCACCGGGAAATCCAGCTGGTCTTCGTTCGCGCCGAGCTTGTCGAAGAGGTCGAAGGTCTGGTTGACCACCCACTCGGCGCGCGCGCCCGGGCGGTCGACTTTGTTGACCACCACGATCGGCTTCAGGCCGAGCGCGAGCGCCTTGCGCGTGACGAAGCGCGTCTGCGGCATCGGCCCCTCGACCGCGTCGACCAGCAACAGCACCCCGTCGACCATCGACAGCACGCGCTCCACCTCGCCGCCGAAGTCGGCGTGGCCGGGCGTGTCGACGATGTTGATGTGCGTGCCGCGGTAGCGGATGGCGCAGTTCTTGGCGAGTATCGTGATGCCGCGCTCGCGCTCGAGCTCGTTCGAGTCCATCACCCTCTCCTCGACGTGCTGGTGCGCGGCGAAGGTGCCCGACTGGGCGAGCAGCTTGTCGACCAGGGTGGTCTTGCCGTGGTCGACGTGGGCGATGATGGCGATATTGCGCCGGGATCGGTTCATGGGGCCGCGCATTGTATACGCATTTGTTGGGTAGAATTTGCATTCCCGAGTTCCCCAAATCTGACCGAGATCACTGCATGGACACCGCACTGCTATCCAAGACCGCGGCCGCGATGGTCGCGAAGGGCAAAGGGCTCCTCGCCGCCGACGAGTCGAGCGGCACCTGCGAGACGCGTTTCAAGTCGGTCGGCGTCGAGTGCACCGAGGAAAACCGCAGGGCCTACCGCGGCCTGCTCTTCACCACCCCGGGCGTGGAGCAGTACCTCTCGGGCGTGATCCTGTTCGACGAGACGCTGCGCCAGAAGACCAGCGAGGGCGTGCCGTTCGCCGAGTACCTCAGGAAGAAGGGCATCATCCCCGGCATCAAGGTCGACGCCGGCGCGAAGAGCCTGCCGCTCTCGCCCGGCGAGAAGGTCACCGAAGGCCTCGACGGCCTGCCCAAGCGCCTGGAGGAGTACTTCAAGCTCGGTGCGCGCTTCGCCAAGTGGCGCGCGGTGATCACCATCGGCGCCGGCATCCCGACGCATACCTGCATCTACGCCAACGCGCACGCGCTCGCGCGCTACGCCGCCGCGTGCCACGAAGCCTCGATCGTGCCGATCATCGAGCCCGAGGTGCTGCTCGACGGCGACCATACGATCGCGCGGTGCGAGGAAGCGACCGAGGCGACGCTGCGCGCCTGTTACGCGGCGCTTGCGGCGTACAACGCGGCGCCCGAGTACACGATCCTCAAGGCAAGCATGGTGGTGTCGGGCAAGAACTGCCCGAAGCAGGCGGGCGTGGATGAAGTCGCCGAGCGCACCGTGCGCGTTCTCAAGCGCACCGTGCCCGCGGCGCAGCCCGGCGTGGTGTTCCTCTCGGGCGGGCAGTCCGACGAGTCCGCCACCGCGCACCTGAACGCGATGGCGTCGATGAAAGGCCTGCCCTGGCCGCTCACCTTCTCGTACTCGCGCGCGCTGCAGAACCCGGCGCTCAAGACCTGGAAAGGCCAGGCGGGCAACATCGGCGCGGCGCAGAAGGCCTTCTATCACCGCGCCCACATGAACGGCCTCGCCGCGCAGGGCAAGTGGCGCGCCGAGCTCGAGAAACAGGCAGCCTGATGACGCTGTTCGAGTCGAGCATCAAGAGCCTGCCCCGGCTCGGGAAGGGCAAGGTGCGCGACATCTACGCCGTCGGCGCCGACAAGATGCTGATCGTGGCGAGCGATCGGCTGTCCGCGTTCGACGTGGTGCTGCCCGACCCGATTCCGGACAAGGGCCGCGTTCTCAACGAGATGGCCAACTTCTGGTTCGATAGACTCGGGCACGTGGTGCCCAACCAGCTCACCGGAATAGATCCAGAGACTGTAGTGAGCGCGGAGGAGCGGCAGCAGGTGCGCGGTCGCTCGGTGGTCGTCAAGAAGCTCAAGCCGCTGCCGATCGAGGCGGTGGTGCGCGGCTACATCATCGGCTCGGGCTGGAAGGACTACCAGAAGACCGGACGCGTCTGCGGCATCGAGCTGCCGAAGGGGCTGCGCCAGGCCGAGAAGCTGCCCGAGCCGATCTTCACGCCTGCGACCAAGGCGCAGGAAGGGCACGACGAGAACATCAGCTTCGGGCGGGTGGAGCAGCTGATCGGCAAGCCGCTCGCGGCGAAGGTGCGCGAGGTCAGCATCCGCCTGTACAGGGAGGCCGCCGACTACGCCGCGACGCGCGGCATCATCATCGCGGATACGAAGTTCGAATTCGGCTTGAGCCCGCAGGGCGACCTGGTGCTGATCGACGAGGTCCTGACGGCGGATTCGTCGCGCTTCTGGCCGGCCGACTCCTACCGCGTGGGGATGTCGCCGCCCTCGTTCGACAAGCAGTACGTGCGCGACTATCTCGAGTCGCTCACCTGGGACAAGACGCCGCCGGCGCCCAAGCTGCCGGAGGACGTGATCGCGCGCACCTCGCAGAAGTACCGCGACGCGCTCGAGCGCCTGACGGGAAGGAAGCTCGCGTGATCGGCATCGTCATGGGCTCGACCTCCGACTGGGAGACGATGAAGGCCGCGGCCAAGGTGCTGGAGGAGTTCGGCGTGCCCTACGAGGCGAAAGCGATGTCCGCGCACCGCACGCCGCAGCTCGTCGCCGAGTGGGCCACGGGCGCGGCCAAGCGCGGCATCAAGGCGATCATCGCCGGCGCGGGCGGCGCGGCGCACCTCGCGGGCGTGGTCGCGGCGCACACCACGCTGCCGGTGCTCGGCGTGCCGATGCCTTCGAAGCACCTGCAAGGGCTCGACTCGCTGCTCTCCACGGTGCAGATGCCGAAGGGAATCCCGGTCGCCACGTTCGCCATCGGCGAGACCGGCGCCGCCAACGCCGCGCTTTACGCGATCGCGATGCTTGCTCTGACGGACAAGGGCCTGGAGAAGAAGCTCGCCGAGTTCAGGGCGCACCAGGCGGACTCGGTGAAGAAAGCGGAGCTGCCGAAGCCCTGAAGCAGGTGGTACCATAGTACTACCATGGCCGTTACGCTGAAGCTGCCGCCCGAGCTGAAGGACCGGGTCAGTTCCGTCGTCAAGGGGACCGACAAGAGTGCGCACGCCTTCATGGTTGAGGCAATCGAGCAGCAGACCACGCTGGCGGAGAAGCGCAGGGCTTTCGTCGCGGATGCGCGCAAGGCGCTTGCGCACGCCATGCGCACCGGCAAGGCGTATACGCTTGAAGACGTCAAGGCTTATTACGCGGTGCGCGCCGCCGGTAAACCCGCCAGGCGGCCGCGGCTGAAGCGGTGGCGCGCCTAAATCTGGCGGCGGGCGCAGAGGCCGATCTCGACCGACTCTACGGATTCCTGGTCGCCAGCGATCCGGTCGCCGCGGACGCGGTGGCTGATCTGATCCTCGAAGGGATTGCCATTCTCGAGCGCCATCCGTTGATCGGCCGGCCCGCGGAGGAAGGCAAGCGCGAGCTCGTGATCTCGCGCGGGAGTTCGGGATACGTTGCGCTTTACAAGTATGTTGCCGACGAGGACGTCGTCCTCGTGCTTGCGCTTCGGCATCAGAAGGAAGCCGGATATTCCGAGGAGCGATGAGACCCGAGATCCGGCAAGCTGCCGAAATCCTGACGCGCGGCGGCTTGGTCGCGTTTCCCACCGAAACCGTTTACGGCCTCGGCGCCGACGCGTCCAACGCGACGGCGGTGGCGCGGCTGTACGCGGCGAAGCGCCGCCCGGCCGATCATCCCGTCATCATCCACTTCGCGGATGCGAGCGAGGCGTTCGCGTGGGCGCGCGACGTACCCGCGGTGGCGAAGAAGCTCGCGGCGCGCTACTGGCCGGGACCGCTCACGCTGATCCTCAAGCGCTCTGCGCGGGCGCGGGATTTCGTCACTGGCGGTCAGGATACCGTCGGCTTGCGGGTTCCTTCGCACCCGGTTGCACAGGAATTGCTTTCTGCTTTTGGGTCGGGGGTGGCGGCGCCGTCGGCCAACCCCTTTGGCCTGCTGTCGCCGACCAGCGCGGCGCACGTGCGCGAGGACCTCGGCAGCGCCGTCGACCTCGTGCTCGACGGCGGGCCAAGCGAGGTCGGCATCGAGTCGACGATCGTCGATCTTTCCGCCGGCGCGCCCGCGCTGCTGCGCCCGGGCCACATTTCGCAGGATGAGTTGGAAAGCATCCTCGGTGAAATCCACGCTGCCACGCCAACTTCTCCACGCCATCCCGGCGGCCTCGAGCGCCACTACGCCCCCCGCACCCCGGCACGTCTGGTGCCCGCGCACGCCTTGGACAAGGAAATCTCCGGATCGAAGGAGAGAGTCGCGGTGCTCGCCTTCTCGCGCCCCGACGAGCGCGTGGACTTCTGGCTGCGGATGCCGCGCGAGCCGCAGGCGTACGCGCAGCGCCTGTACGCCGCGCTGCGCGAGCTCGACGGCGCGGGCTGCGAGCGCATCCTGGTCGAGGCGCCGCCCGGCACGCGGGAATGGGACGCGGTCCGGGACCGGCTGGAGCGGGCATGCAAGGCGTGACCGCGGTGTACCGCGCGATCCTCGGAGCCGGGTTCGACGCGCTCTCTCCAGCGCTCCGGGAGCTGCACCAGGGCGGCGGCCTGCGGCGTGCCCGCGGCCGGGCGCGTGTCGTCCGCAGCCGCCATTTCCTCGGGGCGCTCATCGCGCGCTGCATGTCGTTCCCGCCGAGCTCGGAGGGCACGGACGTCACGGTGGAGGTGATTCCCGACGGCGCGGGCGAGCGCTGGCTGCGCGACTTCGGCGGGCACCGGTTCAGCTCGCGCGTGTACGCGCGGAACGGCGCCCTGGTCGAAGTTTTCTGGCCCGCCTCCTTTTCGTTCCGGCTGGAAACGGGCGTCAGAGAGATCTCCTGGCGGTTCCTTGGCATGAAGATCCTGGGCGTGCCCTGGCCTCGGAGGTTCGCGCCGCGCGTCGCCGCGCGCGAGCGCGACGACGGCGGCTACCGGTTCGAGGTTTCGGTCGAGCTTCCGGGCATCGGCACGCTGGTGGAATACGAAGGCTCGCTTGCCCCTTCCCCCGCGGATGACGGGCACGCGGTGGTGGTGTTCGACGGCGTGTGCGTGCTGTGCAGCGGCTGGGTCGGATTTCTGCTCGAGCGCGATGCGCGGCGCGAGCTGCGGTTCGCTTCGGTGCAGTCCGCCGCGGGCGCGGCCCTGCTGCGGCAGCACGGCGAATCGCCCGCCGATCCCCAGACCCTGCTGCTCGTCGATGGAGGACGCTGCTACAAGCAGACCGACGCGATTCGACGCATCCTGGCAAAGCTGTCGCTCCCTTGGCGCCTCGCCGGCTCGGCACTAGGATGGGTGCCGCGGCGGCTGCGCGACTGGCTGTACCTGCGCATCGCGCGCAACCGGTACCGGCTTTTCGGGATGCGCGAGACCTGCCTCGTGCCGGACCTCGCCGTGAAGGAGCGGTTCCTGGAATGATGCTGAGGATATTGATCGCGGCTCTTGTGCTTGCATGCCTGCCCGGCTGCTCGGCGCGCACGCAGGTCAGCGCCGGCGCGGGCACGTCCCAGTCGGGCGTGCGGGTGCAGGTGGAAGGCGGGCGCGGCCTCGCGACTCTCTTCGGCCTGACGATCCTCGCCTCGAGCGTTTACATGGCGGAAGCCGCTTCGGCGGCCGTGCCCGAGATGGCGCCGGACCGCAAGGTGAGCGAGCAGGACTGCACCCGGCCGCTCGATTACTCGCTCGGCAACATCCGCTGCAAGTAGCTACGCCGCCCTGACCGGGCCGGGCCTTCCGTCCTCGACCACGAACGAAGCGAGCGTGCTGCAGGGCGCGTCGCGGTTCTGCACGCTTTCCATGGCCCGCAGATCGACCTGCAAGCGTTTCGCGCCGAGCGCGGCGCGCGCATAGCCGCGGAAGCGGCTGTCGCTGTGCAGCATGTGCGGGTTGTCCGGCAGGTATTGGCTTAGCCGCTCCTGCGACCACGACTGCGAGGTAATCGAGGTGCAGACGAACTCGCTCGCCACGACCGGCGACGCAGGATCGTCGAAGTCGAGCTTGAGCTGGTTGACGTTGAAGGAATGGACGTCGCCCCCGAGAACCACCGGATTCGAGATCTTCTTCTCGGACAGGGTTTGCAAGAAGCGCTGCCGCGCGGCCGGATACCCGTCCCATCCGTCGGTCCATGCGCGCCGCCCAGGCCCGGGCCTGGTGTCGAACTGCGCCATCGGCGTTGTCTGGGCGACCAGGTTCCACGCCGCGCGCGACTCGCCGAGCGCCTGGTCGAGCCAGCGCTCCTGGGCGCGCCCGAGCATCGAGCGCCCGGGGACCGGCAGGCGCGGGCATTGCTCGATGTCGACGGTGTTCGAGCCGCCGCGCCGTCCCTTGCGCGGGCAGGCCTGCCAGGAGCGGTACTGGCGCGTGTCGAGCAGGTAGAAGCGCGCGGCCGCGCCCCAGTCGAGGTGAGTGTGGATGCGCATGTCCGGGCCCCGCGGCTGCATGCGGGCCGGCAGGGGCATGTGCTCGTAGTAGGCGCGATACGCCGCGGCGCGCCGCTCGAGGAAGGCGGCGCGCTCCATGCCGTCCTCCGGGCGGTCGTCGGCGTAGTCGTTGTCCACCTCGTGGTCGTCCCAGGTGACGATCCAGGGACAGGCGGCGTGCGCCGCCTGCAGGTCCGGGTCGCTGCGGTAAAGCGCGTGCCGCGCGCGATACTCCTCTAACGTAGTGGGCTCGGCGGCTGAGTGGCTGCGCACGTGCTCCCGGCCCCAGCTCGATTCGTAGATGTAGTCGCCGAGGAACGCGACCAGGTCCGGGTCGTCGGCGACGATGTGGCGATAGGCGCCGAAGTAGCCCTGCTCGTACTGCTGGCAGGACGCGAACGCGAAGCGCAGGCGCGGGTCGGGCGCGCCCGCAGCGGGCGCGGTGCGCGTGCGTCCGATCGGGCTCTCGGCGCCGGCCGCCATGAAGCGATACCAGTACCAGCGCTCGGGCGCGAGCCCCTTCGCCTCGACGTGCACCGAGTGCGCCCAGGCGGGATCGGCAGTCGTCTCTCCCGAAAACAGAATCGACCTCATGGAATCGTCGGCCGCGATCTCCCAGCGCACGCGCACCGCCAGCGGGTCC
>Ga0187892_10004955_pt1 | contig 21623 bp, 18 predicted proteins | sample MA1701073metaG_FD_139345 | JGI IMG/M metagenome (GOLD analysis project Ga0187892, IMG submission 139345) | Bio-ooze microbial communities from a basaltic lava cave in the Kipuka Kanohina Cave System on the Island of Hawaii, USA - MA170107-3 metaG ... | reverse complement strand
TGAACGCCCTCCGGCAGCGCGTCGAAGGAGGCGACCCGCCCCGCCCCGACGTCGATCACCGCCTCGTATCCCCTTCCGCTCTTCGTGTCGAGCAGGATCAGGAACACCTGCCGCGCCACGCGCGCCGCGTTGAGGACCGCTTCCTTGTTCGGCTCGCGGAGCGCGACCGTGACGAAGCGGACCGCCCCGTGGACCCGCTTGTCCTTCCGGGCGATCGCGACCGCCGCGCGGATATCATCGGGAGTCAACGGCTCCAACGGATGGGTCTGCTGCATGGCGAACTCCTCTCCTCCGGACGAGATCGTAGCTACCTGGGCGGGCTCTCCGGCACCGGCAACCCCATCAGGCGCTCGCGGCGCTTGCGCGTGAGCAAGAAGTAAGCCCAGCCCAGCGCCCCCAGCGCGACGAAGAGACCGGCGATCAGCAAGTTGTAGTAGACCATCGTGGACAGGCAGACCAACGCGGCCACGAGCGCGAAGCCGGGGAACCAGGGGTAGAGCGGCGCACGGAACGGCCGCGCCAGCGCGGGCTCGGCGGTGCGCAGCTTGATCAGGCTGGCCATGCTGACGATGTACATCAGGATCGCGCCGAACACGCTCATCGTCACGATGTTGGCGGTCAGCGTCTGTCCGCCAAAGGAGATCCACCGGTCGCTGAAGATCGCCGCGATGCCGACCACGCCGCCCGCGAGGATGGCGATGTGCGGGGTGTGAAAGCGCGGGTGCACCCGGCCCAGCAGCTCGGGCAGGTAGCCGGCGCGCGAAAGCGCGAAGATCTGTCGCGAATAGCCGATGATGATGGCGTGGAAGGAGGCGATGAGCCCGAACAGCCCCAGCCACACCAGCATGTGCAGCCACCCGCTCGATTCGCCGACGATGCCCTTCATGGCCTGGGGCAGCGGGTCGTTGATGTTGGAGAGCTTGGTCCAGTCGCCCGCGGCGCCGGCGAACAGCATCACGCCGGCGGCAAGCACGAGCAGCGTCAGCATGCCGGCGATGTAGGCGATGCGGATCGAGCGCTTCGGGTCCTTCGCCTCTTCGGCGGCCATCGCCACGCCTTCGATGGCGAGGAAGAACCAGATCGCAAACGGGATCGCCGCGAACATGCCGGGAATCGCCGCGCTCGAGAAAACGTCCTGCCCCGCCCAGCCGCCCTTCACGAAGTTGGCGATCGAGAAGCCCGGGGCCACCACGGCCATGAACACCAGCAGCTCGAAGATCGCGAGCAGCGTGACCAGCAGCTCGAAGGTCGCCGCGATCTGCACGCCCAGGATGTTGAGCGTCATGAAGATCAGGTAGGCGCCCACGGCCGCCCCCTTCGGGTCCAGCGCCGGGAACTGCACGTGCAGGTAGGAGCCGATCGCCAGCGAGACCGCGGGCGGGGCGAAGACGAACTCGATCAGCGTCGCGAAGCCGGCGACGTAACCGCCCGTCGGCCCGAAGGCCCGCCGGCTGTACTCGAAGGGGCCGCCGGCATACGGGATCGAGGTCGTGAGCTCGGTGAAGCTGAAGATGAAGGTCGTGTACATCAGCGCGATGAACGCCGTCGTGACCAGAAATCCCAGCGTGCCCGCGCCCGCCCAGCCGTAGCTCCAGCCGAAATACTCGCCCGAGATCACCAGGCCGACGGCGATTCCCCACAGCTGAAGGGTCGACAGCGACTTGTTGAGGGCCGGTCCGGCGCTCGTCGTCATGCGCGGTTGCTCTCTTGAGAGGTCTCGGCCTTCGACCCCTTCACCGCCGTGACGACATACCCGACGCCCGGCCCCCAGAGCATGAGGGGGCCGAGCGTCCGGCGCAGCTGGCCTTCGACCATCCCCGGAGTCTATAATCACCCCATGCCCGCGTCCACCGAACCGCCCTCCGAGGAGCGCGTCCGAGAGCTGACGGCGGACCCCAAGCTGACCGCGGAGCAGGCCAACGAGTACGGCGACCTCTTCGCCCGGGCCGGCAAGTTCGCGCAGGCGATGATGTTCTACGAGCGCTCGCGCGACCCCAAGCGCCTGGAGTCGGTCAAGGCGAAGGCGGTCGAGTTGGGCGACGCCTTCCTCCTCTACGGCATCACGCGCCTGGCGCCGGACCTCGTCCAGCCCCACGAGTGGCGCGAGGCGGGCGACCGGGCGCTCGCGGCCGGGAAGCTCCTCTTCGCGAGAGACTGCTACGAAAAATCCGGCGACCCCGAGAAGGCCCAGGCGGCTCGGGAGCAGTGGCTCAAGATCTTCAGTTAGGAGATAACGAGATAAACGGAGATAGGGAGCTGGAGGGCGGGTTCTTATCTCCCCATCGCCACTTATCTCCCGATCTCCTTTTCTTCCGACCGCTGCGAGCCGAAGCGAGGATTGGGCCCCGCATCACCGGCGGAAGAGGAGGAAGGCGGAGACGGCCGCAAGCAGCGCGGCCGCCGCCAGGCCGACCCAGAGGACGGTTCGCGGCTTGTCCTCAGGGGTCTGCTTCTGGGCCACGGCGGGTGCGGAATCGCGCGATCCCGGGCCGATGACCGGAACGGGCACTTCAGGGGTCGGGGGCGGCGGGGCGGCGGCCAAGGCTTCCACCCAGTCGAAGGAGACCAGGAGGTCCAGGCCGGGGTTGAGCTCCTTGGCCTGGCAGGAACAGGCCCCGGTCAGGAAGCCGCCCGCCTCGGCGAACGCCTCCGTCGCGAAGTGCTTCCCCATGAGCGGCCACAGCGCGCGCCCGCGGCCGAAGACGGGAAACGCGACCGGCTGTCCCGCGGCCTCCAGCTCGTCGTCGCTCTTGAGCAGGAGCGAGACGAACGCGCGTTCCGCCGGGTCGGCGCGCGAGACGCGCAGCATCGAAAAAGCGATCTTGAGCGGCAGCTCGGAAAGGAGCGGCGGGTCGTCTATGGCCGGGGTGGGAAGCTTGAGGCTCTTCTCGAGCGCCGCCAGCTCGCTCGCCAGCAGCGCCGCCGCCGAGTCGTCCTTGGCCTTGTCGCCGCACTCCAGGAGCAGCCAGACCGCCGATTGGCCCGACACCAGGCGCTTCGCCATCTCCCGCCGCGCCGGCGAATCGACGAGCGCCCGCGCGTTTTCGGCGTTGAGGGGGGCTGACCAGGCCGAAGGACTCGTCGGGCTGCTCTTCGGGTAGCGCACCACGATCGTCGGAAGCGACGCCGGACGAAGGCTCGCGAAGGACGGGTCCACCGGCGAGGAGACGTCCACCTCGACGACGTCGAGGTTGGCCGGGGACCGGCGCAGCTCGCGAAGGATCGCCTTCTCCGGGTCGCTCAACGGTCCGCTGTGGAAAACGATCGCGTCGTAAGGCGAGGCCGACCAGCGCTCCAGCGCGTACCGGAATACCGGCACGTTGCACAGCGGCAGCGTGCCCGCCCCCAGCGCCAGGACGGCGGCGACCCTCACCAACACGGCTTCCATTATAACGAGCCGCAGCCCGGATACGATTCGCAACAATGGGAGTGCGGCCGGCTTGACCGGGACGCCTCGGCGTCGTCAAATGGGAGGCGTGAGACTCTGCGGCGTCCTTCTCCTGGCAACGATCGGGGGATCGGTGTGCCCGTCTCGCGGCCCCGGGCCGCAGGACCCCTCCTCTCCGGATGTCCGCGAGCTGATCCGGGAGCTCCGCTCGACCAGCCCCCAGAAGCGCGACGAGGCGTTCGCCCGGCTGCGCGACCTGGGCGGCGCGGCGGCGAGCGAGTTGGAGAAGGCGGCGCGGGACACGGACCCCGAGGTGGCCGCGCGGGCCCGCACCCTACTAAGGCGGCTGGAGATCCGGTCGGGCCTCCCGGACCGGCTGCGCCAGATCGTGCCCGGGGTGGAGGATCGTCTGGTCGCGGGCGGCGACCGGGCCTGTACCGAGCTGTTCCTTGAACTTTCCGCCCCCGAGAAGGGTCGGCGCGTCTCCCGCGTCGTTCTAGGGTACCTCGCCGCCCCTGCCCTCAGGGGGGCATCGACGGCGGAAGAGCGGAAGAAGATCTGCGAGGCTGCGGCGGCGCGAAGTTTGGCCGGGGCCGGACCCGAGATCGTCAAGCTTCTCCGCGACGGGGGAGAGGCCGTGCGCGTCGCGGCCCTCCAGGCGCTGGGGAGGCTCCAGTTCCAACCCGCGATGGCCGAGATTCTCACGCGCGCCCGGGAGGGCGAAGAGAAGGAATCAAAGGCGGCCTGCACGGAGCTTGCCCGCCTCGGGGGGCGGGATGCGGCTCGCCTCCTCCTCGGCCTCCTTAAGGACGAGAAGGCTCGCGTGCGGGTCGCCGCTATAGTCGCCCTTGCCGAGCGCGAGGAGACTGCGCGCGAGGCGATCCCCGCGATCCTGGATCGGTTGGCGGACAAAGAAGCATCGGTCCGCGCGGCCGCCGTCCGGGCGCTCCATCACCTGCGTGTCACAGAGGCCGTCCCCTCCCTCAAGGGCCTCCTGCGGGACTCCGATCTCTCAACTCGCACGGAGGCCGCGTTCGTCCTCGCTGAGGTGGACCCAAAGTCCGCTATCCCGGCGCTGCGGCGGATGCTGGCCCAGGAGGAGGATCCGCCAACCCTCCGGATCATCGACGCCCTGCGCTGTCTGAACGCGCAAGAGGCGGTTCCGGACCTGAAGGCTTTGCTCAAGGATCTCGATGAGGGCTACCGGGCGGCCGCCGCGGCGGCGCTCGGGCTGGGCGACCGGGAAGGCGCACCGATTCTCCTCGAGGAGGCCGAAGAGAGAGACCTGGTGGTCGACCTTTTCGCGTTGAACGCCCTCCGCCAGCCCGAGGCTTGGAAACGACTGAAGGAGGCACGTTGCCACGGCCGCGAGCAGGACCTCCTGAAAGATCTTCCCGAACTTCTCGCCCGGCAGGCGAAGATGCGCCTGGAGAACCCGGCCGGCTTTCCCAGGTGGATCGCCGGCGAAGGCGCGTGCTTGGTCCGGGAGCCCGGCGAGAGCACGCGTCACACCGTGCTCGACCTAGTCCGGGAACTGGGTTCCGGCGTCGTGCTGGAGTCCGATGCGGTCCGGCTTCCCGGACCCGGCGACGACCCGGTCCGCTTCTGGAGATCCTGGGCTGGCGCCGCTCCTCCCAAGTAGCGCCACGATTGGTGAAACCGATGAGGCTACGGAGAAGCAACGATCCATTGCGGTGCGCGGCATCGCTCGCGATCCTCTTCTGCCTGCACGCGGGGGATCGCATCGAGGCCCGCACCGGCCGAGCTCCGGCACAGGCCGCGTACGCCCTCTACCCGGTCGGACCTTTGGGACACTGGAAGGGCGACGACGGCGCGGCTCCGGCCGCCGCGGCCGACGCGTCGGGGAACGGACGCGCGGGAGCCTACTCCGCGGGGGCCACGGTGTCGGAGGCGCTTCCGCCGACCAAGTTTCCCAACCCCGGCAGCATCGGCCTGGACGGGGCCAGCGGCGTCGTTTCGGTCCCCGACTCCCCCGCCCTCCGGATGTCGGGGGACTTCACGATCGCCTTCTGGAAGCGCCGGACGGCGAACACCAACGACTGGACGCGCCTCGTGGGGAAAGGAAACCCGGCGCAGCGCAACTTCGGCGTCTGGGAATACCCCTCGGGCGACGGCCGGCTCAAGTTTCAGATGTACAACGCGAACGGCGGTTCGATCCTCGAAGTGGACTCGCCGCCCGAGCACGCCACGAAGCTCGACACCTGGTACCACGCCGTCTGCACCCTTTCGGGAACCGCCGCGGCGCTGTATTTAAACGGCGTGCCGGTGGCGGCCGGCCAGCGGAACGGGGACCCCGGGGTCGCGGCCGACCCGCTCACCTTCGGGTACGCGGGCTTCCCGGGCGGCGACGACGTATGCCGATTCCACCGCCGAGGCCGGGAAGACCTATTACTACGTGGTGACGGCCGTGAACCCGGGCGGGGAAAGCGCCCCCTCGAACGAACTCAAGGTCGATCCCCGGGCCAAGTAGCCGGGAGTTTCGACGGCGCGTACTTCTTGAACTCCCTCCTTCCACACTTCTCGGGGGGCCGATTCCTGTAACTTTTTGGCCGTCACCGACCAAGCTCTGGTATGAACGCAAGGACCGCCGCCGTCCTCCGGGACGCGGGGCCGGGCCTCGAGTTTGAGGCTTTCGCCCGCGCGAATTACCCCGAGGTCCTTGCCTACCTCCGGTTTCGCACGCGCAACGCGGAGCTCGCCGAGGACCTCGCCCAGGAGACGTTTCTCCAGGCGTACCGCAGTCGGCGCGCGTTCGACCCGAACCGCGGCGGGCCCCGGGAATGGGTCCTGGGGATCGCCCGGAACGTCAGCGCTTCCGCGGCGCGCCGCCGGGGCCTCGGCCCGCGCGTCGAAGCCATCCTGGAGAACGCCTGGGCGGCGCCGTGCGAGCGAGAAGAAGAGGACGCGCGGCTCTCGACGGTCCGGCGGTGTGTCGACACGCTGACCTCCCGAACGCGCGAGGTCCTCCGGCTGGTCTACGAAGAAGGTCTCGGGTTCGCGGAGATCGCCGAGCGGCTCGGCCTCGGCGTCGGCGCCGCCAAGGTCGCCGCGTGCCGCGGACGGCAGGCCGTCGCCGCCTGCGTCCAGAGAGGCCGGCCGTGAACGACGCCTGCCGCCGCGCGGTCGACCGGTTTGCCGGGGCCCTGGACGGGCCGCCGGGCGCATCCGACGCCGCCTTCCTGGAAAAGCACCTGGACGACTGCGGCCCCTGCCGCGAGGAAACGGAACGCCTGGCGGCGCTTCACCGCGACCTGGCGCGCCTGGCGGTCGACCCCCGCCGGGACCGGGTAACGGCGCTCCTGGCCAGGGTGCGCTGGGAGGAGGCCTCGCTTTCGCGGCGTCGCCGGCGCCACCACTCCCCTGCACCCTCGGAACGTCGCGGGTTCGTGGCGGCGATCGTCGCGGCGGCGTTCGTGGCGGCCGTCCTTGCGGCGTTCCTCTCCCACGGAGGCCGCCCCGCCCGTGACACGCCGCTGGCCGCGCCCGAGCCGCCCCCGAATGAGAGCGAAGTGGTGCGCGAACCGGCGCCGCCGGAACCCCGCCGGATCCCTCGTGAGGAACGCCGGCCGGCGATCGAGTCGCCCATGCGGATCCCCGTTGCCCCGGAAGTCGTGCGTACGCCCCCGTCACCTCCCGTGCAGGCGCCGGTACCGGCGCCCGTCGCGACGATTCCGGAATCGCGGACGTCGATCATCGCCGCGGCCGCGAAGGTCGAGGCCGTGTCAGGCGCGGCGTCGGCCGACGGGAATGCGATCGAGCCGGGGTCCGCCGTGTTCCCGGGCCAGGTCTTCTCGACGACCGGCGGGGCGCTGCTGTCAATGCCGGACGCGACGCGGGTGTACCTCGGACCCGATACCGAGATCCGGCTCGGTGGGGCAAAGACGGTCGACCTCGTTCGGGGCGATCTCGCGGCCGACGTGACGCCGCAGCCGAAGGAAGATCCCCGCGCCTTCTCGACGCCCCTGGCCGACGTGCGCGTGCTCGGGACGTGGCTGACCGTTTCGGCGCGCCCCGCCTCCACCGTCGTCGAGGTGGAGAAAGGGCGCGTCCAGGTGCGCCGCCGGCGGGACGGATGGAGCCTCGACGTCCGCGAAGGCCAGTTCGCCACGGTCTCCGAAGGGCAGGCCCCGCGCGTGCGGGCCCTCCCGACGAACCTCCTTGCCGATCCGGGGTTCGAGTCCGAGGGAAAGGCGTGGACCGGGGTGTACCACCCGGACGGGACCACGTTCGGCGGCCTTTCGGTCCAGTCCAAGAGCGTTCGGTCCGGGACCCGGGCTCTGGAGTTCCTGACGAGCGACCTCACTGGACGCGATCGCGAGGCGTATCAGGATTTCCGCGTCGCGCCCGGCGACGGGATCGGCGTGGAAGGGTGGGTCCGGACGGAGAAGTTGGGGTCCAAGGGCGTCGGGGTCTGGCTGGTCTGGCTGCGGTCGCCGGACTCGACGGCCGAAACGACGGCCGTCTTGAGGGCCAAGGGGATGGTGCTGCGGCAGGACCTCCTGGCGTCGTTCTCGGGGACGTCCGACTGGACGCGCGTGGCGCATCGGTTGACCGCCCCGGCCCAAGCGCGCCAAGTTCGGCTGTTCCTCTACACCGACGCGGACGACCCGGTCCCCGGCGCGGCGTGGTTCGACGACTTCCGACTGCGAAGGTTCACCAAATAAGATAGGAGCGGCTCCATGAAGAAAACGACCGCGCTCTCCGTCTGTCTGCTGATCGCCCTGTCGGGAGCGGCCGGCTCCGCGCCGATGCAGGCGGCGCCGTCGTACACCCTGGCGTTTTCAACGTTCATCGGAGGCTCGGATTTCGAGCAGATCCGCGACATCACGGTCGATGGGTCGGGGAACATCTACGTCGTGGGCGGCACGGCATCGGTGAACTACCCTCGGACCGTCGGCGGCCCGCACGCCGGCTGGTTGGACGTTTTCGTCACCAAGCTCAGCCCTTCGGGGACCCTTCTCTGGTCGCGGCTGATCGGCGGCCCGAACTACGACCGCGCCTACGGCGTCGAGCTCGACCCGCAGGGGAACGTCTGCGTGACCGGACGCGCGGGGCCCGGCTTCCCCATCGTCGGCACCGTGTTCCAACCGAACTACGGCGGGTATAACTCCGGCGCCGCCTACGGGGACCAGAACGCTTTCATTCTGAAGCTCCGGCCCGACGGGACGACCCTCTGGTCGAGCTATTTCGGCATCCACGAGGGGAACCGCGACCTGGCGGTCGACGCGAACGGCGACATCTACGTCTACTCGAGCTCCTACAACGCCGCCGGGTTGACGAACCCGACGTCGTGGTTCACGAACGCCTTTCAGCCGACGCCCAACGGCGGCGCGGCCGGCAACGACATCCTGGTCGGCAAGGTGCGCGGGGACGGAAGCGCCGTGCTCTGGGCCACGTACCTGGGGGGCAGCGGCACGGAATCCGGAAAGGGGTCGATCCGGGTGGACAGCTCGGGCCGTCCGATCGTGCTCACGAACACGAACTCGACGAACATCCCGCTGGCGAACGCGTACCAGAACACCTTCCGGGGAGTTCAGGACTTCTACCTCGCCAAGCTGGCGGCGGACGGGTCGTCGCTCGTGTTCGGCACGTACTTCGGCGGTTCGGACAGCGACTGGTGCGAGACGCATCACCTGGAACTGGACGGGAGCGGGAACATCTTCATCAGCGGAATCACGCACTCGGCGGACCTGCCCGTCTCCCCGGACGCGTTCCAGACGCAGTTCGGCGGCATCAACGGGCAGCAGTACTTCCACGCGACGGGCGACGCGTACGTGGCGAAGTTCTCCCCCACGGGGGCGCTCCTCCGCAGCACGTACCTGGGCGGCCGCTACGGCGACGGCGCGCAGGGGCTCGGCGTCGATGCCCAGGGCAACGTGTACTTCACCGGGGGCACCGTTTCGGACGACCTGCCGCTCACCCCGGGGGCTTACCAGACCACGATGCGCGGGACGGAAGACTTCATGGCCGTCAAGATGTCGTCCGATTTGAAGCAGGTGCTTTACTCCACGTATCTCGGAAGCTCCGTGTACGACGAAGGCCGGGCGGCCTGGGCGGACTCGGCGGGGAACTTCTACGTCGCCGGCGAGACGATCGGAGCCGACTGGCCCGTCTTGAACGCCGTGCAGGCGACCTACTCGGGCGGCGGCGACAACACGCTCGCCAAGTTCACGCCGGCTTCGACGACGCCGGGGTCGCTCCGGCTCAGTGCCTCCACTTACTCGGTGGGCGAAGGCGCCGGCCATGCGACGATCACGGTCAACCGGGTCAACGGCAGCAGCGGCCAGGTTACGGTCAACTACGCCACCTCGAACGGGACCGCGGCGGCGGGAAGCGACTACACGACGCGCTCGGGAACGCTGACCTGGCCGGCGGGGGATTCGGCGCCTAAAACCTTCACGGTGCCCATCCTGAACGACACGGCCGTCGAATCGAACGAGACGGTCACCGTGACGCTGAGCGCCCCGACGGGCGGGGCGACGCTGGGAACGCCGGCCACCGCGACCCTGACGATCATCGACAACGATTCGACGAACGTTCCTGCGCCGCCGTCGGGGGTGGCCGCGATGGCCGGCGACGGGCGCGTCACGATCGCGTGGGCGCCGTCGAACGGGGCGACGTCGTACAAGGTCTACTCGGGGACCTCGCCGGGAGTCACGCGCGCCAACGGGACGCCTCATGCGAACGTCATGAGTCCCTTCGTCCTCACGGGGCTGCCGAACGGGACGGCGCAGTACTTCGTCGTGACGGCATCGAACGCGACCGGCGAGAGCGCGGAATCGGCGGAGGTCTCGGCCACGCCGTCGTCGGGCGGCTGGCCGATTGCCGACGCCGACGGGGACGGGTACTCCGACGCGGCCGAGACGGCGGCGGGCAGCGACCCGGCGAACTCGGCGTCGCGGCCGGGCGATACGGACGGAGACGGCCTGGGCGACGCGTGGGAGACGGCGAACTTCGGTGGCCTGGCGCAGAACGCGGCGGGCGACCCCGACGGCGACGGGGCGAACAACTTCCTCGAGTTCAACGCCGGCACCGACCCGAACCTGGCGGACACGGACGGCGACAGCCTCTCCGACCTCCAGGAGATTCAAGGGGGAACGGACCCGTTGACCGCGACCGGCGCGAGCACTTCGGGCGGCAACGAAGGCTGCGGAGCGACGGGGATGGAAGTCCTGCTGGTCCCGGCCCTCTTCCGGCGCCGAACCGCGAGGCGGGGCACGGCGGCGTGAAAGCGGCGCGGTTCAGGGGTGCCGGATCAGCCGCTCCATCAGAAGTTCCTGGAGCTCGCGCCTGCCGTCAAGAAGGGCCACGATGATCACTTTTTGCCCGAGGATGCGATAGATCATGCGCCAGGGACGCGTAACGACTTCCCGGAACTGCGAAAGACCCAGCGCCCTCAGTTCGGGAACGACGCGGCCGCGCAACGGAAGGCGTTCCAGCGATTCCGCGAGATTCCGGAGCGTCAGGCCGACGTCTTGTGCGATGTGGGGTCGTTCGACTGCGATGAATCCCAGGATGCCTTCGAGATCCGCCTCGGCGGGCTCGGACCACTCAACTTCTGGGCGCCGACCGGCCATGCCCAAGGTCCAAGCCGTATTTGCGGCCCAGACGCTCGAAGACCTCCCTGTTCTTCCGGGTCCGTCCCGCCCGGGCCGCCTCCTCTCCTTGCGCAACCAGCTTGAGCAGGATCAGCGACCGCTGCAGTCGATCGTAGCTTTCCACGTCCATGAGGACTCCGCGGGCCACGCCATCCTGCGTGATGATGACCGTGGCCCGCTCCTCGTTGACCTGGTCGAGCAGTCGAGACGTGCGGGTCTTCAGTTCAGTTACCGTTCGAATCTTTCGGGCCAGGCCCACGGGTTCGCCTCCAGTCCTCTTAAGGTACCTTTTACGGACCTGTAAAGCAAACGTTTCGCCTCGAACACTCCGCTATTTTCCGAAGCAGAGCACCTCCCCGGAGCGGAGCGTGACGACGACACGGCCGGCCGCGTCGACCGCGAGGCCCCACCTCTGCGGCGCCGACGGGAGCGGCTGCTCCCAGAGCGCGGGTCCGTCGGCGAGCGGTTGGGCGACCAGCTTCCAGCCGCCCCCCTTCTGCTCCGCGATCGTAAGCCGCGCGTTCTTCGTGGTCACGACCATGGCCGGCCAGACCACCGAGCGGTCGAAGACCGGGAAGTCGGGGACCGAATAGAGCGGCTGGCCGGCGACCGAAACGTTGCCGTCCTTGAGGGTCAGCTCCCGGCCGCGAGGGGCGGTCGCCTGGACGCCCTGGGGAGAACGCGTCGAGCAGCGGCCGTCCTTGATGTCGTAGACGCCGGGCGACGCGGCGTTCCCGCCCGCGAGGTAGAGCCTGCCGTCCGCGAGGAGAAGTTCCCCCTGCACCGCCACCCCGGTCTTCGAGAACTCGTCGAGATGGCCGGACGTGGGGTTCTGCCACTTGATCTTTCCGCTCGCCGCGTCGAGCGCGAAGACGTACGTCCCGTCCATGCAGTTCATCCCGGCCGCGAAGTAGGCCGTGCCGTCCTCGACGAGCACCCCGGAGCCCACCGGCCAGGTAGAAATCAGCGACCCCAGCACGGAAATCCGCCGCTCGGCGGGCGCCGCCCGGAACCGCCAGAGGACCTTCCCCGTCGCGGCCTCGAGCGCGTGCGTCCGCCCGTCGCCCGAGCCGACGAAGGCGCGACCGGAAGCGATCGCGGGCGGGTAGCGTACCGCGCCGCCGACATGGGCCGTCCATCTCACCGCCCCCGACGCCGCGTCGAACGCGCGGACGATCCCGTCGAGCCCGGAGACGAACGCGAGGCCGCCCGCCGCCACCGGCGCCGTCGGCTCGACGGCCGTGGGCGGCTTGAACTGCCAGAGCAGCCGGACGTTCTCGGCGACCGACGCCTCGGAGCGGGCGGAGCGCCGGTTGTCCGCGCGGTAGGAGAGCCAATCGGAGGGCGACACCGGGAAGTCGGCCGCGGCGTCGGCGAGCTTCTCGAGCCGTTCCGGCTCGACCGCGGGCTCGCCGAACTTGAACCCGCCTGCCGGCGCGAGACCCATCACGCCGAACATCTGGAGGTTGCAGTCGCACGCCCACGGGATCCAGTAGAGGTGCCCGTTCGCCGGGATCACCCCCACCTGGCAGGAGGGTCGCATGGGCGAGATCCACTGGGGCTTCCCGGTCGCCATGTCCAGTCGGGTCGTCCCGTCGTAGGCGCGGAAGAAGAGTCCGTCCGCGCTTCCGGTGACGCGCGTGCAGGCGCGGCGCGAGATGTCGTAGCTCGCGAGGATTTCGCCGGTCATCGGGTCGAGCTTCTTCGTCTCGCCCGTCGTCCGCTCGGCCCCGATCACGTAGAGGCCTTCCTCCCGAACGGCGAGTTGGAGGTTCTTGATCGGCCGCTTCCAGAGGAGATGGCCGTCGGCCGTCGAGACCGCCGAGAGCCAGCTCGTCTGCGGCCCGGCGATGTAGAGCGCCTTGTCCGTGGCCTTCACGTAGGCCGTGCTCTTCCAGCCCTCGATGTAGCCGTGTCCCGCCCGGTAGGCGCCGATCGCGTCGAAGAGCTCCGTGTCGTTCTCCGCGGTGCGCCGCCAGAGGGGCTTCCCGGTCTTCGCGTCGAGGGCCGCCAGGAATTTCCCGAAGCTCGAGACATACACCCGCCCGCCCTTCATGCAGAGCGCGCGGCTGTCGATCATCTTCTCCTCGGAGTGGCTCCAGAGGACCTTCCTCGACTTCGGGTCGATCGCGAAGAGCGTCTTGGCGAACCCCCAGCCGTACTCCTTCTCGTTGTAGCCCTTCGAGATGCCGCTCCACGGCCAGCCGTGGTTCGTGCTGCCCCACTTCGTGACCGGGTCGAGCGGGTCGGCGTGGCCGACCAGCGCGTAGAGAACCCCGTCCTCGATCGCCATCCACTTCCAGAACGTGCCGCCCGCCTGGTCCTTCGGGACGCCGATCTCCTCCTTGAGCTCGCCCGTGGCGGCGTCGAGCACCTTGCACGACTCGTCGTCGGCCACGTAGAGCCTGTCGGGCGTGGCGACCATCGTGCTCCGGTCGACCATGAGTCCGGCCTTGATCGGCCGCTTCCAGAGGAGGCCCCCGTTGAAGGCGCTCAGCGCGAAGAGCGTGTTGAGCGCGTGCTCCTCGCGCCGATGCCACGCCGCGTGGCCGAACGCGACGAAGAGGCGCCCCGCCGACGAGACCGCCGCCTGGGGCGTGGGCCCGTAGCGCGGCTCGACGATGAACTGCGTCATGAACGGCCCGCGGGCGATCGCATCCTTCGATTGCGGGTTATTGTCCGGCGCGTGGTAGTGATGGGACCAGTCGTCCATGCCCGCGGGGAACGGCTTGGTGAACTCCTCCGCGCCGATCCTCGCCTTCCCGCCCGGCACCAGGACCCGCAGCACCTCGTCCCTCGGGGCCTCGGGCGCGGTGACGCGATCCGCCAGGTTGTCCGCGAGGCCGATCCGGGAAGACGGCCCGCGACCGACATAGATCCGCGTGCCGTAGTGCGTTCCCGCGGCCATCGCCGCCGCATGCGCGTCCCGCTCGTCGGCGAACTGGAGATAGACGTCCACCTCGGTCTTCCGCACGAGTTCGAGGGCCTGGCGGCAGTCCTTGTCCTCCAGGATGACTTGGACCCCTCGCGCCGGCGTGAGCTTCCCGGGAGGCGGCCCGTCGAGCGGCTTGGGCTGCTGTTGCGCGGCGACGCAAAGGAACGCCGCTCCGACGATCGTCAGGAATCGCATCCGATCCTCCCGGATTCAAAGACCCCCCTACTCTACGGACGGCGGCCGCGGATGGGAAGCGTCTTCACCAGAACGGGGGGAGAGGCGCTAAAAATGTGTCTCCCCTGCAGAACGAAACCGCCGGGGAGCCTCCAGCGGGGCAGAGCCTGAGAAAATAAGGAGGTTTCCCGTGAAGACTGAAATGACCCGCGCGGCCCTGGTGCTGGCGGCCGCGGCTCTGATTCCGGCCTGCGGCGACGGCGGGGGTGGAGGGGGCTTCCCCGGGCCCAACCCGGGGGTCCTTCGGTTCTCCTCCGTCGGCTTCGGCGTGAGCGAGGCGGCGTGGTCGGCCGCCATCCTCATCGTGCGCGAAGGAGGCTCGGCCGGCACGGTGTCCGTTTCCTTTTCGACGACGGCTGGCACCGCCACTCCGGGGCAGGACTATATGACCGCCGACGCGGTCGTCGTGTTCGCCGACGGGGAGACGGAGAAGCTGGTGACGGTCCCCATCCTCGACGATGTCTCGATCGAATCCGACGAGACGGTCGCGCTGGCGCTGCTCGCCCCCACGGGCGGGGCCGCCCTGGGGGACCCGTCGATCGCGATCCTGACGATCGGGGACGACGACGTCCACCTGTTCTTCACGACGTTGGCCGTGACGGTGGACGAAGATCCCTTGAGCGTTCTTTGCACGGTGGGGCGGGCCGGCGTCCTGAGCGGGACGGTGAGCGTCGGGGTCGCGACCGTCTGGGGAACGGCGACACCGGGCGCGGATTATACCCTGATTTTGACCACCCTCACGTTCGCTCCGGGGGAGACAACGAAGACCGCCGCCGTGGGGATTCTGGAAGATACGGACGAGGAGGACGTCGAAACGATCGAGGTGGCCCTGTTCCTCTTGACGCCGGGGGTCATCGTCACCGTGCCGGTCATGACCATCAGCATCGCCGACGACGACGGCGCGGCGCGCGTCATGCTGATCCAGACGGGCGTCTCCGTGCGGGAGGAGGCCGGCCCCGCGATGGTCGGGGTGGTCCGGCTCGGCGACCCGACGGTGGCGGTGGCGGTGGGCTACTCCACGGCCCCCGGGTCCGCGACGCCGGGCGCCGACTACGAGGCCGTCACGGGGACCCTGGTGTTCCCGCCCGGAGTGTGGGGTCCGCAGTTCATTTCGGTCCCGATCGTGGACGACGGCTTGATCGAGGACGAAGAGACGTTCGACGTCCTCCTGGGCGCGCCCGCCGGCGCGACGCTGGTGGGCCCGGCCTCCGCGACGGTCACGATCCAGGACAACGACAAGATCACCTTCCACTTCGAACCGTGGAAGTACGTCGTGAGCGAGCGGGGCCTCTACGTCATCGCCACGGTGCGCCGGACGGGCAGCACGGCGGGCGCCGGCGAGGTCTCCTACCGGACGTATGCCGGCTCGGCGATGCCCGGCGAAGATTACGTGCACACGAGCGGGACGCTCACCTTCGCCCCGGGCGAGAGCATGAAGACCTTCGTGATCACCATCCTGGACGACTCGATCGTGGAGCCCACGGAGGCTTTCACGGCGGACCTGCTGGCCCCGGGCGGGGGCACGGTTCTGCCCTCCGGGAAGAGCATGACGGTGACCATCCTCGACGACGACCAGCGGCAACACTAATTGGGTCGGCTCTGATTCGCCGGGTTGCGCCGCCGGCGGACAACCCGGCGAATCGCCTGTTTTTCAGCTTTTCAGCGCCTCTCCGCTACGGCGCCGGACGGGAGAGGCGGTGCATCGTGGCGTGATCGCGGGAGAAGGCGTCCCACAGCTTCTCGAGTTGCTGAGCGAGTCCGTCGGCAGGCGCCCGGAGGAAATGGTGGCGGACGTGGACGCGGAAGGAGGCGCTCGCGTCCAAGCGCAGGCCGGGCGGCGCGATCACGTAGTCCTGGGCCGAGCCGCCCATTCCCTGAGTGACCGCCGCGGCGAAGGCCTCCTCCACCAGGATCACGTGGCGGAAGCCCTGCGCGTTCGGGGATGAGATCGACACCGGGCGGCGCCACGCGGCCTTCACTTTTCCGCCGCCGCGGGGGCAGTGGGGCACGCGGCCCAGCTTCTCGAAAACCGACCCTTTGGCCACCACGAAGAAGTTCAGGTGCGCGTCCTTCGGGTAGTTCGCGACGGTCCCGTCGGCGGCCCAATAGAACTGCCCCTGCGCGTGCCACTTCGTGTAGGACGCGAAGAACTGGCCGTACTCGTCGAGCGCCTGCGCGCCGCTGTTCTTCACCGTGATCAGGCAGTCGTATGCGGCCTCATCCGCTCCGGGCAGGTCGCCGAAGAACCATTCCTGAGTGGTTTCGACGTCGTCGGACACGTACCGCGTCCAGGCCCGGACCCCGCCGGCGCCCTTGTCCGCGCCCCCTCGCGCGGGGACGAGGCGCGTGTACTTGTCGGCATTGAACCCCACGGGGCGAGGGTAATTCTTCCACCACTGCCATTCGCGGGTGTCGAACTCGTGGGCGTTCGCGTCGTCCTTGGCGCCTTCGAGAAGGATCGAGACCGGCCCGATGCGGTCGTTCGGGTTTTTTCCCAACCCGGTCACGGGAATCCGGACGGTCGCCGCGTCGCGGCCCTCGCGCGTCTTCCAGGAAAGGACGACGAGGTCTCTGCCTTCCCCGTGCCCGTTCTTCTCGATCGTGAAGCCCGAATGGATCGGCTCCCCTTGGAACAGGCAGAGCAAGGCGGCGCAGGTCCTCATGCCCTTCCCTACGGAAGATAACGGCGCAGCGTCTCAACAGGCTCGAGGATCCTCCGTACGGCGAGCGCGCGGATCCGCCCGCGCTGCTCTTCGCTGAGGTAGGCGAGCGGCGACTTTCCGTCGACCCGGGCGAGCATCATGACGGCCACGTGGTACATCGTGCGGGCTTCCAGGGGGGCGTCGGGACCGTAGGCATCGAGGAACGTCCGTGCCAAGTCCCGGTACCGCGCATCGGCCATGATGAAGGCCTTGATGAGGAGGTGATTCAGCATGAAGGCGAGGTCGAAGACCGGGTCGCCCCAGTGGGCCACCTCGTGGTCGAGGATCCAGACGCCGCCCGCGTGGACGAGGACGTTCTTGGGGCTGTAGTCCCCGTGGACGAGCGTCTCGGAGCCGAAGTCGGCGCGGACGGGAAGCTCCGGATAGCGCCGCTTCACGGTTTCGTAGTAGGGCTCGACCCGCAACTCGTAGAAAAATCCGCCGCCCGCGAGCGCGCGCCGCGCCTCCCCGTCGGGCCGCCGGTGAACGAGCGCCAGCCGCCGGCCCAGCTCGTGGGCGATCGATCGCCGGACCTCGCCCGCCAGGAGCAGGTCCTTCCACGTCGGCCCTTCGGCGTAGGTCATCGTGTAGGCGAAGGACTCGGGCTCGACGGAGAGGACCTGCGGAACGGAGTCGGGCCCCACGATCCGGGCCCACGCCTTCAGGCTGTCGATCTCGCGGAAGACGCGGCGCGGGTCGCTCAGCCACTCCATCTGGACCTTGAGTTTGGGCAGGAACAGCTTCCGGACGTGGCCTTCGTCGGTGAGGACGACGTCGCCGCTCACCCCGCCCGACAACACCCTCATCGCAAACGATTCAACACAAAGTCACAAAGGACACAAAGAAGAAGATCTCGTAACCCATCGTCAGGGCGGAACATCACTTCAAGCCTCTTCTTTGTGTCCTTCGTGCCTTTGTGTTTTTCTTCAGCGGATTTTGCCGCGGGCGGCGACCTTCCACTTCCCTTCGACCTTGCCGCCGCGACCGTACCAGATCTCGTCGTGCATGTTGACCGTCGTGCAGGCGTGGCTGGGCACGGCCCAGACCTTTTCGCCCACTTTCGCGGGGGTCCGGATCTTCACGTAGCCGTGCTCTTCGTTGAGCTTGGGCATCATCCAGTCCGGGCGGTCGACGAATTGGCCGAAGGTCCCCACGTCCTTGGTCGTGTCGTTCGAGAAGGTCTTCCACCCCCCGTCGACGATGCACTGACCCGGGACGGCGGTGCTGACCACGGTGACCAGGACCCGAAGCGCGCAGTCCTGGAGCGTGCAGCAGCGGGCGGTCATGCTGTTGACGTCGTAGAAAACGTACGTCCCGGGGCGGATCTCGGTCGTGGCCGGAATGAGGGGGGTCTTCGACGCGCCGGGCGTCGACCCGCCGGAGACGATCTTGGCCTCGAGACCGGCCTTCTTCAGCGCGGCCAGGCAGGCGCCGACCGTCGCGCGGGCCCGGTTGAAGCCCGCCTCGTCCAACCAGGACGGCCAGTAGAACATCCCCTGGAAGTGGGTGCAGGCTTTTGCCACTTCGACGAACTGTTCGGGCGTCTGCACTCCGCAGCGCTTGACGCCGACGTCGACTTCCACGAGGGTGTGGATGCCCTCGAGCGCCCGCGCCGCCTCCACGGAGTCGATCGACACGAGCACGCGGCGGGTCTTCGCGATCTCGCGCACGCGGGCGACCTTCTCGGGCATGAGCGGGTAGGCGATGAGGACGTCGTCGCCCGGCATGACTTCGGCCTCGCCCACCTTGGCGACCGTGATGCCGACAGCCCCGGCGGCGAGCTGCATCCGGGCGATCTCGGGAATCTTGTGCGTCTTCGTGTGGGGGCGAAGCCCGACCTTCCACTCCCGGCACTGCGTCTGCATCCCCCGGATGTTCCGCTCGAGGGCGTCGAGGTCGACGTAGACGGCCGGCGTGTCCAGGTCGAGCGCGTTCATCGGCGTGCGACGCACTCGATCTCGATCTGAATCCCCAGCGGGAGCGCGGCGACCTGGACGGTCGCCCGGGCCGGCGCGGGCGACTTGAAGTACGTCCCGTACACTTCGTTCATGGCGGGAAAGTGCTTCATGTCGATCAGGTAGACGTTGCACTTGACGACCTTGTCGAGCGACGACCCCGCCGCCTCGAGGATGGCTTTGATGTTCTCGAGCGTCAGCTTCGTCTCGCTCTTGATGTCGGAAGGGGTGTATTTCTGGGTCACGGGGTCGACGGGCCCCTGCCCCGAGACGAAGACGAAGTCTCCGGCGACGATCGCCGGCGAGTACGGGGCGATGGGTTTGGGCGCGTTAGGCGCGTGGACCGGCTGCCGGTAAGGCGCGCACCCCAGCGCCGCCAATAGGACGAAAGGGTGCGACCATTTTGTCATACTTTGGCCAGCACGCGGCCGCCTCCGACCCACTCCCGCACCTGCATGGCCAGCCGCGTGAGCGCGCCGTAGTCCCCGGCGACCACCTCCGGAGCGTGCGTGAACGCCGACCCCAGCCCGATCGCCTTGGCGCCGGCGTCGAGGTAGGGCCGCAGGTCGTTCACGCCGAGCCCGCTCGTGGGGAGAAGTTCGAGCTCCGGCAGCGGGGCGAGGATCCGCTTGATGTACCCGGGCCCGCCCAGGTCGGGCGCCGGGAAGACTTTGACGGGCCGGGCGCCCTCTTCCCAGGCGCGGTAGATCTCGTTGACCGTGCCGCATCCGGGAATGTAGACGATCTTGTTCTTCTTCGACCAGGCGTTGACCTCGGGCGTGTAGACCGGCGAGACGAGGAACTTCGCGCCCGCGGCCACCGCCTTCTTCGCGTCGGCAACCGTGAGGATCGTCCCGGCGCCGATCGTGCCGAGCCCCTCCTTCGTGAATTCGGCGATGAGCTTGACGGCGTCGGGCGTGGTCCAGGTGATCTCCTGGATTCCCAGACCTCCCTCCCGCGCCGCGCGTGCCTTCCGGCGCACGGTCTCGGCGTCCTTCTCGCGGTGGATGACGACGACCTTTTCCTCGTACAGCTGCCGGCGAACTTTGTCAGGACTCATGGTTCCCCGACACCTTACCTCATTTCGAAACGCGGCGCCAGATCCAGTACACCGGGAAGCCGGCGAGCGCAATCCCCAAGCCGATCACGGGCCGCCAGTTCCCCGCGCTCGCGCGGCTCCAGATGATCGCGGCCAGGCCGGCCGTGGTGCCCACGACGAAGAAGAGCGGCACCCACGGATAGCCCGGCGTCCGATACGGCCGCGGCGCGTCCGGCATCCGGCGCCGCAGCACGAACACCGCCGCGATGCCGAAGATGAGCGCGAACCACTCGACCACCACGAAGTAGGCGGTCAGCTCGCTGAACCGGCGAAGCCAGAGGACGAGGCCGATCGCCACGGCGCCTTGCACCAGGATCGAGACGTAGGGCGTGGCCCACCGCGGGTGGCAGCGGCCCAGAACCGAGAAGGTCAGGCCGTCGCGCGCCAACGCGTACGGGACGCGCGTCTTCGAGAGAAGGACGCCGTTGAGCGCTCCCAGGATGCTTCCCATGATGCACACCGCGATGACCGTCCCCGCGGCCGGGCCCGCCAGGATCTGCATGACTCGGATCGCCACGAAGTTCTCCTTCGCGACTTCCGCCACGGGCACCATGTAGAGGTACGCGGCGTTGGCGCCGAGGTAGACCGCGATGATCGTGCCGATCGACACGAAGATGATCCGCTTCACTTTCTCGGGAGCGTTCAGCTCTCCCGCCACGAGGCTGATGTAAATCCAGCCGTTGTAGGTGAAGATGACCGACGAGACGGCCGCCGCGAGGTCCGGCGCGCCCGCGCCCCCGGTGAAGGCGAGCGACCCCTGGGCCTTGCCGGGGCCCAGCAGGGCGGCGGCCGCGATGATGACGCCGAGCGCGGTCACCTTGACGACCATGAGGACGGTCTGGACGGCCGAGCCCAGGCGGACGCCCAAGAGGTTCACGAACGTGAAGACGACGATGATGCCGGCGCCCACCCAGGGGAGGTAGACCGCCGGAACGCCGAACAGTTTCGCCAGCAGATCCCCGAAGGCGGCCGCGAGCGACCCCATGCCCGCCGGAGTCGCCGCCAGGAGGTAGAGCCATCCGAAGACGAAGGCCGATGCGTCGCCGTACGCGGCGCGCAGGTAGACGTACGTCCCGCCCGTCTTCGGGAGGAGCGTCACGAGCTCCGCCATCGTCAGCGCCCCGCAGAGGCTGATCAGGCCGACGACCGCCCAGAGTCCCAGCGTGAGCGCCGGATCCGGGAGGACTTTCGCGATTTCGGCAGGGGTGCGGAAGATGCCGCTCCCGATGACCGTGCCGACGATGATGGCGGTGCCGCCCCAGAAGCCCAGCGCCCTTCGGAGATCGCCGGGCGGGGCCGCTACCGGACCCGTCCCCTCGCCGCTACCGGCCACTTTCCCTCGACCCGGCCGCCGCGGCCGTACCAGACCACGTCGTGCATGTTCGTGCACGTCCCGGCGTGCGCCGGGATCGCCCACACCTTCTCGCCCACCCTGGCGGGCGACTCGACCTTCACGTACCCGTGCTCCTCGTTCATCTTGACGAGAAGCCACCCGGGCCTCTCCGGGAAGACGCCGAACCCGCTCCCGTCCCGGATCGGGTTGAGCGAGAACGTCTTCGACCCGCCGTCCACGACGCACTGGCCGGGGACCGCCGTGCTGACGACCGTCACGAGCACGCGCAGCGCGCAGTCCTCGGGCTTCGCCAGCCCGATCGCGATCCGCGTGGCGTCGTTGAAGGCGTACGTGCCGG
>Ga0187892_10004953_pt1 | contig 21628 bp, 14 predicted proteins | sample MA1701073metaG_FD_139345 | JGI IMG/M metagenome (GOLD analysis project Ga0187892, IMG submission 139345) | Bio-ooze microbial communities from a basaltic lava cave in the Kipuka Kanohina Cave System on the Island of Hawaii, USA - MA170107-3 metaG ... | reverse complement strand
GATCGCCGCGAACTCCTCGGCCGCGAAGCCGAGCGTCGCCGAGTTCGGCTCCGCGGTCCTGGGGATGGCCACGAGCTCGCTCTCCCGGACGATCGACGGCAGGTTGGGGTTGGTGGCGCCGAACTGCCTCCACATCGAGACGTAGATCATTGTGTCGGCGGCCGGGGCTCCCCTTGCGACCGCGATTGCATCCACGTCGATCGTCGCGTCGGTGGTCCCCAGCGCGGCCTGGAGCTGGGAGCGCGTGAGGATCTTGTGGATGGTGCCGCTGGGGAGGATCTGGAACACGTCGGCGTTGTCCACGAGAACCGGGGGGGTCCCCATCGTCGTGTCGACCGTGATCGACAGCCAGAAGTCGTGGATGGACGGATCGGTCCCGGTGAAATCCGGGTCCAGCTCGATCGCGTCGAAGTCGAGCCCGGTCGAGGGCATCGTCCCTCCCGTGAACAACACCTGCAGGTGCTCCCGCGTGGTGTGCGACCGGGCGCCCGACCGGCCCTCGGACCACAGCGAGATCTCCTCGTCGAGGACGCCATTGCTCCGCTCCCAAAGGCCTCCCCCGCGCGGGGAGTCCGATTCGAGGGAGTGGAAGAGGTCTCCCTCCATCGGGTAGGGCTGGGTCACGGGGCCGCTCCCGGCGTTCATCCGGACTGCGCTGGGAACGTTGATCTGGGTGGTCGTGCGCCGGCTCACGATCTGGTGCGGGTTGCTCGTGCCGCGGAGGCCGGCCACCACGTCGGTGAACGCCAGGAGGCCATTGATCGTATGGAAGCACTGGTTGACCTGGAAGCCGGCGCCGGGCGTGAAGGTGGTCTCCATCACGATCCCGGTCCCGGGGTCCGCGGTCATCCAGTAGACGTTCGGCAGGCCCTGCTGGGCGGCGTGGTCGGGGTCGTAGTCGAGGCTGAGTACGGTGCCGCCGGTGGGCGGCTCGTAGCGCCGGACCAGGCTCCATCCGCCGGGGGTGCCCGGCGTGAGCGTGATGTGGCTGATGCCGTAGAGCCCCTGGAGCGAGGCGGCGAAGATGGGTCCCGGTCCGCCGGTCCCGCCGTCCGAGGTGTCCACCCCCAGGACCGTGTCGATCCGCCGCTGCGGGACGTCGGTGTTCGTGTTGGGCCGGCAGCCGGCGCATCCGGTCGAGGCGCTGTCGAGGTACCAGAAGTTCACCAGCGACACGGTCGAGCCGCCGGAGTTCGGGCTCACCTCGTAGAGGGTGTCGTCGAAGCGGGACAGGTCGCCGTTGAAGTCGGAGCAGAGGAGGTTGCCCGAGGGGAGGACGGCGATGCCGTTGCCCGGTCCGGCGATGTCCGGTCCGGGCGGGCCGCCGCCGTCCAGGTTGGCGGTGAGGAGCGGGGGCATGAGCGTGGACTGGCGCAGCGTGACGCGATCGATCGGCCAGATGTACTGGATTCCGACGAGGGGCTCGCAGATGACCCAGAGCACGCCGCGGGCGGGGTCATCGGCGAGCTCGAGGCCCGCGACGGTGTCGTTGAAGTGGACGATGGGGGTCATGAGATGGGTGCCGGCGCCGGGCCGGAGGCCCCAGGTCGCGCCGGCGCCGGCCGGGGGCGACCAGGGGGGCGGCTCACCGGGGGTCGCCACGGCCGGAGGCAGCGTATCGATCAGGTTCGGGCGATCCTGGGCCGCGCCCGTCGCGGCCAGGAGCGTGGTCCCACACAGCGCGAGGTGCAGGGGGCGGAGCATGTTGGCGTCTCCTTGATGGGTGTTGGGGGGCCGCGTCCGCGCGTGCCTGTCCACCGGATCGGAATCCGGCCGGCGGGCAGACGAGAAAAGGTGTCAGGCACCTTTTCCGCGGCGGAAAAGGTGCCTGACACCTTTTCTCAACCCACCGCGGGGAGCGTGAGCACGAAGGTCGTCCCGCGGCCCGGTCCGCTCTCGGCGCGGATCTCGCCGCCGTGCTGGCGGACGATCTCGCGGCAGATCGAGAGGCCCAGCCCCGAGCCTGAGCCCGGCGCCTTGCTCGTGTAGAGCGGCTGGAAGACCCGCCGCACGTCCTCCGGCGCGATCCCCTGGCCGGAGTCGGACCAGCGCACCTCCACCAGCCCCGCGCCGTCCCCCCCGCCCGCGTTCCGCGTCTGCACCACGATCTCGCCCCCCGCGGGCATCGCGTCCATCGAGTTCGTCAAGAGGTTCAGGAAGACCTGCTCGATCTGGCTCGCGTCCGCCGCCACGTCCCGGAGCCCCGCCTCCTCCTCCACCCGCGCCGTGATCCCCTTCCCCTCGAGCAGCGGCGCCGTGAACCGCAGCACCTCGGCCAGGAGACGCGGGAGCTGGATCCGCGCCGTCGCCGGACCGCGCGGCCGCAGCGTGGTGAGGAAGCTCCGGATGATCGTCGCCAGCCGGTCCACCTGCGCCTCCACGATCTGGAGCCGCTCCCGCGCCGCGCCCGGGAGCGCCTCGTCGCGCCGGAGGAGCTGGATGTGCCCCGAAATCGCGTTCAGGGGCGTCCCCACCTCGTGGGCGATCTCGCCCGCGAGCTGGCCCAGCGACGCCATCCGCTCCAGCCGCGACAGGTCCCGCTGCACCGAGAACAGCCGCTCCTGGGCCCCCTTCAGCTCCTCGTTCTTCCGCGCCAGCTCCTCGGTCGCCTCCTCGACCCGCCGCTGGAGCTCCTCGTTCATCCCCTGGATCTGCGCGAGCAGCCGCGTGTTCTGCTCCTCGCTCCGGCGCAGGTTCTGGAGCATGTGGTTCAGGCTCAGCGCCAGCCACCCGATCTCGCCGCCGCCCCGCACCTCGGCCAGCGCCGAACGCTCCCCCTCGGTCACCCGGCGCATGGTCGTGACCAGGCTCTGCACCGGCCCGCTCACGGCCTGCCCCATGTAGAAGTGGAGGAGCGCGCCGAGCACGACCAGGGCCAGCGCCGTCAGCAGGAACACCTCGCGCGCGGTCCGCGCCAGCACCGCGTCCGCCTCGCGCAGCGAGAGACGCGTGCGCGCGACCCCCGCGATGCGCCCGCCGCGATGGACGGGGCTCGAGGTCTCGAGCACCCGCTCGCCCTCCTCGATCCGCACCTCCTGGTACGCGGCGTCCCGCGCCCCGGCCACGTTGTCCGTGGTGGTCGCGACCGCGCCCGGGCCGCGGCCGCGCGCGGCGATCGGACGGAGCTCCCCCTGCTCGAGCTCGAAGAGCGCCAGCTCCGTCGCGTCGCTCCACGAGGCCAGCCGCCGGTCCAGCTCGCGCACCGCCTCCTCGGTCACGCCCTCGGGAGGTCGCTCTCCGGCCCAGGCCGCAAGGTCCCGCGCCGCGAGCTGCCCCCGGCTCTGCGCGGCGCGCTCCACGAACTCCCGCATCTGGCGGTAGTTCATCGCCGAGAGGAGGAGCATCGCCGGGGCCAGCACCGCGGCCATCAGGAGGAACACGCGGAGCCGGAGCGAGAGGCCGGGGATGGTGCGGCGGGAGCGCATGGGCGATGGCGAAGGATGATAGCGAAGGGGAAGAGGTTGAAAGTTGAAAGTTGAAAGCCGGAAGAGGAGAGGAGGCGGAGGCTACGGAGCCGCGGCGACGGTCACGGGGCGGCGGTTCGTGATGAACCGCACGCTGCCGCCGTCCAGCGTGACGAAGGCGGCGTAGACCGTGAGGCCTGCGAGCGCGGGCTCGGCGGGGACCGGGAAGGCGGGCGCCGCCGCGCCGGTGGCGTCGAGCGTGCCGTAGAGGCCGGGGAAGAGCCCGGCGAGCGTGCCGAGGAGGAGCGGGTCCGGCCCGGCCGGGAAGAGCCGCCCGTCCCCGAGCGGGATCCCGGGAGCGGCCAGGAGCGCGAGCCCGCCCCAGAAGACGCGTCCCGCCTCCCAGGGCAGCTCGAGCGAGAGCGTGGCCTCAGTGCCGATCGGAGGCCTCCGGCTCAGGCCGACCGGTCCGCCGAAGAGCACATGCACCCGCCCGGCCGCGAAGAACGCCCCGCGCACCGCGTGGTCCTCGCCGACCACGAGGTCCTCCACTCCGTCGGCGTTCAGATCGGCGGCAAGGAGCGACGACCCTAGGTTCGCCCAGAGCTCGGGCCCTTCGACCGCGAGGTCGGCGGCGGCGGCGTTGAGGTCGAGCACGCTCCCGGCCGGCCGGTTGCGCCAGGCCTGGACGACGTGCACGCGCCCCGCCCGCGTGCGCCCCGCCGCGGTCGCCTGCGGGGCGGAGAGTGCGAGATCGGCCCGCCCGTCGCCGTCGAGGTCCCCCGCCGCGACCGCCCAGCCGGTGAAGTCCTCGGCGTTGTCCCCCCAGACGCGGAGGGTGGGCGTCGAGGCGGCCAGGTTGATCACGTGCTGCGGCGGGAAATCGCGCCGCATCCGCTGCAGATAGACCTCGCCGGCCTGCGGGCCGCCGGGCGGATCGGCGCGGAACGCGCCGAGCAGGAGATCCACGACGCCGTCCCCGTCCACGTCGCCGCCGCTCACCGACCAGCCGGACCGGTCGTAGCTCCGGATCCCCTGGATGGTCAGGTCGGCGGCGCTCATCGAGAGGTCGAGCAGGCCCGGCGCGGGGAAGCCGGTCCGGCCGTAGACGACATAGGTCTCGCCGGCGTTCGTGTTCCCGTGCGCGTGGGCGAAGGGCGCGCTCACCACGAGGTCGGGCGTGGCATCGCTCCCGACGTCGAGCACCCGCACGCACCAGCCGAGCTGCTCCCACGGGCCCGGACCGCGCACCGTGAGGTCGGCCGGCCGGTTCAGGAGGTCGTAGAGGAGGCGCGGCGGCCAGTCGGAGCGCCCGAAGACGACGTAGGCCTCTCCGGAATAGCCCCCCGAGGAGGTGAAGGCCCAGGGCGCGCCCAGCACCACGTCGTCCCGGCCGTCGCCATTGAGGTCCCCGGCGGCCACCGCCTGGCCCAACTGGTCTTGCTGGATGCGCCCCCAGAAGGTGACGTCGGCGGGGGTGACCGCGAGATCGAGCACGAGCCCGGGCGGGAAGGCGCGGTTCCCGTAGATCACGTAGGCCTCGCCCGAGTCGCCGCGGAACGGCTGGTCGGAGAACTGCGCGCCCAGGAGCAGGTCGTCGATCCCGTCGCCGTTGAAGTCGCCGGCGGCGACCCCGGTCCCGAGCTGATCGCCGTCCTCCATCCCCAGCACCTCGAGGTCGGGCGCCTGGGCGTCGAGGTCGAGGAACGCGGGGAAATCGGCGCGGCCGTAGAAGACCTGCACCCGCCCGGCCCGGCCCCGCCCCGGGACGTTGGAGCGCGGCGCGCCCACGATCAGGTCGCGCACGCCGTCCCCGTTCACGTCGCCGGCAGCGAGCGCGTGCCCGAACTCACCGGCCTCGATGCGCCCGCGGAGCGTGAGGTCGGCGGCGGTGACGGCGAGATCACGGGCGCGGGGCTGCGCAACGGCCAGCGCGGCCAGGGCGAGGAGGATCGGAAGGCTCTTCATGTCCCGGTCCGCGGGGCCGGCTCCAGGGCCGGCCCCGCGGCCGGACATATTATGGCACGACGGTCAAGCTGACGGGGTCGGAGAAATTCTCGATCCCCAGTGGCGCCAAGGGGTTCAGCGTCACGAAGCCGAAGTGCATCGTGATCCCCACGAGCGCCGGAGCGTTCAGGATGAAGAGCGCCGGAGCGGCGACCGGCTGGCCGGCCCCGTTCAACACCCCGACCCAGTTCTGGAAGATCGCCGGGAGACCGTAGGCGAGGAAGAAGAGCGTGTCGGGAGTCAGCTCCAGCACCCTCCCCTCGCCGAGCGGGATCCCCGGGCTCGTCGAGAACGAGGCCCCCATCGCGTAGGTCTGTCCCCCGTCCCGGCTCGAGGTCACGTTGAAGGTCACCGTCTGGCCCAGTCCGGGCGTGCCGGTGGTCGAAAGTGAGACCCCGTCGTCGTACCAGTTCACGGCGAACTCGTCGATCGCCGCCTCGACGGCCGAGTTCTCCGGCGCGTCGGAAGCCGCGATGCGGAACTGGCAGTTGGCGGTGTTCCGGAGCGTGTCGCGCACCCGGATCTCCCGGCGGACCCAGCGGTTCTCGTTCTTGTTGCTGGACCAGGCGGGGAGGAAGTTGGCGCCGCCGTCGTTGGAGAGCGAGACCTGGAGCGTGTCGTCGTTCGGGCCCAGGTCGGCGTACCACCCCTGCCACTCGATCCAACTCCACCTCTTCCCCGAGAGGTCGAAGACCGGCGAGGTGAGCGAGGTCCGCCCATTGTCCACGTCCGCGTTGCGGTAGTTGGTCGAGGTGGAGTTGCCGGTGACAAAGCAGTTCACGCCCGCGGGAGACGCGTCGTCGCCGGGGTTCGCGAACCACGTGGGGGAGTAGTAGGTCGTCGGGTTCGGGTCCAGGCGCACCCAGATGCCCGAGGTCGCGTTGTCGCCCGGCGCGCCCACGACCCAGCCCAGGTTGCTCTCGAAGTTGTCCGTGAAGACCGCCTGCGGCGTCCCGATCACGAACGAGAGGTCCTCGGTGAACGTCATGTCCCCCGTCGTGATCCGGAGCGTGAGGCCGACGCGGAACCCCGGGATCGCGAAGTCCGGGACCGTGAAGGTGAGCGGGCTCGCGTTGTTGTTCGCGTCGGTCTGCGTGTTGATGACGCCCAGGTTCACGGACCCGCCCGGCACCGCGTAGGCGCTGGTCGAGACCAGGCTCGCCACGCAGGCGGCCGGCGTGTTGATCAGGCCCTTGTTGCGGACCGTGAACGTGACCTGACCGGTCTCGCCCGGGTCGAAGCGCCCGTTGGCGTTCCCGCCGTCCAGGACCGAGAGCGCGGTCCGCTCCAGGTAGGCGCCCGCCACGGACGCGCTCTTCAGGTGGGCCTTGAGCATCACCTGGCAGGAAGGCAGGATGTCGATCGTCGCCGGCCAGAAGCTCGTGCCGATCTCGTAGGTGCCCGAGAAGACGCCCAGGTCCCCCTCGCCGTGGTCCGCGGTCACGCCGTTGGCCGGGTAGATCGTGGCCCAGGTGTTCCCGGCCGTGTGCTGGTTGTCGGCGGTGAAGTCCGCCGAGAGACCGAGGTAGAGCGGGTGGCGCGGGGCGAGCGTGGAGGTGTAGCCCCAGGGCCACAGCCAGAGCTTCCCGTAGGTGTGGTTCGAGAGCCACACGCCGAGCCGGCTCCCCAACGACGCTATGAAGTCGCGGTTGTTCACGGTCTCGGGCTCGGACCAGGCGGCGGGCCCGCGGTAGGTCTCGCTGGTCGGGGTCGGCGAGCTCCCCGAGTTGTCGAAGCCCCACTGGTGGCCGTAGTTCCGGTTCAGGTCCACGCCGAAGGAGCCGCCGTTGTTCCGGCGGTTCTTCCGCCACAGGCCGCCGCCCCCCGGATTCGTCGTCTGGTTCCAGACGTAGCCGTCCGGGTTCGCGCACGGCGTGCAGTAGATCTCGCGGTTGTTGAGGAGCTCCGTGACCAGCGGGTCGCTCCCGTAGCTCTGGAGCAAATGCTCGATGAAGTAGATCTGGCACATCATCCCGAGCGGCTCGCGCGCGTGGTGCATCGCGTCGAAGTAGACGCGCTGACGGTCCACCATCACGTTCGGGTTGTTCGAGATGCGGACGGTCCAGGTGGGCCGCCCCTCCAGCGTGTTGCCGATGCTGAAGGGCGCCGAGATCAGGTTCGGGTAGTTCGTCCGGAACTCGTTGAGCTTGTTCTCGATCTCGGTGTAGGTGAAGTAGCCGCCCATGCTCCCGAGGTCCATCCCCAGGGCCGTACCCTGATCGAACCCGGCCTGGTAGGACGCCTGGAGGTCGGGAACGACCACTTGGGTCCGGAAGCCCTGGGCCTCGATCCGGGTCAGCTCGTCGGGGGAGACCACGGCCTCCAGAACGCCCTCCTCGACGTTCTCCGTGAAGTCCAGATCCAGGGCGAGCACCTGCAGGATGCTCCCGCCGAGGGGCGGATGGACCTTGACCAGGATGTTGCGCGGGGTCTGGGCCGAGGCCGCCTGGAGCAGCCCGGCCGCCAGCACGAAGATCGTCACTCGGTTCAGCATCGCCGTCCTCACGATGGTCCCTCCCTGGGGGCCGAGGTCAGAAGCTCTCCCTCTCACTGGGGAGCCCTCAAGTTCTGTCCGGGCCGGATTCTAATGGAAGGATCCCGGCCGGCGAAAGGCCCGGGGCACCTTCCGTCGAAAAAGAAGTTGCCTCTTGGGGCGAAAAGGGGCCTAATACTCCGTCAGTGAATCCCTCCAGGGTGGGGGGAAAGGGCAATAAGGGTCTGGTCCTTCAGGTACAGGAGCAAGACATGCGCAAGGGACTGAGGCTGGCGTGGCTGGCCTCGGGCGCGCTGGGCATCTTGATCTCGATGCCGGCGCGCCTCGAGGCGGGGTGATGTGGTCGTAGCGGCGCCAGTGTGGCGCGGATCACGATCCAGTGGAACGACACGAGCCTGAGCTGGGGGACGACGGAAGCGCCCGGACAGGTGACCCCGGCCAAGGTGGAAGGCCCCACCAGCATCCAACAGGTGGCGACCAAGGCCGGAAAACCCACCATCCTCTTCGTCTTCAGCCCCTCGGATGAGAAGAAGCTGAAGCCCATCGAGAGCGCGGTCTTCAAGAACGAGAAGGTCGGTTGCGCCTCGAAGATGTTCCATCTCGCGCGGGTGGACGTACGCAGCAAGGCGAACGCCCAGCTCCCGGCCGAGCTCCGGGAGAACACTCCGCAGTTCGTGTTCCTCTCGAGCACGGGCGAGAAAGTCGCCACGGTCGAAGGGAACGTCACGGTCCCCATCTTCCTGGCCGCGATGAAGAAGGCCTTCGCGCGGGAATACAGCTTCTCCTTCGACTCCCTGCTCAAGGGCCAGAAGGAGATCCTGGACCGGGTGGACCGGGTCGAGTCGAAGAAGGCGCTGATGGAGCAGAAGCTGACGGCGCTCAAGAACAAGAAGAAAACGGACAAGGTCGAGACCGAACGCAGGGAGATCGATTCCGTCAAGAAGCAGCTCGCCGAGGATGAGAAGAAGATCCTCGCCGACGAGAAGAAGCTCTACGAGCTCGTGGCCGAGAAGCGCGCCACGATCGCCAAGGGCTGAGAAGCGAGCGGGCGCCGGTCCTCCGGCGCCCGCTCCATGTACCCCGAGCGGTCAGCGCGGGGCCGCCTCGTAGATCGCCACCTCCAGATAACGCCCCCGGCTGATGCGCCGGAGCCGCGGGTCCGCGAAGGCGTGGCGGCGGAGGGGCCGCGCGGCGGGCAGGTCCCGGTCCGTGAGCACCATCAGCTCGCCCTCCGTGGCGATGGGCGGTTCCCCCGGAGCCAGGATCCGTTTGGGGCGGTCCGGCAGGAACTCGCGCGCGTGGACCAGGAGGGGCTCGTCGAACGCGACCGGACGGCCGCGCAGGGCGGGATCGTCCCGGAGCTCCCGGAACGCCGCCACCGGCGGGCTCACCCGGTGATGGACCTCGAGGACCGGACCGGCGCCTTCGACGAGCAGCCAGAGCGGGAGCAGGACAGAGGCGGCCGGCACGATCCGCCGGAGGGGTCCCGCTTTGAGCGCTTCCAGCGCGGAGGCCGCGAGCAGGCACGGCGCCGCAAGGAACGTCACCGCGTAGCGTGGTCCGGCGTAACGGCCGCAGAGGAGGAGGGTGGCAGCGAGGACCGGGAGGAAGAGGATGCCCAGGGCCTGGGCCCGCCGGAAGGAGACCGCGAAGGCCGCGAGCGCGAGACCGAGCAGCGTGGCGGCGAGCGGCGTGCTCGAGAAGGGATCGCGGAACCAGCGGAGCCAGAGGCCGGGTCGGACCAGAGACTCCGCCCGGCTGACGTCCACCTGGATCCAGTAGTCCGATTGCTCCTCGATCCTCCGGAAGAAGGGTGAGAATCCTCCTGAGCCGACGACGGCCGGGACCCAGATCGCCAGCGTGAGCACGGCTCCCACCAGCGCCGCGAGCGCGACGCTCCTCGCGCCGCGCGGCCGGCGGAGCGCTCTCCACGCGACGGTCAGGACCTGGGGCAGGAGGCCCACGGCGATCTGGGGGCGGAGGCCGCCGCAGGCCGCGGCGGCCGCGACGCCGGCGACGAGGCTCGGGCCCGATCCCGTCCGGATGCTCCGGACCAGGAGGGCCGCGGAGAACAGGAACGTCCCGGCGGCCGGCCCGTCGGTGAGCGGGCGCACGCCGTGGAGCCAGACCGCGGGGATCAGGGCGTAGAGGACCGCGGCCAGCAGGGAGAAGGCGGGCGAGATTCCCAGCTCGCGTCCGAGGAAGAGGGTCCCGAGGACCGCCGCGAACGAGCCGAGGATTCCCACGAGCGTCGCCGCCTTGAAGGGCTCGAGGCCGCAGGCGTGGAGCAGCCGGCCGGCCTCGATGAAGAGCGGATAGCCCGGGGGATGGGGATGGTTGAGACGGAGGTCGATCCCGTGACGGACCCCGTCCATCAGGTGGAGTTCGTCCCACTCCCACGGATCGGGAGCGGTCGTCGCGAGCCGGAGGACGAGGAGGGACGCGAGCACGACCGACGCCACGACCCGGGCGCGCCTGCTCGTGCTTTCCGTCACCGCGCGCCGCCGTGGCGCCGTCCGAGCGTGGCCTCGAGCGCGAGCTCCTTCCCGTCGCGCAAGACCTTCACGCGCACCTTCTCGCCCGGCTTCCGGCTGCGGAGCGCGTTCGTGAAGTCGTAGATCGTCCCGATCTTCAGGTCGTCGAAGCCGGTCAGGACGTCGCCGGCTTTGAGGCCCGCCTTCTCGGCCGCGCCTCCCGCGCTCACCCCGCCGAGCTTCACGCCGGGCCCTTCATAGCCGTACTCGGGCACGGTGCCGAGCGAGGCGCCGAAGCCGCCGACCCCGCCCGACCCCGGCGCGGCGGCGTGCGGGTCGCGCGCCGGCTCGACGAAGGGCGGGCGCTCGGGCGCCGTCGCCAGGCGCTCGATCACCTCGGTCACGACCGCCAGCACCCGGACCGCCGCGCCCGCCTCGAGCTTCTCCACGTCGTCGGTCGGCTTGTGGTAGTCGGCGTGCGCGCCCGTGAAGAAGAAGAGGACCGGGATGCGCTTCGGCGTGAAGGACATGTGATCGCTCCCGCCGAACCCACCGCTCGACCCCTGGACCAGCGCGAGCTGGAGCTTCGCCTCCGCGCGGGCGTTCGCGTCCTCGACCAGCTTCGCGAAGCCGGGCGAGGTCCCGACCCCGATGACCGAGACCCGGCCGTTCACGGCGCGCCCGATCATGTCCAGGTTGACCATCGCGGCCACGTTCTCGATCGACCCCGGGAAGTGCTCGACGAGGTGCCGCGACCCGAGCAGCCCCAGCTCCTCGCCGTTGAAGGCGGCGAAGAGGACGCTCCGCTTCAGGGTCTCGCGCCGGCCCGTGAGCCCGCGCGCGACCTCGAGGAGGCCCGCGGTGCCCGACGCGTTGTCGTCCGCTCCGTTGTGGATCTCGCCCAGGCGGTCGGGCGCGGTGGAGCCGCCCTGGTGCCCGCGCCCGAGATGGTCGAAGTGCGCGCCGAGCACGACCACCTCCTTTGCGTCGCCCGCCGGGATCCGGCCGAGCACGTTGTCCACGTTCCGGCGCTCCCGTTCGACGTCGGTCCGGAGCCGGAGCCGCGTCCCGTCGATGGGGCGCGAGCGCGGCTTGAGGTCGCCGTCGATCACCTTCTGGAGCGCGCCCAGGTCGAGGTCCGGGATGGCCGCGCGCGCGGCCGCGCCCGTGAGGTGGAGGGCCGGGAGCGCGTAGGACTCGACGCCGCCGCCTTGCCTGAAGGGGAGCAACCGGTCGGCGTCGCCGCCGTGCGCGCGCGGGTCGTTCACGACGACCAGCGCGGCGGCGCCGCGCGACCAGGCGTGGCGCGCCTTGGTGAGGAGGAGCCGGGCGTCCTCGCCGGCGGGGGTGGCGAAGGCGCCGCTCTCGGGTCCGTCCCGGAGCACGATCACGACCCTGCCCTTCGGGTCGATGTCCGCGTAGTCGTCGTAGCTCCCGTCCGCGAGCACGGCGCCGTAGCCCGCGAACACCGCATCGCCTTCCACTGCTCCGCTCCCGGAGAACGAGAACGGGGTGAACGCGACGCCGTACTCGAGCGTCTGCTCCTCGTCTCCCCGGAGGACCACGAGCCGGTTGTCGGCGCCCGGCTTCATCCCGACCGCGACCGGGAAGGTCTGGCGGAAGGTCCCCTGGTCCCCGGCCGGCTCCAGGCCGAGGAGCTGGAACTGGGAGGCGAGGTACCCGGCCGCCTTCGCGTTCCCCGGCTCTCCGGTCCCGCGCCCCTCCAGCTCGTCGGATGCCAGGAACCGCACGTGCTGGAGGAAGCGCTCCTGGGGATCGGCCGCCTCCTGGCCCACGACCAAGGGCACGACGAACAGGACGAAAGCAGACCGCATCAGCCGCATGCCGATTCCTCCTCCAGGGTCGGGAGATGATAGCTTCGCATCCGTTCCGCCTCCGGCTTCCAGCTTCAAGCTTCCAGCGTCAAGCCTTCCTCGCCACGGCCGCCAGCGTGAGCCCGAACGGCAGGTTCATCCTTCGCAGCATCGCCGCCTCGCACGCGAGCACCGAGAGGAGCATCCGCGAGAGCCACGGCGCCGTCTCCCGCACGTTCGGCCGCGGGAAGCCGTTGCTCCCCCGCACCCGGCGCGCCATCCGCTCCCAGAGCCGGATCGCCGCCGCCGGCGGGAAGAGGAGCGTGAAGCAGTAGGTCAGCCGATCGACCGCGAACCCGGCCTCGGTGAGCCGCCGAATCAGCAGGCGGCGCGTGTAGCGCCGGTGGTGATCCAGCGCCCGGTCGTGATCGGACCAGAGGAACGGGTGAGCCGGGACCGTGAGCAGGAGGCGTCCCCCGCTCCGGAGCACGCGGTGGACCTCCGCGAGCGCCGCGCCGTCGTCGGCCAGGTGCTCGAACACCTCGAAGGCGGTCACGATGTCCACCGCGCCCGCCGGGAGCGGCAGCCGCCCCGCGTCGGCGCCGCAGACGTTCGTGAACCCGCGCTCGCGGCAGAGGTCGAGCGCGGTGGGGAAGGCGTCCGAGGCCACCACGCGGCCGAACCGGCGGAGCAGCGCGAGGTTCGCGCCCGTGCCGCAGCCGATGTCCAGGATCGTCGTCCGCCCGGCGTCGAGCCCGAGCCCCTCCAGGAGCACCTGGAGGATCCCGCGCCGCCCGACGAACCACCAGTGGTCGTCCTCGAGCCGGTACATGCGGCGGTGCTCGGCGGGCTGCATGGAGAGAGAGAGTACGGGCTGGAAACTCGAAAGTCAGGGCCCGAACCAGAGCCGGGAGAGATGGATCAGGCCCGGGCGGGCCCCGGGCGGCCAGGCCGCTTTCACGCTCACGAGCACGTGGCGGCCCGGGACCGGAGTGACGGGCCCGTCGGAGGCGAACGCCCACGGCCCCGCTGCGACCGGCCGCGTCCGCCCGACCGTCTGGAAGTCCACCGCCAGCTCCAGCTCGAGCGGCGGGGGGACGTCGGCGGGGATCACGCCCTGGGCGTGGAGGCGGAATCCCGGACGCGGGGCGGGCAGGACCAGGAGCGCGCCCTCCTCGAGGAGGACCGCCCCCGCGCGCCAACCCGCGACCGCGTGGCCGACCTGCCACCCCGGGGGACCCGCGGTCGCGTCGAGGCCGGCCTCGTCCGCGAGGAGAGCCGGCACCGGGGAGGGCTCCCGCTCGAGCGCCGGCTCCTGCCCGCCTCCCGCGAGGAACTCCCCGATCCGGTCCCCGACGAAACGGTATCCTTCGCGCGTGAAGTGCCAGTCGGGCGTGAAGCAGGTCCGGCCCCGGGACCGGGTCTCCTCACGGAGCACCGGGAGCAGGTCGAAGAACTCGATCCCCTCGGACGCCGCCAGCTCCCGGAGCCTCCCGCTCGGAGCATTCCAGTCCAGGTGGTCCCCGAGCGGGACGTCGACGCCGAGCGACAGCCGGCACCACCGCTCCAGCCCGACCACCGTCGCGTTGCGCTCGACCTGCTCGGTCTGCGGGACCGCCACCACGACGAACCGGGCGCCCAGCGCGCGGACCTCGTCGCGCACGGCGCGGATCAGGGCCCGCGTGATCCTCCAGGCCTCGCTCCACGCCGGCGGCGGCGGGGAGACGAAGACCTCCCAGTGCAGGTACGGAAGCTCTCCGCGTGAGAGGCGCTCGAAGGCCCCGGAGGGCCGGGGGGGGAACCGGAGAGCGAGACGGCGCTCGGTCCAACGGAACAGGACCGACCACCGCCGCAGATGGGCGCGGACGGGGTGGGGCCACCGGGCCTCGAGCGCCTCCCCGGCGCCGGGGACCAGGTAGGGACGGGTCAGGTCGAGCTGACCCCAGAACGACCGCGCGTGGAACGACGGGGCGTTGTTCACGACGTCGTTGCCGGTGAAGAAGGCCAGCACCACCACGTCCGGCCGGAGCCGGCGGCCGTGGTCGCGGAGCGCGAGCAGCTCCTGCGCGGTGCCCCAGTTCTCGGCCCCGAGCCCGAACCCCTCCCACTCCACGCCGGTCCGTCCGGCCAGGCGTGCGGCCGCGCGGGCCTGGAGCGTTTCAGGCTCCGGCGCGCCGCGCGCGGTGGCGAAGGAGTCCCCCAGGAGGACGAGGCGGGAGACCCCCGGCCTGCGTCCGGTCCACTCCGGGCCCCGGAAGCCGAGCCCGTTCATCCGGACCTCGAAGGCGCCCGCGGCATCCGCCGCGCGATCGACGGCGCCCGGCCGCTGGGTGTGGCCGTAGGTGGGGTGGTAGGGCAGGCCGTGGCAGTACTCGACCGGGCCCGCCGCTGAGCGGAAGGCGACCTCGGCCACCGCCAGCGCCAGCGCGCCCGAGAGGAGCGGGAGCAGGAATCGGAGCGCTCGCGGGACGCGGCGACGGGGCGGGAGGCCGGAGACGGGGGCAGGCGCCTGGGCGGGGCCTGCCCCCGGGTCCGGTTCGAGCTTCGAGCTCCTGGCTTCGGGCGTCAGGCCTCCGCTACGGCGAGACCCAGACGATCGGCTGGGAGATCTGCATGACGCCCAGATCGTCCTCGGCCGGGTTCCCGAAGAGGATGCCCTGGAAGTTGATCATGATGCCCGGCGGAAGCGTCACGGGGATCACGTAGACGCCGTTCCCCGAGGGGTCCAGGACGCCCGAGTTCCCGAGCAGGCCGGCGACGGTCAGGAAGAACAGCGCGTCCGGGTCGAGAGCGATGAAGCGATCGCGGTCGATCGGGAACCCGAAGTTCGCGGTGAGCGAGCCGAGCAGGCGCCACGCGGCGCCCGCCTGAGGCGTGCCCGACGTGAGCTGCACCGTGTTCCCGCTCGGGATCAGCGTCAGGTAGGTGTCGCCCGTCTGCACCGTGGCCACCGTGGCGGTCCGCCGCCCGGCGCACTTGGCGTAGGCCGGGTTCGTGTTCGGGACCGGCTGGAAGCCGGCCATGAACCCGTCGAAGCTCGGGAAGGACTGGAGCACCCGGAAACTCATCGCGGTCCGGTCCCACTTCAGCTCGTAGAGGCGGGCCGGGAAGTTGGGGGGGACCGCGCCGTTGCCGTTGTCCATCATGTAGTAGGACTGGTTGTGCGGATCCTGCCCGCTGTAGGAGGGCGCCCACTGGAAGGGCGCGAAGGGCAGCATGGTGCCGATCGCCTGGATCGCGGTCCAGGTCCCCGGGCATCCCTCGGTGAGGGTGGCGAGCGTGATGGCCGGCGTCGCCGTGTTGCAGCCCGTGAACCGCGCGTCCGAGCAGGCGCTGATCATGAGCACGAAGTGGCGGTTGTCCCCCGCCTCGCCGGGGATGTAGTCGAAGGAGATCACGCCCCGCATCGCGTTCACCCGCGCCTGGGGCACGTTCGTGCTGGTGTTGGGACGGCAGCTCGCCGGGCAGTCCGCGCTGTCCATGTACCAGACGTTGCGCAGGTTGGCCGTGCCGGGCCCCGTCGCGGGGACGTCCAGGTCCACCTCGGCCAGGTTGTCGTCGAAGACCGCCAGGTCGCCGTTGAAGTCGCCGGCGAGCAGCGTGCGCGGCCCGTTGAACCCCTGCCGCGAAGGCACGATCCCGATCCCCGTGGTGCCGCCCGGGATCGCGGGGACGCCGGGCGCGCTGATGCACGCGCTCTGGTAGAGCATGATCGAGGTCAGGATCGTGTGGGTGACGGAAGGTGTGATCGCGAAGAGGCTGGGCTGCGCCGGAGAGGCGTTCCGGTTCTGGTCGGCGATCCAGACGACGCCGCCCGAGCGCGAGCGGTCGTAGGTCACCCCCAGGATGTCCGGGGAGTGCTGCGGCGCGGGCGGCGGGGGCGAGGGGATCAGGGGCATCGGCTGCGTGCCCAGAACGGTGCCGGCCCCCGGGAACGGCGTGCCCGCCGAGGCGGGGGGCGTCGCGCCGCCGCCGGCCGGCAGGTCATCCGTCGGCTGCGCCAGGACGGGCGCCGCCGACAGGGCGACCGCGAGGAGCGCGATCCCGATACGGAGCATTCGGGTCTCTGCCATGGGTGGTCTCTCCTTGTGAAGACCGGTCAATCGGAATCCCAATGTGTTGGTCCCTTGGTTGGCGGCCCGTCCCCGAGCCTTCGGCCGAAGAGAAGCTATCCAGGCGTCCGGGCTTCCGTCAACGGTGGAGGGCGCCCCGGAGTCCCGAGGCGAGCCACCTTGCCCAGGACCCCCCCCGGGAATAGAGTGCGCGCGCGCCGCATGATCTCCGTCGAACGCGCGCTCGCGATCGTCCTCGCCCACACCCCCGCGGGCGCGCGACCGGGTCGCGTCCCCCTTGCCCGGGCCTCGGGGCTCACACTCGCCCGCGCGGTCCGCGCCGACCGCGACCTCCCTCCGTTCCGGCGCTCGGCCGTGGACGGCTTCGCCGTGCGCTCCGCCGACGCCGCGCACGGCCCCGTCGAGCTCCGGGTGATCGAGGAAGTGCGCGCGGGATCGACGCCGCGGCGGCGGATCACGCGGGGCGAGGCCGCGCGGCTCTACACGGGCGCGCCCGTTCCGGAGGGCGCCGACGCGGTCGTGATGCTGGAGAAGACCGAGTCGGGGAGCGCGGCCGACCGGGTCCTGGTCGTGGAGCCGCCGCGCCGGGGGCAGCACGTCGCGCGGCGCGGGGAGGATCTCCGCCGCGGCCGCGTGGTGCTCCGGAAGGGGGACGTGCTCGGCGCGGCGCGCCTCGCGCTGCTCGCGACCGTCGGCGCGGTGCGCCCCACGGTCTGGCTCCCGCCGAGGGTCGCCGTCCTCTCCACGGGGGACGAGCTGGTGCCCGCCTCGGGCCGCCCCCGGCCCGGCCAGATCCGCGAGAGCAACGGAGCGATGCTGGCGGCGCTCGCCGCCCGCGCCGGCGGCGTCGTGCGCCCGCTCGGGATCGCGCCCGACCGCGCGGCGCGGCTCCGCGCGCGCCTCCGGGAGGGTCTCCGCGCGGACCTCCTGCTGGTCACCGGAGGGGTGTCGGTCGGAGCGTTCGACCTCGTGGAGCCCGCGCTCGAGCGCCTCGGGGTGCGTCTCCGGTTCGACGGCGTTTCGGTGCGTCCGGGGAAGCCGACCGTATTCGGGACCCGCGGGCGCACGCTGGTCTTCGCGCTCCCGGGGAACCCGGTCTCGGCGTTCGTGACCTTCGAGCTGTTCGTGCGCCCTGCGTTCCACCGGTGGATGGGCCGGGCGGCCCGCGCGCTCCGCTTCGATGCGACGCTGGATGCGCCGGTCGGCGGCGCCGGCGAGCGGGAGACCTATCTCCCCGCGCTCTCGCGGCTCGACGCCACCGGGCTCCGCGTGCGGCCCATCCCGTGGCACGGCTCCGGGGACCTCGTGGGGCTCGGAGGAGCGCAGGCGCTGATCGTGGTCCCGGCGCGCGCCGCGCCGCGGGCGGCCGGCGCAGCCGCGCAGGTGCTCCTCCTGGAGGAGTCGCTCCATGAGGCGCTCGCCGGTTCCGGGAACGGCGCCCGGGCGCGATGACTCGGGCGGCGCTCCTCTTCCTGGTCTCGGGCGCGCTGGGCGCGCTGGCCTTTCCACCGGTGGGGCTGGACCTCCTGATCTGGGGAGCGCTCACCCCCTTCTTCGTGGCCGCGGCGGGCCGGCCCCGCTTCCGCGTGGCGATGCTCTTCGGGCTGACCTGGTTCGGGATCGGGATCTCCTGGATGATCCCGCTCTCGCTCTGGGAGTACGGGCCGCTCGTGGTGGTCCTCTCCCTCTACACCGCCGGCGTCGCGTCCGCGGTCGGCGCGCTCTGGGACCGGAGCCCCCGGGCGCTCTTCCCGTTCGCCGCGGCCCTGGCCTGGACGGGGGGGGACGTCTTCCGCGGCTGGTTCCTGAGCGGCTTCCCATGGCTCTACGCGGGCCATGCGGTCGCGGCCCGGGCCGCGCTCCTCCAGACCGCCGACCTCTGGGGCGCGACCGGGCTCGATTTCCTGGTCGCGCTCGCCAACGCCGGCCTGGCCCACGCCTGGCTCCGTCGCCGCGCGGGGTGGCTCCGCGAGGCGGGGCCCGCGCTCGCGGTGGTCGTGGCGCTGTTGGTCGCGGCGCTGGTCTATGGCGGGATGCGGCTCCGGGAGCGGACGCCGGCCGAGGGGCCGGCGCTCACGGCGGTCCAGCCGAACATCGCGCAGAGCCTGAAGGATGACCAGACGCACGGGCAGACGAACCTGCGCCTGCTCGCGCGGCTCACCCAACGGGTCGTGGTGGAGGGGCCCGCGGGGGACCTGATCCTCTGGCCCGAGACCGCCCACCCGGCCCGCTACGTCATCGACGATCCGGAGGGCCCGCCGTACGACGAGCTGCGCCGGGTCGTCGCCGAGCGCTGGCGGCGCCCGATGCTCTTCGGCGTGGTGGCCCGCGACGCGGCCGGACTCAGGAACAGCGCCGTCCTCCTGGATGCGGCCGGGGTCCGCCGGGGTTGGTACCACAAGGTCCGGCTCGTGCCGTTCGCCGAGTACCTCCCTGGGCGCGGGCGGTTCCCGCCCTCGGACTGGGCGGCCGGCCTGATCAACCGCTGTTTCGGCTTCGATCCGGAGCTGGTGCCGGGGGACCAGGTCGCCCCCCTCCGGTGGCGGGAGGATGCGCCGCCGTTCGCGGCGCTGATCTGCTACGACACTGCGTACGCCGCGACCACCCGGGAGGCGGCGGCGCGCGGGGCGGCGTTCCTGGTGAACCTCTCGAATGAAGGCTGGTACGGGGCCGCCGAGCTGGACCAGATGGTGGACCTGTGCCGCTTCAGGGCCGTGGAGGTCCGGCGGGGGATGTTCCGGTGCGTGAACACGGGGATCTCTTGCTACGTCGATCCCTGGGGGGACGTGACCGGCCGGCTCGAGGTGGGGGGGCGGGACCGGGACGTGGCGGGGACCTTCACCGCGCGGGTGCACGTCCGGACCGGGACGACCCTCTTCGCCCGGATCGGGGACCCGCTGGGGTGGATCGCGATGGGGTGGTTCCTGGCCTGGACGGTCGCCCGGGGGGCGGCGCGGCGCACGTTCCGCCGGCCAGCAAACGCCGGCCCGCCCCCAAATGCCTGCGCGTATTGACTTCGCATGGCCCCCTCCATATATTTCCGCGCGCGAAAAAAACACCGATGCGGTGAGCCGGCCCGTCGGCCGAGTCCCAAGGGAGAAAACTGATGAGCACGATGACCAAGGTTTTTATCGTGGTGAACCTGGTGTTGAGCGCCATCTTCCTGGCCGCGTCGGCCACGCTTCTCGGCAAGAGCGAGGAGTGGATGAAGAAGTACGACAAGGAGAGGGCGGAGCACCAGGCGACGCGCCAGGACTGGACCACGAAGTACGGCGCGAAGGAGAAGGACCTCCAGCTCTCCGACGCCGACAAGAACAAGTTCATGGGCGAGCGCGACCGCCTCGACGGCGAGAAGAAGGCGCTCGAGAACCAGCTCGCCGACCAGACCAAGCGGAACGACGCGCTCTCCTCGGACGTCGGCAAGATCAACGCGAACATGGACGTGCTCAAGACCGCACTCAAGGCCAAGGAGGACCTCGCGGCCAAGCTGCAGACGCAGGCCGACGAGGCCGACAAGGGCAGGAACGAGGCGGTCGGCAAGCAGAATCAGGCCGAGGAGGAGCTGACGCGCGTCCAGGTCCAGCTCACCGAGGCCAACGAGGCGATCGCGAAGCTCCAGACCGAGAAGAAGGCCCTGACCGAGGAGAACGAGAAGAAGGACAACGCGCTCGCCTACGCCGAGAAGCAGGGCATCAACCTCCGGGGCATCCTGGCCATGGAGCCGGTCAACGGCAAGGTCCAGAGCGTGGACAGCCGGATGAACTTCGTGATCCTCTCGGTGGGCGAGAAGGACAAGGTGGCGAGGGGCTACACCTTCGACATCCACCGTGGCAACCAGTACATCGGCCGCGTGAAGGTGGACAACGTCGGGGCCGACTGGTCCTCGGCGACGATCGAGTTCACGGCGCCCGGCCGCTCGATCCAGGTCCAGGACAGCGCGTCCACGAGGCTCTAGGAGGCACCATGGCCACCGACGATATGGACGTCGAAGGGATCGAAGAGGCCAAGGAGCATCCGGACGCGCTCGAGCAGGGCCTCGTGATGCTGACCACCGTGGTGCTCGTGGTGGCGGTCGTGATGGTCTTCATCCACCTCGGCCACACGTACCAGGTCGGCCCGTTCAAGAACTAGACGACGGAAGAAAAAGGGGTCAGGCCCCCTTTTCCGCCGCGGAAAAGGGGGCCTGATCCCCTTTTTCGCCTTTGTATAATCCGCGCCGCGTTTTTCTGGTTGGGTGGCGGAATGCGGTCCCCCTGGTCCGGCGGATGACTCCCTGATGCCCTCACCCCTTGAGTGGTTCCTGTCCCGCTTCTCCGCGGACATCGGGATCGACCTCGGCACGGCCAACACGCTCGTCGTCGTGCGCGGCCAGGGGATCGTCACGGCCGAACCGTCCGTCGTGGCCGTCAAGCGCGGCACGAACCGCGTGCTGCTCGACGGCCTGGCGGTCGGGGACCGGGCCAAGGAGATGCTCGGGAAGACGCCGGGGAACATCGTCGCCATCCGCCCGATGAAGGACGGGGTCATCGCCGACTTCGAGATCACGGAGGCGATGCTCCGCTACTTCATCCGCAAGGCGTGCCCGCGCTCGTGGATCGCCCCCCGCGTGGTGATCGCGATCCCGTCCGGGATCACCGCCGTCGAGAAGCGCGCGGTGATCAACTCCGCCGAGCGCGCCGGCGCGCGCAAGGTCTACCTGATCCAGGAGCCGATGGCCGCGGGGATCGGTGTCGGCCTCCCGATCCTGGGCGCCGCGGGGAGCCTGATCGTGGACATCGGCGGGGGCACGACCGAGGTGGCGGTGATGAGCCTCGCCGCGCTGGTCACCGCCGAGAGCCTGCGGATCGCCGGGGACGAGATGGACGAGGCGATCATCCAGCACATGCGGAAGACCTACAACCTGCTCATCGGCGAGCAGACCGCCGAGAAGGTGAAGATCGCCATCGGCTCGGCCTGGGCGCTCGAGCAGGAGGAGCGCCTCGAGGTGAAGGGGCGCGACCTCAAGGAAGGGCTCCCGCGGAAGACCATCATCACCTCGGAGGAGATCCGCGAGGCGCTGCTCGACCCGATCCGCGCGATCACGGGCGCGATCCGCTCGGTGCTCGAGCGCACGCCGCCCGAGCTGGCCGCGGACCTGGTGGACGAGGGGATCGTGCTCTGCGGCGGTGGGGCGCTGCTTCGCGGGATCGACCGCGTGATCGCGGAGGAGATCCGCCTCCCGGTGCGCGTGGCCGACGACCCGCTCACCGCGGTCGCGCGCGGCACGGGCCAGATCCTCGAGCGGCTCCACATGCTCCGCGACGTCCTCGACGCCGCGGAGGATTAGCTTGCCCGCGCGATGTTCCGCGCGCGCCGCGTCCTC
>Ga0187892_10004952_pt1 | contig 21629 bp, 20 predicted proteins | sample MA1701073metaG_FD_139345 | JGI IMG/M metagenome (GOLD analysis project Ga0187892, IMG submission 139345) | Bio-ooze microbial communities from a basaltic lava cave in the Kipuka Kanohina Cave System on the Island of Hawaii, USA - MA170107-3 metaG ... | reverse complement strand
CGTCGTACTCGAACGCCATGGGCCCGGCGTTCGTTCGGTCCCTACAAGCTATTGCGCCCCAGCGTGGCTCACCGGGATCGGCACCCGGCGCAGCGCCGGACGGTGCGTCACGGCGATGACCGCGGCCGCCGCCACCATTGCCCCGATCTCGGCCGAAGTGGCCTGGACAGCGGCGTTGGTCCAGGTGCTCTCGAGGAAGCCGAAGAGGCCCACCGTTCGGCTCAGCACCAGGGCCACCAACGACGCCGCCGAGAAGGCGATCCCGGCGACCGCGACGCGTGTGCCGCCACGAACCACCAGGGCGACGGCCAGAAGTGCCGACACCGCGACGTTGACGATGAACCAGGGCCCGATGTAGCGGATGCCGCGGTAGCCACCCTGCCAGAGGTCCAGGTGGATCAGGCCCCCGACTACGACGAAGGTGGCGGCAGCCAGTCGCGCGATTCGTTCCATGTGCCGTGTTCGTAGCCACCCGCCGGGTCGTACGGGTAGGGAAGCGTCGGTAGCGAAGCCAGGTGAAGCGTTGACATCGGCCCTCCGGCGACGAGACCGAACGGTGCTTTCGCGGGGGGAGGGCAGGTCCTCCCCCCGGCCCCCTCCCCTTGGCGGGCCGCCTTCGGCGCGCCGGCCCCGCAGGGGCGCTGGTGACTGACCGGGAAATGGCCCTCAACTCGCTGATGGTGACGGCATGAGCGCCAAGGGCGACGATCTTCACGCTTGCGTTGCACCCGCAGCGGGCCCAGAAACTGATGCGGGAACGCGCCGTTCTCCGTCGCCTTCCCGCATCAGTTCGCCCGCCGCGGAGGCTGCAGGACAGCTGACCGGCGTGCTCGAAGCGACCGTGCGCGACCCTCAACGAGGGGCCCCGGCGCCAGACTGAGCTACGACCTGCAAGGCCAAGGAAGCGAAGGCGTCGGCCGGCAAGCCCTCCTATCTTCGCTCCGGCGCGCCGCGCGCAGGGGCGCTTGTGACTGAGCAGATCTCGACACCGGTACCGCTCGATGACACGCCTTCGAAGGGGTCACGCGTCGCGCATCGACGGGCAGCACCGTCGTGGCCGGGCTGAGCGGAGGGAGTGGGATTCGAACCCACGGTGGGCAGGACCCACAACGGTTTTCGAGACCGTCCGATTCGGCCGCTCTCGCATCCCTCCGAGCGCGTCTCGCCGACGCGGCCGGCGAAGCGGACAGCCTACGCCACGGTCAGCGGGACGGTCGCTGGAAGCTTGGCCGGTAAGGCGCCCGACGCGGCAGGCTGTCGGCGTGGGTACGTCCGTTGGGATCTATGTCTTCCCCGACGTCGAGGAGCTCGACTTCGTAGGGCCGTGGGAGGTCTTGCGATGTTGGGAGCATGCCTGGGCCGGCGACGGGACCGAGGTGTTCCTCTTCGCCGACGAGGAGGGCGTGGTGCAGTGCGCCAAGGGGCTGCGGGTGCTGCCCGACCACCGCACCGCTGAGCTCCCCCGCCTGGACGTGCTCGTCTACCCGGGTGGACCCGGCACCCGGGGACAGCTGGGCGACCCGGCCCGGCGGGCCTGGCTGCGGGCGATGGCGGAAACCGGCACGCTGATGACGAGCGTCTGCACCGGCGCGCTCGTGCTGGCCGACGCCGGCCTGCTTGATGGTCTTGGGGCGACAACCCACTGGGCCGCCCTCGACCGCCTCGCCGAGCTCGGACACGATGTGTCGGTCCGGACGGGCGCGCGCTTCGTCGACGCCGGCCCGGTCGTGACCGCGGCGGGTGTCACCGCCGGCATCGACATGGCGCTGCACCTCGTCTCGCGGCTCCACTCACCCGAGCGCGCATCCGAGGTGGCCCGCTACATCGAGCACTCTTGAGCGGCATCGAGCCCGTCGCCGCTGGGCGCGGGTCAGGGCCGAACCTCGACGAAGCCGGCGGCCGCGAAGGACCCGTCGAACGCCAGCGCTTCGCGGGCCGGCAACCGTCGCATGACCGCGAAGCTCGTCGCGTCGACGACACGAGTACTCCCGCTCGTCGCGACGAGCGGGAGACCGCCAGGCTTCGTCCTCGGCGGCTGCCTCGACCTTGACGAGGTGCACCCGCCTTGAGCGCAGGACGCCAAGGGCGGCCACGGCGGCGCCATGGCTCGCCCGGCGACGCAGGAAGGTCCAGGTCTGCCCGGCGACATGGACGGTCACGACCACGGGATTCTGCTGACGGGCCCACAGCGCGGCGGCCTCGTCGTGGTGCTCGTTCGCGCGACGCGGCCAGGGCAACCCACAAGCTGGTGTCGGCGAGGCGCTGAGCCATAGATCACGTCGTCGACCGCCGCGCTCTCCCGTGGGAGCCCTCGCAGACGCCGACGAGCCTGGCGCTCGGGTCATCCGCGTCACCGACGTTGGCGCGACAGGTATTCACGGATCAGCGCCGCCTTCGAGATGACACGGGTGCGGGCCTGGCCGGCGAGCGCATCGTCGAGGTCTTCCCCCAGGTGGAGCGGTATGCGCCTCACCGAGGTGAGGCGAGCTGAGGTGAGGCTACGTATCATCGGGCCCGGCGGGCCGTGAAGAAGTCGGTGAGCAGGGCCGCGGCCTCCCCGGCCCGGACGCCGGCGGTCACCGGCAGCTCATGGTTGAGCCGGGGGTCGGCGCAGAGGTTGTAGAGGGAACCGCACGCGCCAGCGCGCGGGTCGGCCGCGCCGAAGACGAGCCGGCCCACGCGGCCGGCGACCAGCGCGCCGGCGCACATCGGGCACGGCTCGAGGGTCACGACCAGCACGACCGCACTGAGACGCCACCCGCCGACGACGCGGGAGGCGGCACGGAGCACGAGAAGCTCGGCGTGGGCCGTGGGGTCGCCTGACTCCTCCCGCTCGTTGTGGCCCCGGGCGACGATCTCACCGTCGAGGAGGGCGACGGCACCCACCGGTACATCCCCATGGGCCGGCGCCAGGGCCGCCTCGGCCAGCGCCACGACCATCGCCTCGTCGTAGGTGAGCATCAGAACGTGCCTTCCCTCGGGTCACCGCGGTCAGGGCAACGGCGCAAGGTCCAGCACGGTACGGCGCGCCGTCGGCAAGGGCGACCCGGGCGCAGGGCCCTGCCAGCCCGGCGGCGCGGTTGCCGAGGCATCAGGAGATGGGCGACGAAGTCCCCGAGGGTGCTCGGACCCCGGTTCACGGCCGGCTGGCCGGCGTCCCCGCCTCTTCCTGTTGCAGATGCACGCGGCAGGTGATCCCCCGCGACAACCGGTGGATCGCGCTCACCCCGGTGACTACCCGCGGGCAGGACAGCGTGACGGATCGACGGTTCGTGTCACGTGCCTGCCGCCCGAGCGCGTCCCCTTCTGACCGGGGGTGGCCACCCTCTTCAGAGCGTCGTTGCGAGCTGGGCCGCCGTCTCCGTCGGTTCCGGGTCGGCGGTCGCGATCGGCGGCGAGACCAACTCCATGGGAAGCTCGGGAGGGCAGACGACGAACGCCGCCATCTGCGCCGAGATGATGCAGACGACGTCTCCTGCAGCGGTTCGGCACTCGACGTCTTCGCCGCCCATCTCGACCTTCACGAGGTCGCCCCGGCAGGGGGCGTTTCCCGACGGGGCCGGCTCCGTGGCCGGTCGTTGAGTGGTCGGCGGCACCGATGCCGTCGGGTCCGAGCCCCGGGCAAGCCCGGTTCCCACGCCAGCGAGGGTGACGATCCCGAGCACCGAACCAATGGCCACGGCCCGCAGGACCGAGCGCGACCATCGCCTTGGTAATGTCGCTCGTCGGGCCGGCGCCCGACCGGTGGTCACCTTGCGTTCGAGCACGGCTGCGCCTCCACGTACCCTATCGACCGAGACGTGGACCGACTTGAGCGGCTCTTCCGGTTCAGGGGACGGGTCCGTGAGAGATCGGGCGGCTTGATGGTGCGTGGCCACTCGACGCCGCCGGCGGCCCGTGGGAGACACGCGGAGCCGGCGGTGCGGCGAAGGTCGTGAGGGCTCGAGCGGCTCGCTTCGACCGGATCGGCGACAACCCGACGATGGCCTTGCCCAAGCGGATCTGAGCCGCGGATCCCGTCTGGCGGAGGGAGTGGGATTTGAACCCACGAGGGGTTGCCCCCTACACGCTCTCCAGGCGTGCCGGTTCGGCCGCTCCCGCATCCCTCCGTGAAGGGCCCACGCTATCGTGGTCCCTCCACGCTCCGGCGTGGGAAGACCGCCGGTCCGCCGCCGTACGCAGCGGTTGGGTCCTGCGCAACGGAACCCTGCGAACCGAGTCAGGGCCGGGAGGCAGCAGCTCTCAGTGGGCCGTTCCGTGTGCCGCAGTCCAGCCTGGCCGCTGCGTAGGGCGGCAGCACCGCCGTCACAACGACGGCCGAGGCACAGACCGGTGCCGCCCGGCACACCCAGCCCCTAACGTCGGCGTCGATGGCCTACCAGTCCCTCTACCGCCGCTACCGGCCGCAGCGGTTCGCCGAGCTCCAAGGCCAGGACCACGTCAGCACCACCCTGGCCAACGCCGTGCGGGAGGGCCGCACGTCGCACGCCTACCTGTTCAGCGGGCCCCGGGGGACGGGCAAGACGTCGACGGCCCGCATCCTGGCCAAGGCCCTCAACTGCCACTTCCTGGCCGACGGGGAGCCCTGCAACACCTGCCCGTCGTGCGTCAGCATCACCGAGGGCACGTCGCTCGACGTGTTCGAGCTCGACGCCGCCTCCCACAACGGCGTGGAGGCCATGCGGGACCTGGTCACTCGGGCCGCGCTCGGAACACCCGGGCGCTGGAAGGTCTACATCGTCGACGAGTGCCACATGCTCTCGGCGGCCGCGTCCAACGCCCTGCTCAAGACCCTCGAGGAGCCACCCGGCCACGTCGTGTTCGTGCTGGCCACCACCGAGGCCCGCAAGGTGCTGCCCACCATCCGCAGCCGGACCCAGCACCTCGAGTTCCGCCTGTTGCCCACCCAGCTCCTGGCCGACCACCTCCGGCGCGTCGCCGACGACGCGGGCCTGGGGCTCGCGCCCGAGGTCATCGACCTCGTGGCCCGCCGCGGCAACGGCTCGGTACGCGACGCCCTCTCCGCCCTCGACCAGGCGGCCGCCGCGGGCGGGCTCCACGACGACGCGCCCTCCTTCGAGGAGCTGGTCGAGGCCCTCTGCGAGCGGGATCTGGAACGGGCGATAACCGCCGTGGCCGAGCGGTGCGACTCGGGCCACGATCCCCGCCAGCTGACCAGTGACCTGCTGGCGCACCTGCGCAACGCCTTCCTGGTCACGATCTCGCGGGGCCTGGTAAGCCTGCCCGACGCCGACGTGGAGCGCGTCGAGAGCCAGGCCCGCCGCCTCGGTCGGGCCTCGACCGTTCGGGCCCTGGAGCTGCTGGGCGAGACCCTCGTGCAGATGCGGGAGTCCCCCGAGCCCCGAGTGAGCCTGGAGGTGGCGCTGGTCCGCCTCTGCAGCCCGGAGACCGACCCCTCGCCGGCTGCGCTCCTGGAGCGCATCGAGCGGCTCGAGCGGCGTGAACGGGAGGCGGGTCCGACGCCGGGCACGGCCGGGACGGCCGGGACGACCGGCACCGCTCCCGGCGCGGCGCCCACCGTCGCCCGAGGTGGCGTTCCCGCACGGTCCGGTGGCGCGCCCTCGCCGACCGCCGCGGCCCGGGCCGCACTCCGCCCGCCGCCGGCCGCACCCCCGGCCAGCGCCTCGCCAGTGCGTCGACCGCCGGCCCCGGCCGGCGGTCGACACGGTGCCCCGGCGCCGGCGCCTCCTTCCGACGCCATGCCAGCGCCCCCGGCTCCCCCTGGTCGACCTCCGACCCGCGACGAGCTCACGCTGGCATGGGCCGACGTGGTGCTCGATCGCCTCTCGACCCGGGCCCGGGCTCGCTTCCGGGTCGGGCGCTTCGTCGAATCGCAGTCGGGCCATCTCGGCGCGTCCTTCGCCCTGCCCAACGCCATCCACCGCGACCGCTGCGCCGAGGTGCGGACCGAGGTCGAGGAGGCGCTGGCCCGGCACTTCGGGACGCCCGTCGAGCTCCAGCTCCTCGTCGAGTCGGAGGTGGCCGGGCGTCCGGGGGTGGCGCCCACCAGCCCCGCCTTCGGCGACGGCGACCGGCTCGGCGGTGGCCCGCCGGCGGACCCGGGTGCCGACGACGAGGAGGAGGCCATCGACCCCGACGAGCTGACCGACGCCCCACCGGCGGCGGTAACCTCGCCCGTCGATCAGGTCCTGGCCATGTTCGAAGGCACCACGGTCGTCGAGCAACCGGAGTCCTGAGCCAACCCGGCACCGCACGAGGGGAGCGATCTGGTGGCCAAGTACCAGCCCCAACCGAACGTGAACGAGCTCCTCAAGCAGGCCCAGCGCATGCAGGAGCAGCTGATGGCGGCGCGGGCCGTGGCCGAGGAGACCGAGGTCGAGGGCCAGGCCGGCGGCGGTGTGGTCAAGGTCCGGGTGACGGGCGCCATGGCGTTCACCGGAGTGACGATCGACCCCGCGGCCGTGGACCCCGACGACGTCGGCATGCTCGAGGACCTCGTCCTGGCCGCCATCCACGACGCCACGGACAAGGTCAACAAGCTCTCGGAGCAGGCCATGGGCGGCATGGACCTCGGTGCCCTCGGGGGCATGGCCGGCGGCCTGGGCGACCTGTTCGGCGGCTGACCGCCGCCTCGGCGCCGCGCCGCCCGCCGACTGGAGAGCCCGCGTGTACGCCGCCGCCGTCCAACGACTGATCGACGAGCTGGGCCGGCTCCCCGGCATCGGGCCCAAGTCGGCCCAGCGCATCGCCTTCCACTTGCTCAAGGTCTCCACCGAGGACGCCCGCCGCCTGGCCCGGGCCATCGACGAGGCGAAGGACAAGGTCGCCTTCTGCCGCCGTTGCTACAACGTGACCGAGGGCCCCGAGTGCGATATCTGCCTCGACCCCCGGCGCAACGCCACCGTGGTCTGCGTGGTCGAAGAGCCTCGCGACGTGGTCGCCGTGGAGCGCACCCACGAGTTCGCCGGCCGCTACCACGTGCTCGGCGGGGCCATCAACCCGCTGGAGGGCGTGGGCCCCGACCAGCTGCGCGTCCGCGAGCTGTTGGCCCGCCTCGACGCCGAGGGCATCACCGAGGTGATCCTGTGCACCAACCCCAACATCGAGGGCGAGGCCACCGCCATGTACCTGGCGCGCCTGCTGCGCCCGCTGGGGGTGAAGGCCACCCGCATCGCCAGCGGCCTGCCCGTCGGCGGCGACCTGGAGTACGCCGACGAGATCACCCTCGGGCGGGCCCTGGAAGGCCGCCGGGAGCTCGACCCATGAGCTCCGCGTGTGCCCGCGAGCCGAACCGACGGGGTTGGGGTCCCCGTCGGCACCGGCGGGCGTGGTCCGAAGGACCCGGGGGCCCGCCGCCATGAGCACCGTCCACCTCCTGGACGGCACCTACGAGCTGTTCCGCCAGCACTACGGACGGCCGCCCGAGGAACGCCGCCCCGGCGAGCCGGTCGGCGTGCGGGGCGTGATCGCCAGCGTCGTGGGGCTGCTCGAGTCGGGGGTCACCCACCTGGGTGTGGCCACCGACCGGGTGATCGAGTCCTTCCGCAACCGCATGTGGCCCGGCTACAAGTCGAGCGCCGGGATGGACCCCGAGATCCTCGGACAGTTCGGGCTGCTCGACGAGTCCCTCGCCGCCCTCGGCGTGCGGCTGTGGTCGATGGTCGAGCACGAGGCCGACGACGCCCTCGCCGCGGCCGCCGCTCTGGCCGCCGACGACCCCGAGGTGGACCGCGTGCTGATCCTCACACCGGACAAGGACCTGGCCCAGTGCGTACGCGGCACACGGGTCGTGCAGGTCGACCGTCGCCGCGACCTGGTGACCGACGAGGAGGGTGTGCACGCCCGCTACGGCGTGGCCCCGGCGTCGATCCCGGACTGGTTGGCGCTGGTGGGCGACTCGGCCGACGGCTTCCCGGGACTGGTCGGCTGGGGGAAGCAGACCGCGTCGCGGGTGCTCGCCCGCTACGGGCACCTCGAGGCCATCCCTCCCTCGGGGAACTGGGACGTGGCCGTGCGGTCCAAGCCGGCACTGGCTGCCACGCTGGCCGACAACCGCGAGCTGGCCCTGCTCTTCCGGGACCTGGCCACGCTGCGCACCGACCGGTCGCTGCTCGAGGACACCTCGAGCACCGAGGACCTCCGCTGGCGCGGCCCGGGACCGGGGTTCGACCTGCTCGCCGGAGGCCTAGGCGTGGCGCGCCTCGCCGAACGGGTCGCCGCCCTGCCTCGGTAGGGTGCATCGTCGTGGAGCCGCCCGCGCCCGAGGCACCCGACGCGCCCGAGGTCACGGCCGCGCCGATGGGTCTGGCCGAACGCCGCCACCAGGCCGAGCACGCCGGTTCGGCGGTCGCGGTCGAGCGCCAGCACGACCGGGGCAAGCTCACGGCACGGGAGCGGCTCGACGTGCTGCTCGACCCGGGGAGCTTCGTCGAGACCGACCTCCTCGCCCGCCACCGGGCCTTCGACGCCGGCCTCGACGAACGTCCCTACACCGACGGCGTGGTCACCGGGTGGGGCCGCGTGGACGGCCGGCGGGTGTGCGTCTTCTCCCAGGACTTCACCGTCTTCGGCGGATCGCTGGGCGAGGTCAACGCCTCCAAGATCCACAAGGTCATGGACCTGGCCCTGCGCACGGGCGTGCCGTGCATCGGCATCAACGACGGCGCCGGCGCCCGCATCCAGGAGGGAGTGGCTGCCCTCACCGGGTACGGCGAGATCTTCGTCCGCAACGCCCGGGCCTCCGGGCTGATCCCCCAGATCAGCGTGATCATGGGCCCTTGCGCCGGCGGCGCCGTCTACAGCCCGGCGCTCACCGACTTCGTCTTCATGGTGGAGGGGACGTCGTACATGTTCATCACGGGCCCCGACGTGGTCCGTGCCGTGACGGGCGAGGACGTCACGGTCGATGAGCTGGGCGGGGCCCGCAGCCACGCCACGCGCTCGGGTGTGGCCCACTTCACCGCCGCCGACGACACGGCCTGCCTGGCCGAGGTCCGCCGGCTGCTGTCGTTCCTCCCGGCCAACGCCGGCGAGTCGCCGCCCCGCGCCGCCGCCTCGAGCGGAGCGGCCGCACCGGGCGCCGAGGTGGACCCGGGTGCCCTCCTGCCGACCTCGCCGGGCGACCCCTACGACGTTCGGTCGGTCGTGCGGGCCATCGTCGACGACGGCGACCTCTTGGAGTACAGCCCGGCGTGGGCCCGCAACCTCGTCTGTGGCTTCACCCGCCTCGGCGGCGCGCCCGTCGGCATCGTGGCCAACCAGCCCGACGTGCTCGCCGGCGTGCTCGACATCGACTCGTGCGAGAAGGGTGCCCGCTTCGTCCGCACCTGCGACGCCTTCAACGTCCCGATCATCACCTTCGTGGATGTCCCGGGCTTCCTCCCCGGCACCGACCAGGAGCACGGAGGCATCATCCGCCGGGGCGCCAAGCTGCTCTACGCCTTCTGCGAGGCGAGCGTGCCGCGTGTCCAGGTCGTCCTGCGCAAGGCCTACGGCGGGGCCTACGTGGTCATGGGCTCCAAGGCCCTCGGGGCCGACCTGGCCTTCGCCTGGCCCACGGCCGAGATGGTCGTGATGAGCCCCGAGGCCGCCGTGGAGGTGCTGCACCACCGGGAGCTCGACGCCAGCGACGACCGCGACGGGCGGCGGGCGCGACTCGTGGCCGAGTACGCCGAGGAGCTGGCCAACCCGTGGCTCGCGGCGGAACGGGGCTACGTCGACGACGTCATCGAGCCGTCGGCCACCCGGGCGACCCTCGTGGAGGGCCTGGCCCTGCTCGCCACCGTCGAACGGCGACCGCCACGCCGCAAGCACGGCAACGTCCCCCTGTGACGTCCGAGCCCGTGACACCTTTCGGTGCTCCAGCGCCTACGAACACCAGTTCGGAGGAGTCGGACGAGGTGCCGCCGGAGGTCATCGCCATCGCCGTGGCCGTCGCCCTCGGTGGCGCGCTCGCCGACGCCGAGCCGGGCGACGACGACCAGGAGGAGCTGTCCGACGAGGAGCAGGCCGGGTCGAGGCGGTCGTGGCACGCGGGCCCGAAGGGGTGGCGGTGGAGCTGACCACGGTCACCGAGGAGGGGGCCGTGCTGCACGAGGGCACGGCCGTGCTCCGGCTCGACGGTCTGGCCCCGGACTCCGAGCACGAGATCGCCGATCAGCGCTTCCGCACGCTGCCTCGCCCCGCCGGCGAGCGCCTCGCAACGGTCGCCACCGTGAACGACCTCCACCTCGGCGAGACCGAGTGCGGCCGTCACGACACCTTCGCCATGGGTCCGGTCCTCGCCGCCGAGCCGGGCACGGTGCCCTACCCCGAGGTGATGGCGCGAGGCGCGGCCGCAGAGATCGCCGAAGTGGCGCCCGACGCCGTGGTGGCCAAGGGCGACCTCACGGCGACGGGACGCCCGGAGGAGCTGGCCACCTTCGACGACTGCTTCGGCACCTTCGACGGCCGGCTCCACTGGGTACGCGGCAACCACGACGTGGTCGACGGCGGAGCCGTCGAGGGCCGGCGCACGGCCGAGGTGGCCCTCCCCGGTGTGGTGCTCGCTCTCCTCGACACCTCGGTCCCGGGCGAGGCCGGCGGCGCACTCGGCGGGGATCAGCTCGAGTGGCTGGACGAGGTCGGGGCACGGGCCGACCGGCCCGTGCTGGTCTTCGGCCACCACCAGCCGTGGGACCCGGGCGAGAGCGGGCGGTCGGCCGCCTACTTCGGGATCCGCCCCGACGACTCCGAGCGGCTCGTCGACGTGTTCGCCCGCCGGACGCGCCTCGTCGGCTACTTCGCCGGCCACACCCACCGCAACAGGGTCCGGCGTTTCGCGGCCACCGGCGACGTGCCGTGGGTCGAGGTGGGGTCCACCAAGGACTTCCCCGGAGGATGGGCCGAGTATCGGGTGTTCGAGGGCGGGATGCTGCAGGTCTTCCACCGCACGTCGACCCCGGCCGCGCTGGCCTGGTCGGAGCGCACCCGCTCGCTGTTCGGGGGCCTCTATCCCGCCTACTCGTTCGGCGGGCTGGCCGACCGCTGCCTGCCGGTTAGCTTTCGGACCCCATGAGCGGCGTCTTGGCGTTGGTCGGCGGCGGGGAGTGGCGGACGGGTTGCACGTTCGACGCGGGGCTGCTCGCCGCGAGCGGCGGCGACGAGGTGCTGATCCTGCCCACGGCCGCGGCCTACGAGCACCCAGAGCGGGCCGTCGAGCAGGCCGAGCGTCACTTCGCCGGCCTCGGCGGCCGGGCGCGGGGCCTCATGGTGCTGCGCCGGGAGGACGCCAACGACGAGGCCAACGCGGCCGCCGTCGCCGAGAGCCGCTTCGTCTACCTCTCCGGCGGCTCGTCGATGCACCTCCGCTCGGTGCTGAAGGACTCCGCCGTCTGGGACGCACTGGTCGCGGCCTGGCACGGGGGCGCCGTGCTGGCGGGCTCGTCGGCGGGCGCGATGGTGCTCGGCGATCCCCTGGTCGACCCACGAGGCGGTGCGTTCACGCTCGGCCTGGGTCTGCTCGCGCCGCTGGCGGTCATCCCACACCACGACACGTGGTCGCCCGAAAAGGCCCGGCGCACCATCCACCTGGGTCCCGCCGGGGTGGCCCTGCTGGCCATCGACGAGGAGACGGCGGCCATCGCCGACCCGGCGACGGGTTGGAGAGTGGAGGGCGCCGGCACGGCCGTGGTGTTCCGGAACGGAACCCGAGCCGCGCTCGACGCCCTACCCCTCATAGGAGACCCCCCTCCCCAGCGAAAGCGGCCCGGCTCGGACTAGGTGAGCGCTGATCTATCAGCCCTGACGCCAACACGACGGGACAACGCCGCAGTTCAGGGCTTCGGCCGCCAAGCGGACGACCCACAGATCAGCGGGTCTCCTAGGTGAGCGCTGATCTATCAGCCCTGACGCCAACACGACGGGACAACGCCGCAGGTCAGGGCTTCGGCCGCGAAGCGGACGATCCATAGATCAGCGGTCTCCTAGGCGCCGAGCTTGGTCACGAACGAGTCGATGCCGACCTGGTTGGCCTGGATGCGGTTCTTGGTCGGGAAGTTGAGCGAGTCGGTGGCGCCGACCAGGTAGGCGTGGCCTCCGGCGACGGCGACGGCGTAGCCCTCGTCGCTGCCACCACCTCCCAGGTGCGAGCCGTAGACGAGCTGGGTGCCGTCCTGGCGCAGCTTGACCACGAACGCGTCGAGCCCAGGCTGGTCGGCCTGGTAGCGGTTGCGCGTCGGGAAGTCGGCCGAGGCCGTTCCACCCGTCACGTAGGCGGACCCGTCGGAGACGGCGATGCCCAGGCCGCGGTCCTCGAGCGCACCGCCGAGGTAGGTCGAGTACACGACGTCGTCGCCCGTCCGCGTCAGCTTGACCACGAAGGCGTCGGTGCCGGGCTGATCGGTCTGCAGCCGGTTCTCGATCGGGAAGTCGGCCGAGGCCGTCGACCCGGTGACGTAGGCGTTGCCGTCGTCGGCCGCGATGCCCAGGCCCCGGTCGGCGCCGGCGCCACCGAGGTAGGTGCCGTACTCGATGTCGCCGGAGCCGCTCAGCTTCACGACGAAGCCGTCGGTGCCGGGCTGGTCGACCTGGTACGGATCGGCCAGCGGGAAGTCCGTCGACTCCGTGGAACCGGTGACGTAGGCGTCGCCGTCGTCCACCGCGATGGACAGGCCGTCGTCGGCCGCCCCGCCGCCGAGGTAGGTGGAGAAGACGAGGCCGCTTCCGTCCTTGCGCAGCTTGGCCACGAACGCGTCGGGACCGGGCTGGTCGGCCTGCATGGCCGCAACCAGCGGGAAGTCGATCGAGTCGGTCGAACCGGTGACGAAGGCCGTGCCGTCGGCGACGGCAATGCCCATGGCCCGGTCCGCCCCGCCGCCGCCGAGGTAGGTCGAGTAGTCGAGGTCCGACCCGTCGGGGCTGAGCTTCACCACGAAGGCGTCGAGGCCCGGCTGGTCCGCCTGGTAGCGGCCGGACTTGACCGGGAAGTCGGTCGATTCGGTGGAGCCGGTGACGTAGGCGTTGCCGTCGCCCACGGCGATCCCGAGGCCCTGGTCCTCGGCACCGCCGCCGAGGTAGGTCGAGTACACGAGCCGGGTGCCGTCGGCGCTGAACTTGCTGACGAAGGCGTCGGTGCCGGGCTTGTCGATCTGGGCCTCGTCGCGCAGCGGGAAGTTGAGCGAGTCGGTCGAGCCCGTGACATAGGCGTTGTCGCCCGACACGGCGATGTCCCGCCCGTAGTCGGTGCCGCCGCCGCCCAGGTAGGTGGAGTAGTCGAGGATCGGGTCGATGACCAGCGGACGAGCCGGGTCGTAGGGCCCGACCTCGAAGCCCACTTCGGTCGGACCGCGCTGGACGAAGCGGCCCTCGACCGTGCGACGGTCGGCGCCCTCGCCCTGGTAGAGGGTGGGTGCAGCGTGGCGCAGCTGCGCGCCGGGACCGTCGATCAGCAGGTCGCCCTCGGGCGACAGCGACAGGCGGTCGGCGCCGCTGAAGCCCATGGCGATGACGCTCGGGTCGGCGCCCGGCGCCAGGACGAAGTCGTACTCCAGGCGGCCGTCGCGCCCGAAGAGCACGAGGTCGGTGCCCGGGTAGACGGAGCGGTACCGCGCCGTGGCGTAGGTGTCCACACCCCGCTGCCAGTTGGCGGCGTCGCTGCCGCGCAGGTAGTTCACCTTGCCGGGCAGCAGCTGCTCACCGACCACCTCGGGCTGGGACGCGGCGCCCCGCAGTGCCATCCGCAGCACCCAGGGGCCCGCGCCGGGCTGGGCCGGCTGGAGCCGCAGGACGGTCTCCTCGGGCGTGAGGAACAGGCCGTAGCCCTCTCCCCGTGCGGCCAGGCGGACCGAGGGGTCGGTCTGGCCGGCGTTGGCCTCGAAGGTCAACGGGATCGCGTCGAAGCGCGGCATGGCCTCCGAGCGACGCGGGGTCGGGCCCGAGGTCGAGGGCGAGGACGACCCGCCGGTCACCGAGCCGATGCCTGCGGCGAGGACGCCGACGGCCATCGCCGCGACGCCTGCCCTGCCCCAGCTCCGAGTCCTGACGCCCTGCAGCCCGCGCGCCGATGCCATCAGTTCCACCTCCGCGCCGAGGAACATGCGGCCCCCTCGACAGGCACCTCAGCACGTCGCCCGTCGCCAGCTACGGCGCGGACCGTAGCAAGCTGTTGCTGATGTGGCAATAGTTGTTGCTGTTGTTTCTGTGGTTTCAGGCCGAGGTGCCCGGATCACGCCTCCGTGATCGTGACCGACTCCATCTTCACGAGCTCGCTCGGCGTACCGGTCGGGCTGCCGAGCGCCTCGATGGCCATGACGGTCTCCATGCCGGCCGTCACCTGGCCGAACAGGGAGTACTTGGGGTCGAGGGCGACGCCCTGGTCGCCGGTGATCACGAAGAACTGGCTGCCGTTGGTGTCCGGGCCCGAGTTGGCCATGGCCAGCGATCCGAGCCGGTAGGCACCCGCCTTCGGCAGTTCGTCGGCGAACTGGTAGCCGGGGCCGCCGGTGCCGTTCCCGTCGGGGTCACCGCCCTGCACCACGAAGCCGGGGATCACCCGGTGGAAGACGATGCCGTCGTAGTAGTGCTGGCGCGCCAGGACCACGAAGTTGTTGACCGTCCGGGGCGCGGCCTTGGCATCGAGCTCCACGGTGAAGGCGCCCCTGGTGGTCGTGATCCTCGCCGTGTACTTCTTCGCCGGGTCGATGCACGTGGCCGGCGGACCGGGGAACGAGGTCTTCCGCGCCGCCGAACCGTCGGCCGGCGGGCAGTCCCCGACCGTCTGGGCGCCGGGCACTGTGGTGGGTACGGCCGTCGTCGACACGGCCGTCGTGGTGCTGGCGGCGTCGTCCTTCTTGGCCTTGGCCGCGTCGTCACGGGTGATGAGGAACACGATGGCGACCACGCTCAGGGCCGCCGCGACCAGCACGAGGCCGCTCCGCTTGCGCCGCTGGGCCTGGGCCGCCTGAGCCTCGGCCGCCTCCCGGACGGCTCGGGCCTCGCGGTGGCGTTGGCGCTTGTCGCTGGGCACGGCTCGGGTCCCCCTTCGTCGTCGTGGAGCCCGTGTTCTATCGCGCCCGCCGGAGGGGGACCCCTCGCGGCCCGGAGTAGCGTCCCGGGCTCGATGGGCCTGCTCGTGCAGAAGTTCGGGGGCACCTCCGTCGCCGATCCCGAGCGGATCCGGGCGGTGGCCCGCCATGTGGTCGCCACGCGCGACGCTGGCTCCCAGGTGGTCGTGGTGGTCAGCGCCATGGGCCGCAGCACCGACGACCTGCTCCGCCTGGCCTCCGAGGTCTCACCCGCTCCCGCGGCGCGCGAGCTCGACATGCTGGTCACGTCCGGCGAGCGCATCGCCATGTCGCTGCTGTGCATGGCCATAGGCGACCTGGGCGCGCCCGCCATCTCCTTCACCGGCAGCCAGGCCGGGATCCTCACCGACTCCACCCATGGCAAGGCACGGATCCTCGAGGTGCGGGCCGACCGCATCCGCGACGCGCTGGCCGCCGGCCGGGTCGTCGTCGTGGCCGGGTTCCAGGGCATGTCGGTCGACCGGGACATCACGACGCTGGGCCGGGGCGGCTCCGACACCACGGCGGTGGCCCTCGCCGCCGCCATGAAGGCCGACGTGTGCGAGATCTACACGGACGTCGCCGGGGTCTACTCCGCCGATCCCCGCGTCGTGCCCAGCGCCCGCCGGCTGACGACCGTGTCCTTCGAGGAGATGCTCGAGATCGCCGACACCGGGGGCAAGGTGCTGGCCCTGCGCTCGGTGGAGTTCGCCCGCAACCACGGCGTGGCCCTGCACGTGCGCTCCAGCTTCACGTGGGAGCCCGGCACGTGGGTCCGCGCCGAGCAGGAAGGAGACCCCACCGTGGAGCAGGCCATCGTCTCGGCCGTCACCTCCGACCGCTCGGAGGCCAAGGTGACCGTCGTCGGCGTCCCCGACCGGCCAGGCATCGCCGCCCACCTCTTCCGAGCCCTCGCCGACGAGGCCGTCAATGTCGACATGATCGTGCAGAACGTCTCCCTGGGAGGCGTGACCGAGATCTCCTTCACCGTGCCGAGCTCCGAGCTGGCCATCGCCGAACGGGTCACCCAGGAGGTGGCCTCCGAGATCGGGGCCACGGGCGTGAGCTCCGACACCGGGATCGGACGGGTCAGCCTCGTCGGCGCCGGGATGAAGACCCATCCGGGGGTGGCTGCCACCGTCTTCGAGGTGCTGGCCGCGGGCGGCATCAACATCGAGATGATCTCGACGTCGTCGATCCGCATCAGCTGCGTGGTGCGGTCGGACGCGCTCGATGGTGCGACCCGAGCCCTGCACACGGCCTTCGAGCTCGACGACCCCGCGGATTCCCAGGAAGCGGGCGGATGAGGACGAGTATTTTGGTCGGTCGATGAACGTCGGCCTCGTCGGTGCCACCGGGCTCGTCGGTGGGGTGATGCGCACGCTGCTGGCCGAGCGGCGGTTCCCCGTCGACCGGATCCGCATGTTCGCGAGTGCCCGTTCCGCCGGCCGCACGCTGCCCTGGAAGGACGGCGAGGTCACCGTCGAGGATGCGGCCACGGCGGACTACACCGGCCTCGACGTCGTGCTCATGGCCGCCGGCGCCACCCTTTCGCGCACGCTGGCACCGCGGGTGGCGGCCAGCGGCGCCACCGTGGTCGACAACTCGTCGGCGTGGCGACCGGATCCCGACGTCCCCCTCGTCGTCGCGGAGGTGAACCCCGAGGCCCTCTCGTCGATCCCCAAGGGCATCGTGGCCAACCCCAACTGCACGACCATGGTCGCCATGCCGGTGCTCAAGCCGCTCCACGACGCGGCCGGGCTGCGTCGGATCGTCGCCAGCACCTACCAGGCCACCTCGGGCGCCGGACGGCGCGGGATCGCCGAGCTCGAGAAGCAGTCGACCGACCTGGCCGGGCGGTCGAGCGAGCTGGCCTGGTCAGGTTCGGCCGTGCCCTTCCCGGCTTCCGAGGTCTTCGCCGCCCCGATCGCCTTCAACGTCGTGCCGCTGGCGGGTGACCTGGTCGACGACGAGACCGTCGAGGAGCACAAGTTCCGCGACGAGAGCCGCAAGATCCTGGGCCTGCCGGCCCTGGCCGTCTCCTGCACGTGCGTGCGCGTGCCTGTGCACACCGGCCATTCGCTGTCGTTGAACGTCGAGCTCGAGCGACCCTTGTCGGTCGCGGACACTCGGCACGTCCTCTCCTCCGCCCCCGGGGTGGTCCTCACCGACCTCCCCACGCCGCTCACCGCCGCAGGGGTCGACCCGTCGTTCGTGGGCCGGATCCGCCGTGATCCGGGTGTCGAGCACGGGCTGGCCCTGTTCGTCAGTGGCGACAACCTGCGCAAGGGTGCCGCTCTCAATGCCATCCAGATCGCAGAGGCGCTGCTCCGGCCCCGGGCCCACAGCGCCTGAGGGCCCGGTCATCGGGCAGTTCCCAGGGGAGGACGATTGACCAGCTCGCAAAAGCTCGTGCCGTTGTTCGTGATCATCGTGCTGGCCGCGGCGGTGGGGTACGCGATGCTCCCCTTCCGCTTCGCCGACGAGATCGACTGCGGGCCGCCGCTGTTCGGTGCCAAGGCCAAGACGCTGACCGCCTCGCCCAAGGGCTTCATCAAGCCGGTGGAGGACTGCCTCAACACCGGCAAGAGCCGCCTGACGGTGAGCGCCGTCACCGCCTTCGTCGCCGCCCTGGCCGGTACCGCGGCCATCGCCTTCAAGCCCCAGAGCGCCGAGTGCATGAGCGGCAGCCACGACAGCTGCCGCGAGTGGTGGCCCGGGGTGATGGGTGGCATGGGCAGCAGCCTCGGCTGCCAATGCGACTGCCACCGCGGCTGGTAGCTCCCTCCGCCACAGGGCGGAAGGTTCAGCGGGAGCGGATCTGCAGCCCGAGTGAGGTGAACTTGGCGAGCGCATCGTCGTAGCCGCGCTCGAGGTGGTGCACCCCGGAGAGCACCGACGGGCTCGTGGCCGCGGCGGCGGCGATCACGTAGGCGAAGGCGGCCCGGATGTCGGGCATCTCCACCTCGGCACCCCTGAGGTCCGAGACACCGCGGACGAGGGCGGCGTGCGACGAGCCGGTCTCGCTGAAGCGGCAGGTGTCCCCCACGAGGCAGTGCTCGAACAGCTCGACCTCGGCCTGCATGAGACGGAGGGTCTCGAGGAACCCGAGGCGATCCTCGAAGACCGTCTCGTGCACGACGGACATCCCCCGCGCCCGGGTGCACAGCACGAGCAGCGGCGGCAGCCAGTCGGTCATGAACCCGGGATGCGGGCTGGTGGCGAGCGCCGCCGGGCGCAGCGCCTCGGCCTCCGCCACGATCCCCGTCTCGTCGATCTCGATGCGCGCTCCCATGCGCTGGAGCGTGGTGAGGGCCGTCACGAGGCGATCCTGGGCGCAGCCGACGATGCGCACCCGGCCTCCAGTGGCGAGCCCGGCGACGAGGTAGGAGAAGGCTTCGATTCGGTCGCCGCCGATGCGCTGGCCGGCGCCGGTCAGGCGCGGCACGCCCTCGACCACGAAGCGCCGGTCGGGCTGCAGCTCGATGCGCGCGCCCATACGCTGGAGGAACAGTGCCAGCTCGACGACCTCGGGCTCGATGGCGGCGTTCTCGAGCACGGTGCGGCCCTCGGCCACGGCTGCCGTGAGCAGCACGGTCTCGGTGGCGCCGACGCTCGGGAACGGCAGCCGCAGCCGCGTGCCGTGGAGGCGAAGGGCCTTGGCCTCGAGCCCCGAGTCGGTCACCTCCACCTCGGCACCGAAGCGGCGGAGCGCGTCGACGTGGAAGTCGACGGGCCGGATGCCGATGCGGTCCCCGCCCACCATCGGCACGAAGGCCTCGCCGACGCGGTGCAGGAGAGGCCCGACGAGCAGGATCGGGACGCGGTTCAGGCCGCTGTAGTGGACCGGGATGCGGCTGCTGGCCGTGGTGACCGGATCGACCACGATGGTGCCCGGCTCCCCACCGGCAGCATGCTCGATGGCGATGCCGGCGCCGAGGGAGGTGAGCATCCCGGCCGTCAGGTCGACGTCGCCCAGCCGGGGCGCGTTGGTGATCGTGCTCGGCGTCTCGGCCAGGAGGGCGGCGACCATCAGCTTGGTCACCGCGTTCTTGGCCCCGCTGATGCGCACCTCGCCCCGGAGCGGACCGGCGGGCTCGATCTCCCAGGTGGTGGGGGCCGTGGCCGACGGGGTGGTCACGCGTGTCGCCACCGGGCCCATCATGACGGCTCCGAAGGGCCGGCGCACGCCACGCCGGGCACCGCCGGATCGAGCGGAGGAGGCAGGGGCTCCGCGTGCACGACGTGCAGGCGCCGGGTGCTCCGGCTGAGGACGAGGTACAGGGCACGGAATCCCTGCGGGCTCTCGGCCACGATTGCCGCCGGCTCCACGACCACGACCGTGTCGAACTCGAGGCCCTTGGCGTCGGTCGGCGTGAGGAGGGCGACCGCCGAGTCGAGCAGCCGCGTCCCCTCGCCCGCGCCGGGCAGCGCGGCCCGCGCCAGGTCCAGCAGACCCTCCGGCACGATGACGGCGAGGGTGCCCTCCCCGGTCTCCTCCCTCTCGGCCGCCGTCACGGCGGCCAGCGACGCGGCCAGGGCGCCTCGGGACGCGGCCGTGAACTGCGGGTCGTCACCGCTGCGCCGCAGGGCCCGCGACGGGGTGAACGCCGGCTCCGCCTCGGCCAGCACCCGGGCGGCCAGCTCCATGATCTCGGCCGGCGTCCGGTAGTTGACGGTCAGCTCGACCAGGCGGGGCTCGCGCCGTAGCCCCAGGTGGACGAGGATCTCGTCCCAGCTCGAAGGCCCCCACGCGCCACTGGCCTGGGCGAGGTCGCCGGCCAGGGTCATGGACCGCCCCGGGCAGTGGCGGGCGAGCATCCGCACCTGCATCGGCGACAGGTCCTGGGCCTCGTCCACGAGCACGTGGCCCCAGGTGCGGTTCCACGCCTCGTACCTGCGGAGGCGACGCCCACCCGGCGGCGGACCGAGGATGCCGGCCGCCTCGTCCAGCAGGGCCGCGTCGGCAGCCGTCCAGCGCACCGCGTCGACGCGTGCCGAGCGCGGGCGTTCGAGGAGCTTCGCCTCCGCCGCCTCGAGCAGATCGCCGGCGGCCCGCCGTAGGAGCGCGGCCGATCCGAACAGGTCGTGGAGCAGCTCCTCTGGCGAGAGCACGGGCCACATGCGCTCGAGCGCCTCGACCAGCGGGCGCTCCTCGAGGATCGCGTCGTCCAGGACACTCCCCGTCTGCGCCGTGAGGTGGCGCAGGACCAGGCGCTCGACGAGCCGCCGGCGCGGATTGTGGAGGTTGGGGCGGCGCCGAGCGGAGGTCACGACGGAGCGGGAGGCGTCGCGCGTCAGGGTGAGCCGCTGGCCCTTCCAGAGGACCGAAACGGCCCTGGCGAGCGGCCGACCCCGGTCGGCCACCGCGCGCGCCAACACACTGGCCATGCGGGGGTCGCCCTTCAGCCTCGTCCGGTCGGCGTCCTCGGTTCCCGAGACCTCGGCCGGCCCGAGGGTCGACGGCGTGGCCAGCGTGACCGCGTCCTCGCCGAGGGCCGGGAGCACGGCCTCGATGTAGCGGAGGTGCACCGGGTTGGGCCCGATGAGCAGTACGCCGGCCCGTTCGAGGGGGAACCGGTGGGTGTAGAGCAGGTAGGCGGCCCGGTGCAGGGCGATCGCTGTCTTGCCCGTCCCGGGACCACCCTGCACCACCAGCACCCCGGGTAAGGGCGCCCGGATGATCTCGTCCTGCTCGCGCTGGATGGTGGCGACGATGTCGCTCATGCGCCCCGTGCGGGCCCGCCCCAGCGCGGCGAGCAGCGACGCCCCTCCCATGAGGACGAGGCCGTCGTCGTCGTGCTCGCTTCCGAGGAGCTCGTCGTCGAGGCCCACGACCTTGCGGCCCTGCACCACGAGGTGGCGCCGACGGACGACGCCCATCGGGTTGCGACCGGTCGCCCGGTAGAACGGCTCGGCCGCCGGTGCCCGCCAGTCGACCACCAGCGGGTCACCACCCTCGTCGTCGACCGACTGCCGGCCCACGTGGCGAACCTCGCCGTCGTCGTGGTCGGTGCGCCCGAAGACCAGCCCGGCCTCGGCCCCTCGCAGCTGGGCCAGGCGCTGGACCGTCATCGCCACCCGTACGTCGCGCTCGAGGCGGGCCGAGTGGGTGCCGCCGGCGCCCTGGTCGAGGACGTCCTCGCTCACCGCCCGCGCCGCGGCCCGCATCGCCTCGAGGCGAAGGTGCGCCCGGTCGAGCACCGCCTGCTCCGCTTCGAGCTCGGTCATCGTCTCTTTCGGGGGCCGGGCCCCAACCCCGGCCTGCTGCCTCTGCGGAGGGCCCCTGCCCCACGCCGGGCCGTGCTCACGGCCAGGTCCCCCAACCCCGGCCTGCTTCCTCTGCGGAGGGCCCCTGCCCCACGCCGGGCCGTGCTCACGGCCAGGTCCCCCAACCCCGGCCTGCTCCCCAACCCCGGCCTGCTTCCTCTGCGGAGGGCCCCTGCCCCACGCCGGGCCGTCCTCATGGCCAGGTCGCAACCCACGCCGCTCCCTCCCGGCCCGGGCCCCAACCCCGGCCTGCTTCCTCTGCGGAGGGCCCCTGCCCCACGCCGGGCCGTGCTCACGGCCAGGTCCCCCAACCCCGGCCTGCTGCCTCTGCGGAGG